>Ga0247778_1000505_pt1 | contig 46365 bp, 51 predicted proteins | sample UWRJL049202B5_FD_179939 | JGI IMG/M metagenome (GOLD analysis project Ga0247778, IMG submission 179939) | Plant litter microbial communities from Arlington Agricultural Research Station in Wisconsin, United States - UWRJ-L049-202B-5 | ecosystem: Environmental > Terrestrial > Plant litter >...
AATACCCCCCCCCCCCCACAAAACTCACCTCCCTAACAACCTCAAACCTCGCATGCCCAACCTGCGCACTCTCATACGGCACCACGCGCTCCCCACCCACCGCCCCCTTCGTCTCATAAAAGCTATGAATCCTCAACCCCCCATCCTCCAGCATCTGCAAAAACACGCGTCTATAATGCTCCAACAATTCACTATTCAACAACAAGCCCCTCAACACCCTATCATTCGTGCCCTTCCCCGCGATTTTAGCGAGGTTGCTGGCTAGCAGGCCCCAGGACGCGGCGCTGCTGCCCCGGTGCGGCGTCCCGAGGAAGATGATGCCGCGGGTGGAGGTGTAGAGGGGTAGGTATTGTGGTTGGTGGGTTGAGCGGCGGGAGGAGTCGAGGGCGACTTTTACGAGGATGCCGCCGAGGGAGTGGGCGACGAAGATTAGGGGTCTGTTTGGCTGTTTTTGAATTGTTAATTTTCCTTTTTTTTCCAAAAAAGTCTGAAAGGAAAGAGTATGCTTACATCGCGTTTCCGCTCCTGCTGTAGGGCAACCATGAGGTTATGACCATGCTGAGTGATGTTTTGCTGATCACTTGTACCGAAAAACTCGGCTACCACTTGCGTGTTGTAACCCCATGTTAGAATGCGGGAGCGCGCCATGTCGGGGTGTTTGGAGAGGAGGGCATGAGGCCAGAAGACGGGCGTTTGAGACGGGGTTGGGGGGGCATCTGGGGTGGATTTGAGGAAGGAGCGGCGTCTGGTTGTGGGGGGATTGTAGGTCCAGGTTCGTTCGGGATGACCTTGAAGGCCATGGATGAATACTATGCTGGGAGAGGGTCAGCGAGTGTTTTAGAGAGGGGGATGCGAAAAGGGGAATTGTCTAACTCAGCGTTGGCATCAAGGGGATCGTGGATGGTAGAGAAACCAAAAGGATGTATCTCAAGGCGAGATGGTTCTGATGGTGGCGGAGGAGAAAAGCTATGAGTCAACGAGGGAATATCAGACCAAGTCCGCGAGGGAGACGAGATAGGCGAGAGATCAGCAGGAAGTCCAGGTGATAACGGTAACGGCCAATCGTCCAAAGTCTCAAAATTTGACTCTGAGCTGACTTGGCTCTTTTCAGAAAGTATTCTTCTTGGATGCTGGACTGTTTCGAATTCAGCGCCGTACTCTTTGAGCAAAAAGATGATGTCACTATGCCCACAAGCATTTGCAGCTTCCAATGCTCGCCCGTACTTGCCACCACGAGCATTGACCTGAGCTCCTCGTATAAGAAGTGATCGCACGGCACCAATGTTGCCAGCATGAGCTGCGACTTGCAGCGCAGTGCAATCTTCTGCGCCTCTTGCATCGATGTCAGCACCCGACTTGTGAAGAGCTTCCACTATGGCAACATTGCCAATCTCGGCAGCTGCCTGTAGAGCATTTCCATGAGGGCCTACAGCGGCATTGACATTGGCTCCTTTCTTTAGCAGAATCTCAACCACTTCTACTCGTGCGGTAGAGACTGCAGCACAAAGGGCTGTTCCATGGCTTTCGCTCGATTGATCAATCTGAGCGCCTTTGTGAAGTAGGAGTTTCACAGTTGCCGAATGACCATGAAGAGACGCCAACTGCAAAGCAGTCACACCCAACGGGCCCCTCGCGTTGACTCCAGCGCCTTTTTTGAGCAGCAAATTGACGATATTGACATGACCAGAAGCGGCCGCTACATGTATTGCAGCCCCGTCAGTCCCGGGCTGACCATCCGGATATGCGCCCGCAGTGAGATATGCTCTGACTTCTCTTTCGTGGTTGTTTCTTGCAGCTTGGATCATATATCGTGTCAATCTGATGCGACCTGCTTCAGTATTTCCTTCCTCGGTAGGTATTTCAGCCCTCTGACGAACGACATGTCGTTTGATTAGATTGACTGCGCTTCCTGTCCAATTCAAGCTCTTTCGCGCTCGAAATTGGCGGCTTTTATCTCGGGAACTGTCCGGCTGGCCAAGTTCATCAAAATCCACCGATAATCTTCGACTTATAGGCTGGGTTCGATGTCTTCTGACCTCACGGACAAGGTGACAGAAAGATTCTTGAACATTTGTACATGTCTTTGCTGAGGATTCCATATAATGACAGCCGATTTTTTTGGCGAAAGCAGATACATCCCGCTCTGGAACCTCCCGTTGGTCGACAAGATCAGTTTTGTTTCCGACGACTAGAATGGGGAATTTGGCGTCGTCATTTGTTCTCCGAATTTGATGATAGACTTTCTCCAGGCGATTAAATGAGGACTTCGATGTAGTGCTATACAGCAACATTATACCGTCGCTCTCCCGGACCCACTGATCTCTTAGCGAGGTATATTCTTCCTGGCCAGCGGTATCTAGGACTTCGATCATGCAGGTTTGGCCATCGACAACCATCTATTCGGCGAATTAGTACAGTAGGTAGCCGATTGATTGGAAAGGCGTCATGGCTGGGAGCTGTATCCGGAGGACGTATCACTGCCTGAGCTGCTGAGACGCTGAGACTCTCAAAGAGGAAGGTCCCATTTCAGCATGGGAGTAAACCTACCTGTTTGCGGTACGAGTCCTCAATTGTGGGATCATAGGTCTCAACGAAGTGTTGCAACATAAACTAATCAGCAGTCAGCATCTTCATTGGAGGGATGCAAGTATTATTGTAGCCTTGCAGATGCAACGACGTCGACGTGGGATCTTACCTGTATGGTCATTGATGTCTTCCCCACCCCGCCGTCTCCTAGAACCGCTAACTTGTACAGAGCAAGCTTGGAACTCATATTGATGCCGGCTCATCTGAGCTAACCGCAAATTCCACTTATCAGACCTTGAGGGGTCGATGAGCGGGGTTCTGATAGGCAGCTGTGAAGTACGCAAGTACCACTTCACGTGAGCAAAGTGAAATGAGACTCTGAGAATATTGAGATATCTGGCAGCAAATCAGGTATTGGGGTCACTATACAGTACCATCAATACATACCAAGCTCCCACAGCAGACGTCCAGACAAGATCCTCGACCCACGCCTCAAGACACTCCAAGATGCAACGCTGTGGCTCAGCCTCCGCACGTGCATCCTTCTCTAACCCAGCATGTCCATCTTCATGCATCCCCGCCCGATTGACAGGCCCTACTGCATGCACGCACCAGGATATTACCCGAAACCCAATAGACGGGCTCCGACTTCATGTATTTGTTGGTGTCACTGTTGGTTGCTCTCCGCACTCGGCTTTGGAGTGAGCGTGTGAGGGTGTGAGGAAAATGGAAGTTTGGGGGGATGGGAACATGAAAAGAGGGGAAAGAGAAATCCATCTGATAGTCGTACGAGTTATGTAAGCCTGTGGAACGCGACCAGTAACTTCCAAGCTCAAAGCTTGTGCCACTTGGACGAGCAAGTGAGGAGAAATTTTTGTTCATCGACTGAATCACATGCTAAATTGAATTCTGGGTACTTGATTAATACTTTGGGTAAATATGCAATGTTGGCGCTCAATCTATACCGGATCCGGAACCCAGGTGATGCCTCGTCTGATGCTCCTATATTCATGTCTTCATAAGTGTATTAAAATCTCCATCTGCATCGTAGCCGTGTGGTCTTGTATCGCAATCTTTATGTGCTAACGCCGAATATCAGCAAGAAATGAAGAGTCGTCATCTAGTATGAAATTCGTAAAGCGGTGCGGATCCATCGCCTTATTGCACTTTCAGCAACTTCGTGCCCTTTTTCCGTTGCTCCTCCATACTTTCGACCCAGGTATCTACTTCGGCCAAAGCTTTTTTTGGATCCTTCTTTCTCTTGAGCAAGAAGCCTTGAATCTCGGCTGGGCTGAATGTATCATCCGGAATCTTGGCTGCAAATTGTTTTGCGATCTTCTCAAGCTCCCCCTCCTTAAGCTCATCGATTTCCTTATCCGCTAGCCTGGTCATCGTACTTTCATTGCCACAATCTCCTAGTTTTGGGAGGGCATTCGTGTAGCCATTGGGCGTCTTGGATGTCGTTGGTGTAGGTGGAGGAGTGTAGACGGAGCCGTTGGTAGTAGGAGCGGTAGCAGGAGTTGGGGGGTGATGGCTGATGATGAGCTTGGTGCGAGGAAGGTCGTTGGTGTACATGCGCTCGAATAGTTGTCTAACCTGATTTTGTGTGGCATTTCCGAACCCGACCTGATGGTCCACCCGGCCGGGACGTATCAACGCCTCATCCAGCTTCTCGGGATGGTTAGTGGTCATGACAAGAACACGACCTTCGTGGGATGCAACGCCTAAATATGTCAATAATCTAAACAGACTTTAAATCAAAGAGCGAACTTACCATCGATAATATTGAGAAGCCCGGAAAGCGAGATCCCCTTCTTGCGCTCCTCTTCGGATTGTTGGTTGGCCTTTTTGAGTGCTTTTGTCAGATCGGTAACGCTGAAGTCTTGCTTCGATTCCTTATTGGTCTGAGGCTCCTCAGTATCAGGTTGCTCGTTACGTATGAGACCAGCAGTATCAATATCCTCAAGCAGAACGATGCATCGAGCGGGAAGATTAGTAAATAGCATCCCTAGCTCTTCTTCAGTAAGTGTTGGCTCGAGAAGTGAAACCACATGAATGTCCAATCCAAAAACACCAGCAAGCGCGAAGGTGAGAGACGTCTTTCCTGTTCCTGGGGGGCCGTAGAATAGGTAACCTCGTCGATATGGAATGCCCCGGTTGGCGTACCATCTTGCAGTGGCTGGACTGAGGTACTCATTGATATCGGCCAAAACATCCATTTTGCGCTCCTCATCCAAGACAACTGTCTTCATAGGTCTGCATGGTCGCTCCGCAATCTTGACCCAGCTACCTCGTCCCCCGAACCGTCTCATGTCCTTGGGTGCTGGTCGCTTGATGATGGTTTTTGCCTTGTGACCTAAATGGTAGTGTTCCTTGGCATGTTGGATGAGCGCTTTGATAGGGTCTGTAGAGCGGCCAAAGGTGGAAAGTGTCAGGACCTCCTTATCTTTGAAGGCTGTCGCGCCGCCTCCAAGCTCATCAAGCACGGAAACCTCCTTACGGCGAAGTTGAAAATAAGTACCCATGTGCCAAAAGTTATGAGATCCGATAGCGGGCGTGAACCTAGGTTGCGACTTCGCTTCCTGATTGGAGAAATTGAGCCATTTGATGTTGCCATCAGCATCAACTGTAGATTCGGATGCCTCTGTAGCTTCGCTGTCCATTTCCCAGGCGCTTTTAGAAGGAGTCTCGGCCATCAATCTCCGGGACGAACTAATCTTGTATTGATGTGCGAGGAATTGTATGAGATGGCCATGGATTTCATCTGTGCTGCTGACAGTGATTTCCGCCATGAAGTAGCTGCTGATGCCACTCCAGATGATTGCCCAAAATGAGCGACCTAGCCTAGCTGCAACCCACAGGATTGCGCCAAATGATACCAAGACCGTCACATCGAAACCGAAGGTGAAGAGTAGAAACTTGTGAATAGGTCCGTACCCTGGAATAAATGTTTCGAGGAGAGTGGTGGATGAAAAGCCTGGTGCAGACCCATTTAGGGAACCTGTCAAGTTCTCAGACTGAGCCATAGGAAAGGCAGCGCCCAGAAGGGAGTCCAACCCCATCCTCTGCTTCATGCTGATTCAGCCTATGAAGGAGGAGAGCGTATTGTTGGTGTGTTGCACGTGGCTGGACGACCAGGGCCCGCTGAAGAATCTAAATGTTGGTTTTGATATGCAGCAGAATCCGGGGGAGTTTTGAGGGGCGGGTCTGGTTAAATAGTTCTCGACAAACGCGGAGCAGGCAATCTGAAGGGGAAACCAAACGCTAGCCTTCTCGATTGTGGTTGTTGGCACTGCAGAAGTTCTGCAGCTGCAATTCTAGTATTGGCTGTGTACTGGGTGCGCGCTCGCCACAAGCAGATTTCTCGGGAGGGCCCAATCTACTTGTACATCCAACAGAACAGGGGTGGAGGATTCGTTGAGTCAGGAGGAGAGAGTCGGCGAGCTGGGGGAAGAGCTGGAAGGAAAGGATGACTGCGAAAAGAAGGGATTGAGTCGAAGTGACGATGCCTACACACCGTTCTTTCCTGATGCGTCGGTCCACTAGGAGCCGCACCAGATCTGACAATACTAGGTAACAAGGCAGCAGTGAACGATGAACGGACACTATAGCTGCTCGAGAGCCTACCAGTGGCAAACTGCTGGGGAGATGGAGCCAGAGATGGAGCCAGAGTCAGAGCCAAAGTAGTGGATTATGGTAGCGGATTCCAGATCGGTACGCAAGCAGCTGGGAGCCTGTGGCGCAGGCGCGAGCGCGAGCGCGATTTTAGTCATGAGCTTACACTTACTGCAGCAGGAACAGAGATGGGCACATGGCAAAGTACTGAGTACATTTTGCGGGTGAGTGGGTGAGTGGGTGTGTGTGTGTGTGTGTGTACGACAACCAGTAGTAGGGAGATGCGGATGCAAACGAGGACTGATGGTTAAACGAGGAGCGAGAGTGAAAGTGAAAGTGCAAGAGTGAGAAGAAATAGAGTTGCGCCAGGGATGAAAGAGTGAGAACAATCTGTGTGGCTGCTGGGGTTGGGATCTTCTCTCGTACAGGACAGTAAGGTAGGGTAGGGATGTTATCCATACCCATGCAGCTTCACTCTCTAGGAATCTGACCTAGGAACACCTGGAGGTATTATCCTCTCACTCTCCACAACCACAACCCTAGCAATATTGTGCGCATCCTAACTCGTGGCATTGGATGCATTGGATCGGATCGAGAACCCAAGCAGCAGGCACAGTCAAGTTTCGGAAAGCCGTCGATACAACGTTGTGACACGCAGACCACCAGTGCCAGTCTCCATCTTCCTCTCACGGCTACCTGCATCAGCCCTTCAGCCTCGTCTGCCTGGCTTGAACGACCACCCGCATCAACACCACGCTTCTATTTTCTATTTCTTCAGTGCAGCCCAAGTGTATTGTTGCGCAACACTCCAGACGCAGCTTCTTTTCTTCTCTGTCACCTCGACTCGACCCGGCGGGTACTGCATAATCTAGGACGTTCCAATATCCGGGTCAGAGGGCCTTCTGTCTGCGAACACACGACACGAGGCTGCCTGGCAGCCCAATCCCCTCACCGAAAATGATGAACTCGACGAATGAAGAGGATCCCTTCCTCCAGGTTCAAGCGTACGTACCCCGCCTCTTTCGCTCCTCCTCGCAATACATATTTAGTCACCGACGATTATGCCTTCTCCAACCGCCTGTCAGCAATCTGCGACGTCTCCCCCTCCGCCGCACATCGCGATATCCGGCGAAAGCCTCTCCGGATATATCTTCACGCGCGGGGGTATTCCTCAGCTGGAGATGGGAGCTTACTAGGGATTGCTAAGCTATGCGCCGTAAGCCGCCTCGTATTCATGAGGCTGCAACGGCGATATCTCCAAAGCATTACGGGGATAGCTTCAGGTGCATCAACGCGACACCTCACCGAAATCGATTGCGGAAAGTTTCGCAAGCCGTTCTCGTATCTAAGAGCCTCAGATGCCTGCGAACTATAACGAGAAAGGCGCAGACTTAATCAGCGCATCCTAATGCATTCAGTCGCATTTGGAAATGGGCGCTCCACGAGCGTACCCCCCAATATATTCTCCTCGCTTGTTCTTTCCATTATCAGCATTTCTATTTGAGCCGCATCTATTCTCTTCAATAAGCCTCAAACTAACAACCCTCACAGAGACGTCCTAAACCAGCTAACACAAACTCGGCCCCTCTTCACCTCCTACCTACGCATCCGCTCCCTCTCCACCACTGCCACCCCCTCCCCCGAACTGATATCCGCACGCAAAGACCTCGAATCCTCCCTCAGCACACTAGCCGACGACCTCGCTGACTTAATAGCCTCGGTACAAGCCGTACAGTCAGATCCCTACAAATATGGCCTCGAAATCGAGGAAGTCTCGCGGCGGAAAAGGCTGGTTGATGAGGTGGGGGGCGAAGTAGAGGACATGCGCGAAGAACTATCAAAATCACTCTCCCAAGCCGGGAAGTCTAGAGTAAATGGAGGGGATGACAGATTTCGCGAAGAAGGCGAAGGAGACAACTACGCCGAATTTGAACAACAGCAACAACTACACATGATGGCAGAACAAGACACACAACTCGACAGCGTATTTCACACTGTAGGTAACCTGCGGCAACAAGCGAGTGAAATGGGGCGGGAATTGGAGGAGCAGGCTGAGATGCTGGAGACGACGGATAATTTGGCGGATCGGGTCGGGGGACGGCTGAGTACGGGGATGAAGAGGATGGGGGAGGTGGTGAGGAGGAATGAGGATGGGTTGAGTAGTTGTTGTATTGGCGTTTTGATATTTGTGCTGATATTGTTGCTTGTACTCGTATTAGTGTTATAACCCCTTTTTTGACCCGAGAAGGCGTTGGATTATGGCGTTCAGAGGGGGCAAGACAGGATAGGAGTTCACGACACACCCGTCTAATCAGAAGATCACAGCCACAGGAATAGGGACAGAAAATAGAGTCATCACAATATCATTATCCCATCCTATTTCCATTCCATTTCACTCTCAACTTATAAACGTCCTCCCACCCCATCTCATCCCATCAATCCCAACTCCTCTCATGTTTCCAATCCAATCCAAACCATCGTATTCTTAAAAAGAAAAAGAGAGAGAAAAGAAAAACGCCCAACAAAATGCCGTTCTTTTACCATAGCCTCCATATTTACTTGACTGTCGCTTGTACTTGCTTGTGCTGCTTTGTTTAAGAAAAGAAAGAGAAAAAAGCACGTTTCGCTTCCCCTTCATCCACACCCACAAGTCTAACGTCATCGAAAAACGAATGAGAAAAATTTCCATATCCATCAATCCATCATACAACCCAAACCCCTTTCCCTTTCTTTCTTTGCTTATCCTTTTGTTTCCACGCCAAGTTTCGAAATGATCAGGATCAGGGTCAAGAAAGATGACTAGCCAGCTCATCCGTCCACTCACTGCCCACACCATCTCCATCTCCGCTGCCCTCAGAACTACCGCTGCCACCACGATTAGGACTCTTCGCGCCCACGCTCGCGCTCGTGCTTTTCGGTCCGGGTTCGAGGACTCGACTCTGACGATACGTCAACCACCATAATTTTAACGTCATATCATCAACAAGCACGAACGCAAAAGGTAAGAAGGAGAAAAGAAGGTAAAAAGGGGGTGAAGACGAGAAAAAAGGTATGATATGGTATGCGCGAGCCAACACTGTCTGTCTATCAATTATCACACACACACACACAAACTCGAAGAAGAAAAAATAGACAACATCATCATCATCATGCATTCCCCTGGGGACCTCCCGTATTCCCTAAGAGTACGGTACGTACGGAGTGTCACCAAACACCAACAACACAGGCAAATCCAAACGCAAGCAGCATGAGCATGAGCATAGCATGATTACGGAACTCGCTGCACGCACACGCAACACGCAAAATCATCGCTGGCTTCTGGAGGAGCCTACCGAGTTCTGGCGATCATGAGTTGGTCTGCGCTCTCTCTCCCGCTCTCTCGCTCCGTCCTGGAGCTTTAGCGAGTCCAGCCTCTTCTGGTTGTCTTCCGTGATGGGGTCTACTTCGTCGATTCGTAAGGGTGTGTTGACTTTTGATCGGGAAGGGGAGGAGATGGATCGGGGTCCCGCTCCCGTGGTGCCGTTGGTTTTGGAGCGGTTGGCTTGGTCGGCGAGGGCTTTCCATTTGTTTTCTCGGGCTAGCTCGCGCGCTTCGGCGTTGTTTTGGTGTTCGGTGTAGTCGTGGGAGCAGTCGTCGAAGAGTTGCGGGTTGATTTCCATGAAGAGTTTCATGGCGTTGTAGACCATGCCGTGGATTGTTCTGGGGTTGTTAGGACTAGCGTGGGTGTTGTAGAGCGTTGGACTTACCTGTTCCAGTGACCCTTTGAGTTCTCGTATAGAGGGGCGAACATGATAGGTAGAATAATTTCAACATTATCGCTGACGAGGTTGCAGAAATACTCGTTGTTCCAGAAATACAGGGCCCGCTCTGCGACCTGGAAGTGTGGACTTGCCACGGATTTGGCGAGCTGATGGAATAATGGTTCTTGAACCTTGGCAAATTCGGCCGGATCCATAACCTCGAAAATATCTTCCACCTCGTTTAAGAACATGACTTCCTTTGTACTGTTTACCTTCGGCCAATATCTAAGCAACCCAAGAACGACCTGATACGTGTTAGCCTGACCCACTTCTTTAAGCTATACGAGCTCACCTCTTCTGTCAATACAGCGTCTTTCTCCAGGAATTGGACGATGCAGTACGCAAGCTGCGGATGATACATGCTCAGACTCTTCACCTTGTGCAGAGGTATTAATACTCTGGTTAGGAATAACTTGTGCTCCTCCTTCAATGGCAAAGCGAATCCATTGATAATAGACCCCAGGATCTCCAACAGTTCCGCGATTCCATTAAATCTCTCCGTCTCATAAGTGAACTGGAAGAACACATTGTTGATCGATCTTCGAATGTAAGAACGAAGGTTCAAGAATTTGCCGTATATCCGGTGAAGAGTCGTCTTTAAGAAATCTCGCTCTCGAGGATCCTCGGAATCGAAAAGCTCGAGAAGTTGCAATACAAAGCTATGGTCGATGTATGCCTTGGCAATATTGGTATTGAAGTCTTGACTTTCAATGAATCTTAAAAAGAACTCGTAGACAACCTGGATGTGGGGCCATGCCACTTCAAGGACTGGCTCGTCTTCTTCTGGATCGAAAGCTTCTCCTTGAGGGTTCATTGGCGGCGGAATCGGCCGGAAGAGGTTCTTGCTGAACATATCTACCACCCTAGGATACATTGCTTCAGTAATGACCTGTCTGTTGTTCGCCACATAGTCTAGTAGCTCATGTAACGCCAATCGCTTGATCTCCTTGGATTTCATATCCCCGCTAGCGTCGTTGAAATCAAAAATTACATTGCATTGGTCGATCTTCTGCATGAAGAGATCCTGTCTGCGGTTTGGAGGGACTTCGTGGAACCCTGGCAATTTCTCGAGTTCACGGTTCGAGGAGATATCAAATCTCGAGGAGTGTTGTCGCTTTGGTGTTCTGATGCCCTCTGGGACATCTTTTGGGGTTGTTAACCGATCGCTGTTGAACATCAAAGATTTCTGCCCAGCTTTAGGTGGCGCAAGATCGTGAGGCATTGTTTCCGCTGCTCCAGGTGGAGGAATGTGCTGAGTGAGGAATTAGCGAAACAGTTATTTACTGGCTGTGATGTACTTACAGGAGCACTGGGACTGATGATAACACTAGGGGGCAGCTGTCCGTGGCGATTGGGAGTTCCAGGTCCACCAGCGCTTGGTGATCCTCCTCCCACGTTGAATCGATCTGGAGCAACCATATTGGCCCCAGGATTTAATGAATTTATCGAACCTGACTGTGGCTGCAGAGCAGGACTAGCGGCGTTATTCACAGCTCCATCATTCGGCGGAAGAGGTTTATTCCGAGGATCTGTGAGGGTGGTGGTCGAAGAGGAGGGAGTTGCAACAGGCGATTGACCTGCGTCGCGCGACGCGCTCGATTGTGATGGGGAGGAGGTTCCGTCTTTTGATTCCTTATTCTTGGACTTAGATGATTTGCTTGGGTCTTTTGCGCGCGAGAGCTGCTCATGCTGTCGTAGTCAGCGTGTGGACAAGGAAAAGCAAATGTACGGAGGGGCAGAAAATAGCGGTAGGCATGATAGAGGGGATCGAGGATCGGCAAACGAGACTCGTCTACTGGTAGCTTACAACTCTCTGCCTGAAGCCTTTCATGGTGACAGAGTCACACTTTGCTGTGCAGGATTTTCTGGCTTATCACACCCGAATGTGCCGTTGTTGTGACTCGAGAAGATTATGGTGCGCGAGGCTGATGAGAATGGCAAGAGAGGAACTTTGAGGATATCTGGAGACGCGTTGACCGTGCTTGCGAACGTAAATTAAACCGAATTCCGGAATGGCTTCTTCAATAGATAGGTTCCAAGTCCCAACAATCAGTTAGTTGTACTGGACCAATGGCAGAATCGATGCGTTGTGAAGAACAGCAGAACGTCGACTCAATTCCAGGTGTTGCGTTTGCGTTTGTTGACTGGCCTTGGAAGCTGGGTGTTCTGCGACAGTCGTTTCCAAGTCAATCTGTCAAAGATATAGAGGCAGGGCGGTCACGTATTCCCGTGAATGACGAAAGGTTGAGAAATTGGATCGAATCACGTCGATTTGGCGGTTTGGATATCGTGGGTAGATGAACTACTGTAATGCTACGCCTTGAGAAGGCTGGTCAGCGCATTGGTCCTAGCATAGCCAAATATATACCCCAGAAAGAAATGCCGTGTTTACTTCCAAGTGAAGCCAATGATGCTCAGGCTCTGCCCGTCAACAGATTCCGTCTCGTCTGTGAATGATGCCGTAGGAGTCAAACCGGGCGGTGAATCGTTTCCTTCTTCGTGAATCCAGCGTGCTGCGAAGAGTGTTGACAAAAGAAACAGCCGCACACGGTCCGGCGCACCTCGAGCTCTTGCAGTTCAAGAGATGGGAATCTCGAGAGCGGATGTTGATGGGCGTCGGGGAATCAATGGACTTGAAGCTCGTCTTCTTCTTCTTCACAGCATCTCAAGCAAGCACGCAGACGCAGAGCTGGCCATCGGTTGTCCGTCTCCCCTCCACCAAAGTGCGCCTAATCTGGCACGCTAAGCTGGAAAGGTGGAGAAATCATGCCTCAGACCTCCCAACTCAAAAGTGACCTCAGATTGAATGCAAGTGGCTATGAGTCGTGTTTCATGGAAATAAAATTCGGGCATTTATATCTTCATGGTTTACTCGAGTAGATGAAATGTATTTATTGACGACGGTCCCCTAAATCAATACCACTCGAGGAAACAAACGCATCAAGGCAAACACCACCCACCCTGCCCCGCGTCGACATGACAAGCACAGCGGCTCCCGCATACCAGGTTCCACCACGAAAGGTCGTTGCCGTGGAGCATCCCATGGTCATCAAAAACCTGGACAATGGCCTCAAGACGTTTGGAACAAATCGGCCTTTCCAAAGAGTGAGCTCTTTCCTTTTGACACTTCCTACAGGGATTGTACCAAATTATCGTGCAGGTCTCGTGATCAGTCTCGTGACACAGAGAGAAATTTATCACTTATCACTTTCGCTCTCTGCAACGGATGCCATGGTTTTGTCTATATGGTGCTGATACACGCTTAGATCATCGATACCAGCGATCCTGACGAGTGTGTACCACTCTACATCCGCCACAATGACCCTATGTCTGTCCCCATCTTGTCATTCAACGCTCCCACCAGCAATGTCCTCCTCAAAATCACCGTTCCAAAGCGGATAGGCAGGAAACGAAAGCGAGGAGATCTAGATCCAACTCTGTACGCTGGGCAGGAATTCTCTCCGCTCCCAGAGAATGGAGATGATGCGGCTCCAGCAGACGGTATTAGGTCTCAGTCGCGAAAAGACCACCCTACCGAGCTTCTGAGGACACTTAAAGACAATGTTGGCAACTACTCCATTGAGCCTGTTGCAGAGATCACAAATACGCACCGCTTCCGAGGTAAGAATCTGTGCGTGGGCAATCTTTCAATTGCTAACGACCTCCAGGCCTTCCTGACTTTCATCACTCGACCGTCAACACCGATTTCTTGCCCAGGTTCCGAGATACGGTACTTACGGGCCGTGGTAAGTTTTACTCATTCCTGGAAGTACTTTTGATGCTGACCATGTATAGTCGATAAAATCAGACAGTTCCATATGGATCCTAGTAGAGGTGTGAAGCCAAATGATCAATTCATGCCACCACCGAGAATGTCATCCCACACGATGCCGCTCAACTGGGCCTGGCATCAAAATCCCCACATCTACACAGACATCGACCCGAAAACTGGAAATGCCATCCTAGTAAATAGGTCGGCCCCGCTATCAACCAAGATCAAATACCTACCTCATGATGTGGAGAAAGTTCCAGATTCGTGTCCCGAGAGTCTTCCCACAGACCCAGGTATCCTAAGCCTCATCGCCCTTATGCAAGAAGCCTTTGAAGAACGTCCCATCTGGACGCGTCGGGCAATGATCAATCGAATCGGCCACTCACCGTACATCCACCACGTCAGACACGCTTTCCAATTCGTCAGCTACCAGTTCAGGAACGGGGCATGGCGTGAGGCAGCAATCAAACTTGGTTTCGACCCAAGAAGCGACCCGAATTCCCGCATCTACCAAACACTTTACTTCAAGACGTCAGGAGAAGAAGAACATCAAAGCACTACAAGGCAGGAGACATGGCAAGAGAAGCGTTCCCGGGATGGACGTATGGATCTAAACAGGAGACGTCGATCCGAGAAGGAAAACACAAGCCACATCTTCGACGGCAAGAGCGTCATGGTCGAGGGGAAAATCTGGCAAGTCTGCGATATCACCGATCCACTCCTCGCCCGACTTGTCCGCGAAGCACCATATCCCTCAGCATGCGATTCCAAGATCGATGGCTGGTTTCCAAACGGCTCGTGGGCGAAGATCAAGGCTGTCATGAGGACGAAATTAATCGCTATCCGTCTCGGCAAGCAAATTCTCGACCAGGAGTTTGCGATTTCACTCGCGCAACCTGATTACGTCAAGGGGAAATCGAGCAGAGGCATTTACGTCCCGGTGCCTGAACTCCCGCTGACAGCTGCTGAGATGGAGAGCCTCAAGAAAGCGGGCTTGGCGAGTTCGGATTTCCAGCTGAAGAAAGCGAAGAAACTTGCGAGACAACTGGGCGTTCCTGGCATCGGACCCGTTAGGATTAGCGGGACTCTTAGGATGTATAATGGTAGAATGACTGGGCCTGTGCTGGATAGGTTGGAGGCCACGCCTGAGACGCCTGATAGTCGGGCACAGGAGGCTGCTGATCAGTTGAGTAGTATGGGCATGTTTGACCAAGCAGACACGCCCGGGTCCGGCTCCGGTGCTTTGCGATCAGGGGGAGGACCTGCATCAGATGGTTCTGGAGATGAAGAGGATTCAGAGGACCAAGACGATGAAGAGGATGATCTTGAGCAGGAGAGTGAGGAGGAAGAAGATGAGTCTGACGGCGACAGGAACGAGGTCTAGTAAGGCTTATGACCGAGAGTAGTTTAATCCTGTTGCTCCACATCCCACCACATAGAAAAGATCCCCCATCTCGCATTGCATTGCATCGTGCACAAAAAGAAAAGACTAACTACCCCACCTTCCAACACCTGCCCCACCAACACCCTCTCCCCTTCCCCTCCATCCCCAAAACCAAAACCCCCATCTCAAACCGCCCAATAACGCCACTTCTCATATCTGTTGCACATCGCAACATTTTCCGTGCCACCGGCTGAACTTCCCTCCAAAACTCCACTTCTTACTTTTTCCCTTTCCTTTTTCCAGTGCTGTGCTGTGCTGTGCCCCCGGAGCACGGAGCCACGGAGCACCTTCTCAATAACGCCAATCCATCCAGCCGAGGCCTTATCCTGCCTCAGATTAATCAAAGATGCGGCGTAGGCGTTTTATGCGATTTGCAACTTTTTCTTTTCTTGCGGTTCGGTGAGAAGGGATTGGTGATGAGTAATGGTGTAAGAAGGGGCAATAGGCTATCTGGGAGTGAGATTCGGCGACGCCGATTATGTCAACGCATAATGGATGTATGGGAGAGGCGTGGAATACGCTGGGCTGGGCTGGGTAGTTACAAGTTTACGCGAGCCGGCTCTTCAGCTGCTCTGCTGCGGTATCAGAATCGGGATGTGGATGTGGAAAGGCAGGTGGAGGATTTCCCAAGACTACTGTGTGGCGGCGCCTTTTGTTGGTATAAAGGCACAGACTTCTTAGTTGGGAAGCCATGCCCGAGGTTGGGTTGCGATGTGCAACAAAAAGGTGCTTTTTAACTAAAATCTTTCCGGTAAAAGTTACGAGCTTTCATTTCCTCACTTTGAAGTGTTGGCATGAGGATGAGGATGTGGAGTGCGGCTGAAGTTAGGGCTTGGAGATCCGTGACAAAGGACATATGCGGGCCGCTTATACATGACTCGTTAGCATCGAGAATCGGAGACTCCGATGACTGGGAAAGCAGAAATGAGGCACGGAAAAATATGCGATTTGCAACAAAGGTTTTGGTTTTGGGGGAATACTGTATTGGGTGGTGATGTGCAGGTGATTTCATTGTGCTTGTGCCTCTTTGGAGGGTTTTGCTTTTTGGGGGCACAGATGCATGGCATGGGCACGGGAGAGGGTTTTTTCCGGTGGCACAATATTTTGCGATTTGCAACAGATTGCTGGAAAGAGAAAAGAGGGCTTTTTGGGAGGAAGCTGAAGGGCTGGGTATGGGAGAGTTATTTTTGGAAGTTTTGGGGAGGGAGTGGATGGATTTATTGGAAGTCTTGCGGCTTGTTGGTTTTCGATTCAGCTTTCCTAATTGGGAATTCCGCAATGCTTAAATCCAGATTTGTACAAGAGTACACAAGCCGAGGGACGATTGCAGGAAGAAGCTGTGTCAAGATCTCTTGCATTGCAATAATTAGTACTTGTGTCCAATCCTGTTTATCCACATCATGTGAAGTCCCCGGTGTACATTTTCCGCAACCGTCCTGGGTAACGCATATTTCAATCCCTCACTATCCACCACCTCCTAGCGCGTGCGCAAAGACTGTTAAATCTCATCCAATTGTTCATCTGCTCAGTATTTGCAAACCAATATTTTCATCTACCAGCGCCCAAGAACTGAAAAGCATCGTCACGCCAAAATGAGTGAAGTAGATGCCGACTCCTCACCTAAATGGCTTTATCTTGAACTCAGATTTCTATGAATTTCTTGCCAGAGTTCATCTGACCAGCGTCGGTGTTTGACAGCAAACACGTTCTCGACTGAAAGCTTTTGGTTTATTTTCTGCCAGATATGCGTACTTCCGCGTCGATTCTGTTAGTTTTAAAAAGTCTCACTGCTTTGACCATGATATCCGAGAAAGGGGTCACATCGGACCTCCCATGGCAGTACCGGCATTGTTCTTGTTTTGGTCATGCCTACTATGGACGGCAATGGCTCTCAATTTATACCTCATGTTCCGCTGTTGTTGAAGGATGTCACGAGTAATTAGAATTGAATATTCTTAGAGGTATGTTCCCGGAGATCAGGTGTCTATATAGGCTGTAGTTTGTGCTGTCATTGACTGCACCTGCAAACCAGAAATTGTCGAAGAGAAAAGCAATACTTGCGGCGAACCACAAAGTCCCCTCAAGTGCCACTCAACTACGCTTTTCGAAATACCCTTGAACGATCACAAACAGAAAATCTTCATTGAATGTCTGAACATTAATGAAAGAAACCAACTGACAGCAATGACAGCAAAGCAATTCTTGACAGCAGTTACCGCTTTTTAGGGAGTGCACTCATATTGCTCATCGCTGGAGAAGACTTCTGGCCACGAGAGCGCTTCAAGTACCCTTGGTTCGTAAATTGCGAAACTTTATTATCACACGCCATCAATAAAACAGACTTCCCATGATCTGGGCTTATGGGGAGTGATATGGAAGTCGTCAGTCTGTTTAAATACAAAATGATGACATTCCTCAGGCCGTGAATCTTGGTTGCGTATTCACTTCGTTACCCTGTAAGAATGGTTTATTTGGCAGGCACGATGGTTTCTGCGCTCATTTTCCTGTTTAGTCGTAGTAAGATCGAGTCAAGAATAATATCTGTGACAGCTGGATAGAAACTCCTTCACTTATCAAGAGAGGGAAACTTGCTGGTAGAAGGCTCTTGTCTCCCTACACAAGTTGAAGGCAATAATTTTCAATATTGAAATGTTGAAAGTAAGTCATTCTTTATTGCGAGAGCTTTCCTCTTGGCCATAGTTTTTTTATTGACTGAAACATTCGAATGAGCAGCAGCTTCCTTATTGACAGCAAATCCTAGCTGTTCCAGTGTGAAAAGGGGTTAACTTGCTAAGCGAGCGGAGTAAACTTCCACATAAGTTAGACTTAACCGTTTTTTATCGCGGATTCCGTTTTAGTGTTCGGTCGTGAGCAGCTGCCGCCTTAACATGAGCCGAGGGTGAGCATTCCTGAGCATGCCCGAGCATGCCTGAGCACAGCCTGAGCAAGACCTGAGCTGGGGTTAAGCAACCTAAGCAACCTGAGCACACGATAAACTCGGCATGAGCATGCCATGCACCGAGAGGCCATTTTAGCTCCCCCAAAGGGGCTCGTTCTGGCTCCCCGATGCTCGGTTACACCTTCCTCACTTTGTCTCTGAGCATAGATCCGATTATTGTTTTAGCTCTGGCTATTCTCGCCCGAGTCGACCGTGAGCATAGTGAAAAGCGGGAACTATTCCAATCCAAATTAAGTGGGAATTCGTTCCGATGTTTTTTTTGAGGGGAAGGGATGCAGGGGTGTTCTGACCCAAATATATAATCCCATTGATTCTACTGGCCAGCTCCCTTTATCGAACATTAAGGAGGTTTGGCCACACCTGACTCTGGGTCTTTTGAAGTTAGTTCACTTCCTTTGCTGGCAGCCGCATCGCTCCCTACCGACTTTTTATTGTCCATAGGGTGATTTAATGTGATGTACGGTATGAGTTTCAATGTCACTAAGTTTACTTCTTCACTTCGGATCTCTCGATTTCATACTTTAGCTGCGTGTTTTTCTCTTTCCCCTAGATTTTGTTACACCTGTAGAACATAAGAGGTTCTGTTATAGTCAGAGCAGATGTTTGCCTTGATTCCCATAAACGGCGTTGTGCCAACGGGTCTGGCCGTGTGGCTGAGTGAATCAGGCATCAAGGTCAGGCACTGCAACTCAAAGTTTGTCTCGTTTCTTCTCTGTCAAGTCGCGAAGATTGAAGAACAACTCCAGCGAAAAATATGTCCGCGCAGACTGCACCCAAGGCGATGGATCTCACCACGAGATCATTCGATTTGATTGCAACAGTAGCCAAATCTTCGGGTCCGTTAAGCCAGGCAGCAATAGATGTTCTGCAATGGCTAGCCCGCGAGCGTATCGACAACGACTCCTTTGTCTTTACAATGGAGATGGCATGCTTTATTGCGGAGCCTAATCGACATGGAACGACTGTCATTACGAAGTTAGAAAAGGCTGCAAGTCGGCTCTGCGGGTTGCAGCTTGTCATTCCTGGCGCACTTGGACGAAGAATTTTGGACGACAAAGCACTGCGCTGGATGGCTACCACCGAAGCTGTCCTTTTGAAGTTTTATGATATGGAATACGTTAGGATCATGCTCACTGACCTTCTTCTGTCTTCAAAACTGACGGAAACGGATACAAAACGCCCAGCCTTCCAGGCTCGAATCTACCCTGTCATAAGCAAATTAGTTGAGAGCATAGCACTCCATACCGTAAATATTGGCATCGGTATCGAGCCGCTTCCGACGGAGCTCGAGAACTTACCCGAACATTGTCTCGATCCAGAAACAATGGCAAGGATGGTAGTGAAGATACGAGGCACTCCGGAGGCTGGGGTCTTAGTACGCTCAGACCACTGTCACAAAGATCTCTTGAGTTGGATCTATCACCACTGGACTGGAATTCTCTGCGTCAGTTTCCAAGGTCGCATTATATTTGAGCAAAGCTTGGGAGACACGGCTGCCACAATATCATTTCTGGTGACAAGCAACTGCAATATTTTGTCGTGTGCTGGCAATGATAAACATGCTGCAGAAGTTTGGGTCGGATCTTACAGCAAGTCACCATTGAAGCCAGATTTTCAGGAGTGCCTTGGGAAAACCGAACCTACGGAAGGTGGCGCTGGATATTCAGCGTATCGCACTCCTCTATACAAATTTTTGAATCCATTCACGCGAGGATTCTTACAGCTGAATACAACGGAAGACTTGGCTGCGAGAAGAGCCGCACAGCAAATAGTGCGATCCATTGTCGAGACCCCTGTACAACCATCTAGAAAATCAGACCTTGATGCACTCAAGCTTAGCATGCGAGACTCGGGCGATATCAAATTCAAATGGTGGATAGTCCGAGTTCCATCGATCCTTCAGCTTAACCTCGGCGCGAAGGTCCCGCCAAGGCCCTTGCACCAAGACTTAGAGGGCCCCCCTTTTGCTGGAGTCCATCGTTCTTACTCTATATCGCAGATATGTGAATGGTATGGGGAAATCTATGATGCCTCGCTCGTAGGTCGTGATCGTTGCGAGTGTGGCTGTAACACTCGAGCAGATCTCACGCTCAAGGATGACGGTTCGCTTTTTGAAGGGTGTGTGCAATATGCCATATACGGGCAGACGATGCTCTTGATTGCACATGCCTTGGCAGAAGCTGCCGGTGCTGTCGATATATCTAACTTTGATGGCGAGGACTCCTCATATGAGCTCATAGCTGTTACAAAGCAAATTTTGGGGGAAATATCGTACATGCATGCTATTTTCTGGCATACTTGGTTCCGTTTGGCATGTACAGCAATTACTGGCCTCCCACAGACGTTGATAGAGAAGGGGCTCAAGGTGCTGAGCGATCATGGTAATATGCTTTGTTGGATCGCGGGTTCCATGGTTGTGGTTCCTCGCTGGTTTGAAATGGACCAAGAAATACTCTTGCAACATTCCTGGGGGGTAAAGAGTTTGCATGGCAGTGTGCAGGGTGTAATTGGGGAGCGTGCAATTATCGGCACTCAGTCATCAACTGAAGCGAGTTTTGGGGCTCCTCGCGAACCCACGGAGGTTCCTGAAGAACCAGCACAGGGAGAAGCTGTTCTGGAAGGCATTGTCTTTGAAGTCTCAGATTCACTTTACCGATACATGAGCCTCGTTCGCACTTCGAAATCCTTGAGGATTTTGGATCCCTTTGACATCTACGAGGGCCTTATCATGGCAACTAGGCCGCATTGCGATCACCGTGTACCAGTAGCAAAGCTTCACTCACCTTGGAACTTGGATGAAGTCATCCAATGTTGGAGCAAAACCACTTTACCACATGGAGAGATCGCTCATGTCGCAACAATTTCGAATTCGGCGCTCAATTACCACGTCGCAATTGGATTTACTGGTGGGCAATGCATTATACAGACATTAGGCTGTTGCTTTACTTGTCTTGCTAATAATGCTGTTGCTACCAAACGTGTTGGGATCTGGCGTTCAAGAGATTCTCACTATATTGATGTTGAGGGCACATAAACTTTCAAGCCGCCTCCTCCTAAACTTAGAATCGGATGGTTCGTAGGACACTCTGGGATCCTTTGGTAGCTGTGATCACAGGTAATATAGATGGACCGAGCGAATCGCGGCGGCCATCTTAGGGCGGCTTGTTTTCCAGGCGGGTCAGGGTTATGGACTTCAGGGAAGGTGGGAAAGAGTGAACGCGAGGTGACTTCATTATTTCATACTCAGTCCATAGGACTGTTACAAAATTTCCTTATCAGTCAGAGATCAATACTGCTTTCCTCGAAAGCTTACAAATAGCTAGTTTCAAGATCAAATAGTCTTACCAGGTTTTTTTCAATCATTTGCCAACCTACTTAGCACTCAGGATCCATCGCGCGCATTAGATTCTCATAACCTCTCATAAAGCATATCCTCATCTGTTATCTCTTTATCTACCACAAGAACACCCCCTAAACTACCTTTTAACAACTCCTGCCTTGAACGCAACGTGTGCTCGTCTCTACCACCCGCTCTAAAGCCTTCACAAATACAAATACAAAACCCAGCTCGACAAAAAAAAGGCAGCAAAACCTGACGCCTTACGCTCTCCTTCAGGATTTTGGTTCTACCCCTCCTTCACTTGGCCATTCTGCCATGGGGTGTGCGCCTCGCGAGCCAAACAGTCCGGGTTAGCCTCAGCTAGTGTAAAAGAAAGACGTTCTAACTTTTATCAGTGCAATAGGGCCACATTTACTCTTTAATCATAACAAAAAAGGTCTGAGATACTTAGGCGCCGCTTAGGGACTACTTAGGTTCCTTGGGATACTCAGGTAAGATAGATAAGGAAAGGGTAGTCAAAGGTGATCAGCGCCTGAGTAGAAGCAGCGAGCTTACTAACTGACCCTGGGACAAAGGGTAAAAAAAGGTGTGTTCAACTACTAAAACAGAGAACAGAAGTGCAGAGCCTTTAACACAAAATTTCAAATGAAGGCAAACTTAAAAATATAGATTTGGAAACCTCCATGAGGATCCACCTCTAAAGCGTCCTCAATTTGGTGTTTGGTGACCAAAAGACCCATGTTACCTAGGTGCCCCGCGATTTCTCGCTAAAGCCCCTGAAGCTCTTGTAAAGCACAGCAAGCGCATCACAAATTGCAAAGATACTAAATACGAATATTAGAAGTAACTTTGTACCAGAGCCAGTGGCGTGTATCATAAAATATTGCCTCACCGTTGATGAATCGGATTCAATGAGTATATGTGTTTGTGCGGGCTGGACGGCCGCGGGGTTTGCCGATGAGGCAATCTTTCTGATTTGTCAGACGCCAAGAATATTACCCTCAAATGTTCTTACTCCTTCATGCTTTGAGTTTATTTTCAAAAGACTCCAATACGCAGAGGGAGATCGAATGACGACAGACTTGGTGTGAGCGCGAAACAATTAGATATTATTGCCAAGGCTTGTATCATGACCAAAGAGGAAAGAAGTCGGGGTGCGTGCTGGACTTGCCGCTTACGGCGGAAGAAATGCGACGAATCCACGCCCGCCTGTTTAGCTTGCACATCAGTTTCTATACCTTGCTACGGTTACGATCGAAATCCTGCTTGGGCGGATGGTGGACCTAAACAGAAAGCCAAAGCCGGCGAGCTTCGGATCATCATTCGAGAAACTGCGAAGACGAGGCGGCATCAGAAGCGGCAAGACTCCGATTCTGGCACTGCTCATGGAGAGATTGGAGGTTCGAATGAGAATCATGAGTCTTCTCTACATCAACAAATCACCCAACCTGGAATCCCCGGGAGTAAAAATCTCCTGAAAGATATCAACAGCGAATCACCTGACACTCCCCCTTTGGAAGTTCACACATTGAGTATATCAAAGCCAGATCCTAGCAGCCGCTGGTTGGCACCAAGTACTCTAGAAGGCGACTGCCAAGCAAATTTGTTAATGCACTATCTGGACGTTGTGTTTCCGAGCCAGTTTCCTTTCTACAACCCAACCCCAGAGGAGGGAGGTCGAGGATGGCTCCTAATTATGATTGTACGAACGAAACCACTATATCATGCAGCTCTCAGCACAGCTGCATACCATCTGCAAACCCAAAACAGTCAGCCAAAGTGCTTTGATTTGAAAGTCCCCGAAAAGGGCGCTGAAGATAACTTACATTCATTGGCTATCAAGGAGCTCCGGCTCTATCTGGGAGCTTTTCAACACCACCATGAGGCCCAGAGTCTCGAGCGGAATATTGAAGTTCTGATCTGCATCGTTTTGCTCGTTTCCCTTGAGGTGAGCCCACCCAACCGCACATAGACCGAGACTCAGCATTGTTTGAATGACTGAGTGGCTTCCATTGATTGATCTCCTACATTGACTTGCACACTTACTGACAAAATGTTCTGCCATAGGTTTTCAATGGGGATACTGAAAGCTGGCAGATCCATATGAAAGCAGCACAAAATATATTACCAGGCTTGCGAAAGGGCTGCACTAAATCGATTAATCCTATCGAACCACTATCTTCTAGCCACAGGAAAGCACATCATTTCTTCGCAGCTGTGATCTGTTGGTACGAGATCTTCAGCACCACAACTACCAGGTTGAAGCCTTGGGCACCACGCTCCTGTCTTGAGGAAGCCGGATTTATAAATCTTGAGTCAATAACGGGTTGCAAGAACTCTGTCGTTATTGCCATCAGGGAAATTGCTTTGTTACATGAGTGGAAATCCAGGGTTAGAGATACCGAGGAATTCGATGAGTGTCGACTTGTTGACCGCGCGTCTGTTATCGAGATGACCCTGGAAGTATTATTAGAAGACTGTTCCGAAAGTGATGGAGGGCTCGCATGGTTGAATTTGAATGACAATTTGGACCCAGCGTCTCAACGATGGAGTACACCATTTGCGGCTCCTGGTTTTCAAGCTACATCCAGAAATGCGAACATCCCCGAAATTACACGAATATTCGCATGCGCCGCACTTGTCTATCTCCATGTGGTGAGATATGGCTCCTATGCGGAGAATCCCAAAATTCAGGAAAGTGTTTCCCGTACAATCATGGCCTTAGGAGCACTTCGCAATCAAAACACCTTGGGTATTTTGGTGTGGCCGATCTGTCTTGCTGGATGCATGGCAGCTGGTCCGCAGATTGACTTCTTCAGGAACTTGTGTTTCGAGGTTGAGAATGTTTCTAGTGTGAAATCTGGAAATCTGAAGAAGGCATTTTTGATAATGGAGGAGTGCTGGCGGTTGAGAGAAAGTACCGGGGAAGCTGATTGGCTACAGGCTATGGAAATCCTGAATATGAAAATTCTCTTAATATAGAACCTTTTGAAATAAATATCATCCAAAACCAGAGACCTTAAAAGGTTTTCCGCAGGCGGTGCGAAGTACCGTGGGGGTTAATACCCCTGTCTCGTTTCCGCTTTCCATTCTCGTTTCGACTTTCCTGTCACCTGTGGCGGCCAACAGCCAATTACTTTTGACGTTTCGAACTCATCAACTGAAAAGATCGATACAAAGTCTTCCATTTGATTTACAACCAGTACTTTCTTCTTGCACAAGGAGTAATATTGATTTCAAAGCCATCAGATCTTTGCCTTCAGAGATTCTTTCACTGCACTGCAAAAAGTATAAAGTCCGGCCGCATCTCATCCACCAAGGACTTCATCCAGCACTTCACAGTGATCCGTTTCATCACATCCAAATCTGATTTTCAAATTTGATCCTCAACTTCCATCTTACTCCTCAGCATTAACCATGCCTTCCTATATGATTATCGGTGCATCGCGTGGCCTAGGTGTGAGTATATTGAGCCGAGTTCATCCTACAATAAAGCATCAAAGACTAACTCATTATGCCCTTGAAAGTATGCCTGGCTCGAATATCTTTCTCAAGATCCGTCCAACACCGTCATTGGACTCGCTCGCACACCCGCCACAGTCGAGGATCGCATTTCGAAGGACGGCATCAAGAACGTCCACATCCTTCCCGGCGATATGGCATCCCACCAATCCCTCGTCTCAGCAGCCGAGCTCGCGGAACCGCTTCTCCCTAACGGTCTTGACGTGCTCATCGTGAATGGCGCATACAGCAGTACTGCTGACGCCTACGCCCCTCCTACTACTTTCGCCCCGGCCTCGCGAGCCGAAGCCCTCCACGAAGAAATGCATAAATCTCTTGATGTCAACGTTTTAGGCGTTGTATACTCCATCAATGCGTTCCTGCCTCTCATCGTGAAGGGAAGTGTCAAGAAGATCATCGTTATCAGTACAGGTCTGGCAGATGCAGATCGGACGATCGCTGGTGATGGAAACCCCATTCTGGTCACATACAGCGCTATGAAGGCGGCGCTCAATATGGTGGTTGCGAAATTTGCAGCCGAGTTGAAGCCGAAGGGCCTCAAGTTCCTCAGTCTGAGTCCTGGGCTCGTCAACACAAACCCTCCAGGTGCGTCTTTACTCCTCTCCTGTCTTCAGAGACAATCTTTGTCATGAGATCTCACTTACATTCCCGGCAGTGACGGAAGAAGAGATTAAGGGTGCCATCGGCATGGTCGAGGCTTTCAAGAAGGTGGCACCTCCTCGCTGGAAGGGTCCACTGACTCCGCTTGAAAGTGTGGAGTTGCAGAAAAGGGTCATTGACGGCCTGACAATTGAGGATAGTGGGAAGTTTTTGAGCCACTGGGGAAATAAAGAGTGGCTGTAGAGACCTAGAAAGACTGCATATATGCGGAGATCCAGCTTGTTACTATTCTTATTTTTACGGAGGGTGGTGTAGTTGAAGCCCCTCGGTGGACCGTAAAGACACGGCACCTCGCGCTATATACTGTCTGTTCAGCACTTCTGGAGATATGCAAAATATTATCATCGCGGCATTCTGGAACTTTCAGTGTCTTTTACCACATGATTTTCTAGAACTCTCAAATGACTCACCGAAACTTGCTTGTCTCCGGTATTTCTATCGGGTGTGACTTTATGTTGACGTGCTGTAACCTCGTGTGATCTTTGTGTGTCTTTTGGAGTTCGTCTTCCGTTTTCTGGAGCTTAGATAGATAGTGGTCGATGTCTAGAGACTGAGACCTAGCTTTTGCTCTAGATAAGAAGACCTCGAACATATCGCTTTTAACCCACTTCTTTAGCGGGGAAGTAATCTGGTAGGTCAACGACTGCTTTGCCACCCATATCTCCAGCCTTTCCAAAACCGTTTTGAGATGGTGGGATTCCTCCCATTCAGCTTCTGCTATTGCGGCCAATTGGTATATGGCACACCCCAGGGGTAAGACTTGACTACTGGAGGATATCTTCTTGTGGTAGGATGCGTTTCGCTTGACCCACTGTCTTTCGTAAGCACACAAACCCTCTCCCTGTCCTGGCTGAGAGTCCTCGGAGCCGGTACGATGTTTCTTGAAAGTCCTGACACCCTCAACCTTGGCCCGCTTGCTTTGAAAGCCACCGTCGCCAAAGTAGCCAGACTGGCTTCGGTTTGTCAGTAGAATGTCCGCGATCTTGACAATTCTCTGCCACCTGCGACTATCAAGCTTGCTGTTGACTTTGTTCTCCTCGGTCTGGTCCGCCCAAATCTCGTGGGCCGATTTCCAACTAGGCCTGTTATCGTAGGCCGCAGTATCATTGTCCGACTCCCACTCGTCGCTCTCGGAATCCGAATTATCGCCGCCTGAGCCTGAAATTTCTTCGGTCGAAACAGAGGTGGTGGCTAGCTGTGAGTATAGATACCCTAAAATAATGACTTCGCAACGACGGGAAGTAGAGACGGCAATATCTGCAAAACTGCTATTGCCACTGTAGTCTGTATCGAGAATGTAGTCTTTCAGTGCCAGTATATGATAGAATGTCTCCTCGAGCTGTCGTGACATTTTGGATGGCTGGCCGATGGCTCCGCCCTGTCCAACGAGCATAATAGGTGCATCAACATGCTCCAAAGCCAAGTCTCGTTTGATATCATTCTGAAAAGCGTGCATGGCTACTCCAAACGCGTCAAAGCTAAAAGCTTGACGCTCACTAATTGAGGGATAAAATTTGCCGAGATCATACAACGGTTGAGGAAGGCGCAAAAGGATCACTGAATCTCCGCTTGAAGTCAGGTCTTTGCTTTTGACGGGACCCGACTCATGCAGCCAGACCCCATCAATCTCCTCTCTGGAAAGGAAAAAGCAAGAGCTGAGCTCGCTGAGGGTTTCCTGAAACGCAAATTCGTTCCATCTACCTTCCTTGCTACAAAACAATTCTAGCAGCCATTCCGGAACGTAGTTCATTCTCGGATGAAGAACGGCTTGGTTCCCTTCTTCGTTCCAGTAGTGCTTGGAAGAACATGCTCTTCTAAAAAGATCAATGCTCAAGTTTGTGGCGTCGAGAAAGCACAAGAGATAGAAGAAGCGTGCCGTTTCTGGGCGCCGCCTGTGGATAGAAACTCTCCAGGCGGCAAAGACGGACATTTTGTAACCTGAAATTTTCGGGTAGATTGAACCGATCGATCTCATCAAGAGTTCCTCTCTTTCATGTGACTTGTAGAGTGCTACGTAGCTCTTCAGGGATCCCAGAGTCCGTATATAGGTTCCGGCAAGGTCTATTGCCAGTGGAATGTATTCGAGGCATTTGATGACTTCATCTGCTTCACTGGTTTGTAACACGCTGGGGTCTTTTATTCCGGCATGGTGAAACAAAAGATCTCGTGCACTCGCCGGTGACAAACCACTGATCATGAGGCTATGGTCTACGAGGCGGTATGCGTCGTTTTGCCTGGACGATATCAAGACTCTACCACCCGGAGCCGAGGGGATAAATGTGGGTAAAATGCTCAGCATGAGTGAATCATCCACCCCGTCAAATAATAGTAGCCATGACTGCTTTCGACGGCATAGCTCATTTCTTAGTAGTTCAACGAAGGACGCGCCCTTGGAGCAGTATTTAGAAAGTGAGAGGCTCGCGTTGGGATCAAGCTGGGCAGTCTTCGGCAGAACAAGCCCGAGCTGACAGACGGCAAGCTCAATGCTAGCCAGCAAGGTTTCCTCAGTCCGGGCATCAAGCCAGAGTACCACACCATACTCTTCTCGCCGTAATGAAGCATACTGGAGTATCAATTGGGTCTTTCCTGCTCCTCCCAGGCCCAAGACACCAATTGCAACAGCCCGTAGCCCATTTTCTGGCGAGGCGCTGAACAAATCTTCAATTTCCTGAACCTCCTCCATATCTGCGAAGTATCTAACGGGAAATTTCCCGATTCGATCTAATTGATAGAATGGCTGTGCATCTTCATTTGGATTTGATGTCTTCCCTCGCGCCGTCAAACTCAAAGGTCGAGGTAATGACGGGTTGCCATCGTCCGTTGGTGGAGAAGTTTCAACGACTGCTAGTGACCGTGCCAACGCCTCATCGTAGTTTGGACTCTTGATTGGGCTGCTGGGAGCTTGTCTCAAGACAGTTGGCCTGGTAAGTTAGTCCATCCACATGACATGGAAGAATCATTCAGCATGGGGAAACATACTCTATTGATGACATTTTAAGTCTATTCGCACAGTTTCCCAGCTTTTCTCGTTGCTCAGTCTTGGCCAGATACGATAATGTGTTTGCTGACATCAAGTCATGCTTCTGCCACTCTTGAAGACCCACATGTTGAAGTCCTTGGGTAACATTAAACCGGAAGTATTTTTCTCGATAAGGACCAGCTCCCGCAGCACAATATGTCTCCACAAACCGGTCTGCTGTACTTTCCGTGTCGGTGGCTATCTTTACACATGCTTTGCCGACCGAGACAAGTCCTTTACCTAGATGAATAGACGCAGATACCCCGCTACCAAGGCTGACAATGGTAGAGATGTCCCGATCAGCAAACTCACTTTGGATTTCGTGGACGAGTTCGAATATTGGGTTATTATTTCGAAGGGCTCCATCACGGAAGACCATACCGTTCGTAAAGGTGATGGGGTCGAAGAAGGAAGGAGCCGCAGTAGTAGCGCGCGCAGCTTCCCAAATGGTACAGGCTATCGGCTCCTCGAACTGCGAAGGGTAATTTCGTAATCGATGTCCTCCACCGTTCGAAAGGCTCGCACAAACAAATCTTGAGCACAAATCAACATGTCAGTTGTTATTCATTCACTTGTGTTTGAGGAATGTTTTCTCGTACATTTTGCACTTTGGTTTCTCCTGAAGCAATGGAGCATCCATGTTCTCTGTTCCCAGGGTGCCTTTTACCACTTCTTTAATGCATGTTTCGAGAACCTTGCCATCAAATGTTGCGTTGCCCATGAGGTTGTGAAGAAGGTGGCCCCCGAGGACATTGCGTTTCCGCGGCGTGAAGATAACCTTGGAAAGTTCGACATATTTTGCTATGGCTGTGTCAATGTCCATTTCCTACAAGATGATTAGTTCTAGGACTGAGCGTCCTCTTAGTCTGAGTAGCAAACCAGTCGGCCAAGCATGATTGCTAACAAGCCCCCAGTGCTGGTCCCAGCGATAACATCGAAGACGTCGCATGGTTTAGGAGGGTGCCCTGGATTGATGAGGAACATCAACCGCCGCAGCATTAACAGGCTCACCAGCCCTCGAACTCCACCTCCATCTGTGGCATATATATCAGCCTCGTGCAAGCAGCAAGGCTAGCGTCAAGGCGCCAGAGACTGCGGCGTGAAGAGCTGGTGGACGGCACGACTTACCGAGGGCGAGGGCGCGTAGCGCGCAGCATCCTCCTTGATCTTTACTCGTCGTCGACATATCATACTTCGTCGATGTGGGCGTAGAATAGTAGTACAGCATCGCTGACAAAACAACAAAGTTTGATTGCTGAATCAGCCGCCCTGCCCCTCATTTGCCGAGACGACGCGGGGCAATTGCATCTGCTTCATTATTTTGTACGAGTATGACTTGCGAGTGCTGCGAATCAATTGACCTTGATCTTTTGGCTTCAGGGAAGCGGATTCCACATCATGCCACTTTCAAGGAACTAGAAACTTGTTCTCGGGTCTGTCAATTGTGCTCCTGGATAAGGGCAGCTCTCGAGGAGAGCCTGGCGAATTCCAGAGTTTCAAAAGCAGCTTATGAAGGAACAGAGGTGTACTGCCGAGTTCCAGGCTACACTCTCGATGTCGCGGACAATCACGATAGGCGGTATGGCCTTAAAGTGGTTTTCTTTGCTGTGGATATGGGAGGGGGCCTCGAGGTTTTGACTGACGATTTCGAATTATTCGTACCGAGAGGTAGTTTCTTTCTTTCCCCCGCATAACCTGATACGTGCTTTGCATGAATAGTTCTTTGCAAGAATACCCCAACCATGGAATTAATATCAGACTTTAAGATATCAACTCAAGTGAGCATTGAGACCTAAACGACGCTCGTTACTGTAGCCTCCGGGTCCGTCCTGCGGGTGCTTGTTTTGAATCGCAGATGAAAGTCTTCTAGCATCGGTATTAATTCTCCTTTATGTTATTAAAATGCCCACTTTTCTTGCAAACATGTTTTATCCAAATTTTTTGTCCTACAACATAATATAATTTCGGGTTCTCGGAGGACAGCGCAGCTAATTTTGTGGCAGGCAGTGGCATGGCTAGATATGGTAGGATCAGTGGCAGAGACATTTCAGCAAATGCCGGCGATGACATGTGTTTCGAGCTGGCAAGAAGATGGAGGGATGCCTGCCAGCAGCATCATGGAGCTGCATGTCCTCAGGTCGTTCCTCACAAGATGCCCACGCGCCTCTTAGATGTTGGACCTCTTGATGGCTCCCACGAGCCTCGATTACGGGATACTGGCAACAAGAATGGAGAGTGGGTCGCCTTAAGTCACTGCTGGGGCACGCAATCCTCTTTCAAAACGGTGTCCACCAATTTCCTCGCCCGACAAACCCAGATCAGCTTCGAAGAGATGCCTCAAACCTTCCGCGATGCTGTCGTAGTCACACGCCGACTGGGCTACCGGTATCTCTGGATCGATTCTCTGTGCATTATCCAAAATGACCATTCCGATTGGTTGAAGGAATCAGTCTGTATGCGGGATTACTATCAACATGCTGTCGTAACCATTAGTGCTGATTCCGCATCCAGCGATCAAGCTGGATTTTTAGTCCCCCGCGAGGCCTATTTCGATCGCTTAGGCTTGACATTGGCTTCCGGGGAGGAAATAGGTATTCGGAGTCGGATTGAGTGCCCCGCATTCCGGTATCGGGATACTTGTATATCGCGAAGAGCATGGACACTTCAAGAATTCATGCTTTCACCTCGATCCTTGTTGTATACTTCCGAACAACTTGTGTGGGAATGCCAAACCCATAAGTATTGTGAGTCGGACGAGAACTTACAGGGAGAAATGGAAAATGACGTATATTCAACAGCAAAAAGATTTTTCTCCGCACCAGAATTGGGGAAAGCACGGTTTCCAGAGCATGCGATGTTTTTCAATCCCATTTACAAATGGTACAATCTTGTGAGCGACTACATCACTCGAGACCTCACCAACAGCGATGATATCTTCCCAGCAATCTCCGGACTTGCAAGAGAGGTTCAACGGCAGACATCCAACACGTATGCGGCAGGAATTTGGCTTGAAGATGCTCACAGGGGCCTTCTATGGCAAATGAACGGTGCTGGAATTCCTACCAAAACATATCTAGCTCCTTCTTGGAGTTGGGCCTCTTTGCAACCCACCATTGGAAGTCTAGAACCACCATATGGGAAACTTTATCTCAATGTATGTTTCACATACACCGAATACAAGGACCGAAGAGCAACCCTTTCCACGCATGAAATTGTTCCAACAGACGATGATCCTTTCGGCTGCATCAGCTTTGGTTCTCTTCGAATGCGCGGCAAAGTCCTCGATGCCGAGAAATGGGAGGGAAAGACGGCACCCCATTTCAACTATCTTGGTGAGACCGAGATGTCTCATTTTCACTCACAAGACAGTCCAAATGCTGCTGAAGCTGCAGATCAGTTGATTTGCTACTTTGATATTGTTGAAGAGGATGAAAAATTGGAAGAAATGCTTAGAAAGGTAACGATGTTCCAAATCTCAACTTGGCTTTGGCAAAGTGGAAAAGCACTCACCACGATGGTTTTGCTCCTATTACCAGCAGCAGATCAACCCGATGGAACGTATCGACGTGTGGGAATAGCTGAAGTTCCAAACTATGAGGATCTAGCTGACAGTGGCTGGGAGACGGTCGAGCTTTGCATCATATAAAGGTGGTTGCACAATTTACAGCCTTGTTTGCGCGGCCGGAGATAACTTCCACGTTCTGTAAATGCCAACTGATATTGCTTGCGCACCGATACTACCAACGCCTAAATATCTAGAACCCAATATGCATGCAAGACCACCCCCAAAATGTCTCAAACAATGTGGAACATCAATCTGAACCACTCTCAACCGATCCAACGCCGAGCACTTCTAAACATTCTCACCCAGGGCCCGTACTCACCCCATTCGTCGGCGCGTTCCTTCGGGATATAGCTGCCCACATCGGCCATGATCGTGCGCTCAGGATGCGGCCTAGAGAAATCAGAAAGTCAGTAATTGCATTTTCAAGAATGCCTCAGAACAGATGAAAGATTCTTCCCCTGTTTTAGGGAAGCCACAAATAAGAGGCCGTATCATCACTTACATCATCGCCAAGACCCTTCCATCCAAGTTCCTCACCGCCGCAATACCCTCCGGACTCCCGTTAGGATTAGCCGGGTACTTCGTCGTGACATGGCCACGATTATCAGTATAACGCAGCGGGATCAACCCATCAGCATTCAAAGCCTCAATATCCCCCTGATGCCTGAACCCCGCGCGGCCCTCACCATGCGAAACAGCAATAGGCAGCGAAGACCCATTCATGCCATGCAGAAACACAGACGGCGTCTTAGTATTATCCTGGATCTTCACCATGCTGGCTCTGGCCTCGAACTGCTCGGACTGGTTCTCCAGGAAGAGAGGCCAGTGCGATGTGCCCGGGATGAGCTCGGCGATGCGCGTTAGCATTTGGCAGCCGTTGCAGACGCCTAGCGCGAAGGTGTCTTTGCGGGAGAAGAATTTTTGAAATTCGGCGCGTGTATGGGGGTGCATGAGGATGGATTTTGCCCAGCCTACGCCGGCGCCTAAGACGTCACCTGTTGGAAGTCAGAAATGTTTGCTGAAGAGGCGTCCAGGGAGTGGGAAGGAACTCTTGAGATGATAATGTCCTGCTTCAAATGGATGATTGAAACGATCAAAGGACCAGGTGCCAAGTCAGCCGCTGTCCAAGATGACAGGGTCAAATCAAGGACCAGCTGGTTAGACAGGACGGACCTCCTGAACCCTTTTAAATCATCCACTTGAAACAGGACATTATTATCCCATATTCCATTGGATATGACTTACCGTAAGAGAAGCCTCCGCAAGCGGCTATCCCCACAAAGTCTTCGAGTCCACGGCCATTGATGATTTCGCTCATGTGGAGGTCAATGGCATCAAAACCGGCGACTTTGAACGCAAAGGCCATCTCCGCATGACCGTTAACACCTTGTTCCCTGAGGATCGCCACACGTGGAGCTTTGGAGAAGGCAGCTGTGAGGGATGAAGTGAACGGCATGATATTTTCTTTGGGGTCGAACGTGAGCTTATAGCTGAGGCCCGGATCCCTATCGTCCTGAATAGTGGCAAATTCTGAATCTGCACAGGCAACGTTATCGCGTAGGCGCTGCATATGATACGAGGTGTTGGACCAATATTGCTGCATTTCAGTACGATCGATATTCAGGACGGATTGTTGGCCATAACGGATGGTGAGCTTTTGCTTCGTTGCGGCTGGAACACGTCCGATCTTTCTGATCATTCGGGGAGGTGGACCACATGTAGCGAAACATCTCATAAAGTTTGTTTCATCCGATTTTCGGATCTGGAAGACTGCTCCTAGTTCTTCGTTGAACATAGATTCTAGAACGTGGGGTAAGGAGGCGCTGGTTGAGAATCCGTCGATCATGAGCTCGGCACCACAGCGACCTGCGAACATCATTTCGGCAACTGTTGTCATAAGACCTCCGTCCGAAATATCGTGATAGGCCAGAACGATTCCGGACTCGTGCAATTGTGTAAGCGCGTCGAAATAATCAATAATCATTGCTGGATCTCTGACATCAGGGGCCTCGTCTCCTAGCTGACCAAATGCCTGAGCGAGCGCAGATCCGCCCATGGCTTTGTGCCCCTGGGCGAGATCAACGTACATCAGATATGTCTCACCGACATCCTCGAGTCTTCGCAGAGCTGGGGTCCAAGTACTTCGGACGTTTGCAACCGGTGCGAATGCGGTGATGACTGCGGACATTGGAGCGGTGACGGCTTTTGCTTCGCCGGTCTCTTGGTCTTTCCAGGAGACTTTCATGGATGTTGAGTCTTTGCCAACTGGGATCGTGACGCCGAGTTCGATGCACAGCTCCATGATGGCGGAGACTCCTTCGTAAAGAGCGGCACCTTCACCAGGGTGACTACAACGAATTAGCACGAGTGACATCAAAGGGAAGAATGGGGTACTCACTTTACTGCTGCCATCCAGTTTGCTGATAACGTCGTTCGTGTGAGGACGCCTTTCTTCAGCTCGCCCCCAATCAGGTGTGCAGCTCCCAAATTCATCAAACTTTCGGCGACCGCCATCCTCGTTGAAGCAGCGGGTGAGATAAGAGCCAAAGGTGGCTTTTCGCCCATAGCCCAAGCCTCTCCTGTCTTAAGTTTGTCCATGTTCAGCGATGTAGCTGTTACGGCTACGTCGGCTACGGGTGTCTGCCAGGGGCCAACCATCTGATCTCGAACGGTCAGTCCGCCAACAGAACGATCTCCGATGGTGATGAGGAATGATTTAGAGCCAACGGCTGGTAGAGTGAACACTCTTTCGATGGCTTTCCGGATGAGGTCTTGCTCTGGTAATTGTGGGTAGGTCTCGAACAGTGTCTTTGATGCATCGAAAAACTTGAGGTTGTTTTTCCTTGACTTGACGATTCGCTGGAGCTCTCTTCCTTTGGGGAAGAGTGTCTTCATGGGCAGGTCAATTGGTCGGGGAAATTCAGTGGAGTCTCGGTCGGTCACCACGAGTCTGGTATTGCCATCTTGGTCTGGCGCAAGAACTTTGCCAACATCGGAAAAGCCGCATCTTTCGCGTCCTAGAACGGTGTTAAAAAAGTCCCACTCGAAATGGAACATTTTGAAGAGGGCCCAAAGGACACTTACTTGCGATGCTGACGAAGCGGTTCATGTACTCGTCATTAACAAGCAACACATATCTCTCTTGCGCCTCACAGCACCAAATCTGCAAGGGACTCATGCTGCTATCGGCACTTTCTACCTGTCTCAGCTCGAATTGTCCACCAAAACCGGCATCCTTGACAAGCTCAGGTAATGCGTTAGAAAGTCCTCCAGCTCCAACGTCATGAATGAATGCAATTGGGTTGTGTTCGCCGAGGGCCACGCACGCATCGATGACCATTTGAGCGCGGCGTTCCATTTCAGGATTACCACGTTGCACACTGTCAAAATCTAACTCAACTGAACCCTCGCCGGAGGCACTGCTCGAAGCTGCACCGCCGCCGAGACCAATGAGCATAGCCGGACCTCCAAGGACAATGACATGAGCCCCCTCTTTGACATCTTTTCCGCTTTTCAATGCATGTTGTGGGCGAACGGTACCCACACCTCCGGCAATCATGATTGGCTTGTGGTATCCACGCATTTCATGGCCATCGCTGCCTGCATCGACGTCCACCAGGAGAGTTCGAAAGGCTCCACAGAGTGATGGTCGGCCGAATTCGTTGTTGAAGCGCGCAGAGCCAATCGGAGCTTCAAGCATAATTTCCAAACTTGAGGCGTAGTGTGCCGGCTTACCAACGTCTTGTTCCCAAGGCTGCTTGAAATCAGGAACCAAAAGATCTGAGACCCAGAATCCGCAAAGACCACCTTTGGGCTTGGACCCCCGTCCTACTGCACCCTCGTCTCTGATCTCTCCTCCTGAGCCAGTAGCCGCTCCAGGGAATGGGGAAATGGCGGTTGGATGGTTGTGTGTTTCGACTTTGGCGAGGAAATGGACTCGCTCTTTTGTTAGCATCCACTTGCCAGTGGAATAATCAGGGGCAAAAAAGGTTGCCATTTCTCCCTGGAGAACAGCTGCGTTATCGCTGTATGCTGAGACTGTGAAGTCTGGGTTATTGGAGTGGGTATTTCGGATCATTCCAAATAAACTCTAGGAAGCGGTTAGTTTTTGCTTCGGCCTATCTCAAGAGGTGCAGGAAAATGATCCAGAAGCCGTGAGACATTCTGGATATGCAAAATTTCCCCAAACTCGCTATTCTTACCTTTCCCATTCCCATGCCATCGATGGTCCAGCTGGCATTGAACTGCTTATGTCGGCAGTGCTCGGAGTTGACTTGCGCAAACTGTATGAGTCAGTATTCTGCTTTTTGAGTACCTCTGGGAGCGAAGAAGCTTGGGTTGAAATGTGAAGCCAATGTGTAGTATAATGTTCCAGGATTATTTGAACATTGACATTCCAAATTTTGACGGTGGCATGGACATTTTGCGGACCCTTTCCAGATACTCAATGGCATCGGGGACTAGCTTCGACAACATGATAGATTGGCCAGATTTGGCCGATCCATGCTGAGATCTCGCATCATGGAGGATAATGACTCACCATGAATAACTCGATATCGTAAGGTGGTCGTTGGAGCTGGGTATATGCATCGACGAGGTATTCCATCTATGAGTAGTCAGACCTGATTCGCAAAATTTCGAGGGGAAAAGTTATGAGAAATTGTAAATTGTAAGATTACCTCAGCCTGATCCAGAGCAAGTCCACGATTCTTGTTATACACCTTCAACACTTCAAGAGGGGTTGAGCCTTCCGCCCATAAATCGATCACTTCCAGGGGGAATGGTTGGCCCTCTGCGAACATCTGCTGCAAATCTGGTTCGGAAGTGCTGAAGTTTTCTGTCATGCGGTCATGTCTATGAATAATTCAATCAGTTTCCAGTGCTTCAAGAGTACAGTATAAACGTAGTCTTGCTGTGGGTGAGAGACAATACACAAGGATTTCCTGGTTACTTACAGGACATCTCTGAAAAGAGCATCCTTGCCATCGAAGTCTTCAGCAAAGTCTACCACCACGGCACGTCCACGTTCGATGCGGTGAATTTGGCTCTTGAGGCCGCAAACATGAGCAATGCTGGTAGCTTTGGAGCTCCAGGGAGAGATGTTTCGTGGCGTCACATAGTAGATTTGAGAAAGGCTTCCTGGTTTGGTAGACAGCGTAGCCTTGGCGTCCTGAAATCAGTGTCAGCCATATTGAATTTGAGGTGAAAGGTCTGAGATGTGGCCTGAGGAGGATCTTGGACTTACTGGATTTAAGCATTGCGAAAGAAGTATGCGGAGATTTGCTTCTGCATTCTTGGATAGATGTTAGTTCTTGATCTTATATGAGGTCTGAATATATTGATATAAGAAAGTAAATGAAATATTTCAACATGGTGTAGAGAAATAGTGTGACCTATTTGGGAGGGTTTGTGTAGGGCTGCATGACTAGTGTGGACATTCCCGGAGCCAGAAGCCCAAGAAATGTCGCCTTGAGCAATACTCCCTTATGTCCTCTTTAATCAAATAAAAATAGCAGTTCAAACTACAACAAAATAGCAGCAAAATATTAAATACTACAAAAAGTAGACTCACTTTGACGAAATCAGGATCCGATTGCCTCAAATGAGTGTAATGCATCCAAACGCCACGAATGGATTGCACTTTGACGCCAAGCTTGTTAATTCTGTCGGTCAGCTTCTTCCCCTCTGACGGCGTAAAACATGCATCTCCAGGCAAGGTAAGATGATCCATAGCTGCTTGGTGGCTCATCCCAGGGCCAGATGATGGAGTATGGGATGGAGTTGGGGAGGAATGGCGGGGTCGAAATAAAATAAAAAATTCATGGCGGGATGATGGGACCGGATCATTTGGTTTTTGCGCTCCGAGATCTGAGTCGCGTTTCAAAAATCGATGAAGCTTGAGGACTGATTGATAGATAGTATGAATTCTTCTACGTAGATAAATATTATAGACATATCTGAGAACTATGTTTGGATGTTTGATAAAATCGCGATCATGGGCTACGAAGATGTACAGTTTGAGAGGACTGATAGAGGTGGATCTTAGTGCTAAATCGGTCGCTGCTGAGATGAGACCAATCTGCCAGCCTTGGCACCGGCATTCAAAAAAGTTGCGAGCAATCTTGCATTCTCTGGAAAATTAGACGCGACCAAACATCACCACTATCTCCCTCCTCGGCCTCCGTTTCTTGTACATACCATATCATATCATAGATGGAACATTTATAGACGCGAAATCCACCATTTGTTCGAATCCCGGCGCCGTCCGGCATCCCTTTCATCATGGGCATCTCGTCCTTCATAACGGGCTTCGTGGCTCCTATATTCATCATAATCTCTCCGATCACTTCCTATGCCGACCAGACGTACGCGATACACCGTACCAAGTCCAGCGCGGGCTTCTCGCTGGATATTCCATTGATCATGCTGGTCGCATCGATTCTGAGGTGAGGAAACCTGTCCTAATACCGTGGTGCATTGGGAACGGCGCTGATGATTATTCCTGCAGAGTATTCTACTACCCCGGAGCGAAATTCGATACCTCTCTCCTTATACAGTCCTTCATCATGATCGCAATCCAATTGGTGCTGCTGAAGGTTGCGCTGGATCACCGACCAGGGCCGTCGTCAAAAGGGGGAGATGCAGCAACGCCGTTTGCTGGTAGCAGAGAAGGGGAATTTGGAGTTTCAAGACCCTATAACTTCTGGCAATGGCGGTCCCCAAAGCCGTACGTCTATACTAGATCTGCGAAAATACAAGCACTAACATACCCGCAGATATTGGCAATTCCTCCTCTACCTCTTCATCACCCTCGTAGCCCTCGAACTCGTCCTCTCCCCAGCCCCATCCCTCTACAACTTGTACTCCGCTGCAATCGGCTACATCGGGCTTTCAGTCGAAGCCACGCTACCCCTCCCACAAATCTATTCGAACTACAAGTCGAGTTCCTGCAGAGGGTTCCGGGTGTCTGTGCTGGTGAGCTGGTTGGCGGGTGACTTGATGAAAATGTTCTGGTTCTTTACGGCGACGAGTGAAATACCGTGGGCGTTCAAGCTGTGTGGCATATTTCAGATGTGCTGTGATTCGTTCCTTGGGGTGCAGTATTGGATTTATGGGGATGGGGAAGCTTTTCCGAGGAAAGAGCATGGGATGAGGGCAAGAACGCCGCTGGGGGAAAAGGATGTACGATTAGGGGACTAAGATAGACTTGTATGAATAATAGACTGATGAATTTCCTCGAGCTGTGGTATAGATGCTATGCAAAGACGGGAAAGGGCTTCAAATGGGCATGCTGCTCTACCTTGGATCTGCTACCTTACCGCTCAAGTTTTAACATTTTAAGAGCTCTAAAGCTTCAACCTTTGCTTTCGAAGCGCTTAATCACCACAATCAGCATATCCCGCCAAAGCTTCCCTATTTGATCTCGGAATATTACATGGACGCAGCCGGTAATAATCTGGTCGAAACGGCGTGAATAACGCACCTCGATGAAAATGATTCTTTGCCAATAATACAAGTCGGTGCTTCTGCTTCTTCTCCACTTGAATCCACCGGGATTGAACCCTTGTTGGCAGAGAGTAAATGCCACACAGTCAGAGCAGCGCTCTTTGCTATTGGTTGGGCCACAGACTCGATGAAGCCTCTCCTCATGCCACGGCCCGAGCGCACAAAGCGAGTGACCGAAAAAGGCAAAGCAGATTCGAGTAGGATGATCGATCACTTCGACGGGGACGGGGAGGCGGGCGAAGGCAGGAAACGCGGGAGATGAGTCGGGGTTGGAGATGGGGTGGCTGGGATCGCTTAGCTTTTCGAAGTCTTCGTGAGTCGAAGTGAACGTCAAGATAATGACACCAAAACCACAAGAGATGTAAATACTGCAATGGTAATCCAAACGGGCTCAAAAAACATTCAGAAATAATCTGGAGGTATTGAGAAACAACTACAAACTGACCAGGCCTTGCCCCGACGGAAAATGATGCATTGGCAGCAGAATCAAGTCGATTCTGCACCCTTGCAAATATCCAGCTATTCACCGTGAGAACTTCAATTGACAGACCGCCAGGAGCAATCTTTTTCTGCCCGTTTCCTTTTTCTCCAGTCCTACCTCGAAGCTCGCCTGGTTGCCTCGCGCTTTCGCTCTTTCCCCCAAAATTCTATTTAATCTTGATCCCCATCTCCCAATCTCGCTCCTCTTCTTCGTTTCTACAACCTCCCCGATCTACCAACACACCTCGCTCTCGCAACACCAGCAACTCTCAACGCTATAATACCTGTATTCCAGGTAAGCGTAAGCTCTCTACTCAAATCTATTGTCGCATTCCCAGATTCTTGATCACATTGCTGACCCCCACATCCAGACCCCGCTGTCACCGTTGAGCATCACGAAGCTCAACTCGCATTATCACAAAGCATCTCGAGGTAAGTCACTCGAACTCCAACAAGACTCAAGACAATTTCTGTTCTCTGCTCTTGATAAAGAGTGTCTGATGTCAATTTCCTGTTTCTGCACATTTGGCGTCTCAAGCCGAGATCTTCAGTTCAATTATTCCCATTACCCCCCTTCTCGTTGCGCTGCCTTGTGTATTGCCTACCCTCCCTCGCACCTTCCCTCTTCCTACACTCATAATTCCGCCAGCCCCACTCTTCCCTTCCTCTTCCTTCAACCATCCCCAACCCAACACTCAATTTTCACCCAACTCCACCACACAACAAAACACCCATCTCCTTGATACCAACATACTTTTCTTACATACACTTCATCACATTGAGATTTGTTCGAACAATCTCCTACCGCATCATTTCGAAGCTCCTCGTCGTCTCCATCTCAAGGTTGTCCCTCTGTTCGGCATTCACTTTTTCTTTAGTTTTGAGTTCCCCGATCTTGCGCCTTTTCCACCCATTCACCCTTGCTAACTTATATTTCTACACAGCTCTACACCACACCAACCGCCGCCATGCCTAACTGGAAATCCTACGAATCATCCGTCCGCCTCCTCTCCGCCATCATCGCCGCTCATCCAGGACTCAAGCTGAACTATGACGGTTAGTCAACGACTTTCTTCTCTCGTCTGCTTTGTAAATTGCTTGCTCAAGTCCTGTCATTCCCCTTCGTCCGTTGCACATTCACTCTGATGATTACTCTGCAAATAGATGTCGCTCGATTTCTCGGTGGGGGGGCCAAGTACAAGACCGTCTGGGATCGTATGAACCCGTACAAAGCGCATGCGAAGCTCATCACAGCTGCCGTGAATGCTGGCCAGGATCCTTCCACCGTCGAAATCCAGGACGTCGGCAAACCAAAGGCTCAAGGTAGCGATTGCCGACATTTTCCTTTTGTTTTGATATTATCACAGCCCTCAGCACGATTTGATGTTTTGCCTTTTGTTTCTGTTGTTGATTTGTGGTAGACATTTCAGCTAGATTTGGGGGCGATTGCACAAAGTCTGCGATTGAGAACAGATTTCGCCGCATCAAGGTTGATGCCAAGAGAATCAACGATGCGATTTCTAAAGGCATTGATCCGTACACAATGACCATCGATGAATTTGAAGGTCACCAAGGCGAAGTCGCCAGCAGAGGTGAGAATGGTCGTGGTGATTAACACGCTCTCAACTCTATCCAACACAAGCACATATCCTTCCACATTCTGGCACGTCGGAAGTCTGGTATTGATATTTGCTGCAGAGATAGCCAGATGCTATGGCTCAGAAGTTACGAAGAAAGCCATTGAACATGTCTTCTCTCGTGTCAACCCCAACGTTAAGAACATCCGCGACATCCTTGAGAGTGGTGGCGATCCTCGAGATGTTACGTTGCGGAGTCTTGGCGGCAAGACTGGTTAGATAATTTGGTGCTTTTATGTTTTGCACATTGCACATTTTCTCGCTTCATCTGGTTTGCGATATGCATCATTTGAAGTCATATTGATGTCTAAAGCAGAAACAGCACGATGGTTCGGTTCAGATGTCTCGCCAAAGGCTATTCAAAATGTCGTCAATCAGATACTCCGGCCCTATCTCAAGCAGATTGCTAGTATTCTTGATGTAGGCGGTGACCCTAAAGATGTTGACCCTGCAGGGTTTACTTGGGCGCCGAAGCGCAAGGGTCCTAAGGGTCAGGAGATTCGATGAACAGCACCCCTCAGCCCTTCACGTTTTCTTTCTGTTCCATGCAGTTGCACATCAAATTTGAAGTCATATTGATGTTGTTCCAGAAATTTCACGATACTATGGCGCCGATGCGAACAAGAAATCCATCCTCAACGTCTTTACTCGCTACGTTAAGCTAGACGTAAAGATGCTCAACGAGACCTTCGATGCTGGTGGAAACCCCAAAGACATTGACTTTTCGAAGTTTTCCTTTGGCTCATCAAGTGGTTAGAAGCATTTCCCCCAATTCACCACTGCACTGCACCTTTTCTTTTCTCGACATTCATGTGGTTTTTGGCCCCCAAGACTTTGAGATTGATATTGATCATTCGCCCAGAGATTGCATTGTGCTATGGCAGCCATGCTACCAAGACGGCTCTTCAAACTCATTTCACACGAGATGTCAATCCAAATGTCAGAAGTATCTGTGAAGCTCGCAAGCAGAATAGAGACACAAAAGACATTATCATTGTTGAAGGAGTCCGAGACGGAAAGCCTGGCAAGGGTCAGAACTTATCAATTCTCACCAACACTACACGTTTTCTTTTTATTCACGTTTGTTTACTGCAAAGCAGATATTGACAGCTGTTTTAGAGGTCTTTCAATATTTTGGCAACAGTACTACAAAAGCTGGTCTTCAGCAATACATCACCCGAAATATCACTCCTAATGTGAAGGCACTTGTGGAAGCCCGCAAGAATGGAGAGGATCGAACGGCCGTCGTTCTAGTTGAAAATGTTCGAGACGGAAAGCCTGGCAAGGGTCAGGATTTGTTCAATTCATCACCACCACCATCACTGCACCTTTCCTTTTGTGGCTCCTGTTGCTTGAGTTTAGTGCTTTGAAATCGGTATTGATTTTCCACACAGAAATCGCCAAATGCTTCGATAGCAACATGAAGCGCCATACACTCTACTGCCATATATGGGACAAGATCAACCCTATGGCTAAAGCTATCTCCGAAGCACGCGAGCGGGGTGAAAATCCATTTGATGTTCCCCTGACTGCCGCACTTCGAGATGGAAAGGCAGACAAGAGTTAGATTTTTCAGCTTGCTCGACTTCAAACCCTCACTTTACACGCATTCCTTAAGTCTCAAACTGCTCCAGTGCATTTGCGTGTTGCCAGCGAGTCTTTTATTTGAATGATTATTGATTCGGTACCAGAGGTTCAGAAATGTTTTGGCTCAGACACGTCTGTTGGAGGCCTAAAATTCCAGATGTCCACTGCCATCAGACCTATTGTCACCCGAATCCACCAGGCAAGGGCGGCAGGAGTAGATTGCAAGGACCTTGGAATTGGCGGCGCTCCGGCAGATAAGACTCCTTCGAAGGAAGGCAAGGGTCAGACGAGTCAGCGTTTCGTTTTGTTTGCACAACACAGCATTTGATTTTTAAATTTCTTGGGCGTAGTATTAATACCCTAACAGAAGTGGCTCGTATATTCGGGTCGGATGCCACACCAAACGGCCTCAGATTCCAGTTTACGGATCGCTTCAAGCCAGTTGCAAAGCGTCAGCTTGACATGCTTGCAGCTGGACAAGATCCTAAAGATATCAATCTCGAGGATTGCAAGCCCACCAAGGGTGGCAAGGGTCAGGGGACTTTTCTACCGCGTTTTTCTTTTGCACAGCAGCACACTTCAATACTTGCAGGCTTCTAATCTTGGAATTACAGAAATTGCTGGCCTGATGGGTAGTGACACCACAGTCAGCGCTCTCAAGTCGGAAATTTTGGAGCGTACCAAAGCGATTGGAAAGCATCAAATCTACATGAAGACTGCGGGTCAAGATCCAGCTCAGATTGACATCTCCAGCTTCGATAGTAGAAAAAGTCGTCAGGGTCAGATGCTTTGACTTCTCCGTCTCTGTTTCTAATATCACGTTTTCCTTGAGTCACATTTCATTGCGTCTGAAGCTCATTGCCTGGCATTATATTAATTGTTCATCCCAGAAATCAGCAAATACTTTGGCTCCGACAGTACCGGCGGTGGCATTGGATTTCAATTCCGAGCTATCAAGGCGGACGCAAAGCGCCAGCGCGATTGCGTCGATGCCGGTGGAGATCCCAAAGATCTGAAAATTGGCGGCAAGGGTGAATGAGCAGAATTTTGTTATTTGATCGCAACACATTTTTATTCTCATGCTCTTTACAGGTTTCAAGATATTAACGAGTCTTGCAGAAATGGTCCGCCTTCTGAATGACGATACTACGGTGTTTGCTCTCCAGCATCGCTTCCGTCCTATCAAAAAGGAGGCAGCCGCAATGCTAGCAGGCACATGTACAAATCCGCCTCCGATCTATTTCCGCCCCTTGTGTTTTCTATCTCAAGACTCGATTCCAAATCTCCAGAATTTCCTTTCGTCAAATCTCCTTCTGTCATCTCCCCATACGCATACTCATTACGCTTTTAGAGAATCTCTAGCTAACTTCTTTATAGCCATTGCACGTGAATACGGTGATGGCGTCACTGGTAAGGCTGTATCCACCTACTTTGAGCGCGCGAGAAAAGATCCGAACTGGGACCGTTCCAGATCAGCTGCTGACATCAAATCAGAAGGTACTCCCGTGAAGACCCCGGCTTCCCGCAAGCGCGGCCAATCGAAGAATTCGAAGAAGACCGCCACCACAGATGAGGATGATACTGAGGTCCAGTTCGATGAGACACCCACGAAAAAGAAGACTCCACTCAACAAGACTGCTGGTGGTAGGGTCACCAAGCCAAGTAGTGGTCGTGCGAAGCCCCGCCTTAACTACGCCGAGCCAGATGATGAGGATGACGAACTTAACGACGAAGTCACCATCATCAAGTCTGAGAATGCCAGCAATCCCTTCATATCCAATGGTCATAGCAATGGCAACGGCAACAGTAACGGTCATTCTCACTCTAACGGGCATGATGACAACGGTTTCGGTAACGACTATGAGGAAAACGGATACAATGCAAGCAGCGCCGAGACATTCTATGCGGCTGCTGGAGAGGAATATGTCTGAACAAGTTCGTCTCAGAGCCTGAGATGGTGATGGGATCTTTGCCGACTTGCTTCTCATGGTGGCATACTTCGCAGATCATCCTTCACATGTGGCCTCGTTTCGATAACGTACCTCCTTCTATCTGCCCGACATCGCAATCGCATATCTTGACTTGCTTCAGACTTGACGACATAAGCCTTTGCCTTGACTCTCACTTACCCAAAATTTCGCTCTGCTTTCAGCACGACTTCCCTTTTCCCTTTCGGCGTTCGAGCTATCAAAAATTACAACACCAAAATGTACAACGTTTTCCTTGCTTTCTCTCTTACGGCGTTCTAATTTGCTTTCTTTGCGCTACGATATGATACCTCAACACATGTCTCCTACGCCATGTCAGCTTGCTTCGGATCTCTGGACACGACTGCGGCGCTGCGGCACATCGGTTCTCTTCGACTTTGGCATGAGACGCAGACTTCTAGGGCTCGGTGAGGGGTTCTCTGGCTGTATTTCTTGCTGGTTGGATTGAGTGAGGATGGGTGGATGACTAGGTGGGAGGAGGATATATGATGATTCTTCATTTGAGTTTGGTGGTTGGAAGGAAGGATGAAGGAGATTGATTTTTCATTTGGTCGTTGGGTGGCGGAATTTGCTTGTTCTCTGGAAATTCATGCAAGAATGGGAATAAAAATGTCTTTCTTTCAGCTTTTGTTTTTGCTTTCTGATGTGGCAATTGTGACTTGAATTCTCGTGATGCTTAACTGCCGAATCCCTCCTTTCTTCCTTCTTAACCCAAAGCCATCTTTCTCGGGTCCAAGTTTCAGCATTATGGTTGCATTACTTCAATTGCAACACAAGACCTCGCACTTACTTCCAACACAACCTCCCATTCTCATCCTCAATCGCATCCTCACTCTTAACCCTCATCCCCTCACTCCCCACCCCCGTCCTCGCCCAAAACAACCCCCACGGATCAACATCCCTCTTAACCCCCACCAACCGCTCATAATTCCCCCCAAAGAAACT
>Ga0247778_1000506_pt1 | contig 46282 bp, 33 predicted proteins | sample UWRJL049202B5_FD_179939 | JGI IMG/M metagenome (GOLD analysis project Ga0247778, IMG submission 179939) | Plant litter microbial communities from Arlington Agricultural Research Station in Wisconsin, United States - UWRJ-L049-202B-5 | ecosystem: Environmental > Terrestrial > Plant litter >...
AAAATATATATTTATTATATATGTTTTTTATTTTTTTGATATATCAAATTAATTATTAAAAAATTTAAAGCAATATAAAAATATTATAAAAATATAAATTATTTATAACAACGAATAAAATTTTAATTTTTAGGTTAAATAAAATAAAAATAAAAATCAATTATCTAAGAGATTTATTATAATATAATAAAAATATATTTTTGTTATAAAATAAATAATATTTAATAAAATATATCGGCCGGAAGAGGATTTTGTGGTATAATTAGAGCTAGGAGCGAATCAGAACTAGAAATTCTCGTATAGCGGCGCAAATCATCCAAAGTTTCTTAGATTCTAGGGGAGGCGGAATAGAATCTAATTTAATAGAGTTATTATCGCCCTCACGTGAGGATACTTAACCCAAAAGAGTTATTATCGCCCGCTGAACGGCGGTTAAGCGAAGCCGTCTCGCTTGCGAAGCCGTCGAACCACCTATCGACTTGTGAAAGGCGCGGAGGTGGCTTGGGAGAGCCCCAGGGACGATAGTACACTGGCAGCGAGCGCAAACAAGCACACGGTACGTCTCGTTGTAATACAGGAAGTCCATACTTAAGCGTGTTTATAAAAGAGAGGTCGAGTACGGCAGCAATAGGAGAGGTAGGCATATTAAAAGGGGAGGAAAGAATGGGAGGTTAGAGAAGAGAGAAAGGGAAGAAGAGAGGCGTTGAGGCGCATGTCTTAAGCGCGTCTTCCTTGATCTGTATAAGAGAGGCATAAATAGGAGCATAAGTAGGAGCACAAGTAGAAGCCCAAGCAGAAGTACAAGTAAGCGTTGCATGGATATCTCATCTCGCTTAAGGAAGCAGTGACGACGATCCGGGGAGAAGGCCCCCTACCAGGCAGGGAGGAGCCAACTTAAATTAGCAAAAGGCAGTTTGGGGCCATCTTGTAATAGGAATATTCATTAGGACTAGTCACGTTTTCGACGAAAAGGCGATGCAGCATATACCCTCGGGTTTAGTGCTGCCCAAGGGGGAGATTAGGTGGGGAGTATGGATAATAGGTATTAAACTTGTATATATCTTCAGTTTTCGACTAATGATATTTAACCCAAAAAGATTATTATTGTTTTTTAATCGATAATTAAGCGAAATTGTCTTCCTTGCAATGCCTCCGAACAACCTATCTACACTTAAGTTTCGCCGGAATAAAGAATAGGAAAAGAAACTAATTATATGAAAGGAATAATATGATTTCTGATACTAGATTCAAAGATGGCACTGTTATCTATAGCCGTTAAGCAGACAAATGCAAACAAGACGGACCTATATATTAGAAGTTCCCGAATGATGTCCTTTTCTACCAAGGTCTGCTCTGTTGTGTTCTGTCCCGCTGAATCCTCTACTGTCAAAACCTGTGGCGCCTTGTTCTGTACTATGCGGTTCCGCATCGCCGGGTTCTGTGCTACCGGGTCGCGTGACGTGGAAACCTGTCGCTTCAAGACGAAGTCAATCGGATCCTTATACCGCCGCTTGAACGCTTGTGGGTTCCCGTGCGTATCCAAGTGCTTCTTCCAAATGCGCTCCGAGGGATTCGTTAGTCGTAGGTTGAACAAAGATTGCATGAGAACGTCCACCTGCTGGGCACTACACCCGGAGAAGATAATGTTGATAAAAAAATAATAGAGCTGTATGAGGGAGTCTCCTTCATCTTGGTTCACGATCTTCAGCATAGCCAGTATATTCCGCGCCGTCCGGTCCGTGAGGGCCCTGGGCCCGGGGCTTCTCCCGGCTGCTAGTAGTCGGTCATAGCTTGATGCCTTCTCGCGGAGATCTTTGGCGATAATCATGACGTCTTCTTCGTGGGGTTCGAGTTGCATCAGTGCGGCGGATATGATGCTAGTTTGGATTCTAATGCACACCGTGTCGGCGTACCTGTCGAGTTCCTTGTCAATGGCTTTAATCTGCTCTGTGATCTTCCTCCGAATGCTTATCCGCCAATGTCGGGGGAGACGGAAGAAGTCTTTCTTGACAGTCTGGGCATCAGTGACAAGCAGCCGGAAACATAAGACAAAAAGTTCCCATTCCGAAAGAGGTTGACGACGAGGATGACGACGCTGTTTGCTGGATTCGCTGGACTCACTCGGTACAACGCCTTTATCGAGGCGCGGAGATGCCTGAGGCCCGTTGGGTATGTTTAAGGCCTCGGTCCAGCCAGATTTGGTGGAATTGCTGGCCAGCTTGGACTCCTCTGTATTAGAGATCCACTCAATCTGATCCGAGAAGTTTTCCCAGCTCTTGTAACCCAGACATTCGATAAGATCTGTCTCGTATAGAGAACTCGTTGACCAGAGAGAACCCTGAACGACCAACGTAGCCAAGGTTCTCTCTACATTCGCCCGCTCTGCCGGGAAGGCCTCCCGCTGCTCGAAGGGCAGGGCGCAGAGTAGCCACAGAGAATCGTGTTGCCTGATCAAGTACCGTAAAATGCCAGAGCACTGACACAGCGACAACGCCTCCCCGTGTCTACCATGGATCTGTGACTCCACGTTAGGGTCAGAGTGGCAATGAAGTTTCTCGTTGTATTGTATCGGCCAATTTCCCTCCTTTGTTTCCTGAAAGTTCGATCTCAGCCATTCCAGTGGATTATCCCATAATAAAATGTCATTCATCCCGGTGTCTTCCAGTTGCCTCTCGAGTTCCCTATCCGATTCCGTGGATTCAAAACTCTCAAACGAGCCAACTGCCCCGAGAGACGTGCCCAATCGAAAGCGGACGACAGCGCTCGCTCCGGTTATCCGAGGATAGCTCTCGCCTGGCCCGATTGTCATGGTGTAACAGCCTGCCGCAGCCGCGAGCGCAATGACGACGTCTAACTGCATATAGGCGGGAGCCGCTTGGAACCCAGATGGGAGGTAATCGGCATTCGTTTGCTTGACTTGGTAAGGATTACACCACACGAACCGTTCCATTCCCGTGTGTTTCAAGAACTGGAGCCAAGTTCCGAACGGTCGGGTGCCAGGGGATTGCTTTATATTCAAACATGACCGTGCTGTATCTTTCATGCAGGTCTCTATCTTCCACTTTCTTGACATCTTCAAGTCCGTACTGGCCATTTGAGACTTGATTCCGGTTTCTGCAATGTGTTGGAGCATAGTGGTTGTGATGACGGGCGTGTACGCAATTGCTTCCCTGCTAAGTTCGGGAAGGTTCCAGCGGTGCCGAGTAAAGGCTGCCCAGTCACCAATGGCGGAGCCGGAGGATTTACGGCGCCCAAGCCCGGTGGATGCTTGCCATATGGTCGCGAAGGCAAAGATCAAGGCCACAACGCCAATGATCACCGTCACAGCAAGACTGGGAATGTCCCACTTGTTATGTTCTTTCGAGGCGTCCAAAACCTGCCCCAGTAAGCAATCGGTCAAGTTGTAGGCGTCAGTGCAAGCGTCCATTGTGGAGGTACTAAAATGTATTTTGTAGATATTAATAAGAAGTACGGCTGAAGAACCGCTGCTGCTGCACCGGGAGGACGAGGTGCTGATGCTGAAGTATTAATGATGACTGTAGTCTTATTTAGTATAGATTCTTTTTCTCAGGTTTATGAGGTGGGAGCCTATGCATATATGGGGAATCACAGGCAGGATAAGCTTTATTTTGATGCAACACGAGGCTGCCCTCCGATCATACCCAAAATACCTAACGAGCAAGAGTCTAAGCCGTTACCTTACTTGGTTGCACTCCGAGCCGCACCCTACCTCAGTCTTGCATATTTCCGTATATTCCGCGCCTTCCAATCCTTTTGCAGCATGCAGGACATGGATGCAGCTGAACAATAAAGCCTAGCGACACCCACAAATAAAGCGGCGATGAGTTCGAACGAAGAAATAATAGAGGAAATTAACAAACATGATAATTAATTATCGTACAAAAAACTCATATAATTGTTCGTTATATGCTGTAACGAGGTGTATTTGCTGTCAGACGATTATCTTTCATGTGACACAGTATTAAGAAAACCTTGTGCTGATTATTATAAGAAATATATAAGGTTAAATAAGTGATATTCCCCTAGAATATTTTATTATAGTTTTTAGTTAACTAAATAATATTATTATCAATTTACATTTTTAAAATTAAATAATTCCATTTAAAATAATTATATTATTATAGAATTTTATAATAATATTTGGGATAAAATATTTGGATTTTTCTGTTTAATAAAAGAATTAAAAAGTTACTTAAAACTGCAATCATACAATTAATTGCAGTCTTTTAAACCTGCCTTAAAGTTTCCATTAATATTATATGTATATAGTTTTAATTAGCATTAGTTTACATTAATATTTGTATATATCATAAATTGAATAATATAAATCAAAAACATTATTGGCCTTAAAATAAAGCCAAAGATTAGTTTTGTACTATAATATTAAGTTTTATATATATAAGTTTATTATTTATTTTTTCATTATTTTATAATTTAGGGCGGAGGCTAAAAATATTCTCTAGGTCCTTTAATTTAAATAACCGATTTTTTTATTCTGATATTATATCTGAGTTATATTTTACTAAAAGATATTATAATATATATTGCAATATATGAATAGTTGTAATCCTTGCTTAATCCTAAAGGGGATTGGCCTAGGCTTAGTCAGCATGCAGGAGCATTAATAGCCTCGTATAAAAACCTTATTTACTTTAGTATTATAATAGTAATAACAATAATTAGCATTATTAAGCCATGAATTATCTTATTTACTCTTTATGAGATATCGTAGCCTGATATTATAATAGATTATAAGCTTAAATTCGTAAATCTAAAAAAGTAAAACAATATTCTTACAAATATTAATTGCTAAAATAATAGTACAAATACTTTATATATAAAATATTAATTATCCAAATTATTTAGCAAAATAATAATATTAATATACAACCGATATTATAATAATATTGCAAATTAAATTAAGCAAAAAAATATATTAAATCTTAGTTTTTTCTGTTAAGATTATTATTATTGTTATTATTATTCCTTTTTACTTCTTATACGAGTCTGAGATTATGTAGGAAAAGTCAATTAAGCAACAATAAAGATATTTATAGATTTCTAACCTACGGTCGTGGATGCTTTTTTCAATACTTGCTCGTAAATATTAAAGAGGGTCAATATCCTAATAAATTGAAAATAACAAAAAGAAATCTTTATTTCTAGTTTTTTCCAGTTATATTCTTTGCTTTTTCTTCTTCATTTAGTTGGTTTTCTAGCCAAGCTTCCTTTCTTAAAAGTTATTTTCTTGTAACTATTTTGGTGGTATTAATGAAGTCAAATATTGCTTTAATTCTTCTTGACGTTGTTATAAGTAATTATATAATAGATTTTGAAAGTTTGAGTAATTCGATTATTTTCCTTCTTTTTTTCTTTTAAAAGTAATATATAAAAAGTAGGTGTATAAGTGTTTAAGAGTCCTTGCATCAGTACATATCGAATTCAGCATGTCTTCTATAGTATAAATAGTTCCGAAATCTTTTATAGCTTAATTTGAATTGATAAAAGACCGAGGTTTTTTTTCTGGGTATATTTATCAGTACGTGTATTCTATTTTGTATTTTCCATTTATATTCTTTGCAGTAAGAGTAATGGGCTGATTGTTTGACAGGAGGAAGCTTTTCGAGCTTATAAGTCTATTCATTTTTAGTGATTTGCTTGATCTGTATTCCTAAAGTCGCGAAACTAATTTCCTGGATTGTAGCTTTTTCCTTGATAGCTCCTTTAGCTAGAACGTCTGCTGTCTCATTGCCTAAGATATTATAGTAGCCTGGCACCTAATGATAAGTGATTGAGGCGCCTTTTGCTTGTGTTGCTTGATTAGTTTTAATAACTCGAATTTGATTTGCTTGGCCGGGGTTGTTGGATGAGGTTTTTAGCCTCTATAACCCTACTTGATTGTCTGAGAATATACGGAATTTAAGTCTTGATGTGGTTATTCTGTTAAGATTATTTTAGTTATACCTTTGCATATTTTCTTAAAAATTTATCAATTATAGTAAAAAATTAATCGGCTTCTTTTTCTTTTCTGGTATATCTGAGAATTATTTAAATATTAGAAACTTTATCAGAGACCTTAAATTAGACTAAAAAACAATATTTTAATATTTATTTTGTGATGGCAACTTAAAATATAAGGTAAAGAGCCCTTAAAAGATTACAGTTGAGGTTATTTATAATAATAACTTGAGTCTACAATCAAGCGTCAATCAAATGTTAAAGGAAACCATGATAATTATATCTAAGGTTTTAATAAGAGAGTGTTATATATCGTTGTTGCTTTAGAAGACAAGTTATTATAAATATAAGAATATTATTATATTGAAATATTCTTAAGATTAAAGTATATGTCCCAAAAGTCCCTTTATAACCAAAATGTCATTGAACCTAAAGTTCTTTAATCATATATATATGTTCGTAACAATAAATTAAAGTAATCTTGATAGTTATTTTCTAAAATATGTTTCTTCTTTTATAGGATTTTGGGGGGTTTTATAAAGATTTAATATTTTCCAGTGTTTTTTATTAGGCCCTTTGTATTCTACAATAATCTTTGGAATATATAAGGGCTTAAATGTGCTTTTAAAGGGCTTTATTGTCTAAAAACAAACAGTTTAGGATAGGAATAATGTTAGAATTTAAACCGGGGCGTAGGAAACCTTGGTATAACTAGACATCCTGCATACGTCTTCAAGGCCTAGTATAGTATATGATACAATCAATCAATCAATCAATCAAAGTGCCGAGACAGGCATGTGCAGGCCCTGAGGATATGGGCTTATATAAGCAAGGTGCACGGCCGGGGCGCCTTTAAAGTAGCACTATCATACTTTTGATCACAGCTGTAGACTTGGCACGTGATGAATAATTATATGAGTTGATTGTAAGATTATCTCATTGCTTCAGTTTTAGCGACCATTATTCCAAGTCCAACATCCCCCACCAAAGTCGGCGGTCATCGTTCATTCCCTTCCATACTAGGACAAGCTTTCCTTCCCATTCCGCCAGGGAGGGAGTGCTAGTTGTTGACGCCCCCTCTAGCCTCTGCGGGTGTTCCATCAAGGTAGTTTCTCCGGGACGAACACACAACATCAGCCAGACTCCCTGATCTTTCCCTTTACCTCTCCACGTCACATATACCCTCCCTTTAAAGGTGGCTAGAGATGGCGCCGCACTGCTGTGGCAGTGAGAATGGACAGAAATTGGCTTCTCCCACATGCCTAAGTCTTGATCCGAGTCACGACAGGATGAGAACAAGATCTGATCCACCGTTTCCGGAGCGGAGCTTAACCAGGCAAGATACAAACGACCGTCGAAGGACACCAAAGCCGGACGGTGGCGGGTCTGCATGCCGAAGTAGTCCGGGCGCTGCCCACCGCCCCATGGCTTCTGGGCGCTCCCGTCGAAAGGAGCTCGCCAGAGCAACTCGTCGCCGTATATTCCGCACCAGACGGCCCAGGCCCCGCTTCGCCCCCATGACGTTATTGCCGGCCCGGCTTTGCTGCCAAACGAAGTCTTCAGGCTTCTCTTCTTCCAAGTCTCCTCAGCGCAGTTGAAGGTGCTGAAATGAATGCTCTCGTCTTGGGGTGCTTTCCACACGGCCACCAGTCCAGCGGTCCGATCTTCCGTGTTGGACTCCTCATCTGCCGTTTGGCCAATGGAGTACTTGGCGATGGACGGTCTATGGCTCGTCCCTGCGTCGGGAATCTCACCTGGTTTGACCCATTCCGGATAACATTTGATCAATTGAGCTTGTCCCGCGGTATCTGAACCTCGCCGCCCTATTTTACCGCCCCCTTCAAGTGGTCCGGTCTTCGACCACCACAGTTGCTCTTCTGGTTTGTCACCTCCTTGGTGACCTCTCCATATGGCGTAAAGATTTATGCCAACAACGGCCAAAGATGGGCCATCCTCACTGTACGCCAACGGTATTTCTCTTGGTTCTCTATGGGGTATCCATACAAACTTCTGCCCTACGCGAGATTTTAACTATTAGACCCCACCATCGTATTATTCTCTACCGCGGGGCTCTGATACTTGCCTCGAGGGCATACTTTGAAGATATTCTTCAACTGTATGGCCAACAATCTCCTGGCGGTAGAATTGTTAGAACTAGCTGTTGGGTCGAGCAGCTTTCTGCACAGGGTAAGCGCTTGCTGTGTGGAAGCGTTGTCCAACCCTTTGGTGGCGACAAGGATGCAGGCTGAAGGTCGTGAAGAGGAGTCGCCTGCGAGTTCCTTGAGACCATCTATGACAATCCGCAACCAGAGATATGGGACTCTCCCTGATCCATCAAACTGGAGGGCTTGGAAAATGGCTTTGCGGTCACCGCGTATGGGAACAGTTTGGAGTTGTTTGGTCGCAGTGGTGACAATGTCTTGCTGTAGCTTGGACCTGACCTCCTTGCGGGTCCAGGAGAGACAACCAAAGAAATTGAACTTGTCTTTATCGAACAATTTCATCCCGGAATCTTCCTTCTCCGTCCTGGTAGTTGCTATGAGTTTAAGTTCACATCCTTTACTTTCCAGCTTAACCAGCAGTTTACCCGCGAAGTCTCGCAGGTAACCCTCACAGCAGGCGTCAACCGCGTCGAGAACGCAGATGATGGTACCAGTGACCGGTGTGAGGTCACGCTCGATTTCTTCTAGCGTGCTGTCGAGCACCTTCTTTCTGTCTTCGCGTTTCTGAGAGCGTCGTAAATAGCATGGATAGACGGGCTTAGATTGCCAGGCGGGCTGCAGAAAAAGATTCTTGGTTAGGAAATGTGCCAAAACCGATTTCCCACACCAAGGATCAGCAGATAGGAGTAGAAAGCTTTGAGGCTCCCTTACCCAGCTACGAAACTCGGGAGTATCAGAAATCCATTGACAAGTTCCCGGGGCAGCAGGGGGAGGGGATTGCCGCTCCGTACTTTTCGCGTTGGAAGCCATCAAAAGGCTAGTTAAAAACTGACGATAGAGATTTACGCTGGTTCCGGCCTTGCATTCGTAAAGGAACATATCTGTCAGCCAGTGCATATTTAACAGTCCTTATCTACTTATAGGTCAAGGCACAAGAGCCACAGCCTTGTCTTAATTATGCTGTCCTGCATGCCTCTGCATGGTAAAAGCAGCAAGGGTTTGCTGAATGGACTCCCCACTTCCCCCTAATGGAGCTCTAGTGTTTCTAGAAGATTCGGGCCTTTGGCTGGCTAAAATCCTTCAAAATTGGTGGAGAGAATAGGGACACTAGAGTTCATGCAGGGGGGAAATAGTAAATTAGTTCCCCACGACCCAATGAGAACCGCCAGTGGCCGAAATTGTTGATTAGCCGGCATGAATATTGCAAATGTCAGCAGCTGTCACCAACGCCTTACTCCGTAGACGCGGATCTTATCCGTTGAGAGAGAGAGAGAATGCAACTATCGTATTTCCTCACCCTCCCTCATCCTCAACCCTATAAATAAACTCGAATCTCCACTTTTCTCCATCCCTTTGTAGGGGATTTTTCAGGGACGTTTATCCAGTCATTTCATGTGGAATATTTTAGCTTCAGCTTACCGTTTTCGCAATATATTTTCTAACCCTATCTAAAAACGACCAGATGGTAAACCTGCATCGAGAAACCGCGACCTGCCGCATCGGGCAAGGCGCGCGCACGAGCCAGGCGCCGCTCTTCTCCAGCTGACTAGCCGCATACTTGGCAATATAATGACTGATCGCAATCGAAGTTGTAATAACAGTCGAGCGCAAACGCGGCCCGTGCCGCCATATTCTTTAGCTACGCCGCGGAGATCTCTGAAAGTTGGCGCCTTCTCCTTTAGTAGAGGCTTGCATGCGGGAATTCTTTTACTGGCTTACATCCATAGCCTTATCATTACTCCTAGCCGGGCGAAAAAACTTGCATGCTCACTCAGCAGTGCTGCATCAAGGTGAAAAGTTCCGAAATCCAATAATAAGGCCTGAAGGAGGAAAACGTTCTAGATTTGGCCAGATATCACATCACCCTCAGACCACTATGGTATTTCTTAACCAGACGTGCAGTCAACAGACGAATTTATGGCTACTGTCTCGCGAGTTGTCTTTAGTCGACGTTCTGCATCTGTATAACCTCCTCCAGTTCCCGTAGGCAGAGTGGCGGCAAGATCCACCAAAGGTTGCAGGAATTCGTCTGACACCAAAATTCAACTATATTATAATAATTTTATTTGTTAATAAAAATTTGTGAAATTTGATTTCATATTTTTTCGTATTTATTGTTTTAGATTTATATAAAAATCTGTTATATAAACTTTTTTATTATTATATAATTTTATAAATATCAAAGAAAAAATTATTTAATTTCAAATAATTAATTGAAAAGAATTATTAATCTAATTATATTAATTTTTAGATTTTATTAATGATTTTTAATTCTATAATATAAAATAATAAAAGTAGAATAAGAGAGTTATTTTAAAAAACATTTTGGTTTTTTTGGTGGGGTTTTTCGCCTAATTTGGTGTCAGACGAATTCCTGCAACCCCTGGTGATCCTAGTCATGAATACGAATGAGTAGCCTAGGTTGCGGAGGAGCACCAACCTCCAATACTCGTCAGCAGTAGTGACTGAGATGATACTCGTCGACGACCACCCGGTCAGCTCCCCCCGGATCCGCAGATCTGCAGCCCACTGCAAGAAGTCATGACTTGAAGCTGCTTCTGCAGTATTACCCAAGGGCCAAAAATCGCGTGCTTCAGGCCAGCACTTGCAGTCATCAATGCAGCGGCGAGCAACTGCCTCTTCAGTTCTGCATATGGTGGTACAGTACAGTATAGTATGACAATCGTCACTCCAGATCCAGACAGCATAGCCGGCACTATGAAAATCAAGCTCTTTCCTCACCGACTGGCAGAATTGCAACCAGCGGCGCCTGCTTCGCTGTAGCCAATTGCACAGCCTCTGCCTGCTGTGCCGCCCGGAACTGGGCATGGTCATGCCACAGAACTGTCCACAGAGCTTTCAGAATAAATTGGTCCTTCCCAGCCTCCGCGCCTGGCCACTTCAAAGAGTTGGCTGTGATGACGGCTGCTCAGCAAGCTTGAAGAACTTATGCCACCGGTGGCTGACCTGCTTAAAGATCTCAAGGGAGTCGGCTATTAGACGCTTGAGCACATCGATCGTTACACCGTAATCAGCTGCTGTTCTGACCCGTATGGCTAGCTGGCTAGATCGTCCGGAATCTCGTACTACTCTTCATCGTTACCATCACCAGTATCCTCAAAGTCGGCTTTAGCGGTACCCCACAAGCGAGCATACTTCTTGCTAATAGCAATTGCAATATGTTGCCAGTCTTAGAATGTGATCCGTCGATCTATATAATGATAGTTCATTTGGCCATAGTTTTAAATATCTGCTACTGTTCTATGACCCAGTTTCGCAATTCCAAATGAAGTCACTTGGCGGGTTCATCTTGTCGTACAACGTCCAGCGGTCTGCTTCCCAGCGGTCCGTCAATGGCCGAATATAGACCATATATATTACTATCAATTGTCCCACTAGTTCAGGCAAGAAGTGGAGGATGGTCCTAAAAGAATCGAAATGAGCCAAGGATTTATAATACTAGGTAACCAGTACCACTTTTCCGTCAATAACAAAACATTCCGGTTCCGATTAATGTTTTTAACAAGACACAAGCCGGTGATCTCTTCTCCCCGGCTTGGCCAGCCCCCGGTAAAGTGTACTAGTAGCAAGAGGAGCTTTTCAAACTTCTTTACTAGCTTCAGGTATTTCCAGATACCACCCTATTTCTATTCCATTCTTGTCCTAGAACTCCCGCTTTCGCCGTCCATTAATAAGGTCTTCTAGCATTTCTACCTCTTTTCCAGCAAGGCTATTACTATAGATAAAGGATTTTCCCGGCTATATATAGGTCAAGTCGTCTTTAATACCAGCTAATGGAATAGTAAACCAGATATCTTCGCCCTCCTTAAACATTAGAAAATTCCACAGTAGATTTTCAGCATCAACCGTCATTTCTGCCACAATGCTCCGGATATCGGCCGTCGGAATCGGCTTTCCCATGAAGTACATCGACCCACACTGCTTACTCCACGACGCCATAAGTCGGCTGCTAGTTTCCTAGGCAATCTTCCGGCCGTGGAGTAGGAGGGTGGCTCGCTAAGTTAAGCGAGGCCTGGGGGCAATAGAAAAAGGGGCACAGTTAATGTCGAGTCTAGCCGAAGTCGAGGTAGAGGGTGCCAGCAGAGCTAATGAGGGCGGCGCGGTGACCTTAGTAGGAATGCATTTTACGGGTAGGAATTATAGAACAGAAGTAATATACTTGCATTTGAAATATATTAGATTATTACTTAATTACTCTAAATCTGTGACGGCACGTAAGAGACATAGGCACAGATAAGTCGGCGACAACGTAATGTCTGTGATCTCCTAGATTCTACCTATACGAAAGGGACCTAAAACTAAAGAGAGAAGGAAAGGGGAAGAGAAGCAGAGGGCAGAGGACCCAGATTATATACAGTGTCCTCGTCACGTGCTTATCCTCGATGTTTCAGTCAGGGGTTAGGGTCCTAAGGTATAGTGACGGTCGAATCGTCACAAAATCCAGTCTTCTAATTCTACCCCCTTCCCAAACGCCTCAGTCCACCGATCTAGTTGATTAAAGACTTGTACTAAAACGCTCGCAGTAAATTGGCGCCAACTAGCCCGCTGAGAAAACTATTCCAGCATCATATAGGTTACATGCTGCACCTCAATAAAACGGCGACGATAACCCTAACGATGCCAACCATTTGGATTTCCGAGATTCCAAAAATGGGAATAGATTCGGCGGGTTCGTTTACATTTCCCAACTCGGTATACTCGGATAGCGTTTCTAACTTTAATCATGTTTTCTCATAACCTACTGGGAGCTCCTTTTAAACCCCTTGGTTTGTCACCGCCCAATTCTGCCAATTATATAAAAAACCTGCCGCTAGTACTAGGGATGTAGAGATTATATTACCCTAGTCCTAAAATATGTTCAAATACCCAAGACTTATATTCTTCCAGAAGCCACTTCTCCAATCTGGAGATCAATCTCTGCAACTTGAAAATATCCAAATAATTATTTATTTTCGCAAACAATAGCTGGTACGGACTGAAGACGTTTTAGGATCTATTAGCCACGGTTTGTAGGCCACTAGAGGGGGCCGGGTAGAAATTTACCACCTTGTCAGACTCCTCCTTCGACGAGATATGTAATTGCTATTCATATCCTACGACAGTCCAACTAGGATAAAGAAATGCCACTAATATTTCCTTATCTCTTCCTATACTTGCCAAAATCTTCAATTTCTTCAATGTTGTAGTAGACCAAACTGCCAACTGGCAAACGGCTTCGTTGTAATCTCCCCCTTACCTTTTTACTTCTAATGGGCAAACTAATAGGGTTTCTCGTATATATGTATTATTTATATGCGACAGTCCTATGCCGGGGTTCTACTTCCGCCATTGATCGATTCTTGAATCTCTCTGCCTCGGTGGTAAAATAATTAGGGCAAGATCTACTTTCTTCGACAAGGAGATAGACGATATAGGAAAAGTCGGCAAATATTGAGGCTCGATTGATTGGTTTTGTCTGCAAACAATTAATAATTATTTAACAAAATTCAACGAGGCCCTTATACGCTATTCAGTTCGAGATCCCTAGACAAAGGATGCATACTAGACAACCTAAGAACAGATCTCACAATCTATATCTATGCATTCTCGTCTTTCAGGAGGTTACTACATGTATTGGCCTCATGATATATCTCTTTGATATCTTGCTATAAGGAATCTAATTTTTTAATTATGTATCCATGATCGCCACAGAATATTGCTTTGTGCAGGACAATAGTTTCGTCTGGAGCGATTTCGCGCAGTCAGGTCTGTTAGGGTAAAGAATAAGTATTGATATTGAGAATTGAATATAGGCACAAACCTCAAGCTGCCTCGGAATGAAGGTCTTATCATACCCGTCTAGTAGAAATCTTTTTAGATTGTTTACTGCCTCGCCAGGGTCCGCCGCAGCGGCAGGACCAGGTTGGTAGATATTGATTGTTGGTGCTGTAGAGTGTAGGAACGCTAAAATTGATCATATTGGGCTGGTAGATCGAGAACTCTGTCGTGAAAGCAATTTGGCTTCGAGTATCGGCTTATTTGATATGAGTAACAGGTTAGATCCGGCGATTGAAGTTTTATCTTCGTCCATCTCGAAATATTTTGGTTTGGATTGAAAATGTCCCTCTCGATATTCCGCCGTTTCGTCTTCGCTTTGCTGATACGTCCTCTTCTGCGCTTGCTCGAGATGATCCTGCCCGATATCGCTGCGCTTGCGTTTTCGTGATTGTGCCGAAATTTCTTCAGACTCAGGTGATGAGGCAGAACTTGCCAACGATGGGGGGGACGGAGGATAGCCAGGAGTCGAAGCGATAGGTGGTTTTTCGTTCGTGATTGAGAGCCAGTTCGTAATCGCAACTGAGTCTTGGTCGCTCCAAGTGCTCATCCTGGTCGTGGGCTTTCCTGATAGCAGCTCGATAACTACTTTTCCAAATTTATTTTGTTTCTGCGCTGCATGTCTCTTCTCGTTCTGGTTGAAGCAGTCGATGTTGATATCGTAAAGATGTCGCGTTGCATTGTTGTCGTGTCTTGCATGATTCTGCCGAAGGCGGTAAAATCTTACGCTGGCCAAGAATTGTGCTCGGAACCTTGGAGCCGAAAACTCTATGAATTCAATCCCTTTAGTCTATTCTTTCTGCGTTCTTACTAAATGCTCCTGCACGAAGTTATCGAAGGAAATCTGGTCTCGCAGACTCGCAAATATGTATATATTACTCCAAGACCGGCGAGGTCAGGGTCAGGCCCAGCAACGGACTGGTCATAATACTCTCGATTGACGCTTTATCCTTCTCAAACAATCTTTTTCGCAAGAACCCAATTTCAGAACCAATCAAGTACGCTTTGCGCCGTCTCAAGTTTTAATTCCGATGTCGATTTAAAAATAGATATCGAGTAAATCCAAGGGTAATCAATCGTGCTATCTCCAAGCTTCAACGACATCTCCATCCTTCCTCAACCCCACGCAATTATTTTTATCACGAATCTTCGACTTCCTTCCTTTCACGATATCGCTGCTGAAAATTACAATATAGCACATTTTGAGGAATCGAGGGCGCACGGTTCAGAGATAGAGAACAGGGTTCAATTGCACGACCGAAGGAGAGGCGCTGATGAGCTAAAGAGGATACACTGAAATCAAAGCGGTATTATATAATGAAAGCAACGCAGACTTGGGACGAATCTAATTTTAATAGACTTCAGCGACAAAGCTAGGACTAGAATAATATATTTCTAGCAGAATATAGCGGAAGCCAGACAGTCCCGTGGCGATTCTGCGATCGAATCTATACCAATATATCCTTTTTCTACTCCGATAAATTGATTTATTTTGTAATCTATCGAATTTTTTAATTTAAATTCTAATCCAATTTATATTCGCACTAAGTATTGATTTACAAAAACTCGATATTAGACAAACACAAGGCGGGAGCTTGGAGATGTTATGGATATATTCTTAATGCAACAAAATGGAATTTTTCTCTAGAATTACAAAACGGCGCTTATGAGCTGTTTCTACAATTCTTAGATATAAATATTACTCCGACGACTACCTTCTCCAAATCCTCCGTCTGCCAGGTCCATAGTTCTCCACCCACCGCACTAACAGCAGCGTCTCGATCCTATCTTTGCATCCCACAAATCCTCTAGCCACTTCCCTTAAGTCTGCTATTAGTTGAATAATTTTATTCTCCAAATCTTTGGTCTACGAGTTTCCTAACCGCAGTACTTAATCCCCGCTCTACGAAACTCACGAGATTCGAGACAACGACTCCAGGAAATCTTCTATCATGATTCTATCTTTGTTTTTATCGAACAGACTTTGTATCCGCGAAAATAAGATATACTAGTTTGGTTTTCTAGCATTAACTTTTTGCGGGCCCAGGCAATAGTCAGACCCGGTAAGTCTATTACTTGTCCCTCGAAGATTTATTATTGAATCTGCCAAAGCTCCACAAGCTCTCGATATCTTGCGCAAGATCTGCTATTCCACGGACCCTTTTATGCCACTTCCGAACACCCAATAATTTCCAAACTCTCCATCCGCGAAAATTCCCCTTTTTCTTAAATCAACGATCTCCGAATATGTCGATCCCCTTACTCCGACTCCCATGTATCAATCCTCCAATTTGCCACGGCTGTATTCAGGAGCACAAATACACGAGGAATTGTCGATAGGGTTTGGACAAAAATCGGGAACGATAGGGAGTGATAGATTCTTCGATAAACGTTTAAGGGCATTGCGTCCGAGATCCTGGGAATGCCGGGTTGATATTTATATTTATATTTCAATATCCCACTTATCGCTGCTATACAATTCCTATTTACATTTTACCCAATTTCTTTTTGGTTTTGGTGCTTACATGACCAACCCCGTCCCGATCTCCTTCAACTATTGATTATAATTCCAATTATACACGAACGAATATGTTTAATAACCCCAAACCCGATCCCTTATTTTTTCCTCTCTAATAAATATCTCAATCCCCCGATATTGCTTACGGCCTCGACCACGTTGAATCATCTATTTACCCTAATATATGACTAGTCCCTGACATAATTATTCCTCTACTGCCCGTGGTAGCTGTAGGCCCGGATTCTTATCTTAACGTTTTTACGATTGAATGGTTGGATGGTTGGATGGCTGGATGAATGGACTTTTTGAACTCGAACATTTTACTACTAAATTATTGTTGCTTCAATTCCTCTTAAAGCCCTATAAATAATTTTATATAACAAGTATACAGAATTTGATTTAACTATTATAAGTGTTGTCCTAAATCCTTACGCCCACCGCTTTTGCAAATCAACCACTGCTGTTCCCAATTGTTTTCTTATATAAAACCTTTCCTGCTCGTCACTACTCATACTTTCGGACGTAACACAATGGGCACTTGCCAATCCATTGACCTAAACGGTCTTCCAAATCCTATATCTCGTGACCGGCTTGTTGAATCGGGTTCTGGAAATATAACCGCCGCTACTGCTGCTGGCTCCGCTGGGACTGGGACTCCTCGTTCTGTTATATTAACTCGGTCGGCCATAAAACCCTGGTCAAAACTTACGGTAATGCTCTGGGAAAACCCTGGAGGCGAACTGGGAAATGGACCATCGTTGCCGTCAAATCCATCGCTGGAGACATTATCAGTCGGCATATTAATACCGCTGTCCATGGACGGGTCTTGCTTCTCTTGCTCTCGTTGGATATATATTTGCTATTGGGCTTCTAATTCGTCCATTATGATATTATTTGCCTGGCATATATTACAACGTTTCTCTTTGTTTTTACATTTTACTCGATTTATTTTTTTATTTATTTCTTGGTCCAAATATACCCGTCAATATACTACTTCATTTACAAATTATTTAATTTTTTTATTGTTCGATCTATTGCCCTTTTTTGGCCGCTATAGAAATATAAAACTTGACTAACTACCATTATATTTATTTATATATTTTTTGTAATATTTTTTATTTTCCAATCGATATCAAAATAATAATTTCATTCTTTTTCTTATTCTGCTCAATTTGTTTATTTTTTTGATTATAATTCTATATCTAATAAATCAGCCTAATATAAATTATAATACAAATATTCGACCGGTTAATATTTAATTTAAATATATTAGTAACAATTATAACCCATTTGTTTATATTTTTCTACGTTTTTTGGATCTCATTTTTGATGGTTGTATCACCTATATTTCCGTAATATATATAGTAGTCCAATACACTACTCACTTTATATATAATGATCCTCGCTAAAGCGGTATATTTTTCCAATTTCTATTTTATTAATTTATAAGTGGTTATAATATTTTCTTTCCTAAACTCCTCTTTTTTATATTTAATCATAAAATATGCAATGTTAAGGCGATTAATTGGGGACCAAAATATAAGAATATTATTAGTTTTAATCCTTATAATATTTATAAATTTAAACTCGGTATATAATGGTAATATTACCGTTAAATAAATTATTTATATCTCTTTTTTTATTAATTTATTTAATTGTTATATTTTGGGCCAGAACTTAGTTGTATTATTTAATAATATATAATATTTATCAGAAATAAATTATTTTAATAAATATAATCCTTATAATTGGTCCAAAAATGTCCCAAATATTTTGTTGATTGTTAATTTCGATATAATAATAATCATTTGATTGGGGATTTTATTTTATATATGAAATATTTATTTATTAATATTTTTTTGTTATATAATTTTATAATAAAATTAATAAGTTAATAATAATTGTCGTTCTAGAATTTATATTTTTAATTAACAATTAAAATAATAATATTTTCCCAACCGTGGTTCCTATTATCGCTATAATAAAGTTTTAATATTTTATAATAACTTGTAATACAAATTTTTATAATTTATAAAACTAGGTTTTATTTCCTAATATTTTTTCCAATTTTGTATAAATATTTATATTTTATAATTGTTTTCATCAAACCAATTATATATTTTATATCTTTTTTTCATATATTTGCTATTTTTTCTTGACTTTCCCATTTATCCTAATATTTTGATGTATTAACGGAAACCCCAAAAAATAATATTATATATAATTAATTCGTCGGAATTTCTCACGGCGGCTAATGATGGAATTATTACCTTCCATTAACTCCCGGGCGTAAATCATGCCTGCAATATGGGTGCCGTGACCGGCTTGCAAATCCTATAGATCGTCCCCATCGGTATTATCCTCGTCTCCAGAATGCGAGTGCTACTCTCTTTTCACAAGCGCCTACCCGGCCTCCAAGGTATAACGCAAACCCGAGCCACGAATGCCACTCAAGGCTAATCTGGCGGTATTCCGCTCGAGCTGAAGCCACATGCCCTGGAGCCTCCTCGGTCCCCCGTGCGTAGATTGACCCAGCAAGATCAGCTAAGTGGCAGGCTTGAGCATCGTTCCAAGTCATCTCCTTCCCGATGTTATAGTCCTTATTGAACTTGGCCTTCCTGAGATTCTTCCGCGAGATGGCAATGGCAGAATGCCGCCAGATCTGGATATTTGCATGCGTATTCAGTTTGGCTCTAAACTCCCGCTTAAGGACGTCACTCAAACGACTGCTCGCCTATGGACTATACTGCCCCTTCCCGTCCTGTGCTTCGTGTGAAAATGTCCATAGAAATGGAGATGAAACAGCTACTACTGTCTATCCTAGGGCTAGAAGTCGAAGCTGGTTCGCGAATGGGAGGACAAGCCACAAATAATAAACAAGGAGTTCGCTAATCTCTTTTGGCAGATACCGGTGGACATCTTAGTTGGCCCTTGGATGCTATATCCTCCATGGTAGAAAGTCACAAAACTAACTAGCCCATTCTCGACAAAAATATTGCGCCAGAGGCCGTGAGTCGTGTTGCAGTGCTGTAGGCTTAGCAGTTCAATGCTTCTGTTGGGATGCTCTCCTGTGACGTGAACGAGTAAGAGCAAGCGGTGAAGGGAAACATCAACCTGCCGTAATAGTGCTCTGCAGCTTTTCGGCTCCACTTTGCCGTCTTTGACTTCGCAAAGAATTCCTCTTGTAGCCAGTCAGTACTTGCTACCCGGTTTAGCAGCCATTGATCGTGCCCTTGAAGAGTAGTATTACGAGCGTTCTTTAAGAAACTCCACTCTGGCTCGCTTACTGTAGGATCGTCGTTGAGAGCGCGTAATGTGAGCTCTGGGACCACGTCCTCCCTGCTCTCCTTTGGATTTATAAAGAGCAGTTCGTGTAACTGGCTCTGGTTGATCTCCACCTGCTCCGAAACAAAGCGTCGTAAGGCGGTCATTGTTAGCTCGACCCCTTTGTAGCTGAGCTCTTCTCCATTATCCGACCAGACGATATGGCCAAGTGCGGTGGTAGTGTCTTGGATCTTCTTGCCGTACGCTCGCAGCTTCAGCGCCCAATCCATTGGTGATCGAGTTCCGTAGACCATAAAGCGATCTTACATTACATCTAGGATCTCGGAAGCGTGGTCGACCTCGTCCTCGTCTACTGCTAGTACTGCACATTAAATAACCAGTAACTGGAAGAGCTTCACAAACGCAGAAAGAGAGGGGGTATACGTCGTGGCCTCGTGGTAGCTCCCCTTGGGATTGATGCCAAGGACCGCAAGGAGTCCGACGATGACGCTATCGTAGATATTGCCCGTGTAGCGGATGATCGAGTAGCGTAATGCATAAAGAGGTAAGCTCAGTCTACCTCTTGATATTGTGCAGGATCGACATCGTCTTGTACAGTAGATTTCTTGCTGCTGAGCGAGGCTCGTGGCTGCGGAGGGTAGCTTCGAGGGCAGCTGACTGAGTTGAGGTCAGACGACAGTGGAGCATAAGCGCCTGTCTTTGCCGGACTAACCGGTAAAGGAAGCATAAGAACTGCTTCCAGACCTTTTTATATGAAAGATACGTCGACTCCTTGAGCTTATGCCAGAGCGGCCGGCTATAGGAACGACGTGGGATGAAACTATCCACCCGATGCTGGTCAAATACGTTGACCTTGTCTTCGAGGAGAGAAGCGCGCGCCTGCTCAATCACCCGGTCGAAGGAGTCGAGGAGTAGGAGGAGCAAGGCCTCCGACTGATCCTCTTGCTGATCAGCCACAAGGCTAGGGATCTCGATAAGCCGCGCGGCCTGGACAAGATCTTGTCCGTGGAGGTAACGCGTCCACCGGGTAGTCTCTAGCCACGGCGGGACTTGGCTGAAGTGTTGCTGGTCCTGAAGATTGGGAGCGGCTCGGTTTGACGCTGCGAGCTTTTCGGACAATTGTAGTTTGACCTGCTCAGAGATTGAGGGCGTTGGGGGGCAGCTTCGAGATTCGCCTGGCTGGTCCTCGAGATTAACCGTGCCAGGTGTTGGGTTTACCGGGAGGTGTCGAATATAGAGGTTCCGCCGGAAGAAGGTTTGACAGGCCACGGGGAACGCTGCAACTATTTGGAGGCCAGACGCTCCTTGACTAGCACCGGATTGACGACCTTTGGGACGAGACCACTGGTGTCTCTCTTTAAGATGTACAACCATAGATCGCTCATCTAAGCAGGTGTAAGGGTGTGTGACTGGGCACCGCCGGCAAGAGAATGCACTGTGGTAAAGGCGGAGAAACGGGATGGCTGTGGTATCTAGCTCTACTGGCATCTCTTTGATCCAGGCCGGAGGGCGAGCAGGGTAGGTCAAGCAGTGGTTTGCGATAACTGTGATCTGGGCGGCTGTAAACCCTTCATCCTTTTGGTGCTTGGTTCGAAGGTGGCTAGCAATCTCAACTGGTACGAGGGCGTACTGGCATGCTTTGCAAATAATCACTCCATATACCGAATCAAAGATTAAGAGGTCGTCTCTGGCATGAGAAGGTAGTGAGGGGGCAAGAGAGGATATTGCGACTGAGCTTCAAAAATGCATTTGCAGGTCAGGCGAGAGGATAGAATTAAATTAGGTGTAGAAAAGGGAAGAATCGAATTGATTTGTATAAACGCCAATTTGACGCGTGAAATACGCGTGAAATACGATTACATTTCATGTTTAATTTCATGTTTAGTGGCAGAACCTGACGCTGGGTCCCGGAATAGTCAGCGGTATCGTGATCGACACAAGGAGGAGGTGCCGCATCGGTAAAGCGACCAATGAACGGGCGAGTAAATGAGGTCGAGTCGGATTCAGTTGAGAATAAGGTGTAGGTATAACCACGGTGAAGGGGAGGGGTTTGTAAGATCGGAAGTATTGAGAGTCAATTGAGGGCAAGAGGGGATTTCAAATGCTAGATTCCAGTGTTTGATAGATTTTAATGTATTGTTAACGTGGAGCTTGTAACAAGGTCTATAAGGCCCGTAACAGCATTCTCTCCGCATACGACGCATAAATAAATAGAACATAGGACAAGATAATGGGAATTGTGCTTGTGCTTCATATATAATTCGGTTTAAACAATAATAACCGAAGGACCACTAGCCGCCTTCCACGAGGAACTCTCTACAATTCTTTCATTGCAATCAGCACACGTGGGTTGCGAGGGCAGTACAGTAGAACGGATCTGCTTCTTGTTGCAAATCGGGGTAGCCGCTAGGCGAAATGCCAACTGTTCTGCGTCTGAACTACGCTTATCTCGTCGGGGAGAAGTTTATCCTGACTACAGAATAGCTCGTCCCAATTGTTAATTGATTTGAACCTCTGTCCCAAGTCTCGGAATATATTCTGCCTCGGCGTACGGTCAGACAGCCCCCCGCAGGTTTTAGAACATCTAGAAACAACGAAAGGTTTAAGATAGCTGTTTTTATATGCCACCCTATTATGGAAATCTGCGACCCATTGACGTCTATTGTGGATTGAGACAAGAGTTTCGGGAAGGACTACTTTCGCATCCACTGCCCCAGATTTCATACCAATTAGTGATTTCGAAATCGATGAAAGATAAATGGAGAGAAGTCTGCTTGAAAGCATCGAATAAAACTCTGTCAAAGTTCCCTTGTTCGACCACCTTCCATGATTTGAGATCTGATTCACGAATGAGAGAGGTCTCTGGTGGATAGAGTAAGTAACCTTTGCTAATACCTTTATCTCTTCCGGCTGCTTCCCTTTCACCCCTCCCTCTATCGCTGCTTTGGCAACCACACTACATAGTAAGGGTACTACCTAACTAAAAAAGGCACACTTTCGATAAATGCAGATAAGACCTTCCCTCTTGGCGTCTGCAGTAACGTGTAGAGTAAATGTCTCTTTTCACAAGTGACACCAATAGACCTATCTCCTTGGATATAATTTAGAATGACTACCATAGGGAAAGCTGCAATGTTAATTCCAAACCAGCCCGACCAAGGTTTAAGAAACATCGTTATAACTCCCAGGACTTTTCCAAGCGTAACTTGTGCGTCATCCGCTACAGGAATTTGCGCCTGTATCCCGGGTTCTGATTCGGAGGCTTCGTCATAGAGCTGACTGTAGTGGAGAAGGCAACACCAGTATAACACGAGCAGCTGGGCAATGGCCATGTGTTCTAGAGAAGCCGTTTCATCTCCGTCTGCGATTATCTTCCCAATGAGGAACTCGATGTGTGAACCCGTGGCGACATACCAGCTCCTAAGCTCGTCTTTGATTACCAAGCACTTGCAGATAAGGTGCTGAGCCAAAGCCCCTCTGGCATCTTCTTGGTAGCTTTTCTGGAGCTTGTCGAAGGTTTCAAACAGCCCCGGAATCTCGACATACACGTCTAATAACATGTCTTTTGGCGACTTGGCGAGCTCATGCCACGGCACTGTTTTCCATTCCGGTTCCCCAAACATAGAGGCCTTTCGACCGAAGACGCTGGAAGCAATCTAGGCATGTTGTGAGAATGATTACGGTTAGATGTAATGGGCGCCTCTTACAAGATGAAGACGGCCATCCACGAACACTTGATGGGCTATGCCTTTGCTGTACATGCGAGGATCTCCACCAAGCACTAGGCATCGCTCGCCGCTGTTGTGATCGGTCCAGGCTTGCGCAAAATCTTGATGGCTGAAGAAGATCTGAGTGCACGTCAGTCCACAGGGAGCATACGTGAAACATTCCAGTACTAGCATACCTCAAAGAGGCCGAGTAGTCTGGCCTGTACGATGAGACTTAGCCTAGATCTATCATCCAGATCCTGCAAACCTTCTGCTAACTGTAGCATAGCCCGGCCATAGAGCTCGCGCCCTTCTCTAAGCGCCGTCTCGTCTTCTTGTTGAACGCCGATCATACAGAGAGAGTTGGCTATCATTGCGAGCTTGATCGAATCATGATTGCGACCTGCTGCGGCACGCGCTATTATGATCCAACTAACCGTGGAAGAGGTGGGAAGCTTGGGCGTAATAGTGCCGCCCTTGGGCAGATATAAGTCTAAGAAGAGATCGAGAAAATGGCTCTGCACCGCCGACAACCAGGTGGAACCGCCGAGTTGAGTCACAGGTGTCGGGTTGAGAGGATGCCGCTCGTGAGTGACGGAGAGGGTGTGCCCGCCACGGAGAGCCGTCCTGATTGTGGCATTGACGAATACGACCTGAGGTTTGTACCATGCGCATTCGAGGTCAAGCCTCTGGCATTGCTTGCAGACAGGATGCTGGAGGTCGCACTAGCATAGACTGCTTAAGCTTCTATGAAGTTATGCTGGAGGTCGATCATTCACACAATGGTTGGGGAAGAGAAGCTGGTGCGGGTCATTGACTTACTGCTTTTCTCCGCTTCAAGTAGGTATGGCAAGCTTTGGATCGTCCCGGGATTCCGACCATGACGGCTCGATGGGATATGTGTTTGCTAGTGGGTATTTTAATAACCGTGGTATAACTACCTGATATTTGTCCCCCGGATCAAAATAACTGTCATGGAAGCAGTGTGAAATCGAATACTATCAGCAATCATCGGAGGGTCAGCCGTCCACTTGATAATTGGTAGCTAGGTCTTGTTATGTTCTAGGCAGAGGTTGCGCTGCTTACCCTTGTCATGTATATAGAGTTAGAAAGCGGGTTTCTTATGTCTCGTGCCCACCATGATTTTTTGACAAATGGGGTTTTTCCCGCCCTCCTTATATTTGTCCGGGATAGGAAGCATGATACGCCGGACTGGCAGGCTTCTGAGGGGTTGGCTTTTGAGCCGAGACTGCTGGGCTTGTTTTCGTCATACCAGAACACCAATAACATGAAATTCCGCACATTTGCCTAATACTAATATGCAACTTGGGGCAGAAAAGAAGAAGCGGACGACAGTAGTGTTACACCACATAAAGTTGATAAGCTAGCCCAATTTGGAATCATTACTCGCCCCGCACCCCGTATCTTATTGGAGACATACGTACCTCGATGAAGTACAGAGCCAGAGGGGAAGATACGCAATGATATCTAACCCCCGTTCATTCGAAGATAACTTTTCCATGGCCTTTCCCAAGTATATATATATATCTCTCTCTACTATGTCGATCTTTTAAGTCAATATCGTTTGCAAAAGCCAACGGATTAACTTGCTTAAAGACTAAATCTAAAACACAACTCCAACAATATGACCTCCACGATTCAGCTTAATCCTAATGAAAGCTTCAACTTTGAGATTCTCCGAATTCTTGGACACGCCCGCTATGCCGGTGCCGACGTTGGAGAGGTGCTACGAGCTGCAGCTTTAGTGCAACCTGGCAACTTTGAGAGCTTCTACGACGCCTTCTACAAGCTTGCGGTCCGGATCAGAAGTCAAGCGGATGCTATCGATGCCGCCAGGAACCCGGTCTCAGCACGCGATGCCTACTTCCGAGCCTCGACCTACTTCCGCACCGCTGGCTTTTACCTCAACGGTCATGCAGAGGACGTGCGCATCACCGCGGTCTGGGATGAACAAATTGTTAACTTTGACAAGGCCATCAAGCTTCTTCCTATCCCTGGCGAGCGCCTTCTTCTTAGGGGTGAGGGATTCGACATCCCCGCTGTCTTTTACCGTGCACTTCCAGCTACTAAACCCAAGCCCACCGTTATCGTCAGTACCGGCTTCGACGGCGGCCAGGAGGAGCTGCTGCACGCGTTTGGCTTCGCGGCTCTCGAGCGCGGCTACAACTTCATAACGTACGAAGGGCCTGGGCAGGGATCTGTCCGTAGACGCCAAGGGCTAGGCTTCACGCACGAGTGGGAGAAAGCCGTGAAGCCCGTCGTTGACTATCTTGTCGCACGACCTGATGTGGACGTGTCCCGTCTGGCCTTAATCGGCTGGTCGCTCGGCGGCTACCTTTGCGTGAGGGCTGCCGCTTTCGAGCCCCGCCTAAGCGCCGTTCTCGCCATTGACGGCGTCTATAATGCCTTCCCAGGTTTCTATAACCTGTTGTCGCCTGCGGTCCGCGCCGCTTATGATGACGGGGACTCCGACCAAGCCAATGCCCTTATCAGGGACGAGCTGGCGAGCGGGTCGGCCCCCACGACGATGCGTTGGGCCCTCGAGCACGGGATATGGAGCTTTGCCGCCAGCAGTGCCGTTGATTTCCTCAAGAAAGTGGAGCTAATGTCCTTGAAAGGTATCGCTGACCGTGTGAAGTGCCCCGTCTTGGTGGGAGAGGCGGCGGACGATATGTTTTTCAAGGGCCAGCCCGCCCAGGCGGCCGCGGCGTTAGGGGATCGTGCGACCCATCTTGTCCTCACGGCAGAGGATGCCGCGGGGCCTCATTGTCATATTGGCGCCTTGTCGTTTGCCAACCATCTGTTTTATGATTGGCTTGAGGACGTGTTTTCGACTTTTATCCTTTAAAACAAACAAAGAGCATAGTATGAAAGCTACTTATCAAAAAAAACCCAATGAATATTGATATAACTTTTTAACCTTTTAATATTGAAATTTCGAAGCAACTAGCTACTATAAAGAATGTCCTCAAAGTCGTCGGTGGGAACGATCTTCCCACGAGGTCGACTTGATAACATTAAGGACTTCAGGGGATTTCCATCCGCGCGAATTCTACGATCCATTCAGTAAGATGGCACTCCTTCGAAGGAAGAACAAAATGGCTCAAAGATCCTGGCTATATACATTTTGTCATCAATCCTAAGAGTATGAGTTATTCAAGAGATTGTGTCGCCTTCTCTCGCGAGATATCGTGTAGTAAGAACAATTATTCTTAGGTAATTTTCGAAAGAACTGCAGAAAAGGACCCTTTACAATCACCGCCCTATTAGATCACAAAAGAGTGCCGAAAGTTTCAGGGCGTACGCTGACGGTTAAGCTCTGCGCAGTGGAGATCCCAAACGCTGAGGCAGTCATATCAGGCGTAACAATTCCAAAAGACCCCGCACCCGAAACTTACCACATCAGGTAGTATTTCTCCAGATCCCTGGGGTCTATTGGTTAGGATCCACTTGCCCAGAAGAAATCTCTAGAAAGCTTGGCGGATTCACCAAGGTTATTTGAACTTACACAATCTATTTTCTGTGCGCTAACAATGGATAGTCCGAAACCTGGCTGCCTTAGGCAACAATGCTAAGGGTGTATTTAGATACAGTTGCAGCTTCTCGCTAATTCACATCCTTCCTCCCCATTTCACAACTTTTCTGAGTCTGCATTTTTGGGACTAGTCGGTTTTGAGTTTGTCATATCAATGGTGACGTTACAGACGCTAGTCTCGTCATGGCTGCTTATGTGACCTCCCCGCCCTATATGTACAATATGCGAGAATCCAAAATGCCATCACAGTAGACATCGATCTTTAAAAACAGTAATCCTTTGACGATCCTTCAGAAACCATGGCATCCCAAGACAGCAGCTTCCACGTCCTCTTGACAGGAGCGAACGGCTTTGTAGCGTCGCATATACTATCGATCCTGCTTGCGGTAAGTTAATATCTTTTCTCTTAAGGCTATTCAAGGCCAGATATCTGATGGCGGTGCTGTCTCCAGCGTAACTATTTCGTTACCGCGACCGTGCGCTCAAAGGAGAAAGCAACGGACATCTTAAAAACCCACCCCTCGTGGGAGGGTAAAATAAAATTCGAGATTGTTGCAGATTTTACCTCGGCGAAGCCATTTGATGAATTGTTCATTAATTCGAAAGCTCCTTTTACCTATATAATCCACACAGCATCCCCCTTGAACTTCCGAGTTGAAGATATTCAGAAGGAAATGATAGAGCCGGCCGTGAGAGGGTAAGCTAAGACCATCGACGCGATGTCCCTACGGCCAGACCTGTACTAACGTGCTCTGCAGGACCACGGAGATTCTCAAGAGCGCGCATCACTACGGTGGCGCAACCCTGAAACGCTTCGTCTTGTTGGGAAGCGCAGTGTCCGTCTTAAACTCATTTGAAGATATGACGCGGGAGGGCCCGCCCTACACTGAGAAGAACTGGAATCCGGTATTGGGATCTACACGCAGGGTACTAAGGTTCGCTTACTTACTGGGTTACAGGTCACGGCCGAGGAGGCCATCGCAAGAAAGAACACGGTTCTTGGATACAATGTCTCTAAGACACGTGCAGAATCTGCGGCTTGGGAGTTTATGAAATCAGAGTCGCCTTGTTTTGATCTGGCTGTCATTAATCCGGATATTATTATTGGACCAATGGTGCACCCAATTTCCGGCCCCAAGTCTATTAACGAGACAAATCAATTTGCAATCGCTAGTTTTATTGATGGAACCCATCAGCAGGTTGAAGGGGTAACGTTTCCATTCTACCACTTCGTAAGCTCTGCAGCTACTCTCGATCTGTGGTTTGCCCCTGATCTAATTATTATCACAGGTAGATGTCCGCGATGTAGCTCGAAGCTATGTTGATGCTTTAACAAACCCTAGCGCCAGCGGCCAGCGGATTCTTCTGATCTCAGGCCTTATATCACCGCAATTGGTAGTGAATATTATTAGGGGAAAATTTCCTGCCCTACGAGCCAGGGTTCCCGAAGGAAAACCCTCACAGACCCTCACACCAGGTGTACATCCAACCGGATGGGATATGCGGCTGAGTCTGGATATTCTTTCCAAGGGAACAAAAGAACGAAGCTGGGAATATATTGGTCTGGAGGCCAGTGTCACTGATGCCGTTCAGACTATGATAGAGGCGAAGGTAATCTAGTGGCAGGCCCCGAAGATTTTGCTCTTCTTTCTGGACGTAAAAATTTCTTTATAGCAGTATAATTAATGAGTCCGCTTTACTTTTCATGGCGTGGAGAGTGATTGGTAAAGAACCAGTGATTCTACATTGAGAGCTATACACATATTGCTGAAATTCTAAAGCAGACCGTCCTATATTTCCGATTCTATCCAAGCTGAGAAAACAAACTTGGGGTCAAGTGGGTTTATTTCCCCATACAACCCATTAATGTAGATTTGCCGAGACGGTTAAGTTGATTTAGCCAAGTCGATTTATTAGGGTTACGTCCAAATAAGCTCGGATGCAGCTCAAAATCGAGTATAAGTTGGCCCCGGCATATGCGACACCAACCATTCCGATTGTGGCAAATCTTTCTCCGACCATTCTTATACTTCTCGCTGCTGGGTGTAGTTTGGTCTGGATTTGCCTACGGCTTGTCTTTGGTCTTCACAAACGTAATGAATACCACATCGTCAAGTATCCTCACCGCGACTCCTTACAAGTTCACACCGTCTGAGGTGGGACTGACTTATATTGGTTCACTTCTTGATTCGCTAGTCTCTGCTATTTACTCTGGGATTCTTGGAGACTGGTTTGCGCTCAAAATGGCACGCCAGAATGGAGGTGTCTTAGAGCCCGAGCACAGGCTCTGGCTCTTTAGCCTGGCTTGCATTGCTATGCCCTTTTCGCTCATTCTACGGGGTGTAGGCGCCGCTCACCAGGTGCACTGGTTCGGAATAGCCTTTGCAATCTTCATGAAGGGACTTCAGTCATCGCTGGTAATCTCCTTAAGCATTAAATACACCCTCAACTGTTATCGAGATATTGGTATCGAGGCCATCGTGACTGTCATATTTATTCGAAACACTATGAGCTTTGCTATGAATTACGCCATAACTCCTTGGGTCGCCAATATCTGTCTGCAAAATATCTTCATCATTGCCGCGTCGGCAAGTTTGGTTGCCTTTTTGACTTTTCTGCCAATGACAATTTACGGGAAGGTTTGTCGACGGTGGACCGCTGAACGCTACAGAAAGTATGTAGAGCAGGAGAAGCGCCTTGGTCTTGTTCACTAAGTGTGATGGAGCTTATCGATTTCAGACCCATGAACCTTATGGGGGCTGAAAGTTGTTCGGGTATTTCCATTTAGGATTTCGGGGTGAACTGCAGGAGGCGTAACGACGTCGATGGAAATAGGACTGCGGTATGGTTAGGGAAATTCAACAAAACCCCACCTTCCAGCCATTATACGTGACATTAGGAGTGAGTTGGTAAGGCCACGAGAAACGAATGGAGTTTGTGGAGTGGGGAACTAGTTTCGGCAGAGTTGGTGGGGATGGGGTCTAGAGTAAGCCCGCAATTCCCGGCGGTCTAGACTTTGGCTCTGGTCAAGCAGCCGCAGCCTATTCGCCGTCCCGACTTTCTCAATTTCCTAACCTGGGTTAACAGAGAAACAAGTCTTCTCAACTATATTCCCTACTTCAGACGCACATGCGTGCCAAATTTTTACTAGGTTTCAAGCCCCGTCATCCCAAGTAGCTACAACTACAGCCACCACCTTACAAATTGGTGGATCTACGGACAAACCAACAACCGTTACCAGGTGAAATCCCAAACTATTATGCAAATCAATTTTTCTGGCCGCCGTGATGGATTTTCTAAAATAACCTTGCGTCAAATCATCACGCTAATTATCTGGACGAGTATGAAGAACCGGAAGGCTCTCAAAGGCAACCAAGGAGCCCTGTTGTCGTAAGCCCAGACTGGCTCTACCTCTATAGTATGATATCAAGAACTTTTGCCACAGGCATCCAAAACGCTACTTTACCGGCCCTGCCTCCCATATTATAGGAACAATGGGCATTATAATGAATTAGCCGGTCTAACGTTTTATGTTTTGTACGGAAGGAATGTTACACCAGTTATTTATTATTTTCCCGGACTGGCAACGTGTCAGTTTTTATGTACTCCCGATACATCAATCTAAAAGTAATAGATCCATTTTAAAGATAGACGAATTTGTGGATTGAAAACGTGTAAATAGACGTGTATATTGATATTATAAAATTTATAACAAGTTGTTATAACTCCGTAAATTCTTTCGTTTTTTTTATGCTTATTTATTGGGTGGATGCAATTACGTATAGATTGAAAATATTAGATTGGCTTATACTTATAAATAATTGGGTCCTCGGAATTCCGATAAGGAAACTTGTAGTTATAGAACAGTACTAGAGACAAAATTTTGTTAATAAGAATTATCAGTAGTAAAACTATTGATATTTGTGTATTTTATAGGAAAGTGATAAGCGAAATTTGGTAAGTTCTAACAAATATTCGGAAAGCCACAAAAATATATATATAACATTTAATAATATACAAAATATAAACCTGCAATCGCAAAGAATATATATAAACATTCCAATATAAAATCCTTATTTATTTTCCATATATCTATAATATCTTTATTCTTTAATTGTTAAGAATATTCTTTCAGGTGGTCGCGACCTTATATCGATCTTTTAATTGCGATAGTTTATATAATCGATTTAGCAATAAATTAATAATATTAATTAATCTTTATTTAAATAATATTTATAATATTTAAAATTTTTTTGAAATTACAATTGTATTAAATTTTAATAATATATATAATTTATATAATTGATATTATAATCGAGGTTAATATATCAAAAAAATATAATCAGTTTTTGAGAAATAAATTTCAAAATTAGTTATAAAATTTATTTGATTTTTAAATATATTATATAATATTTGTTATTATTTGGTACTTATTTATAAATATTATATAATTAAATAAATAATCCGAAATTATCAGAAATTATTTTATAAAAAATTAATAAAAATTAATTTTATATTCGAATTTTATAAATATTAAAATTTTTGTAAAAAATTAATATTATTAAAAAATATTAAATAAAACAATAATATTTCGAAAAAATTAATACAATTAATAAAATTTTATTTATATATTAAAATTGATCCAAAAAATAAAATATAAATATATAAATATATATTAGTATTTTTTAATACTTTTATTATTATTATATAAATTGTTAATAAAAATAATAATAATAATATTATTAAAAAATAAATATAATTTATAAAACTTTATAATTATTTAAAATTCTATTATTATTTTCTAAAATTATTATTATTTTTTGTGGTTTTTAATATAATTCTTCTCGAAAAATAATTATAAAATAAGGAATGTTCAAAGGATTAAAATTATGAAAAAATCTACAAAGTATTTTGATTTGATTTTATATTTATTAATTAATTTTATAAAAGATACAAAAAATTCTTAATTATTTTATAATTAATAAAAATAGTATGATTTTGTATTATCAAAAAATATTTAATATTTATTTAAAATAAATTTTGATATAATAATTATAAAATATTTGATATATCAAAATATAAAAATTTTTTTTTTTTTTTGATATTATAATAATATTACAATTGTTGTTTATTTATATAAATATATAATATTTTATGAATATAAAAATTTTTATATTATTAAAATATTATTTTTATTTTTATTATAAATCTTTCAAATATATTAAAATAATAATTATATAATCAAAATTATTTTAAATCATATTAAAATAAAAAATTAAGACTTTAGAATAATAAAAATTAATTATATTAAAAAATATCTGAATAATTTAAAAATATAATATTAATCCTAATTTTTATAATATTTTATTTCTTTTTAAATAAATATATTATTTTGTAATAATAAAATTTATAATTTATTCTTGATTTATAAATATAATATTATTATTAATAAAAAATATATAAATTTTTCTAAAAATAAAAATTTAATTTAAATATTATATTTTTGTAATTTTATAAACTTTTTTATATTATATTTATTTTTTAAACATAATTAAAATATAAATCGAGGAAATATTAATTATTTTCGAACTTGCCAAAATAATCTAAATATTAAATTTATATAAATTTTTATTTTTATATTGAATATATAATATAATTGTATTTATATAATAATATAAAAAAAATTTATTTTCGTTAGTTACTAGATATTAAAATATATAAAAAATTTAAAATTTAAAAATTAAATAATATATATTTTATTATTTAATATATCATATTTTTATTCTTGAAACAATTTTATAATTTTACATAATAAATATTATTAATTATTTTATTTAAATAATAAAATAATATATAATATTCCAAATCTTAAAATTAATATTTGAATTTTTTATTATATATAAAATCAATTAATAAATATTTTTCATAAAATATATATATAATTTTTATATATATTAAAATAATTAAAAAATTATTTTTTTATTCTAAATTATATTAAAATAATTAAATATATAATTATATTTTATATTTTATAATATTGGGATAATAAAATTAAAAAAATTATATTATAAAATATTTTTAAAAACAAATATATTTTTGGATGAAAAAGAAATTTTAAATATTTCAAATAAATCGATTTGTCACAAATAAAAAAAGAAAATATTAATTAAAATTAAAAAAAAAGGGACCTAATAAATAACAATGTATAACTTATTGTTCCAGTAGTCGGATGATGAGGCTGGTATGTTGTTCTGTAATATAAATAGCGATGAAATCTTGACCCGATAGTTCCCGCAAGGTTATCAAAAGTGAGGACTTTAATCACCTACAAGTCCCAACAAATTATATAATTAAAATATTATTTAAAAATATTATTTATTTTTTTATATTTTTTATAAGTTACACCTATGTAATATAAAAATTATTTGATTTTATAATATTATTAATTTTAATATTAATTTTAAATATTTTTTTATAAATTTCACCCACGTAATATTATAATATTCTATTTTAATTATTTATATTAATATAAATATTTTATACCAATATCTAAATCAAAAATTTAAACGAAATATATTAAAAATATTTATTTTAGTCTTTTTTCAAAAAAATATATTTTTATTAATAATATATATTTTAATTTCAAAATAAAATAAAATTTTATTTAGTATTATATATAAATTAAAAAAAAATTAATATTTATTAAATATATATTAAAATATTTATAATTATATAAATATAAAATTATAATTCAAATATTTATTTATAAAATAATATATATATTTTGTTTTTATTAAAAAATAAAAATTATAATTATTATATTATATTTTTTTATTAATTTTAAAAATAATTATAAAAAGTTAAAAAAATTATAAAATTTTGAAAAAATAATATTCTTATTTTGGGGTAATAATAAATTATAATTTTTATTTTTGTTATCGTAAATTATAATTATATATAATATTCGTATAACCTGCCTAAGTATTATCTAAATAAAATCGATTTCTTTTTTTTCGAGAAAAAATAATTATTTATATATTTATTTTTTATATATATTTTTTTTATTGATAATTTAATAATAATATTTATTTTCTTTTTATATCCTCGATTTTAATTTATAAATTTATATTTAGATTTTTTTAATAATATTTTATGAGATATTAATTAATAAATTATTAAATTTGATTTGATTAAAAAGATTTATAATATATAATTTTAATAAAACTTTAAAAAAATATATATTATTTTTGTATATTCAAATTTAATATCTATAATAAATAAAATAAGAAATAAATTTATTATATAATACAATTATATACGATTTATAAATTTTATTATTAAAATTTTGAATATTTTTTTTCTATTTTTATTACAACCTAGCAAGATTCAAATATTTTTAAAATAATAAATTTTTATGATAATAATTATATATTCAAAAAATTTATATTTATATTTTTACCGAATATGATTAATTTTATTATCGTAATTATAAAAATTTATAAAAAAAAAATTATTGAAATAAGATTTTACGAATTTTATTATCTAAATTATTTTATTAATTATTTCAAATTTATAATAATAAGAATTGCGATAATAATAAACGAATTAAAAATTATATTTTCAAAAAAAATATTAAATATATTTTAATAGAATTAATTAAAATCGTTGATTTTGCTCAAAAAAAATATAATGTTTCAAAAAGTTTCTAGTAAAAGAAATTTAATAATATTATCGGTTGTTTCTAATATTATATATTAGTAATCAATATTTTTATTCAGCAACAATTGAATATTATATTAATAATTTAGGGCTCATTTCGACTTCTTCTGCGAGTAAGAATAGAACCTATAATCGTAGACGTCCTACTTTGCGGATGTTGTGAAACTAGGTGGAAGCTGACAGCTGTTCCAGGTAGCAACCAGAAAATCAGGACTTGCGGCGGAAGTCGAAGACGGCATGATTCTAATACTAATGAATATATGGACATGGCACCAGAGTCTTAAAAACAGCCCTGCTGTTGAAATGATTTTGACATTATGCTCCCAACTCTTTAGTTACGTCCTTACCTTCCTTGTTGAGGCTCGCATTTACTGTGAGGCATCGGAAATAAGTCAGAGACCCAGAAACCCCAAACATTTGACTAAGGGCTGATGATGTTGCCGGTAATAGTGCAATTTTGGACCGCTGGTTTCACCCATTGCCCAGAGATCATTGGTGACGCTGTTGAATCAATACGAAATTTCTCACATAATCTACACCAAGCCGCACAAGTAATCACAAGCTCAAGTAAGCTCAATCGCAATTTCTAAGAGTTTCTACTTAAATTACTTCTCTAGGAGTAAATCATCACTATAGCAGTAAGATTCTAATGCCCCCGCATGACTAGATACAAAGTTGACGTCGAAGAAGTCTATCTGAAACGCCGTATCCTTCAAACGGAAGAGAACTCTTATCAGGGCTAATTCAGAGACGGTAGCATGCTATTTTCATGCTATTTGAAGTACAAATTACTAATTCTCGTGAAGAAAGTCGTAGTTTTCATCAACATACAACTCGTTTGTTGGAGGAATCAGCCCATCAGGACAAACTTTGTCGCGAAGAGAAACATCGACGCAAAAGAGGTACCAATTCATCTTAGAATAATTCTACCCCTAAGATTTAACTCTTGAAATTCGGTTCAGAGAGCAATACAAATGCTCAAGCCCCCCCAAGAAGTACTTATCAATATACTAGAAAGGGTCCAAGGCACTTGTGAATGGATATTCCATTGTGAGAACTTTATTCAATGGAACAACTCTCCTTCCCGAGATCCCCTGTGGATCCATGGCCATCCCGGTATGTATAAATATCAGGTTCGGATCACGCAGTCTTAGGCACTAACTATACATTCAGGGAGTGGGAAATCAGTAATGGCCTGTTACTTGAGAGACTATTTTTCTACTCTCACCCACCCAACTCTATCGCACTCTTTCTCCCTCAATACCAATAAACGATCTGCGGATAAACGATCTTTCGCAACATCTATAATCCTACAAGTTCTTAAGAAAGCGCTAGATACGACAGCACCTGGATTTCTTAAAGTGGCAGATGAGATTGCGACATTTTGCCTGCAATTCGATAGCTGCAGCCAGGTCTCGTTTCTCGCTCTTCGACCGCAAATCCGTCTCGCATTAAGAGAGATGCAGCAGTATACACTAATTATTGATGGGCTCGATAAATGTGAACAATCAGGCGAGTCGGTGATGGATTTGGTCAACGATCTCACGACAGGATCCCAAGAACCGCTACCAAGGATCATTATTCTCTCCAGAAGCAGTGACAAACTCAGGAAACTATACAGTAAAGCAATTCCCATCGCAATGGATGAGAGCACCGTTACACCTGATATTGAGCGCTTCATCGCCGAAAAGGTTCATCAATATCCTATCTTGAAGCCAATTCACCAGGACATCCTCGAAAAGGCACGCGAAAGTTGCCACGGGCATTTTCTTTGGGCAAGCACATTCATCGAATTTCTTCGCTCCCCAGCAAAACACAAACAAGCCCGTTCAGAACGACTACAAGGTATTCCAGACAACCTCATGGAATTTTACGAGGAGCTGGTTAATAGAGCCGGCAAGGGAAAGATGGATTGGGAGCTCCAATTGAGGAGAGAGATATTTTTACTCTTTTTGGACCCGAAGAGAGCACTGACCGTCAACGAACTTGAAATTGCTTTGCAGTTCAGATCTAAATGGCGTCAACCTGTCAACAGGAGACAAGAAGATGTATCTGAGACCATACTCCAACTGTGTTGGCCGCTTGTGTCAATAATAGATGAGCATGCAGTCTTGGTGCACAACCTAGTGGAAGACTTTCTTACTCAGACCACGCGAAATACGGCTTATGGAAGTTTATCAGTTCATGTAACTCGGGAGGAATCGAACACAGCGCTAGCAATCAGGTGTCTGAACGTTCTATCGGAAGATAAAAATCGCGACCCGGGCCGCATATCATACTGGCTCTACAAAAATGTTTATTACGAAATTTCCCTAGACCTACACACAGCCAATCTTCTGCAAGACGAACCGCGAGAGATAGTGTTTTACGAATATGCGGCAAGGTACTGAGACGATCATCTGGCCTCAGTTGGCAATCGATCACAGGACCTGGTGGATCTACTTAAAAAAGCCAATGACTTCCTTCACAATTTTAAGTTTGTAATGTACAGTGAACATCTCTACAACTTGAAGTTGGGAGAAACAGGTCCAATATCTAAGGTGCAGGCTAAGCTCAAGTCATGGTGGACCTTCCTGCCTCCGGATTTGAAACCCTTTTTAGATCTAGGCCACTTTTATGAAGAACCATATCGCAAACTCGCAGAAGAATACACCTATATGGGCAAAAGCAAGCTCCTCAGGTATCTTTGTCTCTTCAAACTAGGGGACGGACTTTCAAACCGTGCAAGCAAAGCTTGAAGCTAGATATAAAACCTTCAGAGAGGTATCCGAGGGTCTTGAAACCATCTTAGGTAGCGAGGAACCTCTCGTTCTGAGAGCAAAGTATATGTTCGCTGCATGCTTTCTCCCTCGGGGCGAATTTATACAAGCTTTAGAATGGACTAAGGGAATTAGCGAGCTGCAGAAAACAATATGTGGTCTTGATAAGAGCGATTATTGGGAAACTCTTCAACTTATGGCTGTTGTGCAGTTTCTTATGACCAACTTCGAAGAAGCCGCTGAGACACAAACCAGAGTTACGAATGGCTGGACCGGCGTACTTGACGTTAAACGATTCACCGTCCGGATGAGCGAGATATTCTCAGGATATATATTCGAAGCTCGAGGCCTTTTGGACGATGCACTTTCACGATATAAGTTGGTCGAAAAGGCTCAGGGTTGACGCTATGCGCTCAAGTGTGTATGAGCTCAGTATACCGCAAGCAGAAAAACTACGACGAGGCAAGAAAGAAAATAGAGCATGCACTCCCAAGTCGGCAGTTGCTCTTTGGCGAGAAAGATCAGTCTGTGGTAGATACAACTATTCAATTCATTATCTTGGACCGCGAAGATACGAACCGTGGGTCACTTGAAGCCGCACAGGCCCGAATCGACATCTTAAAAGAAAATAGGAGTTTGGAGGGGAAGTTTGAGCGATACTGCCAGGCTGAACACTTGCAAGCCCTTATTCTCTTGGATCAAGGAAAAGTTAAAGAAGCTTGCAATATTTTGTAGTCTTTACTATACAAGCAGGTCGAGAAAGGGAAAACTACTATCAACCGTTCGTTACTTTGGGTCCGTCTCACTCTTGCTACAATTCTTCGAAATTATGGTGAAAAGGATACGGCACCTTTACTTTTCGAGAACCTTGTTAAAGGTGTTACGCATGGAGATGTTAGCCCTCAGTTTGACCAACTAGATACGCCGCAGGAGTTGAAAATCGCTGAAGATGGACTACGGCTCGTTCGAGGGGGGAAGCACGTGGAAGCGGAACAGCTTCTTCGGGAACATAATTTGCGTTGGGTAAGAAAGGCCGACTTTTGGTTATTTGAGGGAGCTCCATCGGTTGATACTGCGTGGATGAAAGATCCATGATTGACAGTGAGAAAGGAGCACTCGGCACGTAGTGTGTTGGTGGTGATAAGGAATTGAAGTTCTACGGTCTATGACCGCGTTCGTAGCCATGAATCTGACGATGCTTTTCATTCCCACTACCCGGAATCTGACGTTGGAAGGTGGGAATCAAAGGCAGGGGGGGGGGGGGGGGGGGGGGGGGGGGGGGGGGTGTGAACCCCCACTGGCTGATCAATCAGGGAACACCAGCAATTGACGAGGGATGAAACAACGTGCTCTAAAGGAATTTTAATGCATTGGCTTCCATCTTCAAAAACTCTGAAGCAAGTGTGATTAAAGCTTAAGCTTCCAAGAAGACTTAATTATTTACGCCTCTACTCTTCCCCGCAGATCCCAATGCTTCAGCTTCTATAATTTATCCTCTAGTGGGCTCAACCCCTGTGCACTTCCAATCCTATCCTCAAAAGGAATCTCAATCTTTCGACCGCGCCCTGTCACTTATCTAGTCTGATAGATCTAGCCAGTAGTATATTTAGGAAATAGAAAAATTGTAATTATTTTATTACTAAAAATATGTATATCAAAATTAGAGCAATATCAAACTCGATATAGATATCCCAGCGCTGCAACTTCTAAGTAAATAACAACCTTCATGGTATCAATGGATGCGATTACCCGAACCAAAAAAATATTATGAATATGTCCCACCACCAAAGTTTGGACTGGTTTTTCGAGTTTTGAAATCAAATATATTTGACAACTTCTCGTACGTAAAAGTTAAAAGTTGGCCAGTTGAAACAGGCCAGCCAAATGCCAAGCGCAATGAGCTCATGACCTACACTGAATTGAACTGCGCCGCTGTGGCGTATGTCTTTGGTATAACGCCACTATTAGAATTTTCAATCCGTCTTTTGATATTAGCAGGATCGGTGAGGTACAAGCCTTTGACACATTTCTTTAACTTGTCAATATCTTCCTTCGCCGCACAAAGGAGCTATGAAAACGCCGAAAATGCCTTGTAATGAATATGACCTATCTTCTTCACCTGTGGTCTAGCGACGCTTAATCCATGAAAATCGCTCTTGATCGCTGAAGTGGGAAAGAGGGAGCCCTTAAGTGAAGCCTCCATCTTGCAGTATATCAAAGTAATTTGCCAACGACTCCACTCGACTTTTAGATCGGATTTCCAAATCTATCTCTACCATTTACTCTGTGTACTGAAATCAGCCTTCGGGTTTATCTAATGATAGTCGAATAGACTTACCCAACTGTCATCGAAAAAGTCATGCCAGATCCAAGACTGCAAATCATGATTCTATGCCCAGGCGGGATTGGATTTGAGAGAAAAAGCATACCAAGCTCATCACCATGACCCACGATTACCTCCTCTCCATCCTTGGGTAGTAGCTCTTTCAGCCTAATGAGCCTACGGGGCCCAGCCTGAGGTTCCTTTCACGTTCTTCTTTTCTGCGTTCGTGATCATCGTGTTGCAAGAACCCACGGCTGGGTGGCGTAAGCGAAATCCCATCCACACCTAACGTTAGACTTCCTCCAGTTGCTAGAACCGGTCGGTGCGAAGTCATCGTAGGCTCATAATAATCAGCAAAATGAGAACTTCGTTGAGCAGTCCGACTTCGACAGCTGATCTGTTTGCAGCTGTCCAGTGGAGGCTCAAATTGCCAGGGAATATCACCGCTATACTTTCCTGTGTCTATTCTGTGCTCAGGGGTGATTGGAACGGTTGGTATCGAGGGCTTTGGCCCCATAATGTAAATTCCGCCGGCTCGTTGAACGCCGCCCACTTGTATGCGCCAGCCGTAACCCTCGTAATCGAAATCGATGTTTGGTTCAGAAAACAGCCCCCCAAGGAACTGTTTAAATCGGAACATTCTTCTTGAAGAGAATGCAACCTCCGGGGCTCGAAGTAGGACATGCAGAACGGCATCATTTGCTACCGCCTGAATATCTGAGGAAGAAACTTGTATTTCGTATACGTCTTCGGGGATGCCCCTTTGGGCTCGGACTCTCTCCAGCAGCCGCTATCCGATTGCTGTTTGGATTTCTTTTAGGATTTCAATCATTGGCCCGTCATCTGTGTTCAAAGATTTCGTGATTGACTTGCTATCCATGCCGAGTACCCGGTGTCGTTCGTAAAATTCGTCAGATTGTCTATTGGTCATGGAAAACCTAGAGGTGTACGGAGGGGTCATATTTTGTTGACGGCCGCCATACTCTATCAAAAGCCGATGGATAATCTCCAGTCTCTGAAGTTTATGGATCGTGTCACCACGTTCTCTCCCGTGATCGGCCATATCGACATCTGGCTCCCGCATCATCTTAAAGTCAATTTTGTGCTCCTGCATAATCTTATATGCGGAATGGAGAACATGGTCGATGGGAGTGCCAGTCTCGAAGTCGGGAATATTGGGATCTGCCCCCCATTCAAGGAGTCTCCGAACAGCGGTAATATTCATGGAATCTACTGCTAGTGTGAGCGCAGTATCGGCCGTCATGTCCGTCTGTACATCTATCATTCTTCTATCGGGCAACTTCCCCATGAAAAGATCAAGCAACGCTTCGCTCCAAGGGATGTTGCGGTAACCATCCCACCACTGCAATAGAATGTGGAATATGGTGCGATTTTCCTTCCATATGCCTACAAAACCGGCGCATCCTTTGGGCCCATGCCGCAGTTGCGCCTTAAGTAGATACTCGAAGGCTGCGTATGGCGCCATAAAGCCATCTTCTACCATATGGCCCAACATCGTTCGATCATCGCGTAGAATATTTATCTCACCTCCGGCTTCTATGAGCTTATCCGCCGACTCGAAGTCACAGCCTATAATGGCAAGGAATAGAGGAGATTCCCAGTTCGAATCGTATGAGGAAGGCTCGAGCTTTTTCCCTTTCATAAGATCATTGAGGAACAGCCACGCGGATCCGGACGTGATGGCGGTATGGAGGTATATGGACCGTGGCCCTCTTAACTTCATCCGATCCAAATTTTCAATGCCCACTGGATCTCCAGGAAAAAAGAACCCCTCCAAAGGAGCACCGATCCCACCAAGCACGAAGTCTGTCTGAAACCTCTGAAGAACATCAGCGCCATTGACAATCAGAATTTTGTACATCTCGCTGTCTCCATTTTCAATGGCATAGAAAAGGGGCGGATGCCAGTAACAGTCCTTGTACCTAAAAGTCAAGTTGACATCTTCCCTTGTCCCTATTTCGAGAAGGTACTTCACCACGCTGAGAGCTCCATCCTTGACGGCAAGGTGTAGAAGGCTGAATCCTTGATTGATGTCTAAGAAAGATTCGCCGTACTTTGACAAAACCTTCAGTACTTCGATCTGACTCTGATCTTTAAGGTCTTTCGTCAAGATCAACCGTTCCAAAAGGGTATTCCCTAACACTAAGGCTGGGAGGCGACGACAAAACTCACCACCGTGACACTTATTCGCAACTGAGCATCGTTGAAGTAACAGCCCGAGAGTTCCAACCTGGTCGGTTTGAAGTGAGCCAGCGTTGTGCTGCAGGGACGAGCATGCCAAAGTAAGACTGCTGTGGAAAGGAGTTGACTTGGCCTGTAGAAGTGGATCAGCACCATGCTCGACTAGCAACGCCGTTGCTACTCGAGATCTAAGGACTGCTCGGTGGAGTGGGGTTCCTGCTTCCAACATTGACTTGCAGTTACCCGTAATTTTGTAAATGGCTGGTATCGCTTCTGCTAAGGCATTTACATCCGCACCGGCGGCAATGAGTGCAGAGCCCACCGGTGCAATATCTGGATCTGGAAATACCCATAGCCAATGTAAAGGTGTGTCCCCATTGGGACTTCCAAGCGTGGGATTTGCTCCTTTGCTAAGGAGATAAAGTACAAGCTCAGCATGTCCCATGCGTGACGCCTTTAGAAGCACTGTTTCCTGATTTTCGTCTCTACAGCTGAGGTCCACATTGCCTGATCGAACAAGCGACTGAATATCCGCCTTGAAATTGCGTATGCATACATAATGAAAGCGTTGTTGAGGAGTTTCAAGCTCAGAGGTGGAGTTTCCAACACATTGACTTGACTCGTTGTTATCAACACAGAGTTTTCCAGATCTCCATGAAATTCCTTGTTTTGACTCGAAGAGCCACTCACTCAGAGTTCGTTTCGCAGCACCTTTTGTAAAGACCGGGTCTCTATCTAATTCAGCCAGTGCTGCTGTGATGCCAGAGTTCTCAAGGTGTTTGCAAGTCCTGATTATGTTTACAGCCGCCGTAACATTCTTTGTTCAATCTGACTCAAGATGCGGTTCGTCTGATTTGAAACATTGATTTGGCTTGTTACAGTGACTCGTAATTGGGTCTCTGCAAGAAGTCGACGAGCGCTGTCTAATGGATGGATATGAGGATCGTCGAAATTGCCTTCAAGGTTCATCCAATCTGACATTTCAGCGAGAAACTGAGATCTTACTTGGAAGGGCAGTAGCGAAAATGCTTTAAAGTCAAGCTAGATAGGCATTAGTGTTGTGCAAATCTCTTAGATCGGCGCTTACCTCTGGCCACACGTCTCTTAATGTAACCTCCCCGGTCCGATTGTCACACTGGGTAGGAATGGCTTGCTTAGCAACTCTAAGTGCTTTATGGCTCCCTGTATTCCAACCAGACATCGCCATAGCTAGGTCACGCGACAAAGGATCGCGATCAAGAGCCTTCAGTAGAACCGCTAGCAGCTGGGGTTTATGGGCTGCGACATCATCCTGCGTGTTGGGTTTTGACAAACAAGTAGACACCCACGATGCCAGTTCCGATTCACTGGAATTCTTGAGCTTTCGAGAGACAGCCAAAAGCTCAGCCTCTTCATTCAACTCATAGATGTTTTGTTCTCCGTTGCTAGAAGAGTCAGTGGAGAGTGTCACCGAAGGATTTCTTCCAGACGGATTGACTGTCGACCGCTGTCTGTTCCGCTGTGACCTTCTGTATAATTCGAAAGGGTTCGATCCTCCTATCATGATTGCTAGTACCAAAAGACCCCATGCGTATGTGTCTTGCCATGCCAAAGCCTTGGGTGAACCTTCAGTCAGAGCTTCCGGAGCACTCCACATTTCCGTTCGGCCCACAATCCTGACAAGACCACGCGAGGACAGTGTTTCGCTTTGTACTGAGGAAGCAGAAAGTCTATAGTTGAGCCCAGAAAACCCAAAATCTGTGATTTTCGCTGTGTATTTCGCGTTGCTTCGGTTTTCGTTGTTTTCAAAGACGAGAACATTCTCCATCTTGATATCTCTATGATGAAAACCTGCAGCGTGAATGGTCTGAAGGCCAGTGGCAAAATCCAAGGCCAAATATATCTTCTCTTCGTAAGAGATCAACCGGTTCTTTTGAAGAAACTCAGCCAAGTCACCATGGTCGGCCCACTCCAAAATGAGGATCGGCCAGATGCGGGTCTCGCCCGGAACTGGAGACACCTCCCATCCAAGGCCAATCAACCGAGTGATGTTGCGTTTTCCATGCAAAACCTTGAGGATGGCTAGCTCTCTTGTAACGTTTTCGGATTCCCGGCTCTTGTGCGCGGGATTCTTTCGAATTCTCTTGATGGCGACAGTTGGCCATTGTCATAAGTTAGGTCGCCGCTGATCAGATCATCAATCATTCCACGCCCAATATCTTTCAGCTTCTACTTCTCCACACTAAAACTCACTCCCTGTCCAAGAAGTCCACCTTGTCGCCGGAATGCGCCTGGCTTGGTACGAAGAAATATATTATCCGGTGAATAGAGATGCGAAACTAAGAACGGCAAGGGGGAGAGAGCTGCAAGGTCGTCCGAAATAGTATCAGGCTGAATTACCGTTTTTGCGGAGTCCGTAGACGACGTGAATACGGAGCGGGAAACGGATACACTTGATGAGGCCATGCTTCTTGAATCGGTACGCACGATAGGCCGGATGATATCCGAAAGTATTGCGAAACGTAGTCCGGCACTCTAATGAACGCTTAAGTCGCTTAAGCAGTGCGGGATATGTAGAGATATACCCCAAGAGCCCTGCATCAACTCAGCTTCAGCTATACTCAGCCTAGCCACTTTGAGGCGGGCTATTCGGCCATCTTCGATGAATCTCTGAGGCCCCGAATGAGTCGATCCGCAAGAATGCTCGCCAAAGGCGCACGACTCGAGCCTATCAGTCACCCCGCGGCGTTCTCAGCTGATTATTCTTAGAGTTGTTTCATTATTTATTCAAAGGTGTCAGACTTGCTGAGACCATGTGCCGCATCTATTGGCTCAAGCCCACTCGAGGGAGGTCATGCGGTCACACATTTAGGAGATTCCCGCCAAAAGGACTTGCAGTTTTCTTCAGCCTTCAGGGCATTGGCTCCACATCAAGCCTCGATAAGCCATAGGCGCCATGTAAAAAGTAACCACTGTAGCTTCCGGGCGCGGATGTAGCCGTGGCAACTACAGTGCTTAGACCACTAATACTACTCCAGAATTTAGCGGGCCACTCACTGTAGTGGCTGTTATCTAGGCGCTGCTGATTCTTACGGGGCCTTCAGGCCTTTCATGCCCAATCGATACGCTAAAAATGGAGTCAATACCCTGAAGCCCACTGCAATACATTTGGCGGGAATCCCCGTAGCGCCTGGCATAACGGTGGCGTTGGCCCGATGCCCGCTTGGGCTAGACTAGCGGAGTTTTCCGCTTATAAAATGTATTCATTGCACATGCGGCAGCGCCAGCAATTGATGAGTGGTCGCTAGCAACAGCCAGAAAAATTAGCCTGCACGGCTTTGACCTTTAAAGGTCCTGTAGCTGCCGATAAGCTTCGGCAGCTTGATAGCCTGATGGCCCAGCTTCTTTACTGTGTCCTTCTGCCACGTTATTGGATACTCTAATTGCAATCTCTTGTCGGTCGGAGGAGGAGCTATCACCGTTCTGCAGCCTCCCGGTTTGATCAGTTCAAGATGGACGTGGCAGGCCTGGTACTCAGCGCTTCTCTCCTATTTTCTGGCTGCAAAGTCGGATTCAAAACTATCGTATCAGCAAGCAATTTCCCAGAAGAGCTGCATGACCTACGATGGAGGCTAAAAACCCAGCAACTCCGCCTGATCACATGGGGTGAAGCTTATGGCGTGTCTGGCAGTCTACAGGACCGTAGTGCGGCATCCCAGCATATCAATGCGAGAGCTTTGCATACGAAACCAGCCTTAGACCTTGTCGTAGAAATCTTGGGGAAGGTTCAAGGGTTAATATCCAGTTCGAAACAACTGTCGGGGAAGTACGGACTACACACAGTAGATTGCCCATCGCTTTCCGTACTGAACATTTGACTAAGAATATTGTTGCAGAGCGATTCAAGTTCCTCAGCACCCCGAGTGTACGGATTCAAATGGGCTCTCCGTGATAAAAAAGGGCTAGAACGGCTTATCGATGATCTAGACTTTTTCAACAACGACTTACATTCGACTCTTACTCCTCTCGTGCGCTCATTGGTTGAATTCGGCATTACCACAAGGCTTCTAGCAGAAACAGAAGATATATCTCAGCTCAGGGTGATTCAGGAAGTTTCTCAAAACAACAACGCACTAAGAGACACAGCATGGATCTGGGCATTCAACCTCCAGGCCGATAATCAGACGCAGAAATCTACACCAGAGTTAGAGCTACCAATATTAGCGCTACAGAACAGCACCAGTGGTGAAGGCAGTAG
>Ga0247778_1000507_pt1 | contig 46266 bp, 59 predicted proteins | sample UWRJL049202B5_FD_179939 | JGI IMG/M metagenome (GOLD analysis project Ga0247778, IMG submission 179939) | Plant litter microbial communities from Arlington Agricultural Research Station in Wisconsin, United States - UWRJ-L049-202B-5 | ecosystem: Environmental > Terrestrial > Plant litter >...
CACCCCCGGCTTGTACCTCGACAGCAGACACAGGAGAAACAACCCACTCCCCCGTTCCTGTTCCTGTCCCTGTTCCTGTTCCCCCACCCTCCCTATTCCGCCCAGTACTCGCCAACATCTCGCTCTGCGGCCTCACCATCGTGTCCCTCGAATCAAGCTCCTGTCTTCCCATGGTCATACTCAGAACCGCGTTCCGTGGCGTGGGTATCTCTTTAGAATCTATTTCCTGCCTTGCACCCATCCCCACCCCATTATTGCCTCCACCATACCCAACCTCCTCATACCCAGGCGGTGCATCCCTCTCCCTCTCAACCCCCTCCACATGCCCTCTCATCATCTCATGCCTTCTATCGAGTTCTTTGCTTTCTCTCGGGCTAGGGCTAGAGCTACGTCTGCGACGCAGCTTGAATTTTTTATGTGGATGGGACGTCCATTTCCAGCACGGACAGCAGAAGAAAATGGATAATGCTACGATAACTAGGACTCCGATTGCTATAGCGGCCGAGATGCCGGGGGAGAGATGGATGGTTTTTGGGTCTGAGGAATCATCGTCGTCGTCTTCGCGTTTGGGGAGGGTGAGGGCGGATATTGAGGTGATGTGTGTGAGGATGAGGGTTATAGTGGGTATTAAATTATTGCGTCTACGGGACGGCATAGTGGTTGGTTTTTTTTAAAAAAAAAAATTGGATGTTGTGTATTTACAAAATTGATGATAAATACTGACTTGCTACCTATATATTTCTTTTTGAATTAAGAAAAGGGGGATTTTTCGTTTTAGGAAAGGATGAGAGCCGTACGTCCGTAACACGAAGCTTGGTTGGCGATGGTGGGGTCTTGGTGTTGTGGCGCGGCGCGGCGCGGGGACCCCGCTATTGTGCAGGTATTGGTGGGCTGCGTAATGGACGCGTGGTTGATGCCTTTGGTGCGTAGCTAATCAGAAGCTTGAATATGTTTCAATTATATTATGAGGCTGGGGAAATGACGACAGATGTACTGCGGGAAGGGTATGTTTATTGTTTTTTGTGGATGTGGTGTGGATGTTGAGATGCAATTGAGGTTGCTGGCGTGGCGGTTGTGGCTGGGTTATATGGGGAGGTAGATCTTGGGCGCATGCTATGAAGTATCATTGAGTTTTGTTAATGATCATGTTACCGCTGACAAATTTCGGCTTCTTGCTTCGTGTCCACAATTAACAACGACTCTAGTCTATCGCCGTTATTAACGTTATACCTCGAGCCGCTGAGTTCCTCACGGACGTGCATCTTTCTTTGCCCGGCCATCAAATTCCAGCACGTTCAAGTTACCTATCGCGCAGTCGGAGACATATATAACATCAGTTAGTTCTTCATAAATGAGCATCACAAACAACTAATACGTTATAGGCCGAGAAACCCACTTAGCCTCCTACCGTTTGGATCGAATACCCTATTCAATGCATTCGACCGCCAACACGAACCCACCTGCCTCCCCAACACACGAGTCGACGTCCTACAAAACATTTTAAGATGCGCTGATAATAAAGACCTACAATACCTCTTTTGGCTGAGCGTTATGCTCTGCCTCGATCACGGCTCCCTTCTCGAGGAGCAATTGTATCATAGCGTCGTGCCCGTTCCGCATTGCCCACGACAGCGGCGTCCGGCCCAATTTATCTTTTGTTTCGATTATAGCTCCCTTCTCGAGGAGTAGTTGTATTACAGGAACATGCCCGTTACCGGCTGCCCACGATAACGGCGTCTGGCTAAATATACTATCCGTCGCTTCGATCACGGCTCCTTTCTCGAAGAGCAACTGCACTACAGCAATATACCCATTCCGCGCTGCCCACGATAACGGCGTCTGGCCAGATTTATTTTCTGCCTCGATCATAGCTCCCTTCTCGAGGAGCAACTGCACTACAGCAACGTGCCCGTTACCGGCTGCCCACGATAACGGCGTCTGGCTAAATACGCTATCCGTCGCTTCGATCACGGCTCCTTTCTCGAGGAGCAGCTGCACTATAGCAACGTGCCCGTTCCGCGCTGCCCACGATAATGGCGTCTGGCTAGATTTATCTTCTGCCTCGATCATGGCTCCCTTCTCGAGGAGCAACTGCACTACAGCAACGTGCCCGTTCCGCGCTGCCCACGATAATGGCGTCTGGCTAGATTTATCTTCTGCCTCGATCATGGCTCTTTTCTCGAGGAGCAGTTGTACTACAGCAATGTGCCCGTTACCGGCTGCCCACAATAACGGCGTCCGGCTAAATGCGTTATCTGTCGCTTCGATCACGGCTCTTTTTTCGAGGAGCAGCTGCACTACAGCAACGTGCCCGTTCCGCGCTGCCCACGATAACGGCGTTTGGCCAAATATGTTATCCGTCGCTTCGATCATGGCTCCTTTCTCGAGGAGTAGCTGTACTACAATGTTATGCCCGTTCTTGGCTGCCCACAACAACGGCGTCTGGCTAGATTTATCCTCTGCCTCGATCGCGGCTCCTTTCTCGAGGAGCAGCTGCATTATAGCAACGTGCCCGTTCCGCGCTGCCCAACAAGATAGTTCTTCCGCTTGGGCGACGGTAGGATATGTTCTTATCAATAGCAGCGCTATTTCCTTGTGCTCATCCCACAGCTTATCATTATTGAGCAGAAGCATCGCTGCCGCCTGGTGGCCCTTCTCTGCCGCCAAGTAAAGTGCCGTCTCTCCTTTCTTATTTGTTGCTGAAACATCGGCTTCCTTCTCAATAAGTGTCCGCATTATAGTCGCATCTCCGTTCCGAGCTGTCCTATGCAACGCCGTCTGACCATCGTTATCTTTCGAGTCAACTGCGGTTTGCTTCCCAAGAAGTGTCCACACCACCTCCCCGTTTCCATTCTCTGCTGCCCAGTGAAGTGCTGTCCGTCCGTAAGAGTCAGGTAAGGAAACAATGCCGGGTTTCCAGCACAACTCCTCTACTACATCACGATGACCCCTTTCTACCGCTTCATGCAGTGCAGTCCGGCCGTCTATGTCGCGCGCGCCAACATCTGCTCTCTTGTCTTGAAGCAAAGCTTGCACTGTGCTTTTGCTTTCGTGTCGCGCCGCGTAGTGTAGTGCTGTTTTCCCCAGCTTGTCTATGATCTTGACGTCGATCTTTGGATGGTTGAGGAGTGTTCTCACCACCTGTGGATGACCCCCAATCGCGGCCCAGTGTAGCACCGTTCTTTCATCACGATCTCTGAGGTTGACATCGGCGACATCCTTAAGAAGACTTTCCACACTGCCGTTGTGCCCATTCGCCGCAGCCTCATATAGAGCGGTCTTGCTTTCTAACTTGAGTTTAAATATTCCGAACATATCGAATAATTTAACATGAACGGCAATAGTTGAACAATACTATCCAAGCTATGGCCGGAGAAGTTTGGGGGTCTGCGGGATATCAATTCAAACTATTAAAAGGCCCAATAATGCGCTAATTTGGTGCCAACCGACTTCGAAGACGGATGACGGACTACTTGCCACGTTGGCATGCAGATGTGGCGTCGTCAAGTCGGTATGCGCATCAGGTTAGTGCAACTTTTTCCTCGTCAATTTCTAGTCCAGATCTCTTGAATATAACCAGCTCAATTGCTGTTGCAACTGCGGCCGCAAACACAGCACGATCGGGTAACTCAGTCCAGTGCACATTATATCAATACTCGACTCTCGGCATGGCCGAACACAACGCTATCGTTAGATGGCAAACGAGCCCCGGTCGCCGTGGCACACTTACGATCATCGAGAATAGCCTCTTCACCATATTCGCCTGCACGTGGAGCATTCAACATCTCAATGTTCCAGGACTAGATGATACTTTTTGGGAGAAGCTGGGACGAAAGTTTAAGTGGGCAGTGATCACCCTATTCTTCCCCGAATTCCTTATGGCGCACGCGATCCTCGAGTTTGTGATGGCTGTGGACGATATAACATCGTTGGACGAAGGAGAATGGCTCGTTCGTCTTCCCTGGTGGCTCCGCTTTTCTGGACAACCCTTTAGAAAACATCGTGACGAGGAGAAGGTTGGCGGAGGCCCGTTAGAGACCACCGGTGCAAACTGCGTCCAGGAAGAGACCGAATGGACGCTTACACACTGCTACTTTGCAAACATGGGGGGCTTTTACCTACGCGAAGATGCCAACTCGTCTTCCAAGGCCAAGGCACACCTGTTAACCGCTCGTCATTTCGCCGATTCCTGGGAAAGCGTTCAAATGCCCAAGTTTTCTATAGACGACCTAAACGACAAAAGCAAAACAGACTATTTCACTAAGGCCATTGCGATCATACAGATAGCACAGCTGCTTCTGTCTCTTACGGTTCGAACACGGCTACATCTTGCCTTTTCCCAGCTCGAAACGCTAACCTTAGCTTTCGCAATCTGCGGAGTCCTGACTTACATATGCTACTGGTATAAGCCACAAGACGTGAGGAGACCCATCAAAGTCCAATTACGCCCTGGAAAAGAGTTGCCACCCAAATTTCAACAACGAACTTTTGAAAGATTGTGGGAGGTCCTGACCAACTCGAAGGCCAACGATGATCACCAGCCCCTAGATCGGATTCGTAACGATAACATACCAAAAGCCGAGCCACAAACGACACATTATGCTCTGTATGTGTTGACGGCATTAACGGCAGGATTTGGCAGTATCCACGCAATAGCTTGGAATTTCGAGTTCCCGACTTTCGCCGAGCAAATGCTTTGGAGAACTGCGACTCTGGTATCAACGGCTGTACCCCCGCTTGCGCTGCTCGCCATCCCGTTCTCCCAAATTCTCATACCATGGGGAGACAGCCGCGAATTCATGCGCACCTGTTTGCGTGTCATGAGGGAGTATTCTTGGCACGCTGAGAACAAGAAACCCGTTCAGGACGCAATGAAGAAGCTACAAGAGGCCTATGAAAATATTGAAGATGTCAACAGGCATTATCGAGATATTTTCCGGGAGAAAACTGCAGATGGCCCTTCAGAGTTCCTTGAAAAGCAGCTCCTCAGATTTATCGACAAGGATGGAGCGTTTCAAGGCCGCAACTATTTCGAGCTGCCGGATGGCTTTGTTGAGAAGTTCAGCCAGCTCACGGACATCCTCGACGGGAACTCCGGGTCGAAAAGGCTCAGCGACGAAGCTCAGACAAATGCATATCCCCAGAGGGTCCTCTTTACTAAGCCAGTCAACCTTGCGATTATTTATGTAACGGGCATCATGTACTGCCTGGCTCGCGTAACCATCATCGGAGTAGCATTTTCCAGTCTTAGGCGAATGCCCGATTCTGTTTACGCAACAACGTGGACAAGTAACGTTCCAAGCGTGCAATGAGGCTTTGGAGCAGTATGGAGGCATGGCGTATGAGGACTCAGGCTGGGGACAGGCAATGTGCGTGACAAGCGTGGCAGAGAAGGCAAGGTTGATAGGTTCGAGCTCCTACCACCGTGTTCATCAAAAACGCCCCGAATCACCTGTGTTTTTCTGCCGCTGCTAGTGTAATGTACCCGCTGTCCTTGTGAATACGCTGAAGAATTACCTGTGTTTGTAGTGTACACCGCTATAGTGGATTCCCGATTTTTCGGGACGAAGTTGGCTTGACTCGCATGTGACACTATACAAGTGTGGCTTCTGTAACTATGTAGGGATGGAGGAGGCTAGCCAAAATTATGCTGGTGTAACCAGCAGTGTCTTGGCAATGTGGCTTGGTTTAAATTCGCGAAGTGTTTAAGACGGAAGCCGATTTCGCTAACGACTGTATAGTGAGAGGTAGATTAAAGAAAAGACTCTATCTTCTGTTGAAGGGCGCTGTGGCAATCGTTGATTAGCCGTATTAGTCGGGGATTCGGGCAGTGATCCAAGTGTTGCGCATGCAATATCTACTGTACGGGGAAAAAAGGACTCCTGCGTGATTACTTGCTGCCAGGAGGATAGAAGTCATGATTATTTTAGATAGGTTTGCTCTCTTCGTTTATTTGAATGCGATGGCATCTAAAGCCAGATTCAGAAATCCCGGAGGCAATGCAACCACAAAGGGAGCCTCGCTTAAGCCCCCTACCCCGCGCTCGAGGTATGATGAACGGTTGTCCTCAGGAATATTCTCGAGTCATCACCTTCATGCAAAAACAGTACGTTGTTTTGGGGGTTTTTTTTCTTTGCCATTCTTTCTTTGTAGCCAAAGTGTAGTTTCCCTTTGTTCCAGGTGTACTTTGTGTTATTCTGCATTCGGCAGGGACCATCATTTTCTTTGTCCGACCTCGATTTCGTTGGTGAAATAAAATATCGCTCTCTTTCGCGGTCGAGAAAAAGGTTCGGAAATTCGTATAGATGCCCAAGATACAAGATGTCAGGTTCGATGACAAGCGACGAAAGAGAGGTATTCGAAAGACAGCAATTCCAACCTCTTCCGCTTGAACAAGCCCAATGGATCAAGCAAGTTTTGGAAGTCTGCACAAGGACCAAGGCAAATGTTGCCCTGGATGCGCCACCATGGACGACTGTATACAATGAAAGTGAACACGTCAAGCTTCTACTGCTGCATTATAGCTCGTTGGTTGAACTCAGGGAAGACTGGGGATTTGAACCCCAATTCATCAGCGATCCAGTCTTGGAAGCCTACTCGGGTTGCATCGAACGATACGTGAATCAGAACTATCATGATTCGATACTTGAATGGTTCCAATACGCTCAACAAGATTACGAAATGAACAAGGACAAAAATAACACACTGCAACCTCCAATCCTCCCTCCTGAACCGCATCGGAAAATAGCATGTATTTCTAGTAAAGATTTCTCGTCCGCAATCCAACCTACACTCGTGGACGACGACGATTATGATGGGCCTGACGTATTCGAAGCAGCGACACACCTACTCGAAAGAATTGGTCATACACCACAGAGCGTCCTAGAGCTAGATTACCTCTTCATCCCCTACTTCGATCCGGACATGGAACATCACATCCTGATCGGTCTCGCACCCAAACAAGGCTTCGTCTTCATCATCGACAGCTGCACCAACACCTACCCCCGCGACCAATTCCCCGCACAGGGATTACTGGCACTATCTATACTCGTGCGTCCGCGCGGCGTATCGTGGCCTTTATACGGTTGCTGGTCGTCGCGGGACTTGGAGTACGATGAAAGTCCTAATTGTGCGCGACAGGGTGATTATCATAATTGTGGGATTTTCACGTGTACGAATATGATGTGTCTGGCGTTTGGGTATAGGTTGATGTGTTACAGTCAGCGGGACTTGGATGTGGGGAAACGACATCGGATGGCTGCTGAGTTGATTGGAGGGGGGTTTTGGGGGAAGCCGTTTGATTATGGGTTGTTGGAGATACCGGGGAGTGTGGGGGAGCATAGGACGGATTATCAGTATAGGGCTGCGGCGGTGGAGGAGGGGTTGGAGAATGTGAAAGGGGTTTGGAAGGGGTAAGAGGTATCGGTCTACGCGCTTAAAGCTTGGTTTGACTCCGAAGAGAGAGCAGTTGAAGACTTCTGAGCCGAAAGCGGAAGATCACTGGCCCGCTCAATTTAGTGTACAGCACCACCGGAAAGCTGGATTCATCTATGGAGGACCGACCGAGGTTTCTGATCTCCACCTCGTTTCCAAGACGTCTATTGAAAGAGCTTGCCGACTGTATGGCGTACAAAGGTGTAAGCGTTGGAGTCGAGGTCCATTGAAACTGTTTAGGCGGTGGTTTTTGAATGAAATGGCGGGTATTGGAAGCTATTTGAGGGGTGGACTGAGTCCTATGGGGTTTAAGGAAGGGTTGCCTGCGAAAGCCAAGGGGGATTTTGCGAGGATAAGAAGGGAAAGGCTGGAGAAGTATGGAAGATGATGGAGGGTAGATAGAATGAAAACAAAAGAAGTTTCAGCGGACTTCAGGGTGATTTTTTCTTCCTTTTCAGCATTCTTCTCCACAAGACTTTAACCCGACCCTCCAACAATCCTATATGCCTCACTTTGCCCCCACTTCATAAGTCATTCTCATTTTAACCCCCAGCAGTACCGTTGCATATCTTGTCCCACCCCGTTCCGTTCCGTAGTAGCGCTTGGTTCGTTGGAATGAGCAGTTCTGGAGTTATCCTATAATATTCAACCCATCAGTCAATCGCTCCCCAAATTTAAACCCTCAATATCTTCATATGCAGCAAATAGGTCATTAGAGAACTTACAAAGCCGAATACTGGGTACAGCGCCAGAAGTAGCCTGCTGCTCCTTTGATAACTAGGTAACTTGTGAGCCATCACCAAAGAATAAAATATGGCGAAGTACTTACGAAAGCCAACAAACCAGCTCTCACAGGTAGGTTTTGAAGTGCAATTAAACTGGCATTGGTACTCTGCTGTGTCTTTCGCTGTGGCGGGGAGGACAATATCCTAGCATCTGTCAGTCTGGCTCTAGTCCTCAAGTTTGTTGATAGAGGCTAAAAATGCCGGCATTACGTAGCCTCATTTAGGAGAACATACTACATCAGATATATAATTTGCATCGGCCCAGGCAGTAGGCAGCATATAGCCAAGGCCAGTCCCAGTTGGCGGAAGGGGCGTGGCAGGAGTCACAAGCGCGTAGCTTATTGTTGAACCAGGAGCAAGTGTGACAGGTTGTCCATCTGTGCAAGTTTTTGGTGGCGTCGGTGGGGCGGGACAGAGAGCATCGAATCCTACGGCGCCGTAATAACGGTTCGAGGGGTCGGAGACGATGTCGAAGCTTTGGAGGAGCGAGGAAAAGCGAATGCATCTCCAGAAATTCCCGGCGATATCTGTACTGATTAACCTGTGTCGAAATTTACAAGGAATATTTGAAGGGAACTTACCCCATCCAATGAACCAACTCAAACACCCGTTGCCAGGATCGCACTGAAATTGACATTTGAATTCTGCATAGCTTTGCATGGACTTGGATACAAACAAGTCCTAGAATTATCAGCGTTAACTTTAGTTTCGGCGATTGAGACCTTACAGTGGTACCGATCTGGAACTGGCTTGCAAATGTTGCTTCTGGAGCGAAGTTTACGGACACTGTTGGCGGAGGATGTGGGAGGGTGGTGAAAGATGTCACAGTGAAGCCATCTCCGACATCGACAGGGCTACCTGTTACACAGGTTGGACTTGCAGATGCACTGAATGAGCCAGGGATGGATGAAATGGCCGTGGGTGGGATGGTGGTTTGAGAAGTAGAAGCGGATGCTAGACTTAGCAGTCCCAGAAATAGAATGGGTGTATACATCTGAAATGGTGCGTGAAAGCGACTTTGGTACTTAGAGAAATTCAAATGGAGACCGAGATATACAGGTGCATGATTGCCTTGTTATACGCGAGCTGAGAGTTTGAAGATGAATGTTATAAAGGAATCAGCTAATATCAACCCCGTGCTTATTGCCGTTGCCTGGGCGCAGTACTACCGGTGGCTTGCAGACGAGACCAGTATCCAATCAAGGGGTGGTCTGATTCAGCCCATGGCTTGTGGGAATACGAACCCTTGATCATTGCACCACATCATAAAAATGGAGAAGCAAACTACAGTAACGGTCGGGCATTTTGAAGCCCGTATTACAATAGAGGGATGCCTGATTGGGAAGCACTTCGCCAGGGTCACCCATTTTTAGACGAGATGATGGCGGTGGGTTAACGCTTTTCACGGGGATTTGTACTAAAACCCAAAGAAATCGAGCAACGCATCGTATTTCAAGTTAAAGTCCCATAGATACATAGGAGTGATGGCTTAATTTCCAGGGAAGCGCGTGAACCTGCACCGAGTTCTGTCCGCGTAATATTCGATGAATTTGCACAGAATGCTCCCTTCGCTGAACCCACAGCAGTGCCATCGATATAAGTGGTAAGAAGCTGTACTTTCCAATTGCTGATTGAGAGGTTGAACCGCATATCTAGCAGAGGGGCCAATAAGCCAATCAGCCAGCCATCAGCCGCCAAAATTAGCCAGCTGATTGGCTGAACTTGAAGTAGGTAGCTCACTTGCTGGCTTCCTGGGCTTTTAAGCCGCCGATCAGTTAGGAAGTAACTATATATAGTATATTAAATCACGTGGAAAAAGGACATGCACTTTGACCGCTTATTTCTGGGAAATTAACAAAACCTTCTTAAGTACAATAATATTTATAGCTCAATAATATTTAAGAAGAGTTTTTTAGATTATTGGGTGAATATGGAATAATCTTTTGGAAGAGGGGGTAATATTACATGATACCACCAAAATGACACCAAAATACAAATATGTTAATAAAACCTTAGCTTAAAAGCTGCTGATGAGATTATTGACAGCTGGACGGCTTATTTATTTCAAGACTCCAGCTGATTGGCTTAGCTAAAATACGCAGCTGATCTGCTGGCTTAATAGCGGCTGACTTAATGTCCACTCTGATATATAGCTTCTAGTCTTCACATTGTCGACTGTGGAGCTCGCTGGCGAAGCGGCAATAGCTTATTCGGCTCAACGTCGCTCCATACGAATGTCAACTGACTCCGGAAGGTATCGGCGTGATCTTGAACAAGGCTTGCTGAATAACAGGTGGTGGAAAGACTATCAGCAATCATTCGAGGGTCTAATTGTTCTAGCTGTCTACACAGCTCTAGATCCATGGCCTGGATGCGGCAACGGTAGTAATCGCTAACCTCAATTAGCGAGAAATAATTGGCAAGAGTAAAGGATAGACTTACCAGCACTGACCTCTGGTCTCCGTATCTCATTGATCTGGCTTTCGTATTCAGTTGTAAAAGGTTGATCTTGAAAGCATTCACCCATGGACGGGACGGGGCGGTGGCCAAGTTCCGCCTTTCTTCGGCCTGTAGTTCGGTGTCCCCATCTTCCTCAAAAGCAGATCTTTTGGGTCATGATTCACCTGAGTTTTGGATGCCGGTCGATTTATGGGAGGGTCGGAAAATGAAATGCGTTTCCCTTGAGGTCTCGGTGGCTCTAAAACGGCCGGCGTAGACCGCGTGCGCTCGTTCGGCGGCTTCTGCTCTCGTGGTACCGGCTTGAGAAGGTAGTCGTCATCTGTCTCGGCGCTTTGCAAACACATCTTTAGCTGCTGAAACAGCCAGGCTGCATTGCCGCGCTTCTTTGAATCGATGATGAGCAGCTCCTTCACAGTCAAGTCCAGCAGGTCGTGAATCAATTCCGAGCATCTCTCATGACAACGAAGGTCCCCAATCCAGGTCATGACTTCTTCACGGACACTAGCATCATGCCCGTCCTTTTCCATAGTGAAGAATCTATCGTCGTTCACACCGGATGTTGGCGAGTCGCGTCCACGAAAATTGGAGAATCCGTCTATTTCAGACGAGCCTTTTAGTAACCAGGTGATGAATTCCAGGTAGAGACAGCCAAGACTCCAAATGTCATACGCTCGGGAAACAGGGAGTCCGAGTTTGCACTCTGGTGGTTCATATGTCGGAGAAGACAAGATGCCATCAGGAGGAACCTTCGAACGCGAGTCTCGGCCATGGAATCGACCCAGACCAAAATCCGCAATCTGCAAGACCCCGCTCTTATCGGCAGTCACACGACTGTCCTGAAACCAAAGAATGTTCTCGGGTTTGATGTCGCCGTGTCTCCCAAATAGCTCTTCACCGCGCCGAACGCTTAACTTTACGTCTTCTTTGACTCTGGCTTCCCCAGCCCCGGGCACATTCAAGGGGATCGTAACCTTGAAGTTGTGGATGCGGTTCAGAGCATTTGCAATCCCCGTCATTTGTTTCAATGACCACAAAACTGTTTCCTTGTCAAAATTAGGTGAGGGCCGCTCTTCCCAATAGGTCCTCAAATTGGCGTTTGCGTACGGGAACATCAAGTGATACTTGTCTTCTCTCTTGTATGTCGCTAAAAGCTGGATGAGGTGGGGATGAGGAGAAGACTTGCTGCCTAGGGCCTTCAGGATTGTGACTTCCTTTATGAATTCCTTTTCGTCAGGCGAAAATAGCTGCTTTACCGCAACAAGCGGTTCATCGTCCTACATTTATCAGCAGAGCTCGACAAGTTATCATTAACGCGTTTCCTTACCTCAGAGCCGGAAGTTGACCAGAAGTTATGGTGAGTGGGGTGTATCCGGACCGGGAAGACTTCGCTGTATCCACCTTGCTTTGCTTGTTGCGTCTCTGAAGCTTTGAACTTCATGAACGGCAAGATAATGTTATCGTCCAAAATGTAGTGCTGCTTGTCTTCAAACACGTGGGCCGTCATCCAGTACTGCACGCGATCGAAAGTTTCCAAGTCTTCATCATTCCATTCTTCAAAGGCTTTGATAGGCTTTCCATCAGGTCTCTGCAGAGCAAAGGACCCCTCACAAGCCCGTACAAGTGGCAAGTCCTTATCTGTTATACCCTCTTTCAATAGTGCACAGATATCTGCTGCCTTGCCAGTGTATGCGAGAGTTGCGAAGAGCTGTTTCGCGTACTGGTGGGCCTTCTCTGCATATTTTTGTGCCTCCGTATCTCCAATATCTCGATGTTTCTGTATATCCGCCGCAATCGCGTCTTGCGTCAATATCTCGTTTTGAGCATGTATTGGGACGAAGAACTCCTTATTGCGCTTCAGGCATTCCTTTCTCGCGCGCCGCAACTTCGTTTTCAGCGAATCTCCGCCATCAGTAGAAGAGCCCCTGCTATCTGACCGGCTTCGATGCGACGAGTTGGAGTTCCTTCGAGAGGATCTGCCAGGAGCCAAGGCGTGTGGGGAAGGAGCTATATCGTCGTCGATTGGCAATGGAATGGGCTCTGTTGCTGTGCGAATCGCAATTTTCGGGGTAGGGACTGCGATGAGTTCAGGCGCGTCGATCGAATCAGGGTCATGGCTGTCGGGAACTGGCGGGGTTTCTGTCTTGCACAACTTTCAATACGTCTCTTGACCAATTACACATCTCTAACTTACTGGCTGTTGATTAGATTTCTCCTGGGTCTCTGGTTTGGGCGGATCGGGTCTTGCTGGGCGGAACAGGATTCTAAGAGGTTGCACGAGGCATTTGAGAGGAGTTCGAACCATTGGGACTGGTATTTGAACCTGGCAGGTCAGGTACTGTGGCAACATATGAATGGAATCATCCTGTTATAAAGGAGCAGCACAAACTACGAGCACAAGGGTATCAGATTCGGTGTACAAAAACAGTTGGCACACCACTTCATGATTATTCATTCAGATTAGGGTCGCGAGGCTCAAAGAAATGGATTTCGGGGTTCGCACAGCCCCAATTTTGTCCATGCTGACGCCACAGCGCATAGTAGTATGCCCAGCTGCAGGGTTGTGACAGGTACAATTAGGAGTGCGTCTAGGGTGGGTTAGTCTGGAGGCTCAATTGCTTGTTCTTTAGGATTTCAATTGGGCCGTCAATTGCGGTAGCTGCAGCGAATGTTGGGTGGCTTATTGCGCCCCGCTTCTCTGGAAAGGCTCGCTGGAAGCCCCTGAAGAAGCCCGATGCATCTCGCACGACCAGCATTTTAGCCCCGCTGAACATCCTCTTCGATCGTCCCACGTTGCCAGAACCTGCCTGCGACGAGAACTCAGAGCCCCATTTAGCCAGATTTTAAGGTTGTCGCCGTAGTAGACCAAGTTCCAGTTGCCGAATTGTGGAATGATGCTGGCGAGAATGGGGGTGTTTGTGGGGAGCCAATCCCTGTTTCGACATCTGATGGGGGCTGCCTTTTCTTCTTCTTCAGCGACAAGAACGACCTGAAGCTATCTTGGCGGCTGTGTCTCGATATTGAAAGCTCTGGTGAGGGAGGTACAGGCGTGACATGAGTGAAGAAATGTACCCAGGTCCACCAGAGCATCACCGTGAATATCGTGAGAGGGACAGCGATTGCAGCAAGCAGCCACGCGTTTCCTGTCAGCTTCATGTGGCCGCTGTCATTCGTTTGAACAAATTGAGTCGAGAAGAAATTCTTTTGGGGTCAGCAAGGACTCATATGTAATCGACGTGGGTTGTACTCACGGCCACGATAGTTGTGGGCAAATAGATGAGCGTGATCACGGTCAAAATCTTCACTGCTGCAGCATCTTTGGTGCTTTTCTCCTGGAGGGTTATCAGTACTACTCATCTTTCTATCGCAAGCTGCTCACTGCTAGTTGACGCATTGAAGTGCTTTCCGCTTGCGACTCTTTCGTCAGCTCTTTCAAAGCTACCGCTTCCTCGTAGCTCAAGATGTCGGACATCTGTTTTTGAGTCAGTTTACCAGCAACTCCTATATGTCCCTTGGGTGTACTAACAAGACGCGCTGTAGACTTTGCTGTTTCTTTTAGAGAGTTGGCTCGTTGCACAAGCATCTGTGCCTCTTCTATGTACTCATCGAATTCTTCCATTACCTGATCGCGAATGGACTTTTGTTCTCTCGAATCCTCTTTGAACCTATCTCTCTCGTTCGAATTCCTGAACTGCTGTTGAATATTCTTGATGGTATTCAGCATTGATGGCAATATGACCCCCAGATCGATGATTGAATCTTCCAATATTTTTAATGCCTGACGGTCGCCAAAATTGATGTTAAAATTTAACGGACAGAGGTTTTCTTTTTCCGGTCCGACGTCTGCAAGAACGACGCGATCAGACTTGCAAGCAAAAGTTAGCATAAAACTCTACAAGGCCTATATACTAACTCACCTGAGTTTTGAGTTGTTTCTCGAGATTTGCCATGTAATCTGGCCATCCTTTCAGGCTGTCTGCGACCAGTAGCCTCTGTACGTTCCATGGGGAGACGTAAAACTCGTCATGCATACTTTGTTCTAATGCTTCTGCCAGCTGGACTTGAGCATTCGCAGAAGGAGCAATCAGCAGAAAAGTGGAAGTGGTTTTTCTGTTCTCCTCGATCGGGGATCGTAGTCTATGGTAAACGGCAGTTTGCCTGATGGACCACTCTTTTTGGCCCTCTAAACCACCCCGCCCGTTAATCTCCGCGCGTCGAAGCATATACGCCGATTCTGTGCCAATTAGCCTCAGTTTTATCTGTGTAAGGAACAAAGCGTATGGGTTAAAGTGAACTAACCATAGACTTCCTCACCCCCAGCAGAATGAGTTCTTCGACGCTTGAATCCAGGGAATTCAAACTCGTTCTCAGCTATTTTTCTGCCAAACGTAAATACAAACCTCCAGAACGGCGCAAATACATCATAGGCGTCCATGAGGCTTTCGAGGATCTCCCTCGAAGTGTCAAGGGTTGTCCATGACCGGGCTTGCTGGATCGAGAATATCTGCGTAGAATCATTGGCATGCTGTTCTAGTTAGTCAACCTGGTAGTCTCGAACAGCAGCAGCCGGTGAGCGATTCTAGATATATGCGCAGTCTTACATTTTTCAGCACCTTGATCTGGGACTCTTTGGATACGTTCTGGTCTCGTACAAAACATGGAATAACTTCATCCTCCCCGATTTTGCCGCGGAACACTCGACTGACTTGCAACGAAGCCTTGCCTGCCTTCTCCTTAAATAGACTTGAAGCTTTGCTGTCAATTTTCTTCTGCAAGCTGTTGAGGTCGTCGACGTTGAAATTGGGAGACATGCTGATTTAGCGGTCTATAGCTCTAGGAGCATATCAAGATGGGATCTTCTGCGCAATCGAAAAGAGGCTATTCGTTGAAAAATTGATTGAAACCTTCGACATGCGGCATTTCCTAAGGCTCCGAAAATCTGTGGTGTTGGGCTGCAAGGATCCACTGCCCCCCTCCATACCCCTCACTGATTGGAGAACCCCACCCGAACTTTCAAGTCAGCCCCCAGCACTGCCTCGCTGCACGATATGCAGCCACCCACCAAATGAACGTCTAGCCATCTAGATCCCTCGATTCTCCTGGGGTCAGCAAACCAATTTCGTAGGCTGCCTGTTTCGGCGAGGCAGTCATTGAGTGAAGTTGACAATTTGGAAACTTTTAGGTATCTTTACTGGGAGAACGTATCACGAGTATTAGTCGTATTCATAACTTGGTTCTTGATATGCATATTTCTTCGCTATTGAACTCCTACCCAAATGCTCCGAATGCCCGTGAACTACGCAAAATTTCCCGTTTTCCTCGGTGCCTTTGGGCCCTCACGTATTCGAATGCTCCGTGTCAAGCGTACACATAATCTAGATGTGCGGGGTCTTTTGAGGTCTTCTAAGCAGCACCTCAATGGTGCTGGACCTGTCACCACTTCCTATAGGCACGACAATCTTGTATTTGATCCTGGCAGAGATCAGTGACGAAACGTAGATTCAACAGTCGATAGAGGCCTACCTCGGTGAGAGCCACTGCATTTACATGCTCCGAGGGGTATATTTTGTATCTGTTTAAACGTAACTACCAAGTGTTAGAAACACCTCGCGACGACAAAAATACTATATACCTCTACGCGAAAGTTGTTTTTTCCCTCCGCTGAAGTTCCGTAAACATTTTTCAGGAGGCTGATGAGCTTTCGTTGATCCAGATACTGTCCTTCGATGACCTGGAGAGGGGCTCCATCAAATGTAGAGTTTGATGGCATTACCAAGCTCGACGTCGGTGGAGAGGAAATAGATTGATTGGAAGAGTGATGAGTATGATCTTGTGCTAGCAAACTGCAAATCGACTTTCAGAAGAATATGGAAACAAAGGTCAAGATCTCGTGCGATTAATTTTGGATAGGGTGGCAATTACAATACGAGGCCGAAGGATAAACGACAGATATAAAGTTATGAAAGGAGCTCAGGCAGACCGAGTCACTCATCTGCGTACTGAATGTGCAACTCTCGCAGTATCCAATAACAATCGACAAGATTCAAGAGAGCTTGACTTCAAGACTTATCCAAATAGGGCTCTCACCGAGACTCACTTCATCCGCCAGGATGGGCCACGAGTTCGGCAGTGGATCTGAATCCTCGGGCATACGCGATTTCTGGTAGTCAATGGTGAGAATCTGATATTTATCAAGTTGTCCCTAAACCATTTTTGTCGCCCTGCCAGTATTCCGACGAATCAAACAATGCCCAAGATCGCCCTACTCCGAATTTGCAAACAGAAGACGTTCACAAAATGTCAGACATTTTATGCAGGTGGGTTGGCAAGGCAGACTTCAGCTCTCCCAGCCTGGCGGTCGTGTCATCGCGATGAACCCGGCGGGCTCAGCCGCCCCCGAGTTTGCACAGCCTCAACTATCATTGCGAGAACAGGAATCGATTTCGTCCTTCACCACGTCAGCAACACGAACCCACAATATGAAAGGGAGACAATTCGCGACTACATAATCGAGCGATACATACCGGTGTCAGTGGTCGTGGGACTTCCAAAATGTATTTGTTCCTTCGCAACTGTTGAAATCACGGTCAGTCACCGCTTGATTATTCTAAAAAGCCCTACCGCCCCGGAGGGTGCCGGGCAGTGGCGAGGCACTCTAAGGTCTAATGGCTTAGAGTAAAACTTACTGATACCGCGCAGTATTGACCCGGAAAAAGCCTGGCCAGGAGTTCCTTGACGCCTTGAGCAGTCGTGTATCGCGCGTCGATAATCTGCTGCATGTTGGGCCGTTTCTATTGGAGAATGTTATTGTGACTATTCAAGTTTGAAGAGAAGACCTCCTCAAGTGATGAAGATGATGAACGATAGATGAGACCCATCAGAAGGTCGTAAGTGTGAGTCAGGGAGAATGAGGCTGTTGACGTGTTCATCTTGTTCACAGTGTTCACCGGATTTTTGATTGCGCGCCGGGGCGAACAGGGTCCTCGGTCACATGTCTCCCAGCCCCCACCTCGATGAAGTCTCAATGTAAATCTGTTGCAAAGAGACGTCTGGAATACTGACCAGAGACAATTCGATTTCTGTAGATCTACGATCACATTTGGTTAAGTCAAATGAGAAGTCGATTCTTCAGAGCCTAGAAGCAATTCTTGAAAATTTTAGTCAATTCCCTTTCTTGCTGGCTAAATGTCCAACAGCAGCCTGCCTCTTTAATGAAAGTAGAAGCTCGATAATCAATATTTCTCTGGCCTATCCTTCCCGGCAATGTTCCTCAAGTGAGCTCACTCAACTCCTAGATCGCACCAGCAAAAGCATTCCATGGCAATCTCAGAGTCTCTCCCTCCCTCGCAGCTGCAATATCAACACTTCCGTCTGCATTGCGATAATACACTACAGCAATCTTCGGAATGCCATAGTGACCCTCGAAACCCATCCACGCATTGGTCGCCTCGAGTCTGCCCTCGCGCTCGATCTCCATCATCTTCAAACCGGAACTACGTCCAGTAGATGTCTCGGAATCAACAAGAGCATTCTTTGTGCCCCAGACAACAGCAACAACTTTGTTTCCAGGCTGCTGAACGAACTCCGCGCGTACCTTCTCGACAGGGTGGATTGGGTGGAGCTTGATAGCATCATTGCCTTCGACACAAGCCACGAGTTGCCACGGCTGCTGGCCATAAGAATACAGCATTGAGAACTGCTTGCGGTGGTTTGGCCACGGGTCACCAAAGTGGTAGGTCAAAGCATCACAACGGATTGACAGTGTCTGTTGTGGGGTGACCATGCCGCGGACCTGTTGAGTGACGTCTTGGTCACAGAAGCAGGCGGCGTGGATGTACAGCGGGGCACTGCCTGGAGGGCCAGTAGGGACGGTAGGGCGAGTTTGCTCGTTGGCAGGGGGGCTGTGACTTCCAAACACGCGGCCCATGGCGGAATGGAGGCCACGGTTTGACTTCTCGTCACCTTCATATAGGCTTCTGTCAGATTGAGCAGTGTTTGAGCTGCTTGCATAGGAAGGTGGAGCACGTGGCAGTGGTGCCGCCTTGGCAAGAGGATGGTTCCAGGTGGAGGTCTGCGTGGCTTGGTTGAAGAAATACCTGAGAAGAAGATGAAGAGTTAGTTGGATGTTCACAAAAAGACCACGTGTATTGAATTAAAAGTTGAGATGTGGACTTACCAAGCTTTGTGGTCACCACTCCACTCTGCCTTCCATCCTTCGGGAACGGGTGGGGGAGACCCCATAGATGGCATTGGTGGTGGTCCTGGAGGCCCGGAGGCGGTCATTTTGCAGGTGGTGTGGCTTTGATAGTATTTCTTAGTGTATTGTGTTTATGAGGACTGACTTTTGATGGAAGAAGGAAGAACGTGGGAAGCAACAAGATATCTGGGAAAGCGGGGCGGTGCTCTGTTGGTTGGGGGCGTAGCTTCAACAACTGGCTGTTATGGTCTCCTGCAGTCGAGGGGCGGAAGCTTGCAGTCAGCAGGACTTGAAGTAAACCGAGGACTCTTATATAACCACTAGCGTCAAGCTAATAACGCCGAATGAGCAGTCAAGTGGTCAGTTTGAATAGATTTTATGGCAACTATAACCGCATACCGCTCTACGTTTCTATGAAAATGACGTGACAAACAGCCGGGAGTTTGAAAGATGTCAATTGCCTGAATTGCTTCTCAATTCACACAGCGATCTGGGTGATGGCTGTTGAGGTCCGAAGGCTACGAAGATTCCCGCAAAAAGTAATGCCGGATTAGTGGACGAGTCCACTTGAGTGGGTAAGGAGCCTATAAAAGCCTATAAGATCACCCCGCTATAATTTCAGCGTATAACAAGGAGTGTTGAAGGCTCCGCTTGCCTATTTAGTCCCTATTACTACGTTGACAATACCTCCCTTCAGGGGGCTTGAGGCACAGCAACCCCTATAAATATAGTGGGTCTACAGGGGAATTGACCATTCAGGGGCCTACAGGCTCCTACAAGCTTTCTACTCACTAAAATTATGCTCGTTCACTAACTCGTAAGCCGGCGGAACTTTATGCGGGAACCTTCGTACAGTACTTTGCCTTTTTCGTAAGCTTGATTCTTACAATAATCAGACAATTTTGACTTCAGTGGAAGCTTGAATGGAGAGCCACCCAATTCCACGTCAGGCTAGGTACGGTAGATGATTTACTATGCACCCCACATTTAGGGCGGAAGTTATGACTCTATTTCATAGAGCTCAAATGAATCACATCCAGATGCCTATTAAGAGGGTATAAGGGAAGAATCAGAAACAAGAATTAAACGTCGATGAGGGCTCAATAACTTCAACGGATCTTGACAAATCAAAATTAATGATAACTATTATACTTACAGAGATTTGCAATATGTCAACTTGCAAAATTGAACTCCTGGGCTTTTCTCCTACTCGCAATATGTGGGAAATATTGATGACCGTCCACAGATCTGGAGTCAGATAACAGAGACCAAGAAGATTTCGGAAAGGATCTGAAACTTAAAACGCAAATGAGCAGATCCTCCTGACATAGCCCAACTAACATTACGTTCAATCCAACCTCGGATGCTGACCAAAATTGCAACCACGGCAGCCATATTATCAATCCCCAGCTCATCAGGGACAAGTCCCGATTCAGTTCCAGATGTTATACCTCCACCTTGAACTATTGGCTCCGTACGTTTGTATGTGTTTGAGCCATCTTGCTGTAGAATTGCATACTTTGGGCCAACTGCGAGGAGCCCGAATCCGTAGCCTAATGTGGAGTTTCGTCAACGTTTCGGCCAAATCTTGAGATGAATTTAAAGAGATCCAATAATACACACATCTCGTTACGATTTAGTGCAGAAATTTGTTCCGTGAAAATTGAGCTTCAAGCTATGGGGCTGGAATGAGGATAGACGAAATTGGGAACCTCATCTCACAAGAAGGTATAAATAGAGCGGGGTCATCGAGACTCGCTAACACATAATCAGCTGAAGATGCATGTACAATAGGGCACCCGCATTCTTGTTGGCTGAATATATGCAGCACGACAGAACTAGCCACTTCTCCACATCACAATAAATGCAAGTTTTATTGGTAGATGAATAGAAATGGTGGAATCGAGAAGATATATATTAGCCCAGACCGGACTAAACCCAATCTGGAAGTTGACTAGCAGTCGACACAACGGCTTTTTGCTGACGTTACAAGAAGGATCACCGCATTGCGACGCGAAACACCAAAAGCAGAAGCCACTCTGACAGATGACTGGCCAAATGAGTACCCAATGCCTTCTACATCCATGTGTGGCCTGCCGTCACCGGAAGGTGAAATGTGATCGAAGACAGCCATGCTCGAGATGTCTCGCCACCGGCGACGACTGTTTACAGCCGGAAGCCCGGCGTGCTCCTCGAAGAGCCCAGAGACCTCGTGACTCCGTTCTGCTCGAGCGGATTCGACAGCTTGAGAGCTCAATTGAGGAGATCAAGCCGCTCGTATTAAAAGAAAAGGAGTCTAGCCATGGATACGAAGATGGGCCCCCTGATTCAGCTATACAGAAGGGCATAAAGCAATTGGCCGTAGAGCAAAGCTCCGGTGGTCTTCTGATAAATGATAAAGAGCAAACGAGGTATATTGCAGCAAGCTCCTGGGTTAGTCTGGCGGATAAGGTAGGCTTATTTGTGTATGTGCGATGCCCAATGACTGAGGTGCAAGCAGATTCTTGACCTTCGTACTCTGTTGGAAGACGAACTTTCCGAAGATGAACAGGATACAAACATCGAAATACCAGGTGGTGTACCTGGTCGTCTACAGCTGCCAAAATTTCACACGTCACGGGAGAGATTCAATCTACGATTTCTGTGGCAGACTTATTGGAACAACATTGATCCAGTTCTCAAGGTTCTGCATATACCCACGACGGAGCGGTTGATTGAATTAGTATATAGCTCTCCAGAGCACATTTCTCCCTGTGTGAGATGCCTCTTGAGCGCAGTGCAATTTGCTGCTGTGACGAGCTTGACCGATGTCCAGTGTCAAAACGCCATGGGCATAGCTCGAGACTCTGCCCTGAGCACGCTGAGAAATGAAGTAAAAGAATCGTTGGATGCAGCTAAATTAATCACCTCTCATAGTCTGACGAATCTACAAGCGTATGTAATATTTCTGGTAAGTATCTGCTTCGAGATGGAGTTTCAGTGCTAAAAGGAGTAGGTGTGCGACCGAAGGCACGAACACCCAAGACAAATGTGGATATCGAGCGGGATCGTCCTCAGACTCGCACAATCTCTGGGCCTGCACCACGACGGGACGAAAATGGGACTATCTGCCTTTGACACTGAGATCCGCCGCCGCTTGTGGTGGCAAATTAAGATGTTGGACGTATCCTGCGCCGAAGATTGCGGGTTTTGCCCGACTTATATCTATAGCGAGAATACCGCACTCCCATTGAATATTAACGACGAGGATATATGCCGCGAAAGTGTATCGCTGCCATCCGAGAGGGCCGGCTTTACAGAAATGACATTCTCTCTCATTCGAGTAAGTTGACTTGCATCAGCATTGATCTTTTGCTAAAATGGAAAGTTCGAAATCTGTGCTCGCCTTCATAATTTCGGGGTTCGAAATGGGCGGCCGTCAATGGGCATCCTGACAGGTGACGTGGAAAGGGTTCAAGACCAAGCAGCAGCTTTGATCGAATGCCAATCTTTCCTCCAGGACAGATACTTTCGACACTGTACTCCTTCGGACACGTTCCAGGCCCTGGCCTTAAAGACCGGAACTATTATGCTGTCCAAACTGTCACTGATCATCCAGTGTCCACTATTCCGAGAAGGCAGGTCGGAAACCGTGTCTGTTGACATGAGGGGCCTTCTATTCGACCTCAGCTGTGAAATCATAATTTCCAGTCATGAAGTGAATCAAGATCCGCAAACCGTGGCTTGGAGCTGGTTATTGCAGACATATGTGCACTGGCACCCAGTAGCGTATCTGCTCAGTGAAATTTGTGCCGGGTTGCAAGGGGAGAAGCTGAGTAAGGCTTGGGACACGGTCAACATAGGTATGGCAGATTACCATGGGCTCAGTGATAAGCGCAACGAAAATATTTGGCGTCCACTGCGGGGATTATTTGAACGAGCAAGGAGCGTCACACATGAGGGAACTTTCGCGAACACAACGCATCGAATCCCTGGCCTATTTGCAGGTGTATTCGATTCGGAAGCAGCGCGAATTCCGACTCCAGATGACATTCTCGACCAGGAGACTTATAGTGCAATGCCACAAGACAGCTTGATGCATAACAGCGCAGGACAAGATTCTATTTGGAGCTTCAATGATTATACAATTCAACATACCTTCGACCCACAGTGGTGGAGCGGCCAAGTCATGGACTCAAACACAGCACCCCAAACCTAAGCAACGCCACAAAGGCTCCACCGAAATCAGTCCAAATTAAGTCTCGGAAACAGTTTGGCAGCATTTCTAAACGCAATCTTCTTCCTCAGCTCCTCACCCAACGGATATCTATTCAAATACTCATTAAAAGCCAACACAGCCCCATCAGCAGCATACGGCGTATCACTCCCATACAAAATCCGATCATTGGGGAAGACCTTCAACAGCAACTCCAATACCTCCGGCGCAGTTGCGAGAGCCAAATCACAGTAGAACGACTTGATGTCAGCCACGATATCTTCAGCAGACATATGGAAATCGAATGAAGTCGGAAGTCTAGTCGTCAATTCAGCAGTTCGTCCAATAAGGATAGGCAGCGTGCCGCCACCATGCGAAAGAATCATTTTGCAGTTGGGGAATGCGCGTTTCGTGCCCGTGAACACGAGATCCATAGACGTTTTCGCCGTTTCCTGAGGATAATCAAGGACAGGTTGTGGGAGGGCACGGTGGACGAGATGGGTATCAACAGGATGTGTAGGGTGTATGAACACGACTGCGTGTCTAGCATTCAAAGCTTCCCAGATGGGTTTGAAGTCCGGATGGCCCAGATAATGATTATCGTCGCCGTAACGGGTGAACAGTGTTACGCCGTCGGCTTTGAGTGTGTCGAAAGCATATTCGATTTCGTTTAGAGCGGCTTGAATGTCGAGAAGTGAGGGCAGAGCGGCAAAGAAGCCGAGGGATTTTGGGTTTGCGTCGCGGAGATTGGCGGCATAGAGGTTGATGTTTCGAGCGAGCTGGGCTTGAGCTTCTCGTCCTGGGGTGATTTCGACGCCGGGGGCGGTGAGGGATAATATTGCTGTTTGAATTCCGGCCTTTTCCATCATCGAGTGCATTGATTCTGTGGACCAATTTGGGATTGCCCAGCCTGATGGATCTCCACCGGCATCCTTGATGGCTGTTTGAGATGTCAGTTTTTAAGTTATGAAGTAGCTCTTGCATGTTTACCTTTGGCAAAGATTGCTGGGACGAAATGATGGTGGATATCAACCTTTCCGGTAAACGGGGTCGACATTGTACTAGCAATTTCAGGGATTTGGAAGATAAATAGAAAGATGCAGTTGACACTTGGATAAAAATGCAAATAAATCTGGATAGAATGCAAGCTTGCAGACTGCAACAATCGTAATGAAAGAACACCAGGAGTGCAGACGGGGATATATAAGCAATTGCAGCCCCACTCGGAGAACAAACCTTTCAGCTATGACGAGTAAGCATTGCAAGAACAATAATCTCGCTGAGATTTCAATGTTCGGCGAAAGATTGATAAGTGCGAGATCCTTGAATAATGCGGCGTAAGGCTTCGGCGAAGTCTGCAGATTTTAGCATGCTGCACAACTCGCCGCCGGCGCCACCGATGACATTGAAACCTTCTCACGCCTGTCAAATTCAATCCATCCACAAAGGTGTTCGTATTGTCTCTACAAGAATGAAGAAGAGGTGGGGAAGTTCTGGCATACTTTCGACAGCGATATCTGCCAGAAGGAATTGACCGAATGGGCGTAGAACAGTCCCGGTGGTCCCTCGTGAGTCTTTACCTAGACCAGCTGAAGCTTCGCATCCCGCACACCATTCGCAAGAACATCTTCCAACTTCCACCTAGGAGCAACAGGCTTCTTAGAAGGTCCAGCAGTCTTGTTAGCATGGAAATCGGCCGCAGTCATGCCTTCCGGCAACGGTTCAATTCCACCCATAATACCAGTGCTGAACTTCAAATCCAGCAGCTCTCCAATCTCATCACACGCTCTTAGCACCCGATCCATATCCTCCTTATTATGCGCAGCACTAACACAAAGCCTCGCTCTCGCAGTCAGCAGAGGCGTGGCCGGATAGCCAGCAATAACAATACTGATACCCCTCTTCAACATCTCATGTGAGAACGCAGGCAGCTTGCCAGGATGATACAACATCACAGGGACGACAGGGGAATCGTCATGTCCGTAGACGATGAAGCCGAGGCGTTTGAGTCCTAGACGGAGATAGCGAGAGTTGAAGGTGATTCTCTGCAGACGTTCGAGACCTGCGTTCGTGGAGGTAATTTGGCGGAGTGAGGAGAGGATTTGCATTAGGACGGGTGGGGCGGTGGATTCGCCGAAATACATGGCTGCGTTGGTGGCTTTCAAGGTTTGCATTGTTGCTTTATCGGCGGCTATGTAGCCACCGTTGGCACCGAATGACTTGGTGAGAGTTCCCATGAGGATGTCGACCTCGGATGGGTCGATGCCGAAGTAGTCACATACGCCTCCGCCACGAGGACTGGGTCAAGTTAGTCACTGGGTAGAATCAGGGACATATTTGCTTACCCAAAGGCTCCGATAGAATGCGCCTCGTCCATAAACAAGTAAAACCTGTACTTCTTTTTCAAACGACAGATACCGGGAAGGTCGACGATATTCCCTTCCATTGAAAACAAACCTTCGCATACCACCAAAATCTTCCTCCACGCTTTATGTGTTCTGGGCTGACCCTGACTGATTGCTTCCCTCAACATCTTCTCCAGATGATCCATATCATTATGTTTATAGCTTCTGATCACCGCGCTGCTTATCCTAGCTCCGACTCGAATGCTTGCATGGTTCAATTCATCTGACAAGATCAAACAGCCCGGACCAACCAAAGCGGAAAATGATGTGGAATTCGTGCTAAAACCTGTTGAAAAAATCATGGCGTCTTCTTTACCAACGAATCGCGCTATTTCGCGCTCCACCTCTATGGTCAGATTTGTCGTGCCGGCTTCGAGACGAGGGGATGCGACGGAGATGCCGTAGGTGGAGATGGCGGAATGGGTATCGTCTGCACAGGGACCGGAAGATTGGGCAAAGCCTAGGTAGTTGTAGGAGCTCAGATTGAGTGTTTCGGTATAAGTGCCGGTAAGGTGGAACGTCTCGTTATAGTTGTGAGTTTCGCGATCCATGAGCGTAATGTATCTACCGGGAACGCCAATGATTCTATATCAAGTCAGCAGGTTGGAGATATGGAATCACAAATCAGGCCTTACGGTCTGGAGAAGCAATCATTCATCCTTTGCTTCAACCGGCGAAAGTAGAAGTTTTCCCAGTCGCTGTGTAGAGCCGCATACCCGTCTTGCTCCTTGAATCGTTTGTATTTCTCGCGTTTAAATATCTTGCCGAAGAAGTCTCGGACGCGGCCAAAAGCGATCAGGATCGTGTAGCTGAGGTGGGTAGTTAGGACATAGAAGTACGATGGCTCGTCCACCAGAAGCGTTGCGAGGGGTCCTCCCATGTGTTGAGATACATAGCGGTGAGACTGGTCGCCGATGGGCGCGAATTGGGACTCGATTGGGTCTTCTGAATATTCATCGGAAACATTGTGGACATCGTAGACGGCGGTATCAGAAAGTTCGATGTCGGTCGTGCTGGGTTCGTCGTCAATGGGAGTGGAAATGGTGGCTGGCTGCACTAAGCCAGTAGTCGCTGGAAAAGGTGTTTGCTGGGTAGTCTCTGGATCAGAACCAGGATCGTAGTCGAGATCATCGTAACTGAGTTCGTTGTAATTGCTAAAATTTGAATTCTTGCGGAGGAGTTCGGGAGGTGCGAGCATGTACTGTTCGAGGCCATTGAAGCATTTGTGCACGTTTGATGTAGCAATTGCACTGACAGTCAAGAGTCTGCGAAGCCTGCTGGCCACAGTCAACAAGCTTGATGTTGCCATTGAAGCCTGGAATTTGACGACGAAGTAAAATGTAGAGAGAGAAGTTGAGAGATAGAGCCAACCGATTGATCCGTTTGAAGTCTGGGGGGGTGCGTAACTGTAATCTCGGTGTTTGATTTCCGCCGACGACAGGGGGACACGAAAACACCTGACGAACCCCGCTGTGCCACTTCTTCAGGGGCTCGCTAAAGCCCCAAAATATCGATTGATCGAGATCTAAGATTCAAAAACGAAGTGCCTGCTTTGAGGGCTCGCAAGGATAAAGTCAAGAATCTTTTTCGTGCCGGCAATTTTTACCACGGTTGAGAATTATTTTGAGTCAACGAATACTCCATCGCAATCACATCTTCATCAGCTTCACGAGTAGTCTGACCAAATCGAGCATCCTATTCGTACTAATGGTCCGCAAGCCTTTATTTTTACATATTCGTTCTAGTGTAGGGAGGTCTAATTGCGCTGGTTTGACTCTCATTTCGATCTCGATGTGGGACGCGACTTGTGACATAGAGCTGCCTATTCCTCGAGCTTCGCTTATTCAGGGGGTACTTTTAGTATCTAGAGATATTCCGATCAACTGTCTATGATTCGCTGACTTTTGCTCTTGAGGAGGGTGCGAAGATCATGCAGGTTACATATCTTGCTCCCACCAAAAAGAATAAAGCGAATTTCACCAATAACAAAATTATTCCAAGGACAGCTGTCATAATAAGGATACTCCTCTAAAATACTTCTCACTATACTCTTATCTTCTGGTCGTTGAAATAAGTGACTCGGCAATTGCAAGATTGTCTTGGTCATTACTAGCCCAGTTTTTGTTTTGAAACTCGACGTGTCGACGCGAACTGCGACCAAATTCGCCGGAAGCTTCGAGCCCTGCTGACCTCCGGAGAGATGAAGATTGGAGAGCTGCAGAGTGCCATGGGAGTTACCGCCAAATCTTACAATTTCTTCATGGGCAAGAACGGTCCTAACAATGGTTCGAACACGGCCACCTTCCCTTCCGCCTACCGCTTCTTTAAACAGCGCGGGGCCAAAGGAATCAAGGTGCCCAAGAAGAAGGTCAAAGAAGGAAGAGGAAGCACAAAAGAACGACGTTTCTGCCATTCACCTCGACAGCGAAGCAGATGTTTCCGTCCCCGTCTACGATTCCTGCGACGAAATCCGAAAGAAGATCTCCGCCTACCTTGCGGAGCCCCAAGTCACACAAGTCGGCTTCCTGCGCGAGATCGCGAAGACACATACAGATGGCAGAAAGATCCAATCTAAAGTATTGAATGACTTTCTCAGCAAGAAGGGTGCTTGTGCAGGAAATACGAGCGCTGTGTTCTATTCCAGCTATGTGTTTTTCGAGAAGATGCGACTTAGGGATAATAAGCCGGAGAGCAAGCATCGGAATGAGATGGAGAAGAGACACCCGTGGGGATTTGAGACTGGCAGACGCCGTGATCATGTCTGGTTTATGCCTGGTGAGCATCCGTATCAAGACGCGTATGGCGAGTTACACATTGCGGGCAGATATTGAGGATTGATTTCTGGTATGTCTGCTAGGACTGTAGTATTGGGTAGACGGAGGCTCCAGTGAGCAGATCTTGTCTCTGTTCCATTTCCCAACAAAAGGTTCTCCGGGATTCGACTGCTGTATAATTATGTATTTGTACATTTGATCGCGATGGAATATGTTTTACGCCCTCACGGGCCGGTTTTGATACTGAGGTTTGGCCTGCTTTCAACTTGTGGTAGTATATTGACCATCGAGTCATGATGCTATTTTCTCGATTTTTTTTTCCGTTGAGCAAAAGAGGGCTGTTATTTTGAACATGGCGCCTGTCGTACCTTGACCTAGGCTAGGCCACCTCGAGCTTGACAGGAATTGCGGGGTAGCTACAAGGACTAAAGAGCCGCCCCACGTTCCTTTCGGTCCGACGTACAAGCGAACCTCTGTGGGCTTACCCTACTCTGGGGTATTGATCATTTATTCTTGCCGCTGTGGAAACCCTTTTACGTATAAAAAGCCCTGGTCATCTTGCATCAAGGCGGTCTAGTTGCTAGTAGCTTCGCGGCTCGGGGGAGGCTTCCCATTGAGTTGGATGTTCCGCAGATCGCATCCACAGCGCTGACGACATATTTCGTTTATTAAGTAGGCTCCTTCCTTCATATGTTCTTTTGTTTAGTTTGGTACCTGCTTTCAATATGATTTTCCAGTCCTCGTCTATGTCACTTGCATTTCTCCTGATTTCCACCGTTTCTCTCGCAAGCGCGACAGCCACCGGAGAATTTGATTTTGTCATTATCGGAGGCGGTACGGCCGGTCTTACAGTAGCAAACCGACTAACTGAGCTCCCGAATATCACCGTCGCAGTCATCGAAGCTGGCGACAAAGTATTCAATAATCCTAATGTTACAGATCCTGAGAAATTTACGCTCGCTCTTGGGACTCAGATCGATTGGCAGTATGAATCCACGAATCAAACTTTTGCCGATGGGCGAACGATAGCATGCTCTGCTGGGAAAGCACTTGGTGGTACTAGCACAATCAATGGTAAGAATCCCTTATAAATGGTTGGTAATTTCTGATTGAACAATGAAGGCATGACTTGGATCCGAGGAGAAAAGGCTCAAGTAGACGCATGGGGCACCATCGGCAACGAAGGTTGGTCGTGGGACGAGCTATTGCCATACTACAAAAAGAGCGAAGATTTTGTTGCTCCAACAGCCGCCCAAATCGCAGCAGGCGCTTCCTCGGATCCCGCCGACCACGGAAAAGGAGGCCCTCTGAAAGTTGGGTATTCCTACGGATTGCAGAACGGATCGCTTCATGAGAGTGTGGAGACGGCGTGGGAATCGCTTGGAATGTCTCCTATTCTTGACGCGAATGGAGGGCATGTGCGGGGTTTTAATGTGTGGCAGAGTACGTTAGATAGGGAGGCTAATGTTAGGGAAGATGCTGCGAGGGCGTTTTATTATCCTTTTCAGGAGCGACTGAATCTCTTTGTTTTCTTGAATACGTCGGCGAATAAGATCATGTGGAAGACTGGTGGGGAAGGCATGACTGCGGATGGGGTGGAAGTTACCAGTTCAAATGGCACAGTTTCGTCCATAAAAGCTAGAAGAGAAGTCATCGTTTCTGCTGGTTCCTTGAGATCTCCCACTATTCTGGAGCATTCAGGCATTGGAAACCCAAGGTGAGTTTATTTCCGGAGGCTCGGAATGAAACTGACAGAAATAGCATTCTCAAAGAATTCGGTATCTCCACCAAAATCGATTTACCTGGCGTCGGAGAGAATCTAATGGACCAGCCGAACAATGCCCTAGTCTACAACTCGAGCACAATCTTCAACGGTACAACATCCTACGTCTCATACGGCACGACCGAAGATTTCCACATTGCACTTCCAGACGAAGATGAATTGCCAATATGGGCCAAGCAAGTCGCAGCCGCCAACAACCACGCCGTCAACGCCTCTTCGCTCGAATACCTCTTTAAAATCCAGCTCGACCTACTCAAGACCGTGCCAAACGCCGAAAGCATCCTCTCATCCGGGAAGACTGTCGGCTTTCCTCCCAGCGGGATCTTGGCAACCGCATTCTGGCTCCTCATGCCCTTTTCCAGGGGAAGTGTCCACATAAACTCAGCCGATCCGCTAGCATACCCGAGCATAAATCCCAATTACTTTGCTATCGATTACGATTTGCAAACCCAAGCAGCGATAGCGAAATGGACGCGCGAATTCTGGATGACGGATTCCATGAGGGACCTCGGCGTCGAAATTGTGCCTGGGTATGAAGTTTTGCCTGTAAATCCCACAGATGAACAGTACGTTGAGTGGGTTAGGACGTCTTGTGAGTACATTCCCAGTTCTTGGTGGTAAGAGGGTATGCTGACGAGCTAGTTTCTTCGAACTCGCATCCGCTAGGGACAGCGGCGATGATGCCGAGGGAACTTGGTGGGGTTGTTGATAGTGCTTTGAGGGTTTATGGGACGGGGAATGTGCGGGTTGTTGATGCGTCTGTTTTGCCGTTTCAGATTAGTGGGCATTTGACGGCTTCGATTTATGCTATTGCGGAGAAGGCGGCGGATATCATTAAAGCGGAGATTAAATAGAGGGGGGGGGGGGGATACTGAAACCAAAAAAAGCCCGGACCAAATTATCTCTGGCTTCGTTATCTTTAGCTCTTCTCGTTATGATATATAAGCTCTTTGGATCAGTTCCATTATACATATCCCAGTCCCTTAAATCTTCCACGCCTCACAATTCCCCGCCACTCGAAAATCCGCATCCGTCTTCCCCCGAATCTCCTCTACACTACTCTCCGGGTTATATTTCCTCAACGTTAACCCCTTCTCATGATCGACATCAAACACCGCGAGATCCGTCACAATAGTATGAACACATTTAGCGCCTGTGATCGGTAAGTCGCACTTCTTTTTTATCTTAGACTTCCCATATTTGTCCATGTGTGTTTGGACGACTACGACTTTCGTTCTATCGGGGTTGGAAACTAAATCCTAGTGATGTGGTCGTTAGAGGAGGGAGGTGATGCTGAAGGAGAGGGAAGGGGGAATACCATGGCGCCTCCCATTCCTTTTACCATTTTTCCTGGGATCATGAAGTTCGCGATGTCGCCGTATTGACTACATTCAAGAGCCTATTCAGGTCAGCTACTACTATACCACAAGTCGGTATTTCAAAAACTTACACCCAACACCGTCATATTCAAATGCCCGCCTCTAATCTGCCCAAAACTTTCATCACTACCGAAGGTACTGGCCCCCGGTAAAGGCGTAACGGATTCCTTCCCCGCATTAATCCAATCCGAATCTTCTTCTCCCTTCTTCGGATACGGTCCGCACCCGGTCATACCATTCTCGCTCTGCAAAAAGACATGGATTCCCATACTAGCCGCATAGCCTGCAGCCATCGTCGGGATCCCCACCCCCAGATTACAATTCATGCCCGTTTTGAATTCCTGTGCTGCGACGTGGGCGATAAGTTCTCTTGTATCTTGTGTGTTGTTGAGTTTCAAGGATTTTGATTCTTCACTATCGGAGGAGTGTTTGAGGACTTCGATCTTGTGCTCGAATTTTTCGCCTTTGAAGAGGCGGTTTACGTAGAGGCCTGGTAGGTGGACTTGTTCGGGGGAAATCTCGCCGATTTCGACGATTTCTTCGGCTTCGACAGTTACGGTGTGGGCGGCCTCTGGGCATGGGTCAGTAAAGTCGCTTTCTGAAAAGGGGGCTCGGAATAGCTACTTACTCGCCATGATTGCATTAAAATTATAACTCGTTCCCTTGAACACACAGTTCCCCATTTTATCCGCTTTCGTGGCTTTAATCCAAGCAAAATCCGCCATTTCAAACGACTCTTCAAGTAGGTACGTCTTGCCGCCAAATTCTCTCGTCTCACGCTTCTTGTTATACGCAGCGACGCTGCCATCAGGATTATATTTCCTGGGAAGTTTGCCCTCAGCATAAAGAGTATGCAAGCCCGTCACCGAATAAAAAGCCGGAATGCCCACCGCACAACATCTCACTTTCTCCGCCAACTGTTTCACTACTCATCAGCTGCAGTCCCCTCTCCCAAATACCAAAAAAAAACACAACTCACTGTCCCCTGCGGAATAAGTTCTAACTCCGTCCTCCCACTCAAATACGCCTGTTCCATAACCTTCGCTCTACCAATATAACTAGCCCACTGTTTCGAAATCTTGCCTTTTTCATACAATCTGCCTAATCCCCAATTGTCATCCCCGGCTTCGGTGGAGATAATTTTTAGGTCTGTGATGTGGGGTTGGGAGCGGACGTATTCGATTGTGTTTTCGGGGATGCCGGAGAAGCCGAAGCCGCCTACCATTACGGTTGAGCCTGCGGTGCAGTCTTTGAGGGCTTCGGCGACGGAGGTGCATATTTGGAAGTTTTGGCTTGTTTTGGTGGCCATTGTGCGGGGGTTTGGAGCTGGAATTGAGATGTAGATATTTTAGAATCTGGCGCTGCAAATATCGAGTGAGAAACCTTTGGTTTATATAGTCTCACAGTATGGTGAACGGCAATATTGACTTCTTTCCGCCGTGAAGTCATCGTGTTAGTGTTGTTGCAGTATGTCGGATATTTTCTCAGCGTCATCCCGCCCCCGCCGATAGGGGTTCAGGGTAGTTCGATCTCTTAGAAAAGCTTAAATGGTTTGCGGCGAATACAAGAATAACCGGAAGCTTGCTTTTAGGGGCGTTAGTAACGACATTGACTATCCCGGGGACCGGGGCGCAGAAGAATGGCCGAATTTCTGACCACGAAACAAACCGGACAGCAGAAAAATGACCGGGTTTCTCGGATTTGGATGTTGTATGATAATTCTAGAAAGGTTTCGAGGGAAAATATCTTTCGAGCATTTGTTGCGTTATTCAGTTCTTAAAAATGAATGACATCATTGTCCTGCTGAGCCGTATCGTCACCTTAGTCGCCCTAGATTTTAGATTCCCTTCACGGTCCGAAGCTTATCGTTTAAGAGGCCTAAAGGACCTCAATAGGAAAGCAATATCAGAGCAGCAAATTTGATATCGATATAATTCAAGGCTCGCATATCAGACAGAATTCCTTCACCCATTTCAAAATGTCTTCCGTTGACTTCAAATCCATCCTTTTTCCTCTCGTGTCGAAAGATCTGTCTGAGCCAGATAGCTCAGTGTGGATAGTTTATGCTGCTGTAATAATTGAAACAGTCTCATCGTCAAAGAACATCTCGGATTTGTGGAAATATGTCGTCAGCGAAGAAAAGGATGAGGACAAGCAGTTGGGGATTGCTAGGCGTATCAGAGAGGGACTGCTAAAGACCAGTCCATTGGCTGGATTTCCAAAGGTAGGCAGTATAGCCTATCCATGAGCTCGATTGCTGACAATAGTGATAGGGCATCAATTGTTTAGCTGCCCTTCGATCTGCTGTGAACGACGTCTCGCTAGCTGTGGGTCAGAAACTCGAAGCCGACAAATCAATGCGAGCCGATCTTTCAGCAGCAGAGCTCGAGAAAAGAGGACTAGAGTTCTTCAGTAGAGTATATTCGAAAGTCACAGACCGGGTTCAGAAAAACATGGCTCTGTCATCTGGTGGCGATCTCGATCAGTTCGCTATGTTGAGTATTTATGGCGAGCTGATGGCCGAGGAACGTATTTTGAATGCAAAGGAGACGGGGTTGATGGAGTTTATCGTGTGCTATGTGTCTTCGGCCGCTCCTCAGGCAAAAGGGTTAGTTGTATTCCTTCTCTGTGGTGAATTCTTGAAATTAACGTGGTGTAGACATATGTATGGAAGTCGAAATCTCGGAAATGGCAAGGTGGAAATTCAAAAGGCAATTAAACTTTCGCAGGATCTCGCAAAAGCGCTGAATGTCAAGATTGATACAGAGAGCCAGACGTTTGTAGAGAAAGTAGAGGGGTGGTGATATTCTGTACATTTATTATAGACATGAGAATTTGTGTTAATAACTGGAGCATCGAGACGCTGCCGTATTTTTTCAAAGCTTCGAGTCTCGTGGGCTTCGCTGGGACACGGTTGCCTTGCGTGTCAAGTCCCAGAGGGGCAGTTTGGTGTCCCACCACTCGTCATCTTTTATCTCAATCTTCCCATCGGCAGTCAGGTACCTGACTTGCTTGACGTTCTCAGTTCCCCAATCCAGTTTTTCGCCTTTGATGAATGCCGAAACAGGCTGGAGCCACTCCTTAACGAGCTCCTTCTCTTCTGTGGCCAAGGCATCCCCGTTCCCAAATAACCAGATCGACAGATCGGATGCGTGTGTTGCCCCCAACTCTCGCGGCACCCTCTTATCAACACTCCTTGTTCTCCAGTTGATTCTATACCGATGAATGTGGGAAACAGGAAGCGTACGAGAGATGGACTGAACGAGCCCCCGTAGTGTGGAATGTATCTGAAGATCCGCATACAAGAAACCAAATATGTTAGTCCATTCGTCATCAGACTTCGGAGGCGCTGCTTTCGAAGGTTCAAACTGAGAACAGACAGATAAAACAATATCTCGGGGGTAGTCCCATGATAGACGATCAATGAGACCCCAGTAGGACTTTGGCGGGTAAGTATTCTTGTACGAGTGGAATTCCTGTGTCAGATCCCCGATGATGATTTGAATGTCGAGGTCCTTCATCCGGCGTCCAAAGTTGCCATTGTAGATTGTTGGGAATAAGTCTTTTGATATGAAGGCGCCATCAAGCACAGGACGGAAGAATTTATGATCCATACGCCCAACAGCATTAACTAATTCGTCCGCTGTCTTTCCACGCAGAGCCTCCATGCGTTCGGAGGCGTTCCAGGTTCTCGGTATTCCTAAGACGGAGAGTAAGATCTCAGACTGCTGCAAGGCCTCAGAAACGGGTTTTGGTTGCACACCGCATCCATTAGAGAATTGCAGAACTCGACGAATGATTTGGCGCTTGCAATTAGGTCCGATATCGTGAGCCAGTTGATGGAAAGCTGAATAAGCGCCAGCAGACAGTCCTCCCACGATGATATTGTTTCGATTGCCACCAAAGCTGGCGATATTATCATAAGTCCACTCAAGTGCGAGACGCTGGTCCCAGAAACCGAAATTGGCCTCTGTCAGTGCTTGGTCTTGAGAGTCTTTGGGTACCATGAAGCCGAAAACTCCGAGTCGATGCCCAGGGGAGACAATAATGCATTTGACATCTGTTGAGTGCAGCAATTCAGATGGATCATCAAAGCTATTGGATCCAAATTGCAGGAAGCCACCATCTATGACTGATCAGTCTTTATTTCTTGTTTTCCAGGAAATACCTACGAATCCAGAACAAAACCGGCCAACCACCATTTGGTGGCTTCTCAACCGGGACCCAAATATTAAATTTCAAACAATCCTCGTTGGAAGACTTAACTCCGAAGTCTGGAAGCTGTGGACAAGGAGCAGACGGCTTCGTAAAGTTCCCCGGATTCTGCGGAGTTCCATACGAGAAATCTTTCGGCAGCGGCTGTGGCTTTCTCCACCTCCTTTCTCCTGTTGGGGGCAAGGCGTACGGAATGGAACCGAATCTATGGCATCGTGGTTTGCGAGTCGCAGACTCTAGCAACGTGGCGCCTTGTAGGACGCCCTTTCCGGCGATGGTGACTTTCATCTTTGGTTTTATGTGAAATGTATGGTGGCTGGCAAATTGGCAGGAAAGGAGAAAGGTTCACGCTTGGCGTTGGCGGTTGGACGAAAGCGGAAGGTGGGGCAGCCCTGCATTACGATACCCACCAAATGTTGTTACCAGGGACAGAAGAAAGTTAAATTGCAATATATATTATAATATAAATTCATTAATCATATAATCGTTAGGTTTTCTTGCATTAATACATCGTGCGGTGAAAATCTCAACAGAGATCACCCAAACAGTACTTCAAGACGGCCAGGACGGTACTCCAGATGATGGGCCAACCCCGCCAAAAGAACTACGTTGGGCCGGCTTCAAGAATCGACTGAGATGACCTTGACCCTGATCCCCTTTGAATCTAATTTCGGAGAAGGTAGAAAGAAGTCATGCTTCAGCTCAATATCAGAGTAATCAGTATCAAACAACTCGAAAGTGAACCGACGGAACACATTAGCGAGCACAAGATAGAGTTCCGTGTATGCAAGACTTCAGTTCGATAAGTCAGTATAAGTCCTGGTTATAATCGAATATTCAAAAACGTACTTGACTCCAAGACACGACCGTGCATCCTTGCCAAATGCAACAAAATAACGATTGAGACTGCAACCGTCTCCGGTCTTGGGATTCCCTAACCACCGCTCTGGAATGAAAGAGCGAGGATTTCGAAAAAGACTTTCATCGTGGTGAACATCTATGAGGGTCATAGATACTGGGGTACCAGCAGGGATATTCCAGTCTTTGTATTTTGTCGCTTTGGTTCGAGATATGCGGGGCAGTCGGGACGAAACACCATACGCAATTCGAATGCCTTCCTGAATGCAGGCGCTGAGGTAAGGTAACCTTTCAAGTTGAATTGAGTTCAATTTATTTGTTGGATCTGGCATCGCATACTCAAGCTCGGCTCGTAGGTTATCTAAGATAGGAGGGTTGCTGATGAGGTAGTAGGATGTCACTGCCAATGCCCAGGATGTCGTTTCCAATCCGGCACCAATAATCAACTACGCTTCGTCACCTAGCCGACTCACTGTCTTTTCATGGGGTGGAAGATCGCTCTGAAGGAGCTCGTGAAAAATTGTCGGATGTTGAGCTTTCGTACTTGACTGGTCTTCCGCGCTGATGATCTTCGCGATCTGGATTCTGATATCCTTTATTGCCAATCAGTCAGCAGTAATAAAGTTTATGGCGTGTAAGTGTACCCTTTTCAGAGCTAGGATAATATGCAAAACTGGAGTCATCTTCTCAGTGATCCAGTCAGGAAACGCGTTCATGATCTATTTGAAAGTAGTCAGAGACCAGGCAAAAGTTTCCAGCGAATGAAACTTCACTTACTGGATGTATTATTGGAAATTGCATCGCGAAATGCCCAAGTGCGCTCAGAGCCATGAATGCTTCATGAAAGTTCTCTCTGAACCCAGGTGACTGTAGATGGTTGTAGCAAAATCCAAAACTGTATTCTGAAATCACATCGCCTGCAAATGCGGAAAAGGCATCGCTAATTGTGAGGACCTCCCCGGTTTTCTGGAATGCTGCGATGCCTTTGCAGAGAAGTTCGACTTTCTCCTGTATCATTGGCTCAAACTTGGCAATACTCCGCTTCGAGAACATGGGATTCAGCGGTGCTCGGCGAAGTGCATGGAGTTCACTGTGCGAGGTGGTAAAGGTCATCGTACTTGCACCAAACCGTCCCGACATCCACTCATATTTGTCATATCGACTACCACGGGAATACAGCTCATCCCAATAGTCACTATCCTCAACGTGTAGCTCATAAGGTGTAATCCTCACGATAGGACCTTCATTGATTGATTAGAGTCTGTGGCAACAATACCATTGACGCCTGTACCGTATTTTTTGTGCATTTTCTGAATTTGAAAAGTAAACTGGCCTTTCTGCACGACATCATAATAGAACTCGTACCATTTTGTTAGCGCTGCCAGCTTTGGCCCTGGAAATCGGGCGATTGGGCTGAAGTGAAGACGGTAAATTGTGAGCGAAACGAGGTAGGAGCCAAGAAATAGAGCAATGGAGACTGGAACGGCGATCGTTGATCTCGGGAGAGAAGTGAAATCCATCATGAATAATGGCAACATGGGGGAAGTCAGATTATGAGGAGAAATGTGTTCTGTTGAGCTTGAACAAAGAAGAGGGGAACCTGGAAAAAGGAGGGCGAATCGCACTGGTGGTCCGAGCTCCTGAAGCTGCAGCCACCATGCAAGCCCCCAGTGAGCAGAAAATGCTCATCCACATTGAGATATCCACGAAAACTTGATCTCTCCACGTCTCTCAACATCTCTATTACTCTCCTGATACTTCAGTCGTGTTCCGATTCCGAAGCGCAAGTTAGCTTATATACGATTGCACGACGCGTCTCAGCCGCTCCTCCTCGACGTGTCGCGTTGAACTACCACCAATTAGAGCTGTCGGGCAAATGCACTATTTCGAGTAGAAGTTAAAGGTTTCAAACATAAATCACTCGAATATAACTTCAAGTTCAAGCTCGAGGACCACCGGCCGGTTGCTCCAAGTCAACTCGGAGCCTCATTCCCTTCTATACACCACTCTCCAAGTCCACCCCCACCCGAACGTCGACTGTATATACCAGAGATCGACATGCTACAACGCCAAGAAGTGACAAAAATTTGTGGAAATACGGAGGGGGTTTATTCAATCCGAAAGATGCAGTTAGGTGGCCTCCAGCCCACTTGTTGATCACCTTAATTTGGCGTCCATTCAAAGGGAGCTACATTCTACAAGTCCTTGGATTGAAGTTCAGGAAGCTCATTGAGACAATCGAGGTATAAAAGACAGCATGCAAAGCGCAAGTGGTTATATGAGAGGGGAAATTCCGGACGTTTACATGTGCGTAATCCTTTCCTTAACCCACTCTGAATATTCCGAGCTAATTTATTTCGATGCTTGGAAACCCAAACCTATAGCAAGTAGTGTCCATTTGGGCTCTTTCCTATCTGTTTTTTGGCCCGTTATCTCAGTGTAGCAATACATGGGCAGGCACGCTTTCACTGTGTAATCTCGATCTATTCTTTTCTTCCAGCAAACTCCCTTCACAACTCTTATTTCTCAAGAGCTTTCGAAATGACGTCCAGCATTGCCACTACCTTCTCTTCTTCTAAGTGGCGCGCGATGACTGACTGCTAAGCCAACAAGAGCGTTCTCGCGGGTTTTCAGACCTCAGTCCGCGAGTTGTTAGAAATGAGCCCGCCTACACATATCAACGAACTCACAATACTCCGTCACCTTCTTGTCTAGATCTGAAATGGGTTTCCGGTCGGAGGGCATGACATCTTTCTCCAGGTCTACTTTCGTCACAGGGAAAATGCTGGTGATAAGGTCCGGCAGAGATGGAATGGCTGCCCAATGGTGCTATCGACAAGTCAGCAAATTGAAGGAAGGTAAATGTTTTAAACTTACTGGATAGCCACCACTGTGCCTAATTGCCGGAAATGGAGTGCTCGGCATAATAAGGCGTCTATCGGACGACCAGTACTCGTTATGAGATCAGTCGACTGCCATCGTTCGAGCCATTTTGTGGCAAGAAGAGTTCGACGGTGCTGATTTTGCCACGTCTCGAAGACCGCCAACTTCTCGGCTTTGGCGCTATGACCAAGCCACTCTTCAAGCTGTGGATGAAGAGGCTCTCCTGACGCATCTGTTTCTCGCTGAAACTCCTCGCCACCATCTGCTGACCACATCTTATTGATAATCCCTACTGCTTCAATGTGCTCTGCGGGAACAAACTCCACAAACTCATGTCCTGCGTCGAGTAGTGCCTTCTTTGTGATTTCTATCGCTCTTTTCAAAGGTGGGGCTGCGTCAACAGTTCCATCGCCTGTAGCAAAGCCGAAACAGAGTTTCTCGGGAAGACTTATTCTTTCCGGCGCCATGGGATAGGCAAAGACTGTGTATCGAAATTCCACGGTTTCTGAGCTGCTAGACTTGACATGAATAATCTGATGTCAGCTGGAGAGCTGCACATCGGGTCTGCACAAGAGCGCATGGCTTCCTGTCCTAAGAAAGTGTTCGCGATGCGCTGATAGCTGACTCGACCGTGTGATGGTCTCAAGCCGTATAATCCTGTGAACGAGCACGGATGACGGATGCTACCACTAATATCTGTCCCAACTCCCATGAAGCTGCCACGGAAGTCGATAAGGGCGGATTCACCCCCGGATGATCATCCAGTGTTGAGCTCCCGGTTCCTCGGATTCAACGTTCTCCCGAAGATATTGTTGACTGACTCCCCCACCATCAAATTTGCGGGAACATTCGTTTTGACATATGGAATTGCGCCAGCCTTGCAGAGAAGTGTGACCACGGTTGAGTCTTCAGAAGCGGGCTTGTTTGACCATGCAACGTACCCAACAGACGTGTCCAGGCCTGTGATATTGAACCGATCTTTGAAACTTATTGGAAGCCCATGAAGATGGCCAATCGTCTTGCCCTCTCCTTCAAAATATGAGTTCAACTCTTCTGCTCGGCGTATAGCTTAGTCAAAGTACATCTCGGTGATGCAGTTGATCAGTCGCTGTGCTATGGAGGTACTGAAGCTCGCTTGCGAATGGCTTCCGTCACTTGCCGTGATTTCTACTGCCCCTTCCCGATCTTCTGGACGGCTTCTGATGCTGATGACTCCGTGATCTTGAGCTCTTCATCAGTGAAGAAGCCAGACAAATGCGGCCACTCTTGTGCATCTTGAGTATCCTCGCTGAGCATCAATTCCACCGGTATCCTCCATTTCTGTAGAATATTTCCAGAACGCTGCTCGCGCTTTGCTTGCACAAATTCAGCCCATGGAATTGAAGGTATGATTAACTAATCCTCGAGCGCCGTTCTTTAACAAGCGTAGCAAAATAGTGTTCCAAATGGAACTCAAAATGGAACGAAAATTATCAAGAGCCACGGGGCGTTGAGAGTCTTCGGTTTGAAAACGTATGTATCGAAATCTCTAACTATAACTCGATCTGCTTAGCCGATTTCTCGGGGCGAGTTCTTTTACTTATGTTGGGGAGGGGCATGGGAATCCGAGTCAACTGGAACTAATGTGAATTGGTTAATACGTTAATTCCACTTCTGTACTATCTCAATTTGGCATCTTTCATCCGCTGAATGTATTATTGGGTGCTCCTTGATAGACTCCACAATCCCGTCTTTGTTGGCCCATTGCTTTGTTATTCATATTCAAATCTTGCTTCCTCCTCTGAGGTCTATGCGGAACATTGAGACTATTGAAATCCTGCATGAACAACAGAGGGTCCGTCGGGCATCATACACTTTCGTAGAGGGTCACATAGAAAGAGTCACAGAAGAAATGGCAGCTATTGGTACCTGCTTAGATGCCAATGAGGATCATTCCAAGCCGTTGGTGAATTTGGTATGTTTTGCCTGATCAATCATGCCTTTGCGTCATGGGAATAAGACAAACAGTCATTGCTTTTGGTATGGGAGTCAGACCATTATCCACAAGGATTATTCTGTAACGTACCTCGACTCCTTTCAGAGATTAAAACCGTCACTTGCTTCCTGAAACTACCAGTACACACCAATAGATCTAACAGCAAAGACATCACTACCACACCGCTTCTCTTGGGCTTCGACGGTTCAACCATAAGCTCTACTGCTGTACGAACAACGCTTCGATATTAGAATCAGAATCTCTTGCTTCTAGAATGTCTGTTGTGTGAGTTCTCGTCCCTATCCTGAATTGAAACCTCTAACCTCCAGCTTCAAAGCGTCCATTCCTCCAAGGCTAGAATAGGCCACGAAAACAAGAAATACATAGAGGTCGACGCGTCAATTCTGGGTTTCGCATACGAACTATCGGAGGACAAAACAAATTACAAGGTCCTTAGATACGGACGCGCCCCCGAAATGTCCCGACCAACGGAGTATACAATAAAACCTGGATCAGATCTTCAAATCACAAGATGGGAATCCCATGATGACCATGTCGGCGTCATGTACTCGGTTCTGAAGCACGACAATGCATATACTGTACACAGGAGGTACGAGACGCCGGATGTCACTGCGATCTACAGTATTTTGAGGCTCAGGAGTGGGTATCGGATTGGAATGGTTTCGAAGCCACTGCAAGAACTTATTCCGTCCCTGAGCGAGATCGATAGGCACATCTCTGAAGGGTTCGATATAGGAATTATGATGGCAGAGATAGACGGCTCCGAAAGTTGGGAGGATCTTCAGGACAGTGACTTGAATGATATCATTGACTTGAATGATCGTGGTCTGCTTACATCTCTGCGCAAAACTATGAAAGATGCCCTATTCTGTAAGATATGTGTGCTGCTTCTTTCCAAAGACTGTACTGACGAACAGATATCAAAAACATGCCGGATGTCGGGCAGAAGTTGTGAAGATTTGTTAAGTCTGGAGTAGTGGATCGTCTCCATGGAGCACAAGGGGCTATAATGTGACGGTTACGCTCTCAAATGTGACTTAAGCGGGGACGGATCCCATGATTGGGGCCTTATATGGGTTATTCACAGCCCAGTTATTCATATTATGCTAGTTTTTCGACCATACTTAGATACCACAAGAGAACATAGTTATAATAACATATAAGAATCTGCACGCTCCATCTAGTAGGTGAATTGGCCTTAAGGTTAGAAGAAGCAGGAGTTGAATGGAGCCCAGAGTGGCGTCTGCCTGGAAACGGGGGATTCACTGCAGAGATGCAACCATCACCTTATGACAACAGAAGATAGTTAATAGAAGCTGTCTTTTGGAAATTCCAGCGTAAAGGCTATTTAGCGGCTCGTAGCTTCTGATGTACTGCAAGATTACCACTCGAACATCAAGCACCAACTGCGGGCAAAAATACCAGATCCCTCTTAGAAAGTCGGCAAAACAATAAGCCACACACAACAGTACAGACATATTCCTATCATCTCGCCCAAATGTCTGTGATGTAAGTATCTTGACCTCTTTTTATTATCTCCACAAAAAGTAATATCAATGTACTGATTTCAACAGTCTACACTCAAAGACGACTCGGAAAGGTCCCAGCGGAAAACATTGCACCCATTACGAAGCTTCTATCCTTGGCTTCCACTATGAAGCTGACAAGGACTCAATCTTCAGGTCAACCTACAAGCTTCATCTCAGTGGCAGACCACCAAGTGCATCTGATAAAGTGAAGTATACAATTTCGACAGACCACTTCTCAATTGTAACTAGACGGAACACCGAAACCGAAGAGTTGGAGCGATACAGGGTGTCAATGTACGGCGATCTTTGGATCGTATACCGAGTCTATGATGATTTCAAAATCGCGGCATACAGCATCGTCAGAGGGGACTCTGGCTACAGGCTCTCAGTCACAGGGAAACCGTTGAATATCCTATTCCCCTCATGGGACGCAAACAAGATTCAGGAAGAAGTCTCCCATGCTTTCGACGTCGGGTTTCTCAAAATGGAGATCCGGGAGGCGGACTCAACTTGGGAGGCAATCGAGGAGCCTAGCATGGATGAGGACGCGGAGTTTTGCAGCTACGAGCTCCTCGAGGACTCCGAATGGGATGATTTGCATGACATCGTGCCAAATACCGACTCTAGAAAGGTTTCTTGTGTAGCATAGCGCTGAGGGATGATATCCTTAGATCCGAGGGGGTCATTGAAAGGTGGAAGGTGGAAGGTGGAAGGTGGAAGGTGGACGGATGCCAGGATGAGGATATACAGTATGTTGGTACTGCTGGTGCTGATTGGGAGCACAAAACTATGTACGGCGGAAAGGAGAAAATTCAATCACTACCACCCTGAATTGCCTGCCACAGATACGCATGAAGTATCATTCTGGAGTCTCTCACCCTTCAAGCATGTAAGAAACCGAGATGATGTGTAATGGATGAAACCCTAAAGACGGCGTTTCTCGGCATTAGGACGTTTCCCCGCATTCTCGATGAACATATCCAAATGAGGCACTTGGGAAAACATTGAGCGTTTCATGGTTCGCTAAAGAAGAGAAATTTCAAAAAAAGCTTATCCAATGCCGGATGAGGTTCATCTGGATCAATCCATAGTCCGCGTCAGCCCACAGCCTATCCCGGCTATTTCAATCGTCACTCACAACTTTCATACTCACGTGTAGAATAAACTCGAGTGGACGAATAACTTCAAGTGGACGTCAACTCGTGGGTAAATGCCGCGACAGCATTATAAGATCTCGTGGTAGCCTCGCAAAACCTGTATTTCATTCTTTCCAGTATTGTAGCCCCTAGCACATTGCAATATTTCAATCCTCAAAAATGGGTCTTCTCAGACTCATCGGCCTAAGTGCCCTTGCCGGTTCGTTGGCACTAGCACAGTCCGCAAAGATTCGCTACATGCCATTTGGTGACAGTATCACGGAGATCGTTTGCTGGCGAGGACTTCTTTGGACTCAGCTGCAACAAGCTCAATACACGAACATCGATTTTGTAGGATCTGGAACCGGTCAAAACCCATCGGGATGTTCCACAGCCACCTACGACAAGGACAATGAGGGCCATTCAGGGTTCTTAGCTATTGACATCGCCAACAAGAAACAACTCGTGGGCTGGCTGCAGAAAAATCCCGCCGATATCATCACGATGCATCTGGGTACGAACGATATTGTCCAGCAAAGCAAGTCAACGGCAGATATCATTGCAGCATTCAGCACGCTTGTACAGGTGATGAGGGATTCAAACCCGAAAGTGAAGATCATTGTAAGTATTTCAAAGTTTCTTGGAAGAATCAATGGCAGAGGAACATGGCTGATAGATTACAGGTTGCCCAGATCATTCCAATTGGAATTGGCTCATCCAACACTGCTATTCAAGCGTTGAACAAAGCGATTCCTACCTGGGCCGTCTCAAAGAATACCACTGAGTCTCCAATCTGGGTCGTTGATCAGTATACGGGCTTCAGCACATCGGACTTGAGGGACGGCGTACATCCGAATGCCAACGGAGACGCCAAGATGGCTGCAAAATGGTACCCAGCTCTTGTAAATGCCATCAAAGTGGTGCAGGGGAACAGTACAGTCAAGAAAGAAATTGAATTTGTTTCGTAGGGGCGCCAAAGCAGTCGGCAATGCGTGAAAATGTAGCTTGACTGATGTGGGGAACTTCAGAACGGGCGGTCTAAGCAGGGGGGAAGCATGAAGAGGAGGCAGTATCTACGATCAAAGAATGACAGTTGTCCATTCAATGAATACCATCTAAAGGCCTGTGATGAATAGGTTTTGCCAATTCTGTGAATGACTAATCACCTTCAAGGAGACGTCTATTAGCTTCCACTGTGTTGGATGTCTAGGTTCGTCTCAACGACTGCTCGTCTTCTAGAAACGTTTGCAGACGGATTAGGTCTAGTAGGGTCAGGTAGGCAGATCATGCTAGTCAGAACAACCAACATTCACCTACGGCTAGTTAACTTGGACACCGCATACTTAACGTTGTTTCCCTAGCTCATCTCTGGCCTTATCACCAAATAATAAAAATACGCCCTCCACACAGCACTACTGGCATTATCAGAAAAAAGAAACAAAAAACATATCAAGATGTCGGTCTTGTAAGCGAGTCCCTGGTATTCCCCTTTGCCGAATACTTCCAGCTAAAAATCCCCAGTATCCACTCCAAGACCCCCGGGCCTCTTCAACTGCACGAGGTGAACTACTACGAAGCGTCCATTCGAGGATACACCTACAAGCCCATCAACAAGACTGGTTCTTATCAAGTCCTCACTAGCGGACGAGCACCCGCTCTAGCCATGCCAACCAAGTACAAAGTCCGTCAAGATGGAAACGTGTATCAGCTTGCGTTATCCAGAAGCACGAATGACACTCAAGCTGGCAAGTTCAGAATTGAGAAAGTGGGCGATAAATACAACATATTGCGGAAGTACAATAGTGGAAACACAGTTTTGTACCAGCTTGTGAAGACGGAGAATGGCTTTGATGCCCGCAAGGCACTTGGACAGGATTTGACTTACATTCCTGGATGGGATGATGCTCTTGAGCATGCGGAAGCTGGACGTGCGTTTGATGTTGGTCTGTTTGTGCATCAAGTCCAGGAAGAGGCAAGTCAGGAACAGGACAAGGCTATCCAGGATGAGTGGGATCTCGTCGGTATGTATGAGGTAGAAGAGGATTTTGAGATGGTTGAAGTACCCTCAGCTACTGTCTGAGCATTTCAGAACTCATTGAAGGACAATGGGGGGTAACGAGCCCTATAGCTCAAGTCTGTGCTTTCAGGGCATTTTACACCAAAGGCGAAAATGAGAATAATTAAATACTTATTTTTTTAGTGATAAGAAAGATTATTACTTCAATATCAATTATATTATC
>Ga0247778_1000508_pt1 | contig 46257 bp, 44 predicted proteins | sample UWRJL049202B5_FD_179939 | JGI IMG/M metagenome (GOLD analysis project Ga0247778, IMG submission 179939) | Plant litter microbial communities from Arlington Agricultural Research Station in Wisconsin, United States - UWRJ-L049-202B-5 | ecosystem: Environmental > Terrestrial > Plant litter >...
CTTTTGACTACTCGCGCAGGAGGTCTTGGTATCAACTTGACAAGTGCAGACATTGTTGTACTCTATGACAGTGATTGGAACCCACAGGCAGATCTTCAAGCAATGGACAGAGCCCATCGAATTGGTCAAACCAAGCAGGTTGTTGTTTACAGATTCGTCACCGAGAACGCCATCGAGGAGAAGGTGCTTGAACGCGCAGCTCAGAAGCTTCGTCTTGACCAGCTTGTCATTCAACAAGGCCGTGCACAAATTGCCGCGAAGGCTGCCGCCAATAAGGACGAATTGCTCAATATGATTCAGCATGGTGCGGAGAAGGTCTTCCAAACCAAGGGAGCTACAGGAGCACTTGCTGAGAAGGGTGCCGATCTGAACGACGACGATATCGACGAGATTCTCAAGCACGGCGAGGAACGCACAGCCCAACTCAATGCTCGTTACGAGAAACTTGGAATTGACGACTTGCAAAAATTTACCTCCGAATCCGCCTACGAGTGGAATGGCCAAGACTTCACAAGCAAGAAAAAGGAGATTGGCATCAATTGGATCAACCCCGCCAAGCGTGAACGCAAGGAACAATCCTACTCTATGGATAAGTACTATAAGCAGGCTCTGTCTACTGGTGGTCGCACTGCAGATACCAAGCCAAAGGCTCCTCGAGCGCCCAAGCAAGTCACAGTCCATGATTACCAATTCTTCCCGGGCAGACTGCGGGACTTGCAGGACCGCGAGACTGCATACCACCGTAAGGAGATTGGGTATAAGGTACCACTTCCCGAGGGTGGTGATGAGGATCTCTCCGACCGTGAGGCTGAGCGTGCTTTGGACCAAGCTGAGATTGACAATGCTACTCCACTTACTGAGGAAGAACAGGAGGAGAAGCAAAAATTGTCGCAGCAAGGATTCGCTGATTGGAACCGCCGAGATTTCCAACAGTTCGTCAATGGCTCTGCAAAGTTTGGCCGCAAAGATTATCAAGGAATTTCCACCGAGATCGACAGCAAAGACCCAGACGAGATCAAGGCCTATGCGAAAGTCTTCTGGACGCGGTACACTGAGATTGCTGATTACTCCAAGTATATCAGCTTGATCGAAGCAGGCGAGGAGAAGACTCGTAAAATGGAGCACCAGCGAAAGATGCTGAAAAAGAAATTGGGACAATACCGCGTTCCCTTGCAACAACTCAAGATCAACTATTCAGTCTCTACCACGAATAAAAAGGTCTATACCGAAGAAGAAGATCGCTTCTTGCTAGTTTTGCTAGACAGATATGGTGTCGACAGTGAGGGAATATTCGAACGTATTCGTGACGATATCCGCGACAGCCCACTTTTCCGCTTCGACTGGTTCTTCCTGAGCAGAACTCCTGTCGAAATCAGCCGACGATGCACAACTTTACTCACTACCGTCGCCAGAGAATTTGAGGATGCATCTGCGCCCAAGGCATCTAATGGCAAAGGCAAGAGAGAACCAGATGACGATGAAAATGACGAGGATAGTGTTCTCGGCATGGGGCCAGCAAAAAAGAAGTCGAAGAATGGTGTTAAGGTATGATAATTTCGCGCGATGCTTCTGCAAATACTAATTCTCTACAGAACAAAGCTCTCGATAATGTCAAGTCGGCTGCAGGAAGCAAGGCCACATCTGCCGCTCCTTCCTCACGCGCCTCGAGCGTCATGTCAACTGCCTCTAGCCCTGCGCCTGCGCCAAAGGGCAAGTCGAAGGGCAAGAAGAAATGAGAGTGTACTATGTAATTATTATGAATGTTTTCTTTGTGGCTTGGTAGGGTCAAAATAGGGGCGTATGAAGAAACCGGTGGAATCATTGATTTGGCGTTGTTAAGAAGTTTTCGGGAGGTAGAAGCCATGATGTTCGTGCTCTAGAAACCGGATAACACAGGACTCATGTAGTGGTTAACGTAGTGCTTTCTCCAATGAACAATATTTTCCTATCCACCAGATCCTTCTTACCCCTTTTTCGCTTGGTCGCGTGGTCACCCAATCAGAGCGTCAGATCTTGATGACTAATAATTCCCCTAAAATTTCGCAAAATGCACTTCCACACCTGATAGATGTTTGATCCCCGAAATATCGTGTAGGCCGGGCCCTAACCCTTAGAGCCAATCCTTTTCCCGAAGTTACGGATCTATTTTGCCGACTTCCCTTATCTACATTGTTCTATCAACTAGAGGCTGTTCACCTTGAGGACCTGAGAAATTTCACAAAAGGTACGTCGCATTTGTTTCCTGCTTCTGCAGATATAATTCACAAGTCAGAGTGCGAGTTGCAAAATCTGGTCATTGCATGGTCGTGGAAAGAAACGTAGGGTGTGAAATTCTTGGAAATCATGAGACGTCCCCGAACAGAATCTGTTTTCGGCAATTCTCAGGCACTTTAATGTTAAAAATGAGTTCATGCCATGTTAGAAGTCTAAAACCTTGCCAAATCTGGGTTCGAAAATCTATCGTTTGGGCAACCTGAAGTGGCCCTTGAGTTTTTTCAACTACACAGATTATTTCGCAGCATCAGATGAACTAACATTTCAAACAGCCAACATGTCTCTTGCTGCAAAATTCGATGGCTTGGAGCTACCAGCTTCAGCCGACTTTCATGTGCATCTACGGTATGCTTCGACTTCCTCTAATCAAACATCTCCATCTCAACTCCCCTGTGTTGAGAATTGCTGACTCGAGATCAGAGATGGGGCTATGATGAAGGCAGTAGTTCCAACTATACGCCAAGGAGGATGCAATACGACTTTCGTCATGCCAAATTTGGTGCCTCCTCTTACTTCCGCATCAGATGCCCTTGCCTACAAGGCCCGTCTCCAAGAGCAAGACTCCAGTATCAACTTTCTAATGTCACTTTATCTTCATGAAAAGATTACGCCCGCGGTTGTCAAAGGAGCTAAGGTCAGCCAAAGAAAACCCTATATAAACAATACTCACGCTGGTTTGGTGAGCAGGCCCAGGGAATCGTCGGCATCAAGAGTTATCCTGCCGGAGTCACGACGAATTCAAGCTCTGGGGTCGTATCCTACGAGCCTTTTTACCCAGGTAACTCATCCTTAATCCTTCATCCCAAGTTTGTGATCTAATGTTAGACGTTCACAGTCTTCGCAGCAATGGAGCAATGCGGCATGGTTCTAAACATCCACGGCGAATGCCCCTCAGGAAAAGATATCACAATCCTCAACGCAGAATCGAATTTTCTCCCTACTCTCAAAGTTATCCATGAGAAGTTCCCTCGTCTCAGGATTGTCTTGGAGCATTGCACGACCAAGGGCGCCGTTGAGGCAGTGCGGGCTTGTGGACCAAACGTTGTGGGAACTATCACGTATGGCGCACCTCAACATGTTCTTTATGTTAAAGGTATTGAAGCTGACATTCTCTGAGTATAGCGCACACCATCTCTATCTGATCGTAGACGACTGGGCAGATAACCCATTCTCATACTGCAAACCCGTGGCAAAGAATCCAAGTAAGCGCGCCCATGCTATCATCTCGAAGGAACTGTACTAATTCTCTACCAAAGGTGATCGCGAAGCCCTGATCAAAGCAGCCATCGATTGCAGCGGGAAGTTCTTCATGGGCAGCGACTCCGCGCCCCACGACATCAGCGCCAAGAAGGGTGGAATGGGAAAGACAGCTGCAGGCGTGTTTACACAACCGTATGTCACACAATTAGTTCTCGGTGCTTTCGAAGAAGCTATCGCGAGGGAAGTCATCACCGAAGCAGATGTCACGAAGGAGATATTAGAGGGCTTCCTGGGGGGATGGGGACGAAAATTCTACGGCATTAGAGATAGCAGCAATGAGAGGATCGTGCTGCGTAAAGGTGCGGAAGTGGTTCAGGAATCATTCAAGGGCGAAGGGGTAGAGGTTATACCCTTCCGAAGAGGACAAAGCACGTGGAGCATAGAGTGGAAGTAGGGGTTTTCTCAAGATATCTTTTATCTATCTATTTATCATTGAGATCCGTGAGAAGCAAAACCGCCAGGGCAACCTTCTGATAACGCCATCCGTAATGCAGAGAAAGAAACACAACCAGAATGAATCCACCAATTTCAGATTTGCGCACTATCCCATCAACCTGCATGCGTTTTGTAGAGCGCCGTAAATGCGAAGCAGAGCCCAACACTCAAATGCACCAATTTTGTACTCCAATCCCGGGAGTGTAAATGCAAGCAAACGCCGTGCTATGCTTCTGATGTGCGCCGAAATGAAAGAAACGAACAGGAAAAATGCTAAGTTGCCTGGGCAAGTGACATCGAACCCAGGAGCATTCGAAAGAAAAAGTGTATAACCCCACCCCCAATGTGAGCCCCGAGCAGCAGCGACGAGTGACTGCGATAATTCCGTGACGAGGGAGCCCTGTAAATTCCCAAGTGCAGGTTGTTATCACTAAGTGTTGTGTAACTCGCACCGCCTAATTAAAATGAAGAAGTATCTAGAAGGAAAGAAAACCAAGCGGATATGGTCAAAGTCGATGGCCGAGTGCTCTGCAAGCCCGGAGATAGCCCTTGCAGAATGTTCGACTGCAGCAGGAAAAGTCCAGAATGCCAGAAAATGGTGCCTGTGCCCTGACCTAGCGATGGCGAGGTTGATAGGTGACCTGGTCATCATCGTCATTCTTGAACTTGGGACTTCTGCTGTTCCGGCCACCATTATTACCATCAAGCATACAGTAGGGATTGTTCGAGGTGTAGCCAGCCAGATGATTGTATTGAGGCTGCTGGCCGATAGCACCAAACGAGTTACTATTGCTGGCTGTATGGTCATGTTAATTAAGGAAACAAGAAGAGCGCCACGCTACTCACCTTGGTGGTTGTACTTCTCATTCTGGAATGAGCCATTGCCCGAATGGAAGCTATCTTGACGACGCCATGGTCCCGAGGTTCTATTGGGGTTGGAAGGAGGGCTCGACATAGCGGGTGCAAGAGCGGCCGGGACTTGAGAAGGAGGGGAGAATGACGGTGTGCCGTAGGCCCGACGATACCAGCTGGGATAGCCGTGAGTGAGACCCAGAGACAATTGGGTTGCCTTATCGGTAGGCATCACATGCTTATACTTGCAGCCCATCTGGGTGAAGGCACAAACACCCTCGTGGATCCACTTGTCACAGTAGATCTTCTCTCTACGCGGAGGAAAGTGCATTCGGCCGTTTCCCATAGCTGGCGGGGAAGTTGCAACAATGGTATCGATCTGGCGCTGAAATTTTTATTAGCATCCATCGACGAGACACATCGCAAGTGTTTGTATATATGAAGATTTGCTGCTTACTTGCATAATGTCACCAGATTCAATGCGACTTCCAGCCCTCGGACGGCCTTGTCTAAGTCCCAAAAGCTGGTCGACAACCTACGAAGGGTTAATTCGCCGTTGTCAGAAGATCAAAGTAACGTACCTGAGGGTCAATCATAGGATCAGGTCCTGGTCCTCGACTACGGGGCGATGGTTGACGTGGAATTGGGAGTTCGATCAAACCCTTTGGACCCTCATGTTCTGGATAAGTACGGTGAAGATCGTCGGCGGGGACTAATCTCGTGTATGAACCGTCCTTGCGTCGAATGCAATAGCCGTATGCAACATCCAACTGGGACTGCTCGGGCCATGCAGAACCAGGCACAACCTCAGTGAGGGGACAACCGGCCCCAAAGGATCCATTTCGCGGGTAGAGGGCCATGGAATCACTGCCGTTACGAGGATTTCCTTGTCCATTTGAGGGTCCCATACCGGTATATGAGCCGTTGTGACCATTTCCACCGTTGTTATAGCCTCCGCTGAGGCGTTCAGAACGCTCACGAGCTGGCTGAAACGAGTTGTGATTGGAGTTCGACATCTCGATAGCACGAATAGGTGATCTGGATCTAACAGGCGCCCTGTGATCATCAACCGATGTCAGCAACGAGATCATCTCAATATCCTGCATATCGCACGTGTGTGGTACAGCATTCTGAACAGACTTGAGAAGTTCCACATTGGAAGCTGGAGGCGAAGCGAGGATTGCCTCCGTGGTTGGCATATTGAGCGCGCAGGCCTTGACGAAATGTGTGGGTGTAGAGGAAATTATGAGAGAAGAAAGAGGGTGGTACGAACAAGAGTATCTCTATACAGTCTATGGGAAGACTGCAAAAAGAGGCTTGTCTGAAGAACGACAGGTAAGTTGATGGGAGTCGTGAGAAGGAAGGGTCGTTAGAAGTGTAACATACCTCTTGAAGGATAAGCACAAGGTTTCTTCGGAGATTTCTTCTAGATTAAATACCTAGATAGAGTCAAAAATCTGCCTGATTCCTCCCGTTTGCTGGTAGCAAATAAGCTTGTTAGGTAGACGGGCCCTCATGCAGCAAGCCGCATTTGGGTACACGTGACCGTCTTCCAGAGACAAAGCAGAGTACAAACAGTTACGAGACTTGCAGAAGGTAAAGGCAGTTTGCAGCACGGTAGTTGGGTACTTACTTATATTGCACAAAGGTTTGCGCCCGTCAAAGTATGCCTATTGCTTCAGTCAGCTTGGTTGTTGAAAGCGAAAACACAATGGGACAACCGTTTGGCCATGCCGACGTGCATGATTTCGCGGGACCTCAGTTGGGGAATGGGGAGTGGGGAATCTGGAAAACTCACGATGTGCGGAGAATCCGAGCAAATACCGATCAGAGAATTGTTGTCGTTGTATTGAATTGCGAGGAAGGTGAGTTGTCAAGACCGGCTTGATCGTCGGTAGAGTGAATATCAAACGCTCTGGAAATGTTTAGAATCACAGGACGTATACAAAGTCCTAGATATAATAAATATCTATAGAAAATCAAGAAGTGGAATCTTACGTGCTGCGGAAGGTGATGAGAGTATCCTGAAATACTTGCAAGGCTCTTGCCTGTCTCGCTGTCAAAGCGAAGTTGGAGGCAGCGACGAATCATAAATCGGCAGGTCCCTTTCAAGTCGTTAATGTATACTGCGGAGTCTATTTGTTTTTAGTTATATACCTAGTGCTCTTGCCTTTGATAGTATTTATTCGAAGCAAATGCTTCCGATGGAGAAGAGGAGAGGAAGATAGGGAGAAAATCTGTTTCATGGTCAATTTATATATCATAATAGCCTCTCGGCTTCAGTCAAAGAGTGTGCATACTTATAGCTTGTAGTGCGCGCCAATGACTCTTGTCTTGATCGTTGCATTGTTGTGATGTTGATGGAAATCGAGGAGGAACCTCCGGGCAAAGCAGAGGTCGATTTATACTCTCGACAACTGCCAGAAATGGTACGATTACCCGCAAAAAACATTCAATCCAGATACGTGACCTTGTAGGGTTATTGGCTCTTGTAGGCTATTCTTGCCATTACTGGTTGGATCATCGTGTGTTAAATATCAATTCACAAATGTTGAAGTCGATCTGTGAATCGAAGGCGACAGCGCCTGGTGACGCTTGCTTCACCAGGCAACTATGCCCCAAGCCGACTTCGCTTCCTACTGGATAAAAGTTGTGACTCAACCTAGATATAATGCTTTTTCCGACTTTATCTTACCATACTAGCCAGTACGAGCAGGAGAACAAAACAGAACAAAACATTGTGTTTTGAATGTAGACTTGCTATTCGCAGATTTGGTTCTTACTTGGCACGTATGAGATAATGAATCTTAGCCGGTGGTGCCTCGAATAGCTATAGCCCGCGAAGCAGAGAGCTCGACAATGGTGAAGCAGAGAGCTTCTGATGCAATTTCGAAGTTTCATCAATGCAATTTCGTGCCGCAAGTCGTACGGGGGCCTCACTGGAGAACGCTTGTGTAGTAAGTGGTACTCAACTCAATGTCAATTATCAGAATTCAAGAACAGGACAGAGCATAAGAAACATTTTGTATCGGTGCTACAGGGCGCACTGAACTGCAAGTAGTGACTTACAAACGGCAAAGAGACGCCGAGAAACGCGTCTCTCGACAATGGTCGTAGCCTATTGAGAAGTGAGTGTTCTGGCATGGAAGATCGTGCCGTTGGGCCTCGAACCAAGATAATGCTGCAATTCCCCGGTGTTGTGGACATCCTGACGCAAGCGATTCGACTGCGAGGCTCTTGGAAAGAGTTGCCTAGGTAGAAGATTGTCAACATCGACATAATTGGAGAGATGTTGATTTCTCCTGCCTTGAACTACGGCCAGTGTACATTTGAGCAGCTTTGGTAGCCTGTCGCAATATGCATGTCGTCCGCAGGTGGGACAAGGTGGCTGGGAAAAGGAAGTCCGTGCACCAGCCAAATCCCAAGTTCACCGATGAGCAGCACTGGTTTGCTTCTACAGCTCAGTGGTCTCCAATAAGCATGTTGTAGTCTTCGGTTTGACCCAGGGATGCGGAACAGAGGAACGTATCGTGGTGCACTTGTATAAAGTAGTAGCACCCAGACTGCCACCCTTCGCTCCTTCCTATATCATTACCTCCAGCGGCAACAACATCCGGACTCTCGAGGACAGAGTGGTTCCTTTTGAAATATACTTCGCTCATGGATGCAAGAATACTTACAGATGAATGACCAATTCGTCCTTGAGCATCCCGCGCTTAGATTTTTTTACGCAAACCTGGGCTTCCCTTTCCAGCAACGCAACATTTGGACAGCCAAAGTTCCTTGCAAATCTCCACTACTGGCGAATTTTTATGCGTCCATGCTTCGAAGTCTCAACTTTTCCCAAAGGTTGAGTCAACACGAGTGGGCTTGAAACTTAGGATATGGGCCCGACATCGTGGGCTTTTCGCCACTTTGGAAAAATGGAGATTGAAACCAGAAGCTCGAAGAAGTTGTAGCAAAAATTCAAATGATACTATACTAAGGGCAGCCTTTGAGGCTGTTTGAGCACATTTTGAGGCTCTATAGCGGAGACGGTGTGGGGTTTCTTCCTTGGCTCTCTTGGCTTTTTGCCATTACCCGGAAGTCTATTGGCCTCAGCTCCCCGACCTCCAAGAAACCTTTCACAGGTTTGAACCGTCGGGTTTTCAAGAATGGGGCCTATTTCGGCTGTCAAGCTTGTTACATGAAAGTCCATGAGCAAGATATGCAGATACGTTCTTGGCGGTGGTAGTTGAAGTCTTTAAAGACAGAGTTTGGCCACTCATTATATTTTATTTTCATTCTTGTATTTTCTGGTCACTCGACCCCATTTCATCGCGACCATGGATTCTCTTTTCCGCCGAGCACATATTCAGGAAACTTCCGATAACTCTACAATTGAACCGCATTGGGGTTATACTGATAGAATACTTCCTTGCCTTAAAGATGCGGATTCATGCAAGTATTTAGACGCTATATACAAGATGCATGATAGATCCAGTATGTGAGGAATTTCAGCCTGTCTTGTTCAGGTCCTCGGGCCCGGGCTCGCGGTGGACAGAAAAAGCGGCACTAATTATTGCCATTTTGAATGTCCCACTCGCCGTGTCACATTCAGAATTAGTACTGCTTTTTTGGTCCATTAGGAGCCGGGCTCTCTCAGATCCAAGGACCACGTTACTGATCCGGCAGTCTGCAGTGCTTTACACCTTCATTTTATGGGCTGTGATTGCCTTTGTATTACTACTCATAGTCGGTCTTCAATGGTTAAGGCCAACTCCGAAACGCTATCTGCCCGAGAAAGGATCCGAAGGACAGGCAGGAGTTGTGCGGGAAAGCACCTACTCGAGAGCGTGGAGAGCAGTCCAGTCTTCAACGAGAAAATGGTTATTGCCAGAAGGATTTGTCTCATTCTTCGGAAATGTAACGAGGCTACAAATTTTCATTCTCGCTTTTTTGCTATTCTATCTGTTGATATTTTCGTAAGTGAGACTTTTCGGGTTTAAATTTTGATATGGAGAAATTTTCTCCACATGGATTGCCAGGTTTATTTGGGATCCAGCTGACACACACAGGCTCGTCGGAATAATCTACAAAACTTGGATAGTACCACTGAAAAACACAAAATTACACGAAACTCGATCTAACGTGTCGGGATTTGGGAACAGGGTTGGCATCCTGGCATATGCTCTGACTCCTCTCACTGTAGCACTTTCAACCCGAGAATCGATCATCACCCTTGTGACTGGTATCCCTTACCAATCGCTCAACTTCTTGCACCGCTGGCTTGGACGTATCATCTTCATCCAGTCCTTTCTCCACACCCTAGTTTGGACAGTGATTGAAGGAAAACTCTATCAGCCGCAACCAAGTTTGTATATGGTGTTCATGAACAATACTTACATTGTCTGGGGCGTGATAGCCATGGCCCTCGTTACTTTTCTCTATGTCTTCAGTTTGCAGAGAGTCGTCAAATGGACTGGGCATGAATTCTTCAGAAAAACCCACTATGTCGTTGCTGCGGTGTACTTTGGTGCATGCTGGGCGCACTGGAGTCATCTAGCTTGCTGGATGATCGCTTCACTTGGAGTATGGGGGCTGGACAGAGGAATCCGGTTTTTGAGGACAGGGCTGATACATGTTGGATATTTGAATAGTACGAAGGGTAAGAGCCACTACCATAAGATCCTGACTACTCTGCTCACCTGCTTAGACTTCGGATTTCATTCATCACAAGCTACAGTCAAGTACTTCGATGACGAAGATGGAGGGGTTATCCGCCTGGAGTTCAACCAGAACATGGAAGCCTGGGCTGTTGGACAACATTTCTTCCTCTGTTTCCCTGCTCTTACCATCTGGCAATCTCACCCTTTGACCGTGGCTTCTGTTCCAGAGCCACATCCAGCCTGTCTCCAACACACTTACATCATTAGATGCAGAAAAGGGGAGACTGGTCGACTCAAGACACTTGCATTGAGCGAATCAACAGACTCATCCATCAAGGAACCCGATACACCTATCACAACTCCTGTAATCCTAACTGGGCCCTATGGCACTCCTCTCCTCCCATACCTTCCCAATACTGGCCCCGAAATTACTAATATGCTAGCAATAGCAGGCGGCACCGGTATCTCCCTGACTCTTCCCGTCATCCTCGCAGCAACATCCACTCCCATTTTCGCAAATGCAGCCATCGACTTCATCTGGATCGTCCGGCGCTCCACGAATGTGCAATGGATATCCCAAGAGCTCGACGAGCTCAAAAGCTGTGCACAACTCACAGGCTGGAATCTCCGCATGCATATTTATATCACCCAAGAGAAAGAAGCCTCGGCTTCAGAAACCAACTCGCTTCATGATGAAGCTGGCGAAAAGGGAGAGGCCGGAGAAAGCATCACGCCTATCGCGGAGGGATGTTGTTCATCGGATACAAGTACAGAAAAGAGTGGAACAGGCGTGTGCTGTTCTGCTAATACGGGCTCTTCAGGGAAAGGAAAGCAGTGCAGAGAATTCTGTACGACTTATATGAACTCCTGCCATCCCTCATTGGACGATATTGTCTCAAGTTTCGTGGAGAATCGTGCACACTCATCGCATCGCACGAGGGTTATTGCTTCTGGCCCAGCAGGAATGGGACATGATTTGAGGGCAGCTGTTGCGAAGGTCAACGATGGAGGGAAAGTGTGGAGGGGCGATATGAGGTGGGATGTTGATTTACACGTATGCAAATTCCCCGAGCATTTTTTTCCTTTGATTGTACACTTCACAAGTCTTGACACCCCTATTGGTTGTCTCAGCGCTCCTGAGACATTCAAAAGGAGTATTGAAACTCGCGAATCGCGCGGAAACTACTTGATTAAGTAATACTGACTCTGGGAACTTGCAGTGGGATGATCGGATGGGTTAAGATATCCTATGATCAGCATAATAAGTTGATGATTTAAAGTTCTTGCGGTACTTACTGTGAAGGTAAAATTTGTCCCGCGACCGCTTCCAATATTTATTCCAGTTTAAGACTTTGAAGGTCGTCATATCACTCCATCCCCGTGCTCAGCAAGCACCTTCCCCTTTCGCAGCACATATTAATTCGCCCCTTCCCTCTCTCTACTAACCGCTCTCCACAATGAGCGCTCTCAATCTGAAGCAAGTGCATCACCAACTAGGGGCAATCTTTTTTTTAGTGAGCCGTTAAGAAGTGATGATGGGGTTTCGTTCCTGTGTACTGATTGGCACTCTCGTTGCTCACAAAGGTAACTTTAGAGTCAAAATGAAGATTAGAAGAAAAAAGGCACAACAGACAGTACGCATAGTGTGTAATTCTATTCGTTTCATTTATGACCACTCGCTTCTTGAGAATATCTCTTTAGAGAGCCGTAATCTATGAATGTCTTCTCTCTGTATCTGGGTATGTATGCATGACGAAGCGCACGTGTGTAAAAACAAACCACCCCTCCCCCTATCTCCCAGGCCAAAGACGACTTTTGTGTGTATGAAAAGGGCAAAATATGTACAAAAAGGACGCATAGGCTTATCAATGAGACTTCTTCTTCTGCATGAACTTTGCGAGTTCACCTCTCAAGAAAACCCGCGCGGTCTCGATCTTTGATGCCTGTTCGGGATTTGACCTCATCTCATTCAGGCCGTCGAGTAGCAGTCTAATCTCGGCCTCGGTTCTCATTTGAGGACAGTTGGACAGGATCCCAATGTGGGCCATACCGCAAAGCTTACATTCCGCTGCTTTGGTCGTTCTCATCGGTGGCGGGCGTATGGTTTGGCTCCCTCCAACTGTGTCTCCTGGTCGATTTACACTGTGTGGTCTGAAGAGATCTTGCGGATTTTGATTGCTCGTGAATGTTCCGAGTCGTGGTCCATTTCCATTTGCGTTACCATGTTGGCTTGGGAGGTAGTTGGGAGGAGGAGCGAGAGGTCGGCGTTGGTGTTTTTCAATGGGGAAAGCTGGCCTTGGAATTCGAACGTTGCTAGGCTGGTGTTGGCTTGATGAGGGTTGCCATTCTGATTGCTGAGGCTTCCCGTTGACGAAGGCTGATCTGGACTCGCCTTCGGCGTTGGGTGGGAGGATGGGGTTCTGAGTTTGATTTGTATTCTTTTGCGGGTCGGATGAGGGTTGTGGTTGGAGTCCAGCTCCGCGGTCTTTTCGCTTCGTGTATTTTCTTTTGGGGGGCTTGACAGGGTCCTTGCTTCCTTCAGAAATGTCTTTTCCAATGCTTGGGCGGGACTGGGGCTCGGGCTGAGGTTGGGGCGGAGTTGGGTGTCCGTGGATGATGTCAGCGTTGAGGGGACTAGGGTTGGTTTCGTGTTCTGCGTTGTAATGCTGTCAGCATGTGAATGCTTAACGTGTTTCTGCTTAGCCATTATATTCGGACGCTGAATGGAATTTGGAGTAGACGTAGGAGAAATGAAGGGAGTATGCAGTCCAGAAGCTTTTGGAAGATCACTGTCTTTCTTCAACACGAGCGCTTGCTTCTGAATATCACCTGGAGTTTTCGGGGCGTTTGGTCGCTTGATGTCAGTACTTCTCTGTCCATCAGGTACTTGAGCCTTGCCCGTTCCTGATAGCTTTACAGAGCTACTTGAATTTGAGGCACCGGGTGTATTAACGCCTTTCTCAATAGTCGAAGCATCGATAGACTCGCTCTGTTTATTGGCACGATGACTATCGATGGCTGCCTGCTTGATATTTCTGGCATTCGGGTGTCGGTGCCTAGGGTTTAGAGTAATGGTTTTCGAAGGGAAAATTCGTTGACCCTTAATAGGTGGCACTGGCTTTTTCGGAGTTGAACGCTGCCGAACAGATTTTTTCGTACCTTTTGATGAGCGATCTTTGCCTGTTTCTAACTCTCGTGGATCAAGGTCATCGCCTGGCTCCGAATCTTTGTCTCCATCGGAGTCACTAGCTGCCGAGAAGTCTTCGTCGCTGGCCGACTCGTCCACACCACGTTTAGCTTTGGGCTTTGGGGATGGAACAGCGTCGTCGTCGTTCTGGTAAGTGACGTTCTGATTGATCAGCATCAAGCAAGTACGGGAAGAAGGAGCAGAAAATCTTACATGGCGAGCCCGTTTCCCCCTTCCGAATGTCTGCATGTTCCTTGCAGCTTCCGCTGCCGCATCGGCCTCGCGTTGCTTCAAGATTTGCTCCCATACCGAGATATCTGGGGCGGCTTGTTCCGCGTCAGGATCGCCAACATCATCTGTAAGAGTACCTTTATCATAAGCCCAGACACGTGCGAGGGAAAATTGAGATTCTGCAGTCTTCTCTTCGTCCATTTCGGTATTCTCGACCTGGGTCCTATCCAACAACTTATCAACAGATGCGGAATCGTAGTGGATGTCGTTTCGATCGTCGTCATTGAACAGTGCTTCAGTACCATGCTTAAGAATCGATTCCATGTCGACACCAGCATCATCCTCGGCGCCGATGGTGTCAATCAGGGCCCCGAGGGCTAGCTTTTTGCGGCCGATTTGGATAATTTTTTCCTCGGCACTGTCTTTAGTCATCAGCTGGAAGACGAGTACCTTTTTGCTTTGGCCAATGCGGTGTGCACGAGAGATAGCTTGGATGTCTTGTTGAGGCTATATGGAAGTTAGTTTGACCTATACCCAAGCATACGGGGAGCACAATAAGTTATTCACATTGAAATCGGGATCCTGTAGAATGGTCAGTATGGGCTGATCTATGAGTGTTTTGGGAGGCTGGCGTACCATGATGAGCACAGTGTCGGCAGTTGCCAGGTTGATACCCACTCCTCCAGCACGAGTGGAGAGTAGGCACGCGAATATAGATGAGCCTTTTGCATTGAAGTCGTCAATTCGCTTTTGCTTCTCTTGCGCACTGACTGAACCATCGATACGCCGAAACGTAAGGTCAAGACCTTTCAGGAAGTCTTCGATCAAGCTGAGCTCCTCCAAAAATTGACTGAATATCAGGACACGATGCCCCCGTTCTTTTAATTTAGGCAACATGATCTCTAAGAGCTGGAATTTGGCGCAGGCATCAATAAGGTTGCGATGCATGGCTTCTTCGCTCACAGATCTTTCCTCGATCGCAGAGCTATAAAGAAAAGGATGACAGAGGCATTTTCGAAGTTGCATCAAGATGTTATTCAAGTTGCCACGTTCCGTTGCGCGAAGTACCGTCCCTTGACCGAAAATTGATTTGATGAGTTGAGGGTTTTTGGCTAGAATAGATTTGTAGAGCTTTTTCTGGACAATACTCATCGTGACCGGAAGAATTACTTGAGCAAGTGTTGGTAAGTGTTTCAAAACCTGGAGTTTCGTTCTCCTGTGATGAAAGTCAGTAAATTTTTGAGTATCAATACAGGTTAACTTTCCTTAAAAAGAACGGTTTGATGAGATCTTGAAGCTCAGGTAAGTTCTCTTTGGTTAGCTCCTCATACTTCTCGTCCAACTCTGAAGCGCTCAGAGAAGAATCAAGGAACTGGAGGAGATTGAATAGCTCGCGTTTGTTGTTCTGTAGCGGTGTACCTGGGAATTATCTCAGTATAAGTTTAGGCAAACAAAAAAAGCTTCACTTACCGGTCAGAAGAACTTGAAATGGCGTCTTCAAGGCTTTCAAGGCGCCATATAGGAGATTTTGATCGTTCTTCAAGCGTTGACCCTCGTCCACGATGAGGCCAGCCCACTTGATCTTCTTGAAGAATGATCGACTATGCTCATCAACTGGCCCTTCATACGACGTTATGACCACATGAGCTCGCAAATCTGAGGATTTGTCGGGGTAAAGCTCGTACTCATATGCCATATCCCGAGCCTTCTTAGCACCGTAATATGCCACAACACGAAGGCCTGGTGCCCACTTTTTGAGCTCTCTGCGCCAATTCGGGCATGTACTATTGGGTGTAACGACGAGGAAAGGCCAACACTACAAATGTCAGCGGCATTTAAAATTGGGGGGGGGCAACATCAATGACATACCTTTGGACGATCTTTTACTAAAAAGGCCATGAGAGCGATGAGTTGGACAGTTTTCCCTAGACCCATCTCATCGGCAAGGATGACATTCTTCTGCTGGTGGAAGTTTTGTAGCAACCAGTTGAACCCCTCCATCTGGTATTTGTACATGGGGAACGCAATTTCCGAGGGCTGTTTGGTTTGCGTTCCAATTTTCTTCTTGAGGTTGAGCGAGCGGAATTGGTCAACACGTTCCTTCAGGACCGCTGTAGGGACGTGCTTGAAGTATTTGCCAGCAAGATATTCATTGTACGCCTTGACAAAAGCGCTCCATCGATCTGTATCATCGGGGCTAGGCGGCTCCTCCCAGACTACATCGTCATACGTGAGACCTTCGAATTTTACATAGACTTGGTTGATCATGCTGATTCCAGCCTTGTCCGACTCTTCGGATTCGGGTTCAAACTCATCATCATATTCGACATCGAAGATGATTTCCATGGTGAGATACTCCTCTGGAATAGCCTCCTTTTCTGTCCATCTGGGCTTCTCGTTGATGCCTTCATCACGGCGCGTAAAAGCGTTCCGCATTGTTTTAGCAGTAACACCCCAGACCCAACTTCCCGGCATCCAAGCGCACTGAAAGTATGACTGATCCTCCCACTTGACTAGGTACTCCTTTTGGTCCTCGCTAAACATATCGACCGTATCTTCTGGGTCGCACGACTTTGCATCAACGGGCCTCCAAGCAACCAAGGTCTCAGGCTTCGACGCCTCGCAACAATCTTTGCATTGCCAATCGGAGACATATTCTTTGAGCCGCACGATACGAAGTTCATCTAAATCTTCTGGAGTCTTGGAGGTTTTCTTTAGGCCGGGGAGGTGCTCGAAGTGATATGGACGTTGGCAGCGAGTACAACGAAACAAGACATTGTAAGGGTTGTTGATTAGTTCATCAGCCACTTCTGTGATGGGGTCAGTACCATCATTTTCTTCTCTCAACTTCTCTTCCTGTTTTGCCGTCTTCCTGACAGAGAAGGACTTGCAAGCAGGTCCAGGCTTCTTACACCCTTGACAGATGTCTAATGGAGGGGCTGAAGAATCCTTCTTGTTAGGAATCCCGATGCATCGACGACACTGCAAGACAAAATTTTCATGGCCAATCTTGGTGACCATGTGTTCTCTGCCACTGCGGTATCCAAGACAATTTTTGTGAATCGAAGTAGAACAGCCTTGACAGTAGATCAATGGACTCGTCCCTTTGTTGGAGCTATTTCCAGTCCCCTTGCAAACATCACACGTGTTGTTATGAAAGACGCGGAACGGAGACTGTTTCGGTAGAGGCTGGTATATCTCCCGAATACTGATGACTTTTGGCGTATTGATTTTGGCGACATCGTCTGCATAGATCTCCTCATCCGCATCCCGCTCTTTCATGCTCTTGATGACTCTTTCGCGTCCCGATCTTCGAGTTGGTTGTTCAGGCTCCGACGAAGAAGTCTCACTTACAAGACGTGGGCGTCCTCTTCCCCTTCCTTGTGACTTGGATCGGTTCCGTCCATTTTTGGCTTTCTTGGCCCCTTTTTGAACGTACTGAATGTCCGAGTCATCAGTTTCCTCCTGTGCATCATCTGCCAGCTCGTCCTCATTGTCATCTTCGACAGCCCGTCTGGTAGAAGTGTTGCTTGCGATGCGACCAGAAGCGCGAGTGCCGACGCGGGCCCGAGTCCCTCGTCTCAAAGTAATTTCCGGGTCAGAATCAGAGCTTTCTTCTTGAACAGCGCGAGATGGTGGACGACTGCTGCCCGTGCTGGCAACTCTGCTACTTCGCCGTGTGTTGTTATTTGTCAAGAGCTTGACGCGGCCTTTCTCGAGTCGTCTCATTTTGACAGCCCCAGTGTCAGCGTAAAGCTCATCTTCTTCGTCCGAGTCAAGAGCTTGCTTAGAGATATCCACAAAATCTTTGTTTGTTATCTTGGTGCGGATACGCTTTGCCCTGCCGGCGGGTCTGTCGATCTCCATGCTGTCCTCTTGTGAATCCGTAACTGACGAGGAGGACTTGGCTTGATTATCGCCGTTGTTAAAGAAATCTAAAGCATTCTGGCCATTTCGAAGTTCACGAAGCTTGTCGACGGAAACCTATGGCCTTGTCAGTTTCTGGATTGGAAGAATTGGCGCAGAAGTCAAAACAGAATTTCAGTTGACTGTGCTTCGAAGATGGCAAGAGCGGCAACGGAGAGTAAGATCGGGAACGGATCTCGAAATATTATACGGACCATCTTGAAGAGCCTAGTTTTAGGAAACCAAAGATCTCCTACCAAAGCAGATCCCAGTTCGGTAGGCAGTTTGTGGATCGGGGTAGATGTGAAGGGGGTGCTAGAACATCAAGATGGGAGATGTGGTGGAGAGAAATTAAGAGAGAGGCAGGGGCAATTGACTTGAAGGTGATATTTTGTTAGTGGTGAACTCAATTCACCATTTTCGATAGTCTAAGAGAAAGGCTCATTCCAAGCCATCACCTTATGCTTAAGATTAGATCGAAAGACGCATCTTCATAGGGTCATTGGAATATACCAAAGTTACCACTCACTAGAGCGGAAGAAGAAAAAAAGCATGGAGAAGTGAATCTATCAGGGAAGGCACCAATTCACACTTACATCCTCTTTCCGTCCATCCTCAAACTCGATCTTGTAACCTAGTTGACCATCATCTCCCTCAAGCTCCTCTAGCACCGCTTCCACTGTTGTATCTCCGCGCCATGGTGCGTATTCCCAGGGCTTCGACGGGGCTGGAACCATGACTGCTATAGCATCTTCGGAGCCTCTCCCTTGTGAACGCTCTTCGTGCGACTTTTGTGCTGACTCTCGAAATCTATGAGACAAAGCTGAATGCGGTTGAGACGGCTCTCGCTTGGTGGTTGTTTTCTCGGGCGTACGGACTATCTCGTCTTCTGAGCTCTCGGAATTCGAAACATGGTCAACGGCTGCCATGTCGAAGGTTTGGACGCGGCTTGTTACACGGGCTTGAGTACAGGATTAAACCTCTGCGAGAATCAGTTAGCACTAATATCAACGAAATTTCCCCCAACCATAATTTTTTACCAATAAGTGACTCCACAAGCTCAATTCACACGAACGACCGTCGACATGGTAGAGTTGCGATCTGTGGGAAAGGCTTGAAGGAGTGGGAATGCGCGGGGCGCGAAATAACGCGCTGGACAAGAGGAAGCGCGTATTGCTGAGGGAAAGAAGGTTTACAAAGAAGCCTCTACCAAGACTCGAGATGCTCTTACGCGTTGCATAGCAGGCGAAATACTTTGTTTGCGGTCGAGGGTTCAACGGTTGATTGCGAATTCCGCAACACTTAAGCCGCGCTTATCGACTATCTAAGGTTAAAGATGTGGATGTGGATGTGGATGTGTATCACCTGACAGCCGGATAACGATAAGACGCTATACTAGCTTCAATAGCCGACTACGAGTACGAGCTTGTGTTTCTCAATTGTTTTCTCCGGGGTAATTCCATAGCAATACCCTTCTCAGATAATCTTCAAGGAGCATCCATTGGCAAAGAACAACCCACCGGACAATACAGGAATAAGTCAATATTGACTTACAGTATCACCTTCAGCCCTTCTACTGCAGAGCTCGGGTTGTGGGTCTGGACCCCTGAAATTATGATTTCCAGCTGTCTGGTTCGCCACCTGCACTGCGCGCTGCAGGACCGAGCTCAGGAACCATGCCGTGGTCTCGAAATTTTTATTTCAACAGCAACAGCAACAGCAACAGCCTCAACATCTCAACATTAACACCCAAATCAATGCGATGATCAATATTGTCCTGTCTAGAAATATTCGGCATTTGAGGACACCGATTATATCGTCGCGTCTTTCCTATCAATCGGCAAGGGCTGCTTCAATTTATTCTGGGATCGCGCGTGGCCTCCGAAAATCGAAGGGTGTTGGCTTCAGGGGAAGAGACTTCGAAAAGAAGGATCATGGCCCTAATTTCAAGAGCGGCGGCTTCAAGGGAAGAGAAAGCGATTCGAAATTCGAAAAGAAGGGGTTTAGCCCGCGAGACAAGCCCATCGAACGAAATGACCGTACCTCAGAGCAGCGAGGCTTTACGAATCGACCGCAGATGAGTCGCGAGGGCTGGCCAGGCAAATCAAGCATGCAACCTCCTGAGAGAAGCCAAGAAACACGAATATACAAGGGAGACAAGCCTGTCAAAACCGATTTACAGCTTGCCCGCAAGAAGCCCAATCCAGCAGGCTCTTCTCAAAACAGAGGGTACGTCTCTGGCGCCCAATTCGTGGATCGAGCTTTATCACAATCCCAGCCGTCACATTTTCAGAGGCCAGGATATGGTGAACGACTGTCAGAGAACCCTCAACGTGGCTCGAGGGCAAAAGATTCCTCGTCCGAAGGCTGGAGCCGCAAAGGATTCTCCAACGCAAGTTCTTACGAAACCAGGGATGAGTCCGGTCTGAAGAACAAATACCCATCACTCTCATTTGGAAAGCCAAAATTTCCTAAACAGCAAGCGGAATCCGATCTTACAAAGCGGCTTCCCGACAGGCAAAGACAATTGTACTCTAGCGGGAGAGATCCTGAGCAGGAGCGAGATTCTAAACCCAGGCAGCGACAATCATATTTTGAAGAACGAAGTTTTGAGAGAAGATCGAAAGCTCTGGGTAATGCACATCCCCTACGAAACTCTGCAATGGGTTTCACAGCGAATGCTGCAAGAGAAAAAGATTACGATCACAAGATGGACTCTGGCAAATCTGACGAGCATCCTCGACGGCCACGCTTCACAAATACGATTGATAGTCAAATACCGCTCTCGATCACTTATACGACGCCAGCCTCTGAGTTTCTCTACGGGACTTCGGTTGTCGAAGCTGCTCTGAGATCCACAAGAATTCCACGAAGGCAGCATTATAAATTCTACATTTGTGCAGGGGAAAATAGGGAAAACACCCAAAAAGATGCCGAAATGGAACGGCTTGCAAAAAGCAAGCAGGTGAAAATCGTCAAGTTGAGCGGCGAAGGCTTGCGCCTCATGGAGAAGATGAGTGCCGGACGGCCTCACAACGGGTACATTCTCGAGGCGTCACCTCTTCCAAGACTTCCTATCACGAAGCTTTGCGAACTCACTACGAAGGACAACCAATTTGGCTTTGAAGTTGGAGTTGATCATCAGTCAAGAGAAGAAGCCGCAATTAATGGCACCTCCAACTTTGTCAGGATCCCAAGGACCAGGGGTGATCGGAAGCCACTGATCCTGTTATTGGATCGTATTGTTGATCCGGGGAATCTTGGAGGCATTATTCGCACCGCATCGTTCCTAGGAGTCAGTGCTGTGGCAATCTCAGCTCAAGGCAGTGCTTCTTTCAGCCCCGTTGTTCTGAAAGCTTCAACAGGTGCTTCGGAGGATATACCGATATTCTCCGTTAACGATCCCACTAGTTTTGCTCAAGACTCAAAACAAGCTGGATGGAAGGTCTACGCTGCCGTGTCACCACGGCCCAGCACCGAATCATTCAGGCCTGTGAGCTCTATGTCTACGGAAGACCTTGTTGATCCACTCGAGCAAGATCCATGTATTCTCATGGTAGGAGGAGAAGGGGATGGGCTTCCCAAATATCTCAGAAGCAAGGCCGATGTCGAGATTCATATTCCAGCCAGGGGCGGAAACCATATCGTCGATAGCTTGAATGTTAGCGTAGCGACTGGGATACTTTGTAACGCTTTCCTTAGCCAGAGCACAGTAGAGAGGGAACAAACGGAGGACCGGGGAGACGCACAAGATCCCTCGAGCGATCGATTATTTTGATGTAACACCACTCACCACTCTTATGACGCGGCCATTTGTATAAATAGTTAGACGAGATACCCAACAATGGATTTCTAGGCCGCATTGATAGCAGTATGCAATCATCCCGAAAGACTAACCCGAGCACTTGATGCGCTCGGCGCTCTATGTGACTTCCCCAGGATTGTGAGAGTTTGGAGACACTCAAAAATAGGTAATTCCAAGTGAACTTGTTTGGCGACTCGATAAATTGAAGGTGGGTTTTCCTTTGGCAAGCCATGAATCGTCGAATTTCACACTTGTCAAGCCCACAGCTCAAAGTATCTGATCATGGAAGGTGCAACTTCGTACGCAGGACTGCGACTTGTTTTAAGGTTAATTGACGGACAAAGTCGTTACTTGCTGAGCCAGTGGACCACACAAGTGTAGTTTAGACGGCATCTTCGTTCGATGTGATTCGATATCTGCATTATCTCATCTGTCTTAAGTCCTTCTAAGGACCCCCTACTTGAAACAAGTAGACATGCTTTTCAAGACCAACGACCGACTTCCAACTTTTTCTTTTGCCAAGTTCTTGGCCTGTGCGAAGTAATAGCCGGTCTTCCTCCTTCCCTCGCTTCTGAGCGATAGAGAAGAATGGAGGAGAATCGGGTATTATAGCCTACCTTTCCATTTACTTCAAATATCTTGAAATCACCAGTGTTCACATACTGTTTGGGATGTTCTAACTCTGATCTTATGCCTGTCAGCAGTAAGTTAATCCTTTCTGTATGGTAATAGCCTACAATTCCTACGGCAGTGTGTTTTCTCATCCATTCCAGCTTAATGCCAACTACAAGGAGGACGGTGGCTAATAATAATATTAAGGTAAATGGTCCTACTGTGGAGTGTTATGTTGAGACAATTGGGTGGCAAATTGGATGGATAGCTCAGCGTTGCGTTAGTTTTGGGGATTTGTATAGATTTATAGAAATCGATTGCGGGATAGGGAAAAAGAGGCCGAATGTTCTTGCCTTTCTCAACATCGGCAGCGAGGTATATTCGTCTAGAATTTCTGCGAGTTACCTTACGAGACTGCAAATCACTCGGTATATCTACGAACCTAGAGAAACCGAAAAGAAGATCAACACCAGTTTCCGGTTACAAGAGAGCGCTATGAAAATCAACATTTCTTTGCACGGAATCACGTGCCGTGGCACATACCCCTGAATGAAACGCGTTCTCGACGCGTCTTTCAAGTCTCGTAATCCTCGCTTTTTTTCTGAGAAGGAACAACCATTTGTAATATGCCGTCCGTCAAAAGATCCAACACTGCGATTGAAGTTACTAGTACGCCAAAGAGACAAAAGAAAGCCCCAGAGACTGTAGCCGTCAAGTCAGAGAACTCGCCCGATGTCGCAAACAATGTACCAAATGGCATAGAGGGGGGAACTGTTCAGCCCAAGGATGATGAAATTGCGGATTTGAAGGCGCAGATTGAGGAGCTGCACACATTCATCATGCATGAGGGTTTAATGACAAGTAAGATCCCTACCATATGCAACGGGAACCGCCCTCTTTCAGTTGCCGTCTTTAACGTCTGTCTAGAGACTACACCATCCATAAACGACGGCTTGAATTGCTTCCAAATGCAGCAGTCTTGCTCGATAAACAAATTCGGTCATCGATAGACCGTTTACGTCAACAATTCAAATACGAAGAGGATGATCTACGAAATCATATGCTTGAACACATACCAGAGATAGAATAGCTGTCTCATATGCCTGACGGCTTAAGGCTAGGGTATAATGCAATACTTCATCTCACTCATACTTCTATCGGTATATATTATTATTATTGGCGTACACTGGGGAAACCTACAGATATTTTATTATTGAGAATTCTGAAAAGGTTAAAACAAAAGGATCAAACCTTTGTCCCTGGCGCTGAATTCAAAGAGCTCGAGGATGATGTTCAAATGTTTGCAAAGCACCAAGTTCATACGTATTTTCCGGACTCGCATGCCTTGATGCTCTCTTTGGTCAGTGGTCCAGGCTCGACCGAGAAAGTCTACGCGAAACTCAAAGCCGAGATATCCTCTGTCAATGCAGAATATGAACTCCAGTCTGCAAAAGCTCGACAAGATCAAAATCGTGGCATTACCTACACTTCCCGAACCAAGTTCTACTACGACCTGAGTGCAAAGATGAACCCGTTTCTTACTCGCATCCGACAACTTAGCTACATGGAAACCGGTCAGCTGCAAGCCTTCAGCTTGCTTCTATTCTGGGGCCGGCAGTCATATCCGGACATGGCCACACTGTACATGTCAGAAGGTACACACCGGCCTTCCGACGCGGAAGCGGATGAGCCCCTCCTTGACATAGCATCTAGGCTTAAAGAAGATGACCAATATTGCAGCCCAGTGATGGAAGTCGAAATGCTTCAGAGCGAAATTGACTACCTCGCAGAGTACGAAGTCAAATCTTACTTCCCAAAGTCTTTTCGACTTCTATCAACCTGGGTTCCGAAAGCTGCTGAGGCATATGCAACCGCGTCTTACGATGAGATCAAGGCCAAAATCACCAAATCACATGCAGCCGTGGAAAGGCGATTTGTACAATACAAATACGACCAGAAGCGGCCGACTTCTGACTGGGCTAGTAACGCCATGGGAGGCTTCATTCCTCAAATCGCAGAACTGAGTGAGAAACCGGGGGGATTCTTGTTGGCGATTGATTTGCTGCTTTATCTCGGTCAGCACTCGTACACCGAATTCGAAGAATGGCAAGAGATTCTTGACCCCATTGGCGGCCTTCCTGCCCAGCAAATTCTCGACTTGACTAAAAATGATGAGTCTTTCATTGGCAAGAACTTTGGCCCACGACCTTCCGATAAACTGTCAGATGTGCTCTTAGCTAAGTTGCTTGAGAGAGCTCGTGATGAAAAGGTCCGAAACGGCCAAATCAAGGAGTACCTTGCACCTCTCCTCGATTCTGTCCCGTACTTGTCCAATTCGGTATTGACACATACTTCATGAACAGTTATGTACAAATTAATTCTGGTCTTCCTCCTCTGGCGTAAATTGGAATCAAAAGTATATGGTGGGTGCGGCATGGAGCCTCGGAGTTTTCTTGGGGATTTGGCGCAATAGCCGGCTTGTTAGAAAATAGGGCTCGATAATTGTAATATATATTTAGAGAACTATTGACATACATTGCAAGCTCTTCCGTTTCATATTTATATTAGGCAGACTCAACTCGAATCTTATCTTCATCGACCCTTCCTGCCTTTTGACGAGTTGCAAAAGGGGAAGGTCAAACTCCCTACACACAGTCCTCGACTCATACACTTGCTACACTTGTTAAACTTTTCTTCAAGGCTTCTTCTTCCCGCTATCCAACAGCAGTGCCGTCTCGTCCACCTCGGTATCATCGGCGCCCGAAGTAGCATTATCTCCCGTCTGAATGTGCGGAGCACCACCGTCACCTTGCCTCGTAACATTACCCGGAACATTAGTGTGTTCTTCAAATGATCCTTTACCAGGCTTGATCTTGATCGTGCTACAGAGACAAGAAGTCAGCATAATTTCTCCACTTTTTCTTAGGCGACTTGGGAAATTCTGAAGAATCCAGGGCATCACTTTACCTATACCGTGTCTGCGTTGGCCTGCTCGCCAAATTCAACGGCCCGAGATGTTTAGGCTTCTGGCCAGCTTTCGAGCTCAATGCTGTTGATCTTCTGCGGAGTGATCCAACTAAGGGTTCTTCATCAGTGTTGGTGTCCGCATATTTTCCCTGTAGGTTGCTCTTGTCGACGATATTTGCGTCGCTGGGATCTCTACCCATTAGGAGAGTAGATGTACGTTTTATTGATTTACTGACGTCGATGTAGACGTCCGATTCATCGATGATTTCCCTGTGTAGTGTCAGTCTTAACTCATTAATAACGGAGTTGGTAAGAAAATCACGTTGGGTGATTCCTTCATTTTCCAAAGGGAGATAGGGGAACATACTCGCCAATCAACTCTTCAATTACATCCTCCAGCGTCAGCACCCCAATGGCCCCAGAGTTCTCCCCAGGCGACTCTGATACCAATACCATATGCGAGTGCCCTTCTTGGAAGAAATTGATGATATCTAAGCAACTCGTCGCGGGGCCCGTTTCGGGCAAAGTTGCCAAAGCTAAGTCGGATACTTTCTGTGCATCTTCCGGGTCGTAAGTAATGAGTGTTCTGACTAGCAGCATACCGATGAAGTTTTGAGGGCTGTCCGGAGTATGAATTGGAATTCGTGAGTATCCTGCCGCAAGAATAGCCTCCACGGTCTTCTCATCGAGCACAGTATCGCTCGACATGGTGTAAACATCGTCAATCGGCGTCATAATGCTGCGGACTGACTTGGCTTTTAGATCCAGTACAGCAGTGATGATAGTCACCTCATCTTCGTTCAATCGCTCATGCGGAGACTTTCCTAGGGACTGGTGGAGCGTGACAAGCGTTTTGAGACCAGCTTTCTTATACACGGTCCCGTGGTCTTGGCCCAGAAGGTAATCCAGCAGCTTTGCAGTAGGCCAAGCTATGGGGCTCATAATGTACATCAACCCGAGAACAGCAGGAGCCAGATAGGCGCCAATTGGAAGGCCATAACGGACGCATACTGACTGCGGAATCACCTCTCCAAAAATTACTGAACCAGAGTTAGCTGCTAATTTTCACGTTTGGGCGAATGAAGATATACCAATCAATGCAGTACTGCCAACAACAGCGGGCCACCCACCTCCCAGTGATCGATCCAAGATGATAGGTAACGTCTCGTTAGTGATAACATTGCTCAACAGGAGCGTGACCAAAACCCAATGCTTCCCCCTCTTCAACAAGCGGAGCACTTTAGCCGCATGGGCCTTCTCTTTTTCTTCGCCTGACGACTGAATAACCTCAAGATTTATTTCATCCTGTCCCATAAGTCTGAAAGCCTCATCTTAGTCAGCAATTTTGTGCTACAAAAGAAAGAAATAATGGCTGAATCGAAGATGACGCGTACGCAATGGTCAAACCCGCGAAAATCCCACCCATTAGCACGAGTGCTAGAGCTATGGCTAAATAGATCCATAGACTCGCATCATCCGGAGACTTTCCCTCATCTTCTTCCGCAATTGTACGAGGCGATGAGAGACCCAATGGCAAGGCTAGAGCCCGCAGGAGTGGTAGGTTCATGAGCCCAAGGATGAGAAGATTGGCCAGCGACAATGCCGCTGGACGGGAAGGAGGATTGCCCACATGATGCCGCGCGGTGGCTGTGAACATACTTTGGATGTGTGAAAATGTTAGATATTCTCCAGAAGACGTTGGTTGAAATACTGTACCTTCGTGACTGCCGGATAAATATTTGTCAGGGTCGCGCCAGTGAGCGCATGACCCGGTACCTTGGCCCCATGGAAGGTGCTATGGTGAGGCGATCATGAATAATATCTGCTTCTATGGGGCACAAGCACGGATGCGTGTCGCCAAGTGAAGCGTTGCGGGTAGTAAAGTGGCTGAAGAAGACCTCGCTCGGCTCTCACGGCTACGGTGCGTCAAAAAGGGGGTCCTGTTGGTCCGTTTCGGAACTGCCAAGGGGTTATCGGCAAGGCCAAGCGCTTGTCCTGCCCGCCAAGGGGTAATGTTGGATAATATTTCCTTCTTATTTGTTACCCAAGCTAACATTCCGCATTCCAGGCGCAGTGATACCTGGCCTTACGTTGGGGCCATGTGCCCCAGGTTCAGGCCTTTTTGGTTAAAGACAATGCCGCTCCCGTCCTGGATCATTTAGATCTTCCATCAGACTCTCGCAGGGTCCACCAGTTCCAACATAATATATCTCCTCATTACTTTTTCAAACTGCCACGCGATCCGTAACATTCATCCACTGACCCAGATCAAGTTTCGCTATGTCTTACCAGCAAAACCAGCAATACCCACAGCAGGGATACGGTTATCCTCAACAAGGTTATCCCCCTCAGCAAGGCTACCCTCCTCAAGGCTACCCTCCGCAGCAAGGCTACAATAATGGATATCCTCCTGTAAGCAAAGCCCTTCGAATGGTATAAATAGTGTAGCTAACGTTGTTTCTCAAAGATGAATCAACACGCTCCACCCCAGCAAGTAGTCGTGAAAGAAAAGAAGGACCGTGGGTGTCTGACGGCTTGGTATAAACATTTCATCTTTTTTGGGAGTCCCAGCTAATGATTCTATAGTTTGGCTACTCTCTGCTGCTGCTGGCTTTGCGGAGAAACTTGCGAATGTTGTTTGGACTGCTGCGAGTGCTTTGAATGTTGTTAAATGGGTTAGGATACCGGGCGTGGACATGGGAAAGGGTGCATGGGAAATTGTCACTGGCAATGAAAACAGTATACCACGTCAAATATCCTGAATATATCGAATGTATCCTTACACGTTGATCATGCCTTTCGTCACATATCTGCGTCCGGAATCACCATTCAGACGAAGAGGGAGATAAACCTCATACGAAGAAGCCCGCACGAACACCCAAGATGGCTACCCTCCTGGGGAAAGCAGCGAAAAGGAATCGTAGGGTAGGTTCAGCCCCGACGGTTGAAAGGCTCTGATGCATCACTGAATGCACGCAATGCAACACTTTCCAAAATACACCCCTTCGATACGCAAAACGCTTCCTATGTGAATTTCAATGGGCAGGAATGGGGTAACTCAAAATCTCAAGCACTTGCTCAGGAGTGTGTATCGGGGGAACTTTCCAAATTGGTTTGGGGAAACAAAAATGCAAGTTCATTTTGAGATTTTCGGCACCTTCCTATATTGCCGATGACTTTGAAACCTTTCGAGCCATCAAATCGCCGCAAGAAGCCCTCACGATCCATTGGACGATTAAATCCACAACCTTGTGATATGTCTCTCATGTTTGAGCGTTTCGTAGCTGCCCACTTCCGTGTTCCTAATTCTCTATTCCATATACATCATCTCTCATTGAACATATCATTTCCATCCACCACATCTAACATATGCCCCCCATCATTCATTCCCACTCACTTCAAAGGCAAGTGCAAGCCCCATCCCTCATTAGCCCCCATCCCAGCAAAGAGAAGGAAGAAGTCTCAACTCACCCAGCAGGATCACAAAATCCACCGCGGATACTACCTCCCTGCACACGTCCAATACTGCAAGTAGACCAGCACTGCTCTTGCGGACTCAGCTGCGGCTCCGCATCACGAATAGAGGAGCCGGTGAGGCAGGTGCAAGTGTCGCCGTTGCACATGCCGCCGCGGATGTTGCCTGCTTTGGCAGTACCATATCGATTCCTTGTGGAGAAAGACAAAAAGCGCATTGTCCAAAGCCGATCATACGCAGATTCGCGCATCTCGCATTCAGTATCTACCACTCCTAAAGCTCACAATTCGATACTCACTTACCAAGACTTTTTTTCAGGAGCCTCAGCATTGGACAGACCCCTGACAGCAGTGTGATCTGTCCATTGATTTCATATTGACATCACACTGCGCTGTGCTCAAACCCAACATCCTTCCCTGGGAAAATCAATGCAATGCACAGATCTCTCCAGGCTCTCCTCCCGTGCCTGAAACCACGTACCCCCCAATCCGGACAACCAGCTAATAGTTCCACCACTTGCCCAGCTACCAAAATGGAAATTGGGAGACGACAAAGCGGCAGCCGCATACTAGATCCGGCAGTGATGATCTCCATTTCGACAGAGGGATGTGGAGCCGGCGATCAGCGGGCGGGAGGGTAGCGTGCATTGGCCTCTTGTATTGTGGCTCCACTGAAGGGCTTCATTTTATCTCGGCGGAAGATTTGTGAGGCTGCTTCCCGTCTCTATGAGATAAATTATGCAAGTTCTGGTATGTATGCCCAATGCTGAAAGAAAATCCCGTGCCACTCCGAAGGTCTGCCGGAGAGAGCGGAGTCATAGGATTGTACGGAATACGAAATTTGTGGGTGAGGAAACTAGTTTGACGAAGAGCTGTGGGTACAGGTACGCTTTAACTTCTCTTGATAGGTGCAAGTAATCTGGTTGGGAATTCTCTTTTTGCAAGCACGATGAGCGGAGACAACATATAAATCCGAGGTGCTGGCAGGTTGAATGTGACATTGGTACAAACTTTCCAAGCTTGAACTTGAAAAGCATGACCAAGAGCAACGCATGCAACTACCGAAGTACTAATAAGTAGACGCAGATTCTATTGCCATTTGACTGCTTGTGGAGGAGCTCCAGGCCCAAATGAAAAGATTTCACATGGCTCCATATTAATGGCCATGCCGAATGGAACAGTTTAAAATTCTCAGATTTCAAAATTAGACTGCGAACAACAGACCTAAGTAATCCATACATCATATTCATCTCATCTTTATAGAAACCCCTGGGTTGATCAGAGGTAAATGGATATCCTTTATATCTAACGCCGCTGTTGAAGATGCAACCCTGCCATATGCAGGTTAACCGTGCTTTCCCACGCCATGCATGCACTGTTGAATAAATTGCCCCCTTAAATAATAAACAAACCAAAAAGCCAAAAATGAGTCGTCAAAGTAGTTAGTGTTAGAAGAGCCCGTCGATCTCTCCGGTCTCGGTATCGACGTCGACATTGAGATATCCAGGAGCTGTTGGAAGGCCTGGGATCGTCTGGATATCTGCGGCGAGTGCGTAGCTATGATGTGTCAACAGGTGCATGATTGGGGGTTGGGAGAGGCTAGGGAGAGGTTGAGACTTACAGATATCCTGCACCAGCTGCTAAGCGAACGTCTCTGATGGGGACAGTGAAGCCGGTGGGTGCACCCTTCAAATCAGGGTCGTGAGACAATGAGTACTGTGTCTTGGCAATGCAAATAGGCAAGTTGCCAAAGCCTTGTTTGGTATAGGTATCCACCTTCTTCTGTGCGACTTCGCTGAATTCAACTTTCTCAGCGCCGTACATTTCCTTGCCGATGGCTTCGATGCGAGTCTGGACATCGCCTTCTAGGCTATATAGTAGCTTGAAGTTCTTCTCCTTCTCACTGGCGGCAATGACTCCTTTGGCAAGATCAACAGCGCCCTTTCCTCCCTCAGCCCAGTGATTGGCTGGGATTGCGTCTTCAGCACCGGCAGCGATGGCCTCCTCTCGGATGACTTGGATCTCCGCATCGGTATCAGTTTCAAACTTGTTGATAGCAACAACAACTGGTACGCCATAGGTTCTTGCGTTAGAGATGTGCTTTTTGAGATTGACGCAGCCCTTGCGTAGGATTTCAACATTTTCTTCGCGATAGACTTTGTCAAGCGCTGCACCTGGTGCAATGGGAGGACCTCCGCCGTGAACCTTCAAAGCTCGTACGGTTGCAACAATGACAACACAATCCGGGACAAGACCTGAAGATCGGCACTTGATGTTGAAGAATCGCTCGCCTCCCATTGTGAAATCGAACCCAGCTTCAGTGATGACGAACCCAGTTTTTTCGTTGTGATTCTCATCCGCCTCGGTACCGGAGAGCTTCAGGGCGAGCTTGTCTGCCAATACCGAGCTGGCACCGATACTGATGTTTGCGAAAGGCCCAGCATGTACAAAGACCGGTGTGCCCTCCAAAGTTTGCATGAGATTAGGCTTGATAGCATCCTTCATCAATGCGGTAAGGGCACCACCGGCACCGATATCATCACAGGTGACAGGATCGCCGTTCTTTGAAGATCCAATGACCATTCTGCCCAGTCTTTCTCTCATGTCATCAAGATTGTTGCTGAGAGCAAGGATAGCCATACACTCGCTGGCAACGGAGATATCAAAGCCTGTCTCGCGAGTCTGGCCCTTCTCAGTCCCAGCGGTTCCAACAGTGATGCCTCTCAAGTGACGGTCATTGACATCTAATACGCGTCTCCAGGTGATGGTTGAGGGATCAATATCTAATCTTGCGAAACGATGAATCTCGTCTTCCGTGAGCTCATCTGGATTGGTCTTCGTAATTCCAAGCTTCTTCAGCCGGCGGAACATAATTGGCTGGAACTCACGCTTGCCCTTCTTCGCAGGTACAAGACGCTTGTACAATGCTGCGTCCTTCTGGGTGTTCTCATGGAACATTCTGGTTTCAATTGCTGCAGCAAGGAGATTGTTGGCAGCGGTGATGGCATGGATGTCGCCAGTGAGATGAAGATTGAACTCATCCATGGGGATGACCTGACTGTAGCCACCACCAGCAGCTCCACCCTTGATGCCAAAGGTTGGTCCTTGACTCGGTTGACGTACATTTGCAAAGGCAATGCGATTGAGGTGGCCTCCGATAGCTTGTGTGATACCCATTGTAGTCGTAGACTTGCCTTCGCCAAGTGGTGTTGGGGTGATGCCAGTGACAACAACGTATCGGCCATTTTTCCTATGCTCCAGGCGCTTGAGGAGACTTAAGTCAACCTTGGCCTTGTATGCTCCGTATGGCTCAAGCTCATGACCAGCGATACCGACTTCCTTGGCCACGCGTGTGATTTGCTTTGGGTGCTGTGCTCTCGAGATAGCAATATCTGAAGGGACTGGATTTTGGAGCTTCAGGGGTAATGGCAAGATAGATCTAGCCTTCTGTCTTTCGAAGTAAAGTGTGGCCGAATCAACCACATTTTGCAGTAACATAGCAACGGTCATCGGACCAACTCCACCTGGTACAGGGGTAATTTGAGAGGCAACCTCTGATGCCGAAGCGAAATCGACATCTCCAACGAGTCTTTGGCCCGACTTCTTGGTATCGTCAGGAATAAAGTTGGTTCCAACATCAATTACAACGGCTCCAGGCTTCAACCAATCTCCTTTGACAAAGTTTGCCTTTCCAATTGCCGCAACGACCACGTCAGCTTGCTTGAGGAAATTCTCAAGGCCCTCGGTTCTTGAATGGCAGACAGTAACAGTAGCATCAGCATTCTTGAGGAGGTAGCTGACGGGGCTTCCAACAATATCACTGCGTCCAAGAACCACAGCATTTTTTCCCTTCAAGTCTACACCGCTCTCTTGGAGTAAGACCATAACACCTTTGGGAGTGCATGGTGTGAAGAGAGGATGTCCTCCACGCTTTGCTAATTCTCCAATATTGTTTGTTCCGAAGCCATCGACATCCTTCTCGTCTGCAACCGCCGAGGTCACCGCATATTCGGATATAGATTTGGGAAGTGGCAGTTGGACGAGGATGCCGTGAACGGCAGGGTCATAATTGAGGCGAGTGATATGTTCGAGGAGCTCGGCCTCGGTGACAGACTCGGGGAATTGAAGGAGTTCGCAGTCAATACTTGCCTGGGGGCGATTAGTTGGGAAGGGGGGAATTTGGGGGTTGGACGCTTACTTCCTCGGCAGCTTTCAACTTCATACGAACATAAGTTGCTATACGCAGTTAGGGTCCGTAAAAAATTTAGCCTTGAGTCACAGGTAAACATACTTGAGTCAGATCGTTCACCAACTATACGACGGGATATTAGCGCAAAAATTGTACCAGAGTTCGCAGCAAAAATACCTTGAATGATTTTAAGAGACGGCTTGTATCTGGAGTTGGTCTTTTGCGTAGCCAAAATCTCCGAGTGGAGTCTCTCGCGGATGCTCTTTGCAATGGCAGTGCCATCAATCTTGGTGGCCGTCATTGCAGTTTGTGTGCTAGAGAAAGATCTTTTTCTTTTTTGTGGTGTGAGAGAAAGTGGCAGAGACGTGCTCATAGAGGTGGGGGTAAGAAACAATTTTCGACCCCGCGATATCCTGGCGGGCACTGGAGACAAGGCTGAGGGACTAAAGCTATGGAGACTCCTTGAAGTGAATCGGTCGTAAGGCGACCGAGGCAAGACTGCTGTCGATACTTTTGAGGCACGCAACAGCACAAGAGGGGAATGGTGGTGGTGGTAGTGTTGGTGTTGCATGTACCTCGAGAGTGAGATGGAGCTTCCCCTTCCCCTTCCCCTGCAAGAGCTGGGCCGCGGATACATCGTGTGGCTTTAGAAATTACGTAGTGAATGTAGAAAGGGAAAGGGACACTGATACTGAATTGCCAATTGAATGACTACGCCGCGAACGAAGGAGTGAAAGTGACTCAGGAAAGACTCATGAGCAGTAGTATATACAAGAGACGTCGCATTATTGTGACTCGAATGAGTCAACCTGGACAGACCGGAGATCCAGATCCAGAGTTAAGGCCATACCAGAAAAAAAAGTGTCTTCCCAGATTCCCATGCCACTTTAGCTCTGGAGGCGCGCATTTTGATTGGCTGCTCGTGTCCACACAGTCACAGTCATTCAACCCGCACGCGAACTTTTAGAGGGGAAACTCGGAAATCAGAAATCAGAAATCAGAAATCAGTCCAAAATACCACGACACCTTAAATACTCGCCCTCGCCTTGCGTTTCTGTTCTGCACTCCACACAGAATCGCGAACATGAGGCCCATCTTATTGCAAGGACATGTAGGTCATTACGAAATTTGCTACCCATCAAACGTCCGCTAACAAGCCAAATAGGAGCGGGCTCTGACCCAAATCAAGTGCGCAAGCCCGCCCTGGAAACACCGCGCAAACTCCCCTACTGACTTGCTGGCAGATACAACAGAGATGGCGATCTCATCTTCTCGACCGCCAAGGATCAGCACATCTGCGCATGGTTTGCACACAACGGAGAGCGGCTGGGAACGTACCACGGCCACCAGGGAGCCCTCTGGACCGTCGATGTCGACCCCACCAGCACGATGATCGCCAGTGGTGCCGCAGACAACACAGTCAAGTTGTGGGATATTCGGTCGGGAAAGTGCCTCAAGACCTGGGACTTCGATACCGCTGTCAAGAGGGTTGAGTTCTCGGAGGACGGCTCGCGGCTGTTGGCTGTTACGGAAAAGCGAATGGGTTTCCTGGGCACGATCGTTGTTCTGGATATCGAGCTAGATGTGGAAGCCGAGCAGTCCAGCGAGAAATCCCTGGTTATTACGTGTGAAGATGCCAAGGCAACCGTTGCCGGATGGAGTTACATGTCAAAATACATTATCGCAGGACACGAGGATGGGAGTGTCTCGAAATATGATGCCAAGGTATGGTTGGCTTGGTGGATATGGTAGGAATTTGCTAATGATATTGGCAGAATGGCGAGCAACTCGACAACCGTCAAGTGCACGAGATAGATATGTTGATCACTGACATTCAGTGGTCAACAGACCGAACTTATTTCATCACAGCCTCCAAGGATAAGACGGCAAAGGTATGTCGGGATATACATCATTTTGTGTAACGAAAGCTAACCTGTTACTCCTCACAGCTCGTCAATGTTGACGACCTTGAAGTCATGAAAACTTACCCTACAGACACCCCCTTGAACAGCGCCGCCATCACCCCAAAGAAAGATTATGTCATCCTGGGAGGTGGACAAGCAGCTATGGATGTCACTACCACATCGACGCGCCAAGGTAAATTCGAAGCCCGTTTCTACCACAAGGTTTTCGAGGAGGAGATTGGCAGAGTGAGAGGCCATTTCGGTCCCTTGAATACGGTTGCGGTGGATCCACAAGGACGAGGATATGCTTCTGGAGGAGAGGATGGATATGTTCGCGTACACCAGTTCGACAAGGGCTACTTTGATTTCACGTACGAGGTTGAGAGACAAGCTAGGGCGGCGCAACAAAACTTGTAAAGGTTGTTGTGTGGCTTTAGATCTGGTTGCATTTGCGGGCGTTGCGGATCTCCTCAAAAGGCTTGTAGAACTGCTACAAGATAGAAAGGCTGTACGTTCAGTCTAATTGAAAATATCCTGACCTCGTTTTTTCATTTGGTCGAACGTGAGATTTGATAGGTTAGAGAGATACGAATGGGTTGGTAGTCCAGTACGGCCGCAATGACAATATCCCTAGGATCTATTGGACCCTTACTCGACAAACAGAACTCCGAGATTCGGAGTCTGGAAATATCTGTTCCCCCGGTTCTCAACTTGTTATAAATCACAGAGGATATAATTCCGTGCTTGTCTGCACTGAGACCTCAAAGAGTGTCACCTTTCGACGATCTCAAACTCATTCCTATCACATTTCAGATTCAATTTTATCTCCGAAGAAAATCCTGGTGCCCCTGAATCCTAAATTTGTAAGCGATTAATACCCCGCCATCGTCATTAGTGCCCCACCATCTGGATAGCTCCTCGCCATCTCTATAACTCTTCAATTCTCCTCACTTCCCAATCAACTATCTCAATCCTCTACTCATTTAAACTCTCAAACTACTGCAATCATGGTAACAATGCGTGCAGTCGGTAAGCATTCCCCTCTCCCTCTTAAGTCTCTCTCTCCTAACTCACAGCCATAGACATAAAAGACGGCAAAGGCCCCTCAACCGCGCTCTTCATCACAAGCATCCCCAAGCCCACCCCGAGCAACGGCCAAGCAATCGTGAAAGTCAAAGCCTTCGGCCTAAACCGCATGGACCTCTTGCAACGCGAAGGCCATTACCCCGTTCCCCCGCAAGCTCCTAAAACCCTCGGCGTAGAGTTCTCCGGTACGATTGAAGAACTAGGGGAGGGATGCCTGGATCATTTTAAGAAAGGCGATGAGGTGTTTGGGTTGGCGTATGGAGGGGCGTACGCGGAGTATGTTGCCGTTAGTACGAAAATGCTGTTGCATAAGCCGGCGCATTTGAGTTGGGAGGAAGCGGCAGGCGTTCCCGAGGTAAGTCTCCTTTTCCCCGTCCACCATTCCATCCCAACATAAAAAGATAGGAGAAATAGAAATTTATTGACATTGGATATAGACATGGATCACAGCAACCCAAGCCATGTACCTTGTCGGCGAATTCACAAAAGGGAAATCCATCCTCTGGCACGCCGGCGCATCCTCCGTCTCCATCGCCGGGATCCAGCTCTCGAAAATCGGCGGCGCGTCCGCTATCTACGTGACGGCTGGCTCAGACGAGAAAGTTGATTTCTGCGTCAAGGACCTCGGTGCTACCGCTGGTTTCAATTACAAGACTCAAGACTGGGCGAAGGAGGTCCAGAAGGTGACGGAGGGGAAAGGAGTAGATGTGATTATTGATTTTGTGGGCGCGGGTTACTTTCAGGGGAATCTGGATGCGGCCGCTAGGGATGGACATATTGTTAATTTGGGGGCGTTGAGTGGGACGAAGTTGCCGGCTGGTGTGGATATTGGGCAGTTGTTGTGGAAGAGACTTAGGGTTGAGGGAAGTAGTTTGAGGAGTAGGGATTTGGATTATCAGGGACGACTGAGGGATAAACTTGAGAGTTATATTGAGAGTTTTGAGGATAAGACGTTTAAGATTTATGTGGATAAGGTGTTGCCGTGGGAGAAGATTGTTGAGGCGCATCAGTTGATGGAGAAGAACACTAGTAAGGGGAAGATTATTTGCACTATTGATTAGGGCGATGGAAGATTTAAGCTTCTATCGGACATGCTGGTGGAAAATACAACAAAATAGAGGCCGGTTCATTATTCCTGAGAAGTAAAGCTCAATATATCTTTCCTTCTGTTAACTGCTGAATTTCTTCCCATCCCCAGATCTTCGAGGTATGACTACGATAGGGCAAGGTGGTAATCTCTTTGACTCTATTTCAATCCTCCAATGTTCTGAAATTTCACCACCAATATCCTAAACAATTGGTCACTCATGATACACTTAACTTAACCATTTTGACTGTGGATCTGCTGTCATCATCTGCCTTTCTATCAATCACCAACAAAAATCCAGTACCTGAAGACACAGCTACGTTGGGAGACGCTTTCGATATCTAACGAACAAGAAGGAGTCAGAAACAAGACTATGGCAGGCTGAAGAAATTCCATAAAAATACCTAAACCATAACATTCGCAAATCTTATAACACGTGGAATACAGTTGCATGGTTTACACAGCCCGTTGGAGATCATGGCTTGAAATAACTTCTCGCTCCTGTCTGCCCCCGACTACCGTAGGCAATAGCTCCAAACCGCAAATATCTTCTCAGGCTCGTGATAAACAGAATTAGGAATTAGAAATTGTAATTTACCTTTGGATGAATTTTAGAAAATGTAGCCCAATATTCTGGTGAAGACGACTGGTGAAGAAAAGGATGTCAAGCAAAAGTATCATATCAAGCAGAGGCACTTACTTACCTAAGTGTTACTACCAAGTGAGATCAGCTCAAACCATCAAATGCAAGCACACATTCCCAAATCAATCGATCAATTCTATTGCCTAAGCCTTTCGAATCTCACAAACGAAAGAATGCTCTTCAAATATACAAGTAACAGATAGGCATCACTCATCCAGAACTGACGCCAACTCTGAAGTCAATCCAGAATAACCCCCCTCAGAAAAACATGCCCCTGAAAACAACGCCTGTTCATAAACACTGTACACCAAACCGCAAAAATATTTACTCTCCCCTCCCCTTATGATTCCCCATCTTCTCAATCGAACTCATGATCCCACTCCTATATCCCAACCCACTACCGGGCCTCATGCCCTGTGCACTCCCACTCCTGCTTCGTTCATGGGAGGAACTTGGGGCTGGCATCCCGAAGCCTCCTCTACCGATGCGGCTTTCGCCTGGTGTGTGGCTGGTAGGTGCTCGCAAGCCGGAAGCTCTGGAGATGCTGCCCCTGAAATTCTCTACAGTAGACTGAGGGATCTGAGGTGGCGCTATAGGTTGCTGGTTTGCCGGAGCAGCGTTCATCTCTGCAAGCATATCATCGAAAGCAGCTACCAGAGGTATCATTTCATCCACAGCCGTAACCAGCTTGCCTTTCTCAACCCTTTCCTCATCTAGAAGTTTTCGCAGTTCAGAGTTGTCACGCTTGACGCTCTTGACTTCTTGAGTGACACCTTCTAGCTCTGCTTCCAGTTCCTTCGTCTTGGCGTCGCGAGCTGCTTGCTTCTCCAGGTCTTCGGTGACTTCGAGAGGGTTCTTGGGCTCGACTTTCGTCATGGTTGTGTCGCGGCCGAGCTTCAAATCCTCGATCTCTTTAGTGAGATCTTCGACCTGGGTTTCTAGTTCCTTGACCTTCTTGTCCCAGCGGCGTTCGTAGCTCTTCTTGAGAGCGGCGACTTTAGTCTCGTGCTTGTCTTTGTACAGTGTGTGAAGTTCCCTGGAGACTCTCTCGACTGCAAGCTCAGTACCTTTGCCTCCACAAGAGCAATCGCCTGACTTGGGCTCATTGCTGTCATGATCTGGTGTTGTTCTTCCGGCTTTCATGGCTGCCAGTTTACTTTCGGCTTCCTGAGCCATCACTTCAGCGGCCTCCTTCCTTCTTTCGCTCTCATCAATTCGGCCTTCTAGTTCCTCCCGCTCACGCTCGCCATGGACGATCTCCTCTTTCACATTCCGTAAAACGGCCTCCATCTCGCGACCTCGTTTCTCCCATTCTTCTTTTTCGGCGGCGAGTTGTTCTTTTAAATTTCGCTCCTCTCGGACCTGTTCCATGCTTTCACCCACTCGCTTCTCTGCATCACCCACAGCTGTCTTGAGAGACTGGACCTCAGCTTCTTTCCCACTTAGAGAAGCTTTAAGACTGCTGATTTCCGAAAGGAAACCCGACTTTAAACTCTCAAGCTCTCTTGGAGTAATGGTCGGCATGCTTCTTGGTGTTGGTGCAGGAGGGATATCAAAATCAAGAAGGTTGGACATTTGGTTGCGATTTACAGATGGAGTAGTTGATCCCCATGCAAGGTCTGGCATCGTCGCGCTCTTCAAAGGAGACTGTCTAGCTTTCCTGGTTGGTGATTGATAGGTGTGAGCAGAAAAATTGTTGAACTGTTCAGTGAAATCGAGAAGATTGGTGGTATTTCCCTCATCTCGGCTCTGTCCATATGTGTGCCCTCGAGGCGTAGGGGAAGGAGATCGATTCGATGGTCGTCGAGCTGTTGCAGGCGTTTGAATTTGGGTCCTTCTTGGAGTTGGGCCTAGTACAGAAGATTTCGAAGGGCTATGTCCAAGTTTCGCAAACATTGTCATGTCCGGCACCGCCGAGAAGTTGCTAAATGTGCTGACCATGGTATCATCCATATTAGTTGCTTCATCGTGACCAGGGCCGCCTGCCATGCTGGTCAGCGTGTCATCCGTAACGTGCTCTTCGTTGTCGCTGTCTTCGTCCTCCAGTATCTGGATAGCCTTCTTCAACCCCTCATCATTCCGCAGAGCATCCTCCATGCTCAATGTCCGCTCCGTCGCTTCTGGTCGTTTCTCTGGTGAAATAGAAGGTTTAACAGGAAACCTCATTGGGGATGACAGTTTTCGCGGGCTACCCACTAGATCGGAGGACGTCTTTCGGGGAGATTGTGATTTCGTGGGCGAGGGGCGATTCGACAACATCTTCAGAGGGGATGTGTTTTCGCGCTCGACGGGGCTCTTTGATGTCAGTCGAGACACTTTGCTTGGTGAGATGTTTTCGCGATCCATGGATTCCGAAACATTAGCAACAAAGGGCGAGCTTGGAGGTCCTTCGCTATCAATGTCCGTAGAAGTATGAGTGGCGTAGCTTGTAACTTCGAAGTCGCTGGTGTTGCTGGTGTTGCTGCGCGAGTTTTCTGATGGCGATCTGGAATTGAGAAAAGCGTCTCCGGCGTCGGAAAGCGGTGCTGGAGCGGGCGGTGCCATTCCGATTGTTGATAAGACTCCTCGTATCATCGTGTGTTCCCTTACAGTCTGTCCTCGGTTGTTTGGGCGGTGAAGTGAAATTCTGGGAATGTTGTTGAGTTCTGCAGATTTTCGATGTTGATTCGCTCCAGATTTTAGCGACGTAAACAAACAGAAGGGACTAGCCTCAAAAAGGCAGTATATTTTTGTACGTCATGGACGCGGCGAGGATTGCCTTCGTACTGAGGAAATCATAATGCTATAACCATAACAGGTAGATTTATCCAAAACAATTCACCAGAATTCTTTTCCTCTAGTTCTGAACTGTTGTCTCTGCAAAAATCATTCGGGCCCATCAAAGAGAAGTTGTCTGCCTCTCCTAAATTAATTCCTCGCTTGTCCAGGGAACATCAAGCAAGAAATTGTCAGTGTAAAGAACTCATTATTCGTGATTTGGGTAGTCAAATGTCTACACTGCTAAGCTTCAGAAGGGTCATAACAATCATATGCGCCGAATTCCATGCAATGCGCCCGGCCCGATGCACCTCCCAATGCTTACTTCCAAGCTCCATTCCACGGTACCGGCTCAAACTCCAAATCCGCAGCCATCCGTGCATGCATTGACTGAGATGACGGACATGCCAATGAGACAGGTCCAAGGCTTATCCGACGATTTATGCTTGTAGCCTTAGAACTATAGGTTTCTGAGCAGGTCCCTTCCAACGATCACGCGCTTGATGTTGTCTTGAACATGCCGTAGACACTCTGCTGCCCTTTAGCAGCAACCTTGAGGTTAGCAAACCGAGTTTCCGGTAGTCTCTTTCCGGCTTTGAGACTTTCAAGAGCCCTGTAACCCCATTAGTTGAATGCCATATTCCCAAAGATACTTGCTACGTACCACTCCACTCCGACATATTTGATACCGGCACCTCCAACCTTCTTGATCTCCTTCTCAATCTTTGTACCTGCAAGTCCACCCCCGGCTCCTAGTCCTTGGGCGCCGCTAGGTCGACCTAGAATTACGTGTGTGACTTGCCTCCTCCCAAGATGGATCGACAACTTTGCTCCGTTCTCTGACAGAATGTGCTTGAGCTTGTGATCTGAAATCAATGGGTGCGTGCTGCCGTTGATATAGATGACGAGACCATCAAATACACCCTTCTTTCGGTTTAGCTTAATGCGCTCTTTCATGTCATCTTCATTTTCCCTCTGGGCCATGAGTGTCTCCTCAGCAGTCATGGATCCTGAGCACATTTTAGCATATATCCACAATCTGTCTCGTGAAACCTACTGATCATCTTTTGTTCAGTCAGCATATCACCGACACTGACTTTTGCCCTGTCCCGAACATCTTTTGGTATCAAGGCCTTTGCTTTCTCGTCCCAGTGGTCAGAGCCTACACCAACAGTGTCTAAAATCCTCTTGCCTCCAGTCCCCCCGCTCTTAAACTGATGAGATAGTTTCATGCTCCGTGATTGTCTCCATCCCGTTGATCCTCCCAACCGATTCTCTGCTCGCTGATGGCCTGTTGACGAAGAGTTCCAGGCATCGAAGTAGGCCGAGTATTTTGGTTGCGCCGCTGGGAGGACGGAAGATTTTGGAGGGCCCATGGCTATTTCCTGTGTCATCACGAGCTTGACTTTGACTTCATCTTGAGGCTCACTTCATTGTATGAGGTTTGCTGTCTCAAGGTTGCTACAATACTAGTGTTTGGACGTCAAATTTTGCCAAATGCAGTTGCGGAGGCACGCGTACCTAGTTAGTGGAGAATGACATAGTTGGTGAGCCAACGACGCCAATTCACGTGTCACATCATCTTCATCTCCATCTTCACATCTTATTGTTACATCTGGGCATCTAGATGTCCAGAACAAGAACTGTTTCACCAGAATCATCATTCCAATTTGCCTAATATCAAGCCTACACACCACACCTTCTCCTTCGATGATCGGGAAGGATTCTGCTCAGCCCTCGCCACACTCCGGATTTGCTTCCTCTTCCGGGCCCTACCATTTTGCTATCAACAGTAAGAGCGGAGTCAAGCCAGCGCCATCCGATACCTCACCTCTTTATTCCCCTTCTCATTAAATCAGTAAACGCTCCGGTCCATTGATCAGCAAGTATCGTCGTCGCCGTTGCACCAGCTTCAATCTTAACAGCAGAGCCACCAGCTTTCTAGATGCACTATGCAGCTTCCCGCTCGCCTCGCAGCTTCGTGCAGCCGGTCTTGTCAGATCTGCTTCAGTCTTTACGCAAGTATGTCGTGCGTGAGAGCTGATGCTCGAGCAGTCTTCGTGCATTCGCGCATGTGGCGTGCACAGCTCCGCTCTCAGCCATCCAGCAGCCAGCAGTCAAAGTCTCGACTCCACCGGTGCCCACGTACTGCAGTCTCCAAGAGTGGGCGTGGGAGCACACAGGAAAGCAAGATATGCACACGAAGATCCCCATACCCCTCCTCCGGATCTTCACCAGCCCCTATGGTTTCCTGTATATGCAGCAGCAATATAAATTGAGCAGGATTCGTCGTTTGGGACAGACATGACGGTTACGAGCGTTCCACAGAATCATCAAAATGCGTCAAAAGGACTTGCTGACAGGTTGAGATCACGAAAACCAGTGCAAAAACGGATCCTCCCGCAACTACACCAAAAGGGGACTACTTTTCTCGTCCATAATTATCCCCGCTTATAGCTTTTCCTCGACCGGGGTCGTCCCTGGTGGCCAACATCAACAACTCCTTGGTTGCTTTGCTTCGTTTTGGCGAAGGGTGGTAATATGGGGAAGGATTGAGGCTATATCGCTACTGCAAAGATCTGTGGGAAGGGTGGTAAGAATTTAGAAAAGGCTGCAGATAGGTTGATGACGGGCAGCTTAGGATCCTCCCGAGCTCTGAGTTCGTCGTGGCCCTTGCAATTATAGATAAGTACTACTCTTTTAGTCCCTGTTCGTTCCCGTTGCACGAAGGATGGGATTCGATTTGGTCAAACGTCCAGCAAGGTCCCACACCTCTTGATCCCAGTAAATGAACAGCAATATGGACGAAAGAGGCGTGGAATAGCGACATCACCCTAGAGCGATATGGGTACTACTGCTTAGGATCTTCATAATGCGTAGACGCCGCACGGGAGCTCCATGATTCGATGTGGCATCTTCGAACTTCGAACGGAGATATGGTTGATGACAGTTATCTCGCCGGTCTGACTACGGTGTGCCTGTTCGAGAGTTTGGGTTCAAGATAGCGAATGAGGGGTTTGCTGGGAAAGACACAATGGCGGTGAAGACGACGCTAAGAGCCAAAGTCGACGCCACAATTCTCAAAATCAGTCCCCCTGGCGCAGGAAACGGGTTGGACGCCCGGGAACATAGATTAACCTCGATTGCTCTTGTTCTTCTTTTGTCGGCCCTGCCCGGTCGTCGAAGACTTCCATGCACCATCACGGCTGGTATTCGCTGTTGTTGAGGATTTTTGTCATACTCGGTCAAGCCATCAGCGCTCACCTCGGGAAGAGTCGAGATGTCGTGCGTTGATCTCCAGGGCTCACGATTGGCTGATGGCGCCACAAAGTCGTGGAAGTCTCAGCCAAGATGGAGATCCCTGTTTGATGAAGACGGACCGTTATCCGCGCTTGCAGAGAACGATTATTTACTTTGATCCGCCCTATGAATTGCATACAGAATACAGCACAGACTTTTCGGTCCACACAGGATCCCAAGCACTCTATTTGCTGGTCGGAGGTCGTCGTACGTGCTGACCTGCCCGTTCTCCACTTCGCCGGGTGCCATGGCTCTACTCCGCGTGCGCTTTGGTTTGTCCGCCATCCATGATCATACATCAAATCCACCAGCTGCGAGGCTGCGATGCACTGCGCTGCGAGGCCCAGAAAGCTTTGCATTTTGGAGTTGCCGTCCAGACTGGTGTGGTGGGGTCTAGCGGGGCCGCTGCACTGCGTATAACTGCTTGGCACGGATAGGCTAAAGTTCGACCCTAGACGCCCAAAACGGGGTGGATAGAGGGTGGTGAGGAGTCGCTCGAAGACGTGGTGCATGGTGATTGGGGTAACCTGACAGAAGCCATTGACGATGGCCATGATCGACACTCGCCATGAGATCTTATGATAAGGTGATAGGATTCAAGTCTCAGTTACTTCGGTCGAGGCCATCTCGATTTTACATCATTTTCTCTCGCGTTCTTTCGCGACAATTGCGCGTGCTCTCCCCTCGAGCTCGGAGGGAAGCTTCCCTGCTTCCTTTAGGCGTTCTAACGCCTCAGGCTTCCAAGCGCATGAAACAGGCTAAGGACCCATGTCCCAGCCTTTGTCCTCTGGCCCCAGGAGCCTCTGATGATTGGCCATGTTTGAGCTGTGCGTAGCCGCTCTGCATATGCAATGCAAGTGCTCTGGCGCACAGCAAGGACCACATGTCTTTTGAAGGAGCTGCAGGGACCGCTGCCGGGAGTGGGAAAAGCCAGCATTGGCTCTATTGGATAGAAAAACGTCCAAGGCAAAGGCAGGGAGGCCAGGCGGTGAGCTTAGAGGAATACGTGGGTCACCTACTGCCAATGGTCTCCAACAACGAGTAAAACAACGTGACTCGTGGCTAGCTGTTCGACAAAGAAAGACAAGTAGTGCGATTTGTCACTGACATCGGATTAGACCAAGAAGTAACTCCGACTAAAGGCTCCCTTCTTACTTTTTCCGTTTTAGATCATAGTGTCTCGGGGAGCCGCATGTGCGAGAACTGACGGACCTGGGCAGCAGTGGTGTCTGGATTTTCAGTATATTTTTAATGGATCACCAGCTTTGATAGGCAGAATGTTACGATATCCTGGAGTACATCGATCTTTATCTAGCAGGTTGAGAAGACTCTGAAGAGAAATTCCGAACCACAACTGAGGACTCCCGCGCTAGCATGGTTGAATTTTCGAGTGAACTGAGTTAGTGAAGGATTTCAAGATTCGAAAGGGAAGCTGGAAGTTTGCTTCCCCAAATCTACATTATGCAGATTGCAGTTCTTTCGACTTAATTCAGGAGGTCTGACAAAACATGAGGCTCGTTGTATGACCATCCTTGAGCTACTTCGTACGACATACCACCAATCCACTTATGAGCGCCTTTCACCCACGGAATTTGGTGTGGAAATCTTATGAGGCACTTCAAACGGTATGCTGTACCAGGTTGTCAGTGTACGTTCCTTGCGTCGTGGCGTTTTCTCGAGGGTTTGCAGTCGCAACAAGGGATGGGAGTGTGACATATCGAGATTCTTCCATCTAGTGGAACAGATTTCAAATGAGGTCAAAAAAGGATAGTTTGAGAAAGTTCCAGTTGGACCCGCCAGCCAGTCTTCATCGTCCACGAATATCGAGGACTCGACAAGCCAATCTCTTGTCGTCATGAGCTCTATCAGAACTGAGACAGTACCCCTCCATGGGAATCAGCATGTGTCAGGGGGTGTGTTGGACTGGAACTATCGATATTGATAGAAAATTTTAGTCTTACCTCAGCAGGATACTTGATACACCAAACATACCGTAATTAAAGTCGTCAAAAGTTTCTCAGACTAGTCGATGACGCTGAGATCAACCCCGATCATATTCAAATCTCATGGCAGAAATAATGCTGATCTGAAGTGGCACGGAGCTCTCGAACCTTAGCCGTCGACCCTGGTACGTACATCTCGGCTCACAAATCTCGAAGCAGCAAACTTGTAAGTATCTTGGATCTGGTGGATCGACCTATTTCGGGATGAATATTCAGGACCATTCTCCCAGCTGATGCACGCTTGGTTCTATGCGTAGTCCTCAAGACTTATATCCGCCTTCTCTTCCAGCCGCCTGATGCTACTGCCAGCCCGTCCAAAGTACAAACCAACGCTGAATCAAAACCCTTCAGATGGCGCAAGACAAGAATAGTCAATGCTCGCTGCACGGAGCCCTGCATCTACAGCCAGCCCCCACACTTGCATGGTGGAGAGAGGAATGCTTGCAAAAGCCTGAAGCCTGAAGCCTGTCTTTGCATTTACAAACCTATCAAGGCCTGCAAATATTTCGTTGGGTGCTGTAGGGGCGGATAAGCCTGTCCCACCCCGTTTCTCAGCATCCTCGTTGATATCCAAGGATAGAAGTCGCAAGAAACGCCCCTACACTCCTTTGTCTTCTCACCTGAGTTCCAAAAATAC
>Ga0247778_1000509_pt1 | contig 46134 bp, 53 predicted proteins | sample UWRJL049202B5_FD_179939 | JGI IMG/M metagenome (GOLD analysis project Ga0247778, IMG submission 179939) | Plant litter microbial communities from Arlington Agricultural Research Station in Wisconsin, United States - UWRJ-L049-202B-5 | ecosystem: Environmental > Terrestrial > Plant litter >...
AAAAAAAACAAGCAAAAACCAAAGAAACCCCACGGTGAAAGGGGGACAGGGGAAACAACAGAAATTTGACAGCAAAGAAACCTCCTGGTTCTCTAATCTCTGCCCAGACCAGAGACTTTAGTGACGCTTGTTGCGACGATGCTCCATCAACTTATCACTTCTCAAGAAGGCTTTGCTTCCAACACGGGTACAGCCTGGAAAAGGACAAGGTAGGCGAGGTGCAGTGGGATCGTGCAAGCGACGGTGACGTTCAAGATCTCCCCGGCGCTTGAAGACTTTGCGGCAGTGGGTGCAGGCAAGCCGGGCGCTGGTGGGAGGTACCATCGTAGGCGTGGTAGTAGCTGCGGAGGCGATCTGAGCAGGAGTATTGGGAGCGTCAAGAAATTGATCGAGGTCGAAGTTGAGGTCGGACTGCACGTCGAGATCGACACCGAGGTTACCCTGCCCAAGAAACGTCGTTCCGGCGTCGAACCTATCTGGAGTCTGACCAAGGTCGGAAAAGGGAGTGACCAGATTCGGAATTCCCTCCAGTTGATTATATGGCTGGGCGAAGTCCGAGTTGGAAAAGGAGCCGGACTGGCCAGGACCATTCACTGACAACATGTTGGATCCAGAGTGTCCGTAAGTCTCGAGCGGACAAAGAAGAGAATGGCCAGCATCTTGACCAGTGGCATTGTCAAAGCCGTTGTCAAGTTGTAGAGCGGCTGGATCAATACAATCACCGATCGCTGAAGTGGCTCTGGTGGGAGTTTGGGCGACTTGATGACGATGTCCACTTGCTTTCGGATGTTCCTCCGAGGACGATACCTGACGTTCAAGTATAGCAATCCGGGCTTTGAGCTGTCTGAGCTCGTTCACATTGTATGGGTTGTCGAGGTGGAGACCCTGTGGGGCTCGCGTGGCATCCAATGACACGTACCCGGACCTTATGCGCTGTCCCGAAGACTGTCGGGAGGATTCAGAATATCTAGGCATACCTGTCAGCTGACTTTTTTTTTCCACTCACCCGCAATGTTTGTCCTGATCATGTTGACCGTTTGCAAAAGATTCATCTCTTGGGTGGTACGCAGACGGAGTCTTCATATAATCCGCCATAGCTGAATGTTCACTCATTGACGAAATCGGTGCGGTTGAAGTGTGATATCTCGCGTTTGGAGACGCTTTGTGAGGACAATCGGATTGTTGTAAAAATGAAAAGAGAGGGGGTTTGTAGAAGGAGGAAGGAAGGATGGAAGGACGGAGAGAAGCTTGCAGGAAAGAAGGTGAGGAGCCCGGGCGCATATCAATGGGCAGCCACAAACGCCCGGGCGCACGAGGCTTTCTGGCAGGCAGGCTGTCGCACAAATATTGATATCGGACTTTATTCCGGCCTTGCCATCCACTTCTTCCACACTATTTGGTATATCAACAGTTCTCCAGTCTGCTGGCCATTTGATGAGCCTCTTCACAAAAATCTACGCTCTTACATATGCTCTTCACAATGGCGGAAGCTGAGAACAGCATAAGCTACCAGTGTGCTAGTTGCGCCAAGAAATTTAGGAGGCTGGGGGAATACAAGTAAGAAAGCTTTAATGGCACCTAGTGTATCATCGCCTAATCTCTAATTCAACATACAGCAAGCACCGAAAAATCCATGACCGTCCCTACAAATGCCATCTATGTCCGAAAATCTTTGCGCTTGAAACGGACAGAAAACGCCACAGAAAACTCCATCAGGCAGCTCTCCCTCAGATTCAGTGTCCACTGTCGCCGTGCAAATTTCGAGGGACAAACCGTGAGGACTACTTCTGGAAACACTTAAACCAAAAACATGGCGGTACCCTTCTGAGCCATGATACACGCCGAAGATTACTCAGCGAAGCAAAAGAAAAGCACGCTATTTCGCAGAAAGACGAACAAAATCTTCTGCTCCTTGAAGCTTCATATCAAGGTGATGATGTGCTCGTTGCCGAACTACTCTTAGAGGGCGTTGACGTCGACACGGAAACTGCTAATGGAGAGACTCCGTTACATCTCGCTGTAAATGCAGATCACGAAACTATTGTCACGAGACTTCTGGAAGCAGGTGCGGACGTCAACATACTTCGCGGTCGGGAGGGGCGAAACGCTCGAGCACCACTAACAGACGCTATTAATAGAGGCCATGAGGGCATTGTCAAGAGTCTGTTAGAAAGCGGTGCAGGTGCCAACGGAGTTTACGGATCGAACCCCCCGCTATGGGAAGCTGTCAAAAGCGGCCATGAAAGCATTGTCAAGATTCTGTTAGAAAGCGGTGCAGATGCCAACAGAATTTACGGATCGAACCCCCCGCTATTGGAAGCTGTCAAAAGCGGCCATGAAAGCATTGTCAAAATTCTGTTAGAAAAAGGGGCAGATATCAACCTGCATCGTGGATACTGGACGACTACACTATACGCGGCAGCTTATGAGGGCAGCGAAGCTTTGGTCAGTTTGTTGCTTGAATACGGAGCGGACATCAACTGCGAAAATGGTCTGTCTCACGAAACAGCACTGCATGGAGCAATCGAAAATCGACATCTAGCGGTGGTGGATCTTCTCTTGAAGAGAAGAGCGGAGGTGAATCTAAGTAGTACACCAGGTTTGGCAACGCCTTTGCATACTGCGTGCGAGCAACAGAAGGTTGGTCCCCATCTGACAGAGACAGTCGAAGGAGCGATAGTCAGGTTGTTGCTTCAGGCTGGTGCCGATATCGAAGCAAAAGATTACCATGGACGGACTCCTTTGTCTTACGCTATTGGGTATCTAAGGTACGGCTTTAAGCCTGAGTACTACTTTGAGGAGGGTGTAAAACTGCTACTTGAAGCTGGGGCGATGATCTCGACGGATGACTGGAATTACTTGCCTGTTGATCTTCAAAATGCATATGCTAGTAAACGTATTATAGAATGATATGCTTGATCAACTAGATAATGCTTGGGTGTTGGTTACGAACTGCTGCAGTAGGAGAAATCTTACTTTGGTCGGTTAATGAAAAGCTGGCAAAGATGAAGTGAACCTTCATTTCGTGAAGTGCGCCTTATGACACAGCGATAATACAACCAATTTATAGCACTAACTGGAACTACCGGGCATTTAGAAGTTGCTACCTCTGCCGACCGCGTTCTCAGCAGATCTGGCCATGAAAACAGAGAGAAGAGACGGGGCAACGTTTTGGATCTGTGAAGTGGGTACAGGGAGCGACGAGAGCGCCAGAGAGATTTCAAGTCTGGCCAGAGGGCTTCCTTTACTCGATAATTTATCTCTAAGAACTTGCTCATTCTGCTGATTTGGTAAATGGAACCTGCCGAACATGTAAATCGGACAACCCCCGACTCTTCTGACGAAAGAGCTTCCACCTCGGAGGTTCTACACCATGAAATGTAAAGGATCAATGAAACATAATTACATACTTGAACAATAGGCAGAACATCGCATTATCAAGACCCCCACAAGAATCATTAAGAAATGGGTTGTTAGAAATCTTGACACTTCCGCTAACTTGTCCGTTCTGCACTACTTTGTGAGATCTTCTTTTCCAATATCCACTCATCGAAAATTCTTTTAACCCCATGCTAATCCCCATCCTTTGTTCCTGCTTTCTTGCGCGGAACAAACTCCACGATAGACCCACCGCCGAAGTCTACAACCCATGCGTTGAAGCTAGTATCGATGACAATATTCCCCGGATGGACGTCACCCCACACAAGATCATGAGAATGCAGCTGCTGAACAGTGTCTGTAACTTGCTGCTTCCATCTCGCATGATATTTGGAAGCTGACGCGTTGTTTTTGTAGCTATAGCTATATAAGGAGTCGCCGCTTGGGGGTATGAGATCCAATAGAAGACCGACCGTCATTTTGGCATCGTCGGATACCACAATACTGTGTAGATTGGCTATTTTCAATTTGTTTTGCAATCCGGCATGGCGGATACGCAAGTGCATATCAACTTCCCTCAAAAGTTGTTTCTTATCATCCGCAGGCTTGAAGAATCTGCAAGTCCCATCACTGATAATAGCTTTCTGAGGCATCTCGGACATATAATCGTCCCATTTTGCATCCGAAATGATTCGAAGATCCGATGCCTTGGAACGAGGAACTTCAGAGAAAGGAGGAAGGTCTGAGGACGGTATCATCAAAAGGGAGGTGTTCATGGTTCCCCGATCTCGAGTAGCCTTGGGACAAAGGGAGGATCCCGAAACCAAGAGTTTTAGATGATGCGTCGGTGGGAAGTAGAAATCTGCGAAGGTGATTTCTTTAGGGCCGTTCTTTGTATTTTCGCGGAAATAAGGAAGACATGGGGTTACAATCCATTCACACAATTCATCGTGGTCTTCTTCATCGTCATCTTCCAAGGTTTTGGTAACCATCTCGGAATATTCGGTCTCAAAGCTGCTTTTTCGGATATCTCTAAGAGACATTGTGATATGAAATTGCGCGGCTCGACACATGACGGTGATCCATGTACTTTCGAGATCGACGTGGCTGTCAATGACAGTGTGGCTCATATTTTCGAACGAGTCCATTTCAATAGATGAGCTCGCCTGCGAGCTTGAAGCAAGCGGTGCCGATCACGAGTGGGAAAGGTTGGAGAGCTGATGTCCGATACAGTATCGAGGGGCACTAGGGTCTCAGAACTCATATGCTGCGATAAAAACTAACACAGAATCACACTAAGTACTTGAGGCTCAAGCATTTTCCTGGGAAGGACTTCCTCACGCAGAATGTGGGGTGCAATAATGCGTTCTCGACGCGACGACGCGTTGGTGATGCCTGGCGTTTCAGGTTGTGTTTGACGCAGACACAGAACCAGTCCCGCGATCCTCTAATTTTGTGATCTGAGAAGAGTATAATATTGCGAAAACTGGAAGTCTTTATTTGGACCCTTAGAAACTATCCCGCATAATTCCCAACCTGCGGTCTTCAGAGGAAGAACCTGTTTTCATCTGCCTCGTAACCTTACTTCCCGCTCAAACCAATTGACTGAGGCCTTATAACAATTCCCAAGCAGTCTGTTTAAAGGTTAATCTTTTTAAAAAGTGATGATCAACAAACCAAATTCTTTGGACGATCAATCCAGGCACGAAGGGCAATGGCTGGAATCCCGTTGGACTTTAACAGGAGCAGCATATTGAGAACACTCAAATTCGCAAGAAAGTGATAGCAACTAATAACGAATCTAGAAATAACAACAGCTACTTCATTGACAATGGTTTAGGTAAAAAGGATCAAAGGCAACAGGTGTATCAACAACTCCAGCTAAATTACCTTGCACACACGGATCACACAACGAAAGATTCGAGCAAGCACTTCAACGCTTCCCTGCTCATGCAGAAAGTAGTGTCGAGTGGAACTTTTAGTTCTGACCCCCTAAAGTCTAATTGTACAGGGTTAAATAACATATTTATAAGAAGAAAGCCTCGAATTGATGTGTGGCTTTCCTCGTGAGATTCGCTTACCCCGCTCCACGACATGGGGTTATAAATTCATGAGCAACTAATGGGAAGAGACGAGAGCTGTGAAAGCCTAAGGGCTATGCTAGCTTCAGCGTGGGATTTTGTCTTGAATGACAGAATACTGTATGATTTCGAAGCACTGTGCTCGAAAAGGATTTTCGGGGGGTGGGGGTCTGAGAATTGCGTCTCAGCTGTGAACGAATGAATGGACTTTCTTTCGACAACAAGTGCCTCCTTGACAGCAACTCACTATCATATACCCCTTAAAGAAACAGAAAGTTTCCTCCATTCGTCTCACTCTGAACTAGTCAAATATTCTCGCCATTTCAAAATTGCTTGAGGCATAGCCAGCGAGCTCCTGCACAAGTCCACAAACTGCGACAACCCTGCTTTCAGTCACTGAGGCTGCGATCCGCTTCGACACTAACACTTATAAAGATCGGAAAAACGTTCATAGTTTTAAAACTGAAATCCATTCTAATACTTCAGCTGTGGCTGATGTCTATAAAATGACCGATAATTGCAGCTAAGAAAAAGTAACAGCAAAAAGCACTTGGCCAAAACTGCAGGAGGTTGTAGTGTGGGACTCGTGGAACGTACTGTTACATACTCTCTCTAATGTGAGAGAAGGAGTTTGGAAATCCATGAGAAGCCCTTGACCAGACCTTGGGAAAGACTTCTCGATCAAAAACTGAATGAATGGAAAATTGACCCCAAGCAATACCCCGACATCACTTATCCACTTTTGTATGGTGGGTGCACTAATCTTGCTCAGTTTTCCCTCCACTGAACTAAAACACCCATTAATTTGTATCGCAAAACTTACAGAACTTCCCTTCCAAACACAATATGAATGTGTCCGCATGTAGCGCCTTTCTACGACGTCCTCGTCAAGTTCAGTCATGAGTACAATATTTATACGCACCCCCGACCAAAGCAAACGATTTATTCACAGCAGTTTTAGCCTCCCAATAGAGTCTATAAAACAAGGAGTGACGACGAGAGAACAGAGTCAAACACCAAGCAAACTCACGGAGATAATTACCCCCAAGAGTTCTTCGCCCCAACGCCTGCTCGCTTGACCCTGAAATGTTCTATACGAAGATCAAAAGTAATGATATTCCTATGGAGAATTATCAAAAGTTGACCAAATGAACGGAGTGTTTGAAAGCAGAAAACTTGATGACCACAAGCTATTGCTAAATTTTTGGACCGAGCAAAGGCTGGAGAAGGGTCGGGTGCCAGCTGGGAGTTTGAAGTCGAAGACATGTTCTCGAGTGAGATCCATCAGATATACTTGACAAAGATCCAACTTATCTTTTGCCATGAGCTCAACGGATTAAGCGCTGCATGTAGTAGTTCAGTCGCCAGAATAAATATTAAAGAGTGCCTCAATTGGCGCCGGGGAGAATAGTGACGAAGATTTGGCACTTGCCAAGGTCCAAACTCGGATTCAAGCCTGGTATCGAAACACATCACGGTTAAAAAAGTATAGTGCATTAAATTTTGGCTCATCAGCCATCAATTGATTCTAGCACCAAGCTATTCATCACTAACAGCCTACCAACCAACCATTCATCATCCACACACCATCCAGCCTGCCATGTCCCCTCTTTCCCCGCTATCTCAATTTTCGAAAATCCGAATAATCCAGGAAGGCAAGGTAAGGAGTACAATGCAATGCACGCCAGCCATAACACAAAAAATGCAATGCTGTTCGCCGCCGATGCAAATTAAGCAAAGGAGATGTTACACTGTTTTTACGGGCTTAAGACTCGTCTCCACGACGGCCTCCTCTAGGAGCACCACCTCGGCCGCCTCCACGTCCGCCGCGGAATTCGCCTCTATAACCGCCGCGTCCGCCTCGATATCCGTCGCCGCCACGTCCGCCGCGCGATGGGCCGCCTCGGTAACCGCCTCGTCCACCTCTGTTACGTTGTACTTCGTGGAAGCCGTCGTCCTTGGGGGCGGTTGGGGCGTTGGTTGTCTGTAGGGAATAATAATCAGCATTGGTTATATATATATTTTTTTTTTTGAGATTTGGGAAGTGCTCACCTCAGTAGGGCTCTCTGGCTGGTCATCGGCCCAGCTCTGGACATTCGATGGTGCGGCAGGGGTAGCAGTGATGCCAGTATCGGTCTCAGCTGAATCGCGAGGAACCTCAACCCACTCTTGAGATTGAGACAGGTCATTTTGGGTGTCCCAGTTGGCTTCAGCAGCCGCGTTTGCAGCTCCATCGCCGAAGCCCGAGTTTTGGGGAATGCCCTGGACTTCATGCGACTCCTGTGTACCGTTGGTCATTGATTTGGCGGGAGGGGCGTCAAGCTCGGTGAGACCAGCGTTGGCAATTGTTGGGTCGCTTTGGACTGGGTACTCGGTTGTCTCAACTGCGGGTGACTCCTCGACGGGTTCGAGGGTAGGAGGTGGTGGTGCTTGCGAGGCATAGGCGCTCTTGATATCCGCGTCTGTGATTCAGTCAGCAAAGTTACAGGCCATTAAATGCTAGGGAAAATTACAAGTGACACCCAGGACATCTCCAGCCTGTGTTGTGACGGAATCAGTAGAGCCTTCAATGATCTTCGACATGGCTCCAACTGCAGTGATATCTCCAGTGTAAACCTTGACTAGAAGAGCCTCGAGAGCAACATTCTCTGGCAATTCTGGGTCCTCATCCTCCCCTCTCCGAATGGCAGCTAATCTTAGGAATTGTGAAAGTGCTAGGAATCCGCTCTCTTGCTCCTGCTTAGCAACTGCTAGGGCCTCAGTCTTTGCTGCACTAACTGCCTCCTCCAGCTCCTTGCTCGCACGCTCAGTGAAAGTCTTCTCGAACTGGGCCTTCTCAGCTGCCGACGCAGTCTTGTATTCTTGATCGAACTTCTTATACTGTTCAATTTGTGCCCGGAATTGCGCTAGAGATGCCTCAAGTGCTGGCTTCTTCAGGAGCTGGGCTTTCTGGTCGGCATTAATCTTCTTTTCGGCAACCAATTGGTCCAGCGTCTTATCCTTGTTCTCGGCGACGATTCCATCGACTTTGGAGGCATTGGTCTGCAAATAGAAAGGTCAGTATATCTGTGAAACATGCCTAGATTTTGATGGGCACTTACAATCTTCTTGGTTACGTTCCGAATGTTCCTAGTGTTTTGTTAGCTGCCAGCTGTCCAATACTGAGAACAGGGCTTGCTGCAGTGCAACCCGCAGATCGATTGAATAACTCACTTTTCCAGCTCCTTGATATACGGGCTTTCGTAAGAGCCGTCTCCACTGTTGCTCTCGGCAGGGTTGTTTGACTCAGGAACGGGTGGTGTGGAAGCTTCAGGTTCGTTGGACACATTCTTGGCCTTCTTCTTCTTCGCAGACTTGGATTCCGACTTGACTGGGGGATTTTGGGTTGCAGAAGCAGCCATTATGAGGGTGGACAAAAGCTTCGAGGAGTCCGAGGAGAGGAGAGCTGGTGTTGTGCAATAACTCTGGCGAGCTGCAGTGGGATGATTTTGGTGGCGGTAGAGATCGCGATTATAGACTAGTGAGATAGATATTTGGTGAATGGAACGGAACAGGAGAAGATTTTCGTAGGTCTTGCGTGTGTTGGTATGATTGTTACTTGTAAAGGTGAGGGCACGCTCCCGGAATAATTTGAAGCTTGGCTCACGGGCCTTTGTTGTTGTTCTAAGCGAAGGGGAAAGAAGCACAGGGAATCGGCGGGGAGTCAACATCAGCATTGAGGTGCAGAGGTGTTATTATATTTTGCAGTAAAATCTCTTTGCATTGGCCTGGGTATTCTGGGGCATCATCCAGCTCGATATTCTTGCTATTCCTAATTATTCGTGGCCTCCCGTTGCTCAAGCAGCTTCCGCTATCGGGCTACCCCTGTTCTACTGCCTTGCACCTAGTACATTTCTACAGCCTCGTAGAAATGGCCCTCTCTGCTCAAAATATGACCCTTCATGCCAATATGACTCGCTGGCTGACTGCAATATGTGCAAAGCAGGGCGTAGGCTGGCATTCGATGGTCTTCGATAACAGCTTGGCGTTGTTTGTGTATTCGCCCTCCATGTCAACAGATGTCATTGCGCATCATGCTCAGCCCTTGAATTTGGAGAGAGAATGCTATAGAAGAGTTCAGTCAGCTAAAGTCACAGCAGTAGTCACAGGTATACGTACAGGAGTGACCTTCTTAACACTTTTGGCACTGATACCCCGCTCCCCAGCCTCCTTCGCGTTGATGGAGGCCTCCTTCATCAATCTGTTATCAATACATCAGCACAGGGCCCCGCAGATCCGGAATTTCAAGATCGAGATTGTGGATCAAATAGGAAGAATCGCGTACGTTTGTAGGAAGAGCGCGTAGTCGAGAAAAATCTAGATTGCATCAGGGAAACCTTCTGGGGAGACGCGTCAACAAGACTCACGAGAACATCGACGTTTTTGGTGACATTGCGTTTGGAGTGGGCCTTGACAATCTTCTTGACCGTCGCACGAGGATAGAGTTTCTGACCAGCTGCCATATTGAGAAATGATTTGTCTCTGTCGTATTTCTTGACGTTGTGTTTGGCGGGATCTGGCGTCGTTTCGTTCACAGTGTTTTGTTTGCGCGAGTAGTTGACCTTAAGCCGTCTTCAGCCTTGCCACAGGGGTCGGCGTTGTCGGCGTTGCTCCGTCCTCGTCCCACTCCGACCCGCGCTAATCACCTGAACATTTACCTTGTTGGGAAGGCGCATCCGGTAATTCTCTCGTACACAGTATCTAGTATCTAGCTACCTGGCTACTACTGATGTTGAAGAGACTCAACTCCGTCTCTCTCTTCAGACTTAAACTCTCTTCGCCCCAGCCCAAAGTTGCAGGTGCTCGTCTTCATCTGTGTTCTTCCCCGCGAAGACAGCCGCGAATTCAATTGACCCCTCGATTGACCCCTCAGTCATTTGCCATCGCCAACAAGCAAAGCCAGCTTAGAACCCCAAGTCAGCGAAGTCTTGCAACCATGGCTCCATCAACTCCTCTTGACCGGGACATTCTCCCAGACACCGTCAGGGCCGTCAATTATGACCTCTCCATCTACAACATCGAACTTGGTGGGGAGTTCAGCTATCAAGGAACCGTCTCCATTCTCTCCAAGATCACCAAAGCATCCAAAGAGATCATTCTAAACTCCCATCAACTCAAGATCCATAGCGCTGAGGTTTCTGTTGACCAAAAGTCCTTCCAGGCCACTGATATCTCGTACGATGCTCCAAGGCAACGGGCTACTCTGACCTTTGCAGAAGAGCTTCCCGCCGCCGAAAAGGCCAGCCTCGTCATCAAATTCCAAGGGACAATCAACAATGATATGGCTGGCTTTTATCGATCAAAGTACAAGCCGGTCGTCCCTCCCGCTACCTCCGTACCAAAGGATGGAGAGGACCACGTGATGTTCTCTACCCAATTCGAGAGTTGCGACGCTCGCAGAGCTTTCCCTTGTTTCGATGAGCCCAATTTGAAAGCCACCTTTGACTTTGAGATTGAGTTGCCAGAGGATCAAGTGGCACTGAGTAACATGCCCGAAAAGGCTACAAAGAAGAGCAAAGACGGCTTCAAGGTTGTTTCTTTCGAGCGAACCCCAATCATGAGTACATATCTTTTGACTTGGGCCGTTGGAGACTTCGAATATATCGAGGATTTCACAAAGCGCAAGTACAACGGCAAGAACCTTCCGGTCCGTGTCTACACTACTAGAGGCTTGAAGAACCAAGGGCAATATGCCCTTGATCACGCCCCACAAATTATTGATTACTACTCTGACATTTTCGGTATTCCATATCCACTTCCAAAGTCAGATTTACTTGCTGTTCATGAATTTGTAAGTCCTGATATGACGTGCCCACTTTTTAGCCCTCCAAAACTGATATTTGACTCTAGTCTCATGGTGCAATGGGTTCGTTCCCCCTCCTCAGACCACTTCTGCTCCTTTTGACGACTTGAATAAACTCTCACCCCTTTCTATTATATAATAGTCTCTGCTGACACTTTTCCAGAGGGTTGGGGCCTTGTTACTTATAGAACAACAGCTGTGCTGTACGATGAAGCGAAGTCAGATGCTAGATTCAAAAATAGAGTTGCTTATGTTATTGCTCACGAGCTGGCTCACCAGTGGTTCGGTGATCTTGTTACTATGGATTGGTGGAATGAGCTCTGGCTCAACGAAGGTTTCGCTACTTGGGTGGGATGGCTTGCAACCCATGAAATCCATCCGGATTGGAACGTCTGGCCTCAATTCGTGTCGGAGGGCATGCAGACTGCATTCACCTTGGACTCCCTTCGCAGCTCTCATGCTATTGAGGTCCCCGTTAAGGATGCTTTAGACGTCGATCAGATCTTTGACGCCATCAGCTATCTCAAAGGCAGTTCTACCATTCGTATGTTGGCCACACACCTCGGACAAGAGACTTTCTTGAAGGGTGTATCAAACTACCTCAAGGCCCACGCTTATGGAAATGCCACCACGAACGATCTCTGGTCGGAATTGAGCAAGGCTTCTGGCCAAGATGTGAATACTTTGATTGATCCATGGATTCGGAAAATTGGATTTCCAGTCATCACTGTTACAGAAGAGCCAGGTCAAATTAGCATCAAGCAATCTCGTTATTTATCAACTGGCGATGCCAAGTCTGAGGATGATACCACTACTTGGTGGGTGCCTCTCGGTTTTGAAGGCAAGATCGGCACTAAGGGAGCTACTTCCATTGCTCTTACACAGAAGGAAGACTTCGTCAGAGATGTCGATAATGAGTTTTACAAGATCAACAAGGACAATGCTGGTTTCTACAGAACAAACTACCCTCCAGCAAGACTGGCCAAATTGGGTACTCAGATCCACCGTCTCACTGACTCAGACAAAATTGGTCTGATTGGTGATGCCGGTGCGCTGGCTCTCTCTGGAGAGGCTTCTACCCCTGGACTGCTTGCATTTGTCGAAGGTTTCCAATCCGAGGAGAACTATTTGGTGTGGTCGCAAATTTTGGGTTCCTTAGGGACTGTCAAGTCTATATTTTCTGAAGATGAAGCAGTCTCTGAAGGCTTGAAGAAATTCACGATTAAGCTGATCAGCCCAGCTGTAGAGAGGGTTGGTTGGGAGACATCTACTGACGATGACTTCCTCAAAACCCAACTTCGATCTCTTCTTCTCCTCACTGCGGGTACGAATGGTCATGAAAAGTATGTCCCTGAAACCTTGGCCCAATGATTTATCTAACATAGAGTAGGGCCATTGCTGAAGGAAAGCGTCGCTTTGAGCTGTACACCTCCGGCAAAGACAAAACCGCTGTCCACGCCAACTTGCGAAGTACGATCTTCGGGATCGCGATGCGCCACGGCGATAAAGCAGAATACGAGGCCCTCAAGCAGGAATGGCAATCCACATCCTCAGTTGACGGCCAAGAGATCGCCCTCCGCGCCATGGGCCGCATCCAGAACATTGATCTGCTCCCCGACTACTTGAACTTCTTGTTCACAGACGTCAAGACCCAAGACGTACATACCGGTGCCATGGCTCTTTCTGTGAACCACAAGACGCGCGCACTGTTCTGGAAGTACATCCAAGAGCACTTCTCCGAGATCCATGCTAGACTGAGCAAGAACATGGTTGTGCTCGATCGCTTCTTGAAGCTGTCGTTGACGAAGTTCAATGACAGGGAGGCGGAGAAAGAGATTCAGGCTTTCTTTGAGGGCAAGGATAATAGGGGTTATGACAGGACGTTGGGAGTTGTTAGTGATACCATTCGTGGCAGAGCTGCGTATAAGGAGAGGGATGCGAGTGTTATTTTGGAATGGTTAAAGACACATGGGTATGCGTGAATGTAGCGACTTAGTTCATCAAGCATCGTTGGTGTTGAGCAAAAAGAAGAGGTGTAGTTTTTTGGCATCCTAGCGTTAACCCAAATGTCAGCTCCAGCATTCATAACCTATCTGGTGCATACTACCTACACGGGCGAATCCACATCCACTATTATCGGTTCGGACCCACCCCTGCTCTCATGTCTTGCTCTGATTTGCTCGCCGACTGGCAAAACAAATACTTCACTACTTTTCCCAGACATCCCTTCATCACACCAGAAGAATCCGACACAGTATGCTTATGTTCTTGTTCCACCCTCTTTTTACCCTCAATTTTTTCTCCTCGGTCTTCTACAAAATAGCAGATAGATTGCATACCTCTGCAATCTGAAGTACCCAATCATTAAATAACGCTATTTCTTGACTGCAGAAAATGATTTGACAGCGAATAACCCTGTGAAGAATCTACAACTTTTAAATTTTAAATTTGGGGGAGGGGCTACAGTGGTAAAATGACTTTAAGCCTGCCTGGTAGTAGAGAATTTATGCAATGGTCGTGGAACGGTCGTCCCACGTGCAACATACTCTTAACATGCAGGCCCACTGGCCCATATGCATTTTGAACTATTAAATTAAACAGACCACAATGAAAGCTTTGAAGCTAACTCGAAGTCGTTCAAAGAGCTAAGATATTTGGTCGAGGGTTGCGAAGTATGGCATACCTCAGTAGGTCCGTGAATTCTGTGTGTCTTTTCGACATTCTTCCCTGACAGAGTATAATTCGAGTTCGGATTGTTTGAGTAAATCAATTTCTTGTGAGAAAATCCCGTTCTCAAAGAAATGACATTGGTAACTTCTTCACTTAAGTAAAAGATGGGGTAGGGTGTAGTTGGAAAGTGATCATGAGATGGTTCAACTTGGAAAGTCACTACCAGCTTGGGTACATCTTGAAGCGGTAGCGACTCCCAATTTCCTAAAATGTAATGAACCAGGGAAGAGCTCCCTGTTATCATACCTCTGCAATTTTGGGGGAGTTATGGTTAACTATAAAGATATTGTCAAGCATTGATTGATATATTTACCCCGCATAAACCTCTAGAATAGAATTTTGACTTTCCTACTTTTCCACAGCACACAAACCCGTAGTAGAAACAGATGGATCTGATTCCGACGTCGCCGTCAGTTTAACCTTTGCCTTATGCTCAGCAGAAGCATCAGCTCTCACGGCTACCTTGACCGCCACGGACGAGCCAAACTTGGCTACAGCCAATGCATTCGGCAGCTCAACCCTCCAACCACTGCCCTCGACTGTAGCATTCAGGCGGTATACATCCGATCTCAAGTACGATGAGACATCCTGTGGATGCCCACCACTCGCGGTTGTGGATGAGCCGTTACTGTGAAGCTGGAACGAACAAGTGACGCCCTTCTCCGTCGGCTTCCCATGTTCAGCTGTTCCCTTCGTCAAAGCAACACTGTGCTTCTGCCCGCCACCCTTACTATCGAGTGATTTGACACCCACTGTATAAGAAAGTACCCCACTATTATCTCGCTTCACATCAACAATATAAAAATGCAGCCGGTTCCCTTCATCCACATACTCATACTGACTCCCAGACCTCGTGCCCGCATGAAACAACGCATCAAGCAACTGCCGATAATCACCCAACGTAATATAGGAAGCCGTCCCATTCGGTCGATAAAAGTCAAGGAGTTTAATATCCTGCGGATTCGCATCAATCATCCACTGGAACGGCCCCTCATCAGAATTATCTTTCGTCTTGCTAATCATGACTCCCGAGTCAGGAGTGAAAGAATCCGCGCCCATGCGGTCAACTACTTCGACGTGGTAGTTATTGTAGCCACCGCCGTCACAGAATACGTCTGTGTCGATGGAACAGGCTGGGGAGTTGTCGGAGGCTAAGGTGATGCGGATTCCCATTAGGTTTTTGCCGGGAGAGACTGAGCGGGCTTGGAGCTGGGCGACTACTATGCCGGAGGAGGCAAGTGATTCCCGAGATAGTTGAAGGATACTTTCATTGCCGACGAGACCGAGTTGGGCTTTATCGCGCAAAGTGTGGAGGGATCCCATGGATCCGCCTTGTTGAGGTGGGATCTGCCAGCGCGTGTGTGGACCTCCCGGACCGTTGAAACTTCCTCGAGACATCATAGACCAAGGTCCAGCTGCAAAAGAAACGAATGTCAGCATTTGATTTTCAATGCGTGTGTCAAGAATAGGTCTCAGAGGCAATTCTTGAGTCCAAAAAATCTTCGAGCTCTTGAAACCCCGTAGATACGCTCGAATATTGAAGAGGAAAATCCGTCACTTACTATAAGATCGACGCAACGGCACACCATAAGGGTTATTGTAATTATCCCCAATAAACAGCAGATGACTGAACTCATGTGCATAAGTAGCCATACCCGAACTCTCAGCTTGCGTCGACGATCCACCCCCAGCATTCGGCCAGATATTCGAAGCAGCAGCCCAAGAAGTCCAGTCCACATATCTCGTCTTTGCATAGTTCGTACCGCTGCCATTATTAGGAGGTCCAAAAGAAGCAGGTACATCTTCTTTCGTCTGAAACTTCATCTCGCCGAATTCTTGCCACGTCGAGGACTCGTCTTGACCGGCTGAGAGAATGAAGACTAGTTCGTATGATGCGGAGTTATTTACTGCTGCACGCCAGGTGCTGAGTGCATCCCCGCGGATATCGTAATTACATGTTCCAGAAATGGGGCATGAGTCTGGGTTCATTTCGTCGTCGATACCGTATTGGTATGAAAATTTGGGCATTCTGTAAGGTCCAAATGCTGTTAGATCTACACCAAAACGGCCATCTGAGTCTTCCATCCAGTATCTGAAACCTCAGTCAGCTAGAATTGTTTATCGCCCGTACAAGGATTTTCTAGAATTACTCATGAAGCGTATGCCCTTTGTTGAGCGTACCCGGCTTGTTAAGAAAGTCCCGATAGAAGGCTGGCACAGCAGCCCGTGAAACATTGAAACTGCCCTCCACTGGTTGCGGATTGGTATAAATCGTCGCTCCAGGCGGCAAAGTAATATCAAATGGTTTGTCCGAATAATCGACTGTAACAAGTGCGATATTGAAGTTTCTATTTGAGCCCCTCACCGCGGGGTTGGACCAATTCGTTCCGGGAGGAGCTTTCCAGTCCGCCCAGGTCATGTTGGCTGGGTTTACCCATTTCTGTGGATCTAATACTGCAAACGGGTCGTCATCGCTGTGGCCTTCATCGTCTCTGCGTAAGCTGTTTGGAGCTGCAGTTGCTGATTCGAGAAGCAAGACACTGGTGAAAATGGCAGCCAGAACCCCGAAGGATCGTGTCGAAACATCTTTCAATGGCTGCATATTGCACTTTTTAGCGATGGAATTGCCAAAATGATGATAAAACGCCAATTGAACTTTATACTTGATGCTCGTATGACGTCGAAGGTGACTGTTCAGTAATATGTTGGCAGAAACTCTAGTGAAATGAGTAGTCCAAAAAGAATCAGGAGCGTCGTGAGCGTCCAGAGATGAACTATGTCTGCTTTCTTTTCCTGCTCTCGTCTTTTAGTACATTTGTGAGCTCCAGTTTGAGCTAACACGCATCTCTTTTTGGATGTACCAATGTGGCATTTGTTGGAACGACGCGAAAAACATCGAGGAAGGATTTTGGAAGGCCCGACTCGCCTTCTTATACTGGAAAAACGCGACCCGCTCTCAACGCCTCATTTTCTGTAATCAGTCATTGAGAGATTCTCTTTTAGCCTTTTATCTTTGACGTCTACAACAGGAAAGTCGTAAGCCCGTTGCCAAGATGCCAAGGGATCGCCATGCATGTTGCCGTAATGTTGGTAAGAGCTCACCTCCTCATTTTGTCATAATTGTGACCCCTCTCAAAGTCTGCCTTGTGAATTTATCCCAGATTCCTAGACCCAAGCACCAAAGAACCAATCAAGAGAATTCCTTGTGAAAGACCGTGGCACATTGGTGCAGAATTTTGACTTTTGCACTTCCAGATTGAAATTTCAGAGAGATCCTACGAGATAACTCCGAAGTTGGAATATTTACCTATTCGTTTGCTGCCATCTCATACCGTCGAATCTTTCTAATTGGATGCTCTGGTGAGATTGGATCGAAATACTACATAAATGGCGTGATGAAACATCGTTAGTAATCCGTCGACATTGATTCGGGGGTAGAACGCCCTGGCGACCAACGAGGGAATTTTCAGTGCGAACAACACTCCCTGTACCTGCATGGCGGGGTCCGGAGACAACTCAGATAAGAAAAACATTAAGAATCAAAGTGCACTCCAAACTGAATATAAAAAGTATCATTTCCGTCAGGTTCCATGACAAGCTCGTTACTTCTTAGGCGTAGATGCCTAGGTCTAGGTCGTCAAGCCCCTCGAACAACCCCTGCAATACGACTACGACGTCTCTCAAATCAGCCCACTGCAAGAACCCGCCCACCTGCGCTAGGGAAATTGCATACAGCTAAGCTAGCCATCAAAGCAACCATGAGCAGTCGAGTTCCAATCGAACCACAGCGCGTAGATGCACCACTTACACAGTCGGCTACCTTTCTCGTTCTGTCTGTTACCGATACACCTGATGCGGTGAAGACGGTACGCTCGGCACTCGCAAGCGTTGATGACCTTGCCAAAAACGTATCTATTCGCGATCTGAGTGCTTCGTTTGCTTGCACTGTTGGCATTGGAAGTAATATATGGGACAAAGTCACCGGTCTACCTCGACCGTTAGAGCTCCATCCATTCCTCGAGGTCAAAGGAAGAAAGCATACCGCCCCGTCAACGCCCGGCGATCTCCTCTTTCACATCCGCTCAGAGCGTCGAGATCTCAACTTCGAATTCGAGCGACAGCTATTGGACCTGCTCGGTGACTCGGTTTCGCTTGTCGATGAAACAGTCGGCTTTCGCTATTTCGATGTCCGCGATCTTCTCGGATTCGTTGATGGGACTGCAAATCCGGTTGGTCCAGCAGTGACGGATTCCATCCTTGTGGCTGAAGAGGACGCGCAAGCCGTAGGAGGGAGCTACATTGTCATCCAGAAATACGTGCATGATCTGAAGGGGTGGCGTAATCTCAAAGCAGAGCAGCAGGAATCTATCATCGGCCGTACGAAGCTGGATAACCAAGAGCTTGACGATGCCCCTACCGGCCAGCAAGCGTCACACAAGACTCTGAACACTATCGAGGATGAGAATGGAAACGAGCATAGTATTCTTCGTGACAACATGCCATTTGGGTCCCCCGGCTCTGGAGAGTTTGGAACGTATTTCATCGGGTACTCGCGTCGTTTGTGGGTTATCGAGAAGATGCTGCAGAACATGTTCGTTGGAGATCCTCCTGGGCTGCATGACAAATTGCTGGATTACTCTACTCCGCTTACAGGGACTACATTCTTCGCGCCTTCCGCTAGTCTTCTGGCGAACCTCGACGATGATTAAAGCCCTGGAGGGGAACATCAAGAGAACGATGTCCATTTTATATTTGTGTCGAACCTTAATTTCTTAGGCTCTTAGCAGAAGCTCACTGTAACGAATTTAGTTCAGAATCGCCATATTCTGCGACTAGATAATCCATAAAGTGACGTTGCGGGGAAATCACACAGTGATCCTCTCATTATTTATTAGATTGCATTGTAGGTAATTTACATATCTATTTTCGGAGTATAAAACTTCCTCTCTAAAATGTTCTGCATACACTTTACATAGCACCATACGCGAAAACGGCAGCAGCTCCAGCAACAATCACTGGAGCTTGAGTGATCATGGGTGCGAAATTGGGCGACGAGGAGGCAGAGGCGGCAGCCGCAGAATTTGGGGATGAAGATCTTGTAGAAGCAACGACCTCGGATGGCCCGGAGTTCGAGGCTATTGCAATTCATTAGTAAAATTTATTTCTCTTAGGAAGATATGAGATTTGCTTACTTGAGGAGGTTATACCTCCTCCTATGCTAGGGATGCTTGAAACAGCATCACCGATGCAGGTCAAACCTGGAGTGACTTCAGTAGTGATGGCTCTGCGAACCAGCTCCGCACGCGCGGTAATCATCGAGTCAGCGGCTTGGGTCATAGTTGAGAATTTCGAGGACAGCGATGCTTGCAATGACGCTTGGGAAGCCGATAGAGAGGACGCGCGCGACGCGAATGAGGCGGACATGGAGGAATCGCGGTTAGAGAACGATTGGAGAAAAGAAGACATGACCGGACCGCTGAAAGACCCGTGAGAGCAGCAGTAGTCATTGAACAAATCTCCATCGCATGTGAAGCTCTGGGAAATGACACCAGTTGCTAGAAGGAGGGGGGCGAAGAGGAGAGTTGCGGTCTTCATCCTGACAGGTATGGGATGAGCTGGCTGAAATTGAAGCTGGGAATCTGGAAATGTAAATCTGGGACGATTAATTTGATGGGAAGAGGGATTTCAAAGTCTGCATGTAAGCAGAGAGGTATATATACTTCTTACCACACCACGTGACTCCAGTGATGTCAATCTCGGCCGAGCATTGTTATTTTCAGAGGATCTAACAGTGGGGGACTGAGAAGTTCAGTGTAAAAAGATCCCATCATCGAAGATCACAGCTGATATCACAGTAGCAACATGGAGTTCTTGAATTTTCAGTCTTGCTCACTCGGCTTCGACTTATCAGGTTCTCCAATTTTCATATGTTTGATTTGAATTGGAGATAGCTGTTCAAGGGAGAGTTTTGAATTCAAAACTCGATGCTCCAGTGTCATATGACCGTACCTACACATTTTGGCTTCCCTCCCGAGTCCCTCAAAGTGCATTGGCTTAAGAAGTGACAATTATCAATCAGAATGCGTCGAAAGCTTCTCACTCGTTCCGCGTTGATCCTGCTTTCTCTCGTATCTCGTAGATCTGGAGAATGAGTGCGACTCGCCGCCATCCTTGATTTGCAACGTCAGCCATTTTCTCTATTGATTAGTCGCTCATTCTTGTGCATACCTTTTACCAAGTTCATAATATATCCCCTTACACTTCGGTCGAGTTTGTTCAACAATCTTGCAGCTGAAGCTCCGATATATCACCGTTGAACGGGAAGGTGAGAGTTTGACGAAAGTTGCGACATGAACATTGACTGAAAATAGGGTAATCAGCATGAGGAGTCCTAAAAAGTCTACTCATAATTTGTCACCTGAGTTCATTTCGAGATACGGCTGCCTAGAAACGCATCGATATAACTTGCAAATCAAAATTGCAAAGCGGGGTCGCGACAAGTAACTATGTCCAACATTCAATCCATCAGAAGGCGCCGGTCTCAGTTTTGTCTTTTTGAAATATTCAAGACATTATTCCCTGTTAATAATAGCGTAGAATCAGACACACTTAGAAACTTATTGTTAAGAAATTTAGAAGTGTTCAGAAACAATACAGGGCCAGTAGGCGTTCTCATTTGCGCTCGATATTATTCTTTAAATTGATTCTCTTATGAGCTAAGGTTCTCTGAAATCGAATACCCATTTTGGGGACTCGCTCGGTAATACCGCTTGAGATTCTTCCCTAATTTCATCTTGTCTAGAATTCATCATCTGTGTTCATATTTTCTCCTCAAGTTTCAGAATACAGGTCATAATTGATACCACTCCAAATTATTTGCCAAAACTCACTACTCTCAATTAGAGCTCCTTGACGGTCTCTTGTATCATCGATCAAAAGCCATCCCTGAAGAAGTTGCGCGTTTTCAAATCCCTTCCTGGCGAAACGAGGCCCTAAAGGGTAGCGCAGAGCCAGCCTGAACGCCCCTGAAATTTTAGCGACCCGCTCCGAAAAGTGCCCGAGCCCGGTTTGTCAGCCCCGGAGACTTTATTCACCTCGACAAACGACCGAGACAATGCATTTCTGGCAACTTCGGTACTTTGTGATATGTTCCGATACCAATGAAATAGCTTTTATTTCAGCTTATTCTTCTTTCAGCTAGTTTCTTACATTCCTAGCTTGAAAATGAGAGGCACGGAACCTTGGCTCTTTTCAACAGCGTGGAGATCGCGGATTTAGAAAGTGCTCCCACAAAACGTACGTCAGGACGGACGAATTCACGGACGACTTCACCACCACAACAGAACGGCGAGAAGCACCCGACGTTGACAGGGCTAGCATCTAAACCTCTATATATAAGAAGGGGAGCCGCATCTCAATTGATCGTCACAAGAATTCTAAGACATTTCACAACAACCTCCCAAACCACAATACTCAAGCTCAACTGCGATCAAATCTCCTCACGCCATGTCATCCACAAATTTCCGCAGCATTGCTCTATTAGGTGTATGATGTCTCATGCACTATCAGATTATCAGTTCTAGTATCTTGTAGCTAACATAAACTTTTTAGGCCACTGGCAATTTGGGATCTAAGATTCTCACTGCTCTCAACGGCGCTGGCTATACCGTGACTGCTATTCAAAGAAAGGACTCAAAGAATGTCGCGACTGGCGCTGCAAAGAGCATCAAAGTCGACTTGAGTAGCGAATCTGGTCTGATCGATGCCTTCAAGGGGCAAGATGCCGTTGTGTCTGCCGTTCCAAACCCCGTCCTCGCCACCGAGAAAATATGGATGGATGCCGCAGTCTCAGCGGGAGTAAAGCGCATTGTATTATCTGAGTACAGCACCAATATGGATAACGAAAAGTCTCAGACCCTTCCCATCATCCAGGACAAATTAAAGATTCGCAAGTACGCGGAAGAACTCGGCTCATCTGGGAAAATTGGATGGTCAAGTGTTAACAACGGCCCCTTTCTGGTTCCTTTTGTCTGGACGTCTGGTTGGATGGGACCAAGTCCCAAGACCAAGAAGACCTTGTATCATGATGGTGGTGACAAGCTCGTTTGTACGAGCACCCTGGATCGGATTGGCGAGACCGTTGCTGCAATTTTGAAACCAGAACACACCGCCGAAACCAAAAACAAGACAGTCTACTCATACTCTGCTGTCGTCAGTGAGCGAAAAATCACCAACGTTATCTCCAAAATCACTGGGATTCAATTCGAAGAGACGAACGCCAATATTGATAAGATCACAAAGGATGCATTTGCCAGACTAGAAAAGGGCGACACATCAAAGTTCATGAACTTCTATATCCCGTTCTGCTTTGGAGATGGATACGGAGGAGACTTCAGATCTCAGGCATGGAATGAGAGGCTTGGGCTAAAGGAAATGAGCGACAGCGAGCTTGAGGAGTTCCTCAGAACTGCGTTGAAATGATTTGATCCGCCTACTTAGCTGGTCTCAGAAAGTGGTGGCACAACTTCGTGTGTGTACGCATAGTCTGATTTGGAATACACTCACTGATAACTATTTTGAAGGTCCTCATATGTGATAAATGGTTAGACATGTATTGGTAGCTCCGTTGAATTGATTTGCTCTCTTCTCTGTTGGCTTGCAAGCTATGAATCCCATTCAGCCTCAATGAGCCACACGCGGCTTGCTTCCGGCTTCCAAGCCTTCAAGAACTTATACCTCTTGTCGGCCTGCCTGAACAACTCTGCCCAATCGTCAATCTCCCTTTCCCGGGCGTTGACAGTGACTTGCATCATGACGTCCATCGTCCTGATCGTGTCAGAAATCCTAACCCTACAGAAACGTGAAAATTCTCACCTCATGCTCTTCTCCTCCACATAACCCGCTGTTCCCGGTTCTGGCAGAACTCCATCGTTAATTACAATCTTCGCCCCTTTCTTCAATGCTGGCGTTAAAGCCTGAAGAATCTGAATGCAGTACTTTTCCGAGAACCCATGGAAGATCCAGCGGAAGAAGTACGCATCTGCAACAACAGTCTGAGGAGTGAAGAAGTCATGAGTCGTTAGTTCCACTCTCGATTTAAGGTGTTTAGGAACAGTTCCAATTGTTTCCGGAGTACGCATGCCAGCTGTATCTTGGACCACGAATTTGAGTCTAGGATATTTCTCCGCAATCGCGAAAGATACGGATCCTTGGTTCCCGCCCATCTTGTCTGTCGATTAGGGAAGTGTTTCTCTTTAGAAGATTCTTGGATACTTACGTCGACAACTGTACCATCGCCCATTTCACCCCACGGGTAACCATCCACGGTATGCTTCAGAGAAAACCCCTCACCCCCACCATGTGCTTCCATGGCTAAGCTGTATCGTTTCGCAAAATCCTGATCCTGTTGCAAGAAGTCGAACCAAGCTAAATTGGTCCCATGAGCAAGATTGACGCCCGTTTCAGTCGGCTCTTGACTTCCAGGCCACTTCTTCATCGCGTTTACAACATTCGCGAGGGTGATCCAAATATCATGGGAGAAAAAGCCTACCCAGGAATTCATTTGGGGATTTTCCAGCATGAGACGGGAGGTGCGTGTATGTGCCACAAATCCTTTTTGGGGCTCACAGAAGATATGGTTAGTCATAGCATGTCGCATGAATCGGCGTAGATTCAGCATCGGGACCGAGACTTTGTCTGCCAGATCTTGGAAGGAGATGGAGCCTTTGAGTGGCACATGTTCGACGACTTTGAATTCCCAGACAGCTTGCAGAGAAAAGCTATTCACGGACTAAGCAATCATGAGTGGGTTTCTGAGTGTCAGTGAAGAGAAATACTGACGTCCCAAGCCAGATATCGGAGACTTTCTTTGGGGCCAAGAGAGATGTCATGAAGCTCTTTGGTCGCTGCAATCAGGTCTAATCGAGCTTTGAATGGGATCTCATCATTGGTAGAGATGGGGAACTCATCAAGTCCATCCACGTCAAATGAGGCAGCCTCGAGCCCATTTGAAGCGAGGTGCTCTGTGAGGATCTTTGTGTTTTCTGAGATCTCATCCGCAAGCCTGGTCATTCGACTCAGAGATGCCATTGTAGGACAATTAGTTGCGATGATAAAGGACGATCTAGAGATGTGCAGCGAGTGCTTCCACTGGGGCGACAAGAAGATTAGATCCCGGGCTGTGGGCTCTCATGGATGCTATCTTGTGCACTCGGCTTCAGTGGACTACTTGTGGCGGAAGAGTGGAAGAGCGGGACACCCCCTCACCCTGAACTATGCCCCCCTGATTGGCTGCCAAGGAAGTGTGCGATCCCTCTGCATGAAGTGGATTTGAACTAGCAACTAAAAGAGCAGCCAAACAGAAAGTTGACCTAAATCAACCGACAGCCAAGAGAAGAGGCTTGCTGTCGGTATAATGTAAATGTGAGGGTGGTGTGACTGGACAAAAAAGGCTGCATCTACCGCGAGACGACGTGGACTCGATTAGTTGTAGAAATATGCCTGTGGCCAAATATACTGCTTCAAGGCGATTCTCTCGTAGGCCCTTGAAGTCGGTTTGAAATTTGTATTTTATCCAGCTGCGATCATGCAAGGGAAAGAACCCGCCTCGCCATGTACTTTATGTCTACTCCAGGAATTCAGAGCGCGTTGTGCGCGCGTCTCAAGCAATGCAAACCAACCCAAGAAGGATGGAATGTGGGTTTTGTGGCCAGATCATGACCAGATCTTTGCATAAAATGTCTGGTGATCCATCCATCTCGATCAGAATAGGGTAAAGATTCATGGTTGATAGGAAAGTCAACTCTGAGTTCAATTTAGCTAAACTTGTAGGCGCAAATAATTTCCATTCAGGTCTCACAAGTGAGAGAATGAGCTTCGCAAATTAGAATTTTGGTCAGACCACCATCCCCCTAGCAATTTCTAAAGGTATAAATACAACGAGGACTTCGTTTCCCTTTCCGCAAACATCAAATCGGTTTCGCCCCACGTTCATTTCGTAGAACCACGCTCATTTTTCAACTCCACGTTCATTACTGCCAGACCAGCCACCGATACCTCAAACCAACTCCACCATTACATAGCGACCCGTTTCCGAAGCCTAATTTTAATTATGAAATTATTTTCGTTCACCGTCATCATCCTCTCTGCCCTCATTACTGCGGGTAACGCCGCTCCATCCTCGCCTCCTGCATCACCAGAATGCAAATCTTGTACAGAGGAATGCAATCACAAGAACCATGGGCTTGCCTTGGCGGCTGCTTGCCGTCGGATCAAGTGTAGTAAAGAATGCGACTTTTATTCCTGAATGCCGAAATATAAAGGTAGGTGATCCAAAGCCTAAAGTACAACTTCCAGGCACTAATGCCTTAGCATAGTCTGGGAGAGAGCCATTTAATGCGGATGAAAGGCAGAGCAGTCTGGAGAGAAAGCAACCGGCGATTTACATAATTATCTGTTTGTTCTGATATTTCTGTGGCATATTGGGGGTTTCCGATAATTTTCAAGTACATATGCTGGATTCCTGGATGTTATGAAAGTACGATAGAGAAGCTTGGTGGAACATGATGCTTTTTTTTTTTTCAATACTGGGAATCAAATCACTTTCGCCACCATGATGAGCAAAAGCAAGAGATGTGGCCTCGCGTCTACTTAACTTGGATTGCTTTCAAATCCATCGTCAAACTCTTCCCAAACTATGGTATCTTAAATATTTGGATGACGGTGAATAGAAGTGGACTCATCTCAGATCTTTAGTTCTAGCTTCAGTTCCAATGTGCCTGAGAAGTGACGTCCAAGCGAAGTTTCTCCTCTCGTCCACCACCCAGTTTCTTCGCCCGAATAGGCCAGTAACAAGGCATTTGCTGCCCCCTATCAGCCATATAATACCTCTGGAAAACAAGTTCCAACTCCTCAAGCTTCGCATTTGAATTTTGCGCATATATTTGGCGAAATATATTTGTAGCAGCATTCATAGCCTTGTCGTCCAAGAGGGGAGGAGGTGGCACGCTTCCCATCAAGCTATCAAATGCGTAATTGACTGAGAACGCGCAGGCAGAGGTCGGTATCGGAATCCAAAGCTTCATGGTCTTTACATTGGCGAACCCGGTAAGGAGACTACCCAGGGAAGGGTACATTGCGGCGATTTGCAGGGAGTTGTCATGTGGTTCGTTGTTGGTTTGGCCGTAAGTAGGCTTTTGAAATCAAGTATTAGTATTATGTATCATTTTGTAAAATTGGGTCAGGAAAACAATTACCCATGTGATCTGTTCAAGTGGCAAATCGAGTTCCAAATGTGAGATTTTGGAATCTTGGAGTTGCAGCAAAAGCTCGGACGGCCACAGAGCTAGCTGGTAGCCCATGGGAGTACGGAAAACAAGTGTTTCAAGCGAACTGAGATGCTCGAGAATGGAAGAACATATGATTTTGAGGCTGGACTTGACGTTAGACTTGTAATTCACTATCCGAAGTTCTTGAAGTGCGTCAATAGACGACAAGAAATCCGCGACCTGATTTTCTTCGGGAACCTGAAGTGCAAGATCCAGCCTTTTCAAATTCGGTACACTTCCTTGTAGATGCTTGAATGTAAATGTCGGATCTAGGCCTGCAAGATTGAGTTGGCGAATGTTACTCCACCCCCGGGCCTGATTGAGAATTGCACAGGTGAGCCGCTGCACAGTTTCAATTGTAGGCGGTACTCGCATCCACGAGGACTGGTAAGATATTACGATGCTTTTGACTTGGGGAAGAACAAACTTAGAATTGACGGGCACGGTCGTGGCTGAGTCCGATAACACCCTTGATTCCGGAGGCACGGTAGACGAATGTTGGTCTACACTCAAAGACAGGGTCTGCAAGCGCGTGCTTTCGGAGACCACATCGTTCAGGTCTGGCAATTCAGAAGGAAATCTTGGAGTGCCTGGATCACCCCAGCGTATGTTAAACTTGAGTGAATGCAAAATCGGCGACGGAGAAAGGGGCTTGATGACCTGAAACTTGGCGATGCGTTCGACACTGAGCTTAACGTCCGGCCAAAGTTTTTCCAGGCTGGATATTATAGATTCAGGTATATTGGTTGGGTAATTCCATCTAGAAATAATTAGACTGAAATTGAAGAGCGTTCACCATGAACAAATAGATATCAAGACAGAGCCAGATGTGCCCGCGGCCGCAATGCAAGGGGGAACGTAGCCTACTTACCTGAATATTTGCAGTCGCTTGACATTTGAAATGACATGTAGTAATTGAGCTTCGTCTATTTGGAGTTCCTTGTTCTTAGAGTTGGATACCGTAATTTCATGAACATGGTGATATATCACATCGTTCTTGTCCACAAGCCGACTGGTGAGCTGGCGCGTGCGTGAGTGCTCATCAAATTGAATAGAGTGATACAGGAATGGAGTCGCAAGTGCATTACATCTCTTGCAGGCCTTTGCCAGATCCAGTATAGAAGATGGAGAGTCAGCTTGTAGTTGCGCGGTGACCAGATAAAGTATATCCTCCCCAAGATCGAAGAAGTTCACGTGATTCTTCATTTCGTGTTTTGCTGGACGCATTAAAAAGACAGGAAATGCTTTTTATGAGATTTGAAGTTGAATCTCAAGCTATGGTACTACGGTAAGAAGATATTGCGAGGCTCTGTAATTAATATCAAAGTGCTCTTGAGGTTAGTGGCAGTGCATTCAGAACTCGTTTAAAAAGGGGCTATGCCACTGAAGCCTGGTAGTTGACCTAACGAGGCTTGGACACATCGCTCCATCCAGTACTCTCTAACATCCTTGAGCCAGTGGAGCAGAATGAAAGGCGATCTATACTTGCCTAAATGTTGACAGCATTTTGCAGGCATTCGGAAAGGAAGGGAAGGCAGAAACAGCGATTATTGTCGGTGTATCGCCGCCACTGCGTTCAAGTCAGCCAGAGATGTACGTAATAGCCGCCAACCGTCTGTGACCGTATCGACAGATGAACGCTTTATGAGCCCCTCACAGTAGGGAAGCTCTCTGACACAATAAAAATCATACGGCAATTGTCAACGCATTCGGTGACAAATTCATGCAGTGCTTGTTCATATCATCATCTAAATACCCAGCACTATGAAGTGTATCGTAGTCGTATGTAAATTCTGCGTCGCGAAAGTAATGGAATGTAAAAAAAAAAACCTCGCAGTTCTACCGTGCTGAGCGATTGCATCTCTTTTCTAGTACATGCCCTTTCCCAATTCGTTAAATGACGCCTGCCCACTGACGTCTTTCCACCAGTGGTCATCTTATATTAATCGACACAGTGTTCAATAATAATAAAAAGTGAAAGCTCGGGAATACGACTTCTCAAGACAAGCCGCATTCTGCAACTGCTTCGACAGAGATGCTTTCGGGAATCGATGTCTCTGAAATCTAGAGATACACAGAAGTACACGGGCAATTTCGCTCTTCCAATCTCAATTGAGAATCTATACAGCTAAGAAAGGCTTGAGTTTCTCCTCAAATTTTCGACGGGAGATGCAGTGTAGCAAATTTGAGCTCTGCCACCGTCTTCTCCAATGCGACTTCCCGACTGAAGCAAGTGGGCCTTCCTCATTTAGAGCACCCGACAAGAGTCTCCCTCTTTTGGGGTGGTCCTTCATTTCCGCCTTGCTTTCTCACTAGAAGTCCAATACGCGCCTTCCATAATCCCGTGTTGCTCCCAAAAATTGCCACTCCTTCCTTCAAACATCCCGCAAAAGATTTTCTCCCACCTTTTCTTTCCTTCGAAACTTCAATCCTTATCTTCCTTAATCACCTTCTTCGTCGTCTCAAAAGCATTTATCTTTCGAAAATGAACTCTCCTTCACGTCAACCCCCATCGAAAAGACCCTTGGTACTAACAGGGCCCCTTCAGTCATGAGACATTTCTCTGGGAAGAAGCACACTATTTCCGGCCTCTCACATGAGTCTCCAGGAGGGACGTCAGTGTCTGGGGCTCCTCGGGAGTTGACGAGTTCACATGAATTGGTCATGTTTTGCTGCACGTTTTGTCTTTCCAAAAAAGAAATCCCCCCTGGCAATTCTAAGTGGACTAATTTCCAGCCCCTTCCGTAAGTGGAAGGTCCCCACCTTAAATCCTTCGTACCACTGACTTCACTCAAGTTCAGAAAGTATTCATTGTCTGGCACTTTTCTCCTGCGGATGCTCGACGCTGATTCCGATTTTCCTAGACGATGCGAAACAATCAAGAAAGTGGATTTGACCACGACTCTGTTCTACTCAGAATGGGCGACGAGTCAAGCCAACCATATGTGAGCTACTCCCCCTAACCTCGCACCAAAATTCCACAGAAAGCGTCCCCTGCAACCATCATCAGTCGCCCACAAGTTGCGTTGGTGAAGTCTCGAGGTTTCTATGTTAGAAACCCCTGCAAAATGTTCTCCAATTGGTACATGCCGTATATTGTCATCCGTTTCAGAATGTTATCGCTTTGACTGTCCTTTTCCCCCCGCCTAGCAGTTGTTTCTATTTCGAGTATCGGCGATGAGGGCGCTATATCCAGGCCGCAAGGAGTCTCCAAATAATGGAGTAACCCTCTCATCCCTCAGCTTGTCGTCACTCTTGATTAGGAAATATGCCATGTCAACCTTAAGGCCATAAGCATGAAGCGTATTCTGGATATTGGCGCACAGTCCCATATATTTGGCTTAGTTCGTCGGACATTAGTTGCGGCCCATTCAAGTGATCTCTACGCTCTGCAAATTGATGACGCCAAAGAGCTATGTTCCATGCAAAGCTCGAGTGTCCAACTCCACTAAATTCGGACGACTTAAGTAGGACGAGCCAGTCCACCAATGCTTGCTGATCAAACGTCATTGCTTCCAATTGTTGTCGATCATCTCCTTGAAGTAAATCTTGTTTTGTCGTCACGTTGAGTTTGTATGCCTTTGCATCTTCAGAGAACATGGAAAGCTGAGAAGCATCACCGGAGGCGGCATAGATTACCGAGCATCCAGAGGCCACTGCTTGTTCGAGGTAGAGCTTTGATTGTGTTTCATATTTTGAGTACTCGTATTGAGTTGGAGGCCATCCTTGTTGCGAATCCCTTTCTGTTCGAAGATGCGCCCCAAAATAAGCGCTTCTAAAAATGACTTGACGAGTGTCTACATTTAGTCGATAAACTTGTACAAGCCTTCTGACCGTATTCGTTGCAAGGACTCGAGCGTCCGATCGAAATTTAAGGATTCGCCCGAAGTCCAGTGCAAATGGTTCCCCGTCAAAATAAATTGGGTACTGAAGCTGTCCGGTGTTAGATCATCTCCTAAGGGCATTTGGTGAATACGTACGTAGGATCGATCCAGTTCGACCACGGCATGTTTGTGGCTTTGGTTTGCGGAAGTTTGGAGCCAGTCATAAAAAAGCCCTCGCCATTCCTCAGGATGTGCTATCCCGTCACCAGGAATATCTCCCACAAGGTTTTCGGGAAGAAGTCTGATGCTATGGTGGGTGAGATCATAATCGGGAATATCGTCTGTAGTGTTGAATATCTGAAGCTGGGGACATGAGAGCTCCAACGACCGCATAAAGTGAAGTCGGTCAAATATGTAGTCCATCTCAATTGTCTCTCTATTCCAAATTGCGGCAATGTCTACCGGGCTTCGCAGAATGACTCTAGGAACGACCAAAGCTCCGCCCGCGTGGATTGCGTATCTGACACAATTCAAAATGGAGTTTCGCAAGTTTCCAACTCCACCACCAGACCTAGCGCAGGTAAATATCAGGTCTTTATTCCATTCCGTATTTCGACATATCCTTTTGATTGCTTCAGAGTCTGCGGGCTCGAAGTCGAAAATATCTGATACGTCTGACAAAGGTTTCGAAAGGCCCGAAAAAACATTCCAGTGAAGCAAGTTGGAGGGTAAGGTTCTTAAACTCCAAAACAAGGTAATGAGAGCGAAAGCAGTTGTTGCAACGATAAACTTTCTACTACCCCCAAGTCGCAAGATTCTGAACATCTTTTCCTTTGGAGAGGGAATTGAGAAGCAGCTGAAGTTCAAAAAAGCGGCTTGGTTGGGTATGAATACTTAATTGAGCGCCGGAAGAGGTGTAGCTTGTGGAGTTTGCCCCGAAATTTCAAGTACATCAGCATCAGCCTCTACAGCATCTCTCGCTTAGCTAGCCTGGTCGCAGTTTCAGAGCTCGGATGATCTTGATTATCTAAAGAGTCTCAGGTTGCGATGTTGTCCTCTGGAATGGAGGGCTAGCTGGTGGTAGGATTGACTCGAGTCTGAAGGAGCTCACGTTGAGCTGAAAATCTTACTGAGCAGCTTACAAGAAAAATGGCTAGTCCCCATGGGGCCATCCACGCCACTATCTGCAAGAGTTTTATTTGCTTACGTCCTTCGATAAAAGGCGTCAAGGGCTGAAAACTGAGGATCTCAGTGGACGCCACTGGCGAGAGAAAGTAACGATATGCGCTGCACAGGAAAACATTTTTAGGGGTGGCTACCGCACTCGCGCGCACTTGGAAATACTCAAAAACGCCAATCTTCTTCCAATAATGCCGATATACTTGTTCAATTTAATTTCAAATAATAACCAAGTAGATCAAAAAGTGCACATGCCATAAAAAGCATTTCCCAATTCATCAAAAGCTTCGAAGGGTCTTACCACCAATTTCTGAATCTATTGAAGGGGTTGAATCCTCCGAATAGGCCGTTTCCATATCCTCCCCCGTATCCTCCGTACCCACCCACGTAACCGGGGTTTACCATAGGTTGCATCATGGGTGCGGCCATCATGGGTTGCTGCATAGCAATTGGACCTCCTGAAGGATCAATAAATATCGGAACTTGATACGCAGCATGGCAAACTGCCGAAACTCCGAGCGCAATTATGAAAGTGAAGGCAACAGTCAACCATTCCAATGCAATTACGGCAGTACCAGTACGAATGATTACACTACTGTCGAATGTGTTTGACAAGTATAGAAGCGCATTAGCTGCTTGCGTTGTTCCAACGGCTGAAGCCAAATTGAGGGCAACACACGTCCACATTGAACCTCCAGCCATCATTGCTAACATTTGTCGATTTCGGGCCGGTATTGGATCCGGATTTGTAGGGTCCCGGTTGTTGAGTTCGAGGATACATAGGGCGAAAACGCCTAGGGAGATTACGAAGAAGGGTCCGGCGAATGCGAGGAGGTAAAAGAGAATTTTGTCCTGGATGTATGTTGCGAAATCAAAGAAGTTGATGGCTACATCGTCGTCGTTGTGAATTAGCCATCGTGCGAGTGTATCACCCGATTGGCTAATAGATGAAGAGCAAATGGTGGAGGAGCTTTGGTAGGCACACATTCCTAGGCGCGGAGCATTAGCTTTGGTGGTTCTTGAGTGGTGAATTCCGGAACGGACCAAAATATCCAATGTGTAAAGTCAAGTCTGCTGTGGACCCGGTGGTGTTCATGCTTTTGATGGAGACTAGGTATAGGTTCGGGAGCCCTGGAGATTCGGAAACACATCCCGCGAAAATCAGAACTATCACCTGATCAGCACAGATTCTCAAGGGAAGATTAGGACAGGTACTTGCCGTAGAAGAGAATCACCGGAAATGCTAGCATGAATATTAAGAAGCCCTCCATCATCCTCTTGACTCGTTGTCCTTGGCCCGTCAGACCGTATCCTAGCAGATTTTTGGGAGTCAACATACCAATGCCCACCAGCCCATTGAAAAGGCCCATACCTCCCCAGCCCGAAAAGCCTCGTCTCCAATTAAACCAATCCATCGTTGTGGTCCAGAGTCGGTTCAAAATTTGGTGGTCGTTGGAAAATCAACGCTGGTGATAAGCAGAAAGATTTTTTGATTGAAGAGGTATCAAAAGTATCAAGAAATAGTGGGTTAGCAGGACAGACAGAATTGAATAGCGTCTGGTTTATCTGTGAATGGGCAGATGCTGGACTTCGGGTATACTTCATTGACTTACGATTCACCCCAATCCCTCGACACCGTATAATTTGCACGGTGGAGGGAGGCAGTGATAGCCCGAACGCAAACGATCTCAAAATTGCGAATGATGTGCCTTCACACCATCAGGCAAAAGCCATAGTTGAGGATCTTGTGTACGGCAGCCTTTCGATCAATGGGGAGCAGGTCAAGGTGTCCTAGGAAGCTCCCTCCCTCTTGATCCAACTTCTCAAAGAGAATGAATCCCATAGGGAAGACAGGTGGTGCGAACTTTAACGCGGAAATTGCCAAAAAAAAACAAAAAAAAACAGAAGAAATCAAATGACAGAGTCGGATACAATGTATTACAGTAGAAATAATCCAAACAGTAGCGGAGTTACGGAACACATAGAGCTGATTCACCGCGAGCAAAGATGTCAAACCGTGAGATATCGAGCATCAATCGCATGTAGACCCAGTACCTATTCAGAGGGTACAGGTTCTGATAGTGCATAAGTAGTATTGAGATCAATCGATGATTTTGTGAAGTCTCTTGCTCCCGCCCCCCAGGAGAAATGAGTCTCCTGCATCGGAGCCGGACTTTTCCCGAAATCTATCAAGAGCTCCAAGTCAACAACACTTCGGTGCAGTCAAAGCCGCATACACAGCACTAAAAGACTCCCAGGAAGGATATACTGATGTAGAAGCATTCTTTACAGCTTCTGCCGGCATGGCTCCCCCAGCCAAGCGACGAAAGCGGAACGTCCTCCCCTCGTCCTCCAGCGGCTCAGAAGACGAAGACGAAGCTCCAGCACCAAAGCCAAAGTCACGATTGATCAACCTGATAGACTCATCTCCTCCCTCCTCTGCCGACCCAAAGCCTACAGCATCCAAAAAGAATGCAAGTCAATCGAAAGCGATTGCTTCTAAACCTCAGCCTCGTGCCAAGACAGCAAACCACCCCCACAATGCCGCGCCCATATACCTTCCAACGCAACCTCGCGGGAGCAAAGCAAGTACGAAGAGTCCTAGCACGAGTCCAGAGAAATCAAAGCGGAAGGGGAAGGTAGAAGAAAAGGTTAAAAGCGGGGACATATTCTCGTTCTTTACAAAGCAAGCGGAGAGGCAGAAGGCTGAGGGGATTACCAATGGCGCCGTTTCCAGACCTAGAATCTCGTCGAACGAGTCGAAGAGCGAAGACATAGACCTCATATCGGATGGTGACGATGATGTGGTGGTTAGCAAGAGCCAATCGAGCGCGGTAGGGTTGGCAGCCAAGAAGAGGGCGAGGGGAACGGAAGCTTTCAAGATTGGGGATGGAAATGCACCAAGTTTGAGCCAGAAGTTCTTCAAGAAGCCCAGCATACCGGCGCAAGTTAAGAGTGAGGACGATTTAAGACCATGGGCTGAACGATTCGCGCCTGTCAACCTTGAGGAGCTGGCGGTGCACAAGAAAAAGGTTTCCGATGTCCGAGGATGGCTGGAGGATGTAATAAATGGAAGGATGAGGCAACGCCTTCTCTTATTGAAAGGAGCGGCTGGAACGGGCAAGACAACTACGGTTCAGCTATTGGCAAAAGCAATGGGCTGTGACGTGTTGGAGTGGCGGAATCCAGTTGGATCTGTTGCAACCGCAGATGGATGGCAATCAATGGCAGCACAATTCGAGGAGTTCATGGGAAGAGGGGGAAAATTTGGTCAATTGGACATATTTTCTGCCAATGAGCAAGAACCTTCGAAACCGGAAACCAAACCACTGGATCGGCGGAAACGAATCATTCTTGTAGAAGAATTTCCTAATACGTTCACGCGCTCTTCGTCTGCTTTGCAGTCTTTCAGAGGTGCTATCATTCAGTATCTCGCGTCCAACACGCCCCCTCTGTCAATGTTCCATAATAACGCCGTACCAAATGATCCAGTAACACCGGTTATTATGATTATCTCCGAGACGCTTCTCACTACAACTTCTGCCTCAGCAGATAGCTTTACAGCACATCGATTACTTGGTCCAGAAATTCTACAACATCCCGGCGTTGGGATCATTGAGTTCAACGCAATTGCGCCTACACTGCTAGCGAAAGCCCTCGAGATCGTTGTTCAAAAGGAGTCGAGGAAATCAGGGAGAAGGAAAACACCCGGACCTCTCGTCCTCAAAAAACTCGGCGAGATTGGAGATATCAGAAGTGCCATTGGATCATTAGAGTTCCTATGCTTAAGAGGCGACACCGATGGAGACTGGGGGGCCAAAGTTGCCTTTGGCAAGACTAAGAAAGTCAAGGACCTAGCCTTGACAAAGATGGAGGAAGAAAGCCTAGAAATGGTGACTCGAAGAGAAGCCAGTCTAGGTATTTTTCACGCTGTCGGCAAAGTCGTCTACAACAAACGGGAAGAGCCCGGACCAAAGTTCCCGCCGGGCGGCGATGTCGAGAAGTTACCAGAATTCCTGTCTCTCCAGTCTCGTCCCAAACGATCGGAGATCTTGGTTGACCAGCTCATCGATGAAACCGGTACAGACACTCAAACTTTCATCGCGGCCCTCCATGAAAACTACATTCTCTCTTGCGAAGCGCCCGCAACATCCTTCGAAGTCTCCTCCCTGGACCACGTAAATGGCTGTATCGACGCACTGTCCGACAGCGACCTCCTGTGTCCTTCTTGGGACGGCACCTTGAACTCCTCTGGCTTCGGGATTGGTCGCGGTACAGGCGGTGACATATTGCGGCAAGATGAAATAGCATTCCAAATCGCCGTCCGCGGCCTGCTCTTCTCGCTCCCCCACCCTGTCAAACGCGCGCCAGGACCAGGATCCAGCGGCTTCAGACCAGGCAAGGGAGGCGATGCGTACAAGATGTTCTATCCCACGACTCTGAAGCTGTGGCGCATGAAAGAGGAGATCGAGAGCACGGTCGATATGTGGGTTTCTAGATTGATGAAGGGGGATGAGGGGGCAGGCATTACGGCTGCAGCGTTTGCGAGGCCGAAGGCAGGGACGGTGGAGAGTTGGAAGAATGCTCGGGCTCCGGCAGCCACGCAATCTGTTAAGGAGAAGGACGATACTGCGCCGCTGCTTTCACTTGGCTCTTCTGCGAGAGCTGAGATGCTGTTAGAGAGGTTGCCGTACATGACGGCTATTGCCAAAGCGAGGAAGAACGCCACGTCCGCGTTGGCGATTAAGGATATGGAGAAAGTCACGACATTCTATGGGATTGGTGGGCCGTCGGAAGACACTCCTGATGATGGGGATGGGGATGATAACGGGGTTGTTGCTGGGGAAGAATGGGCGACTGATAAGCCCGTGGAAGAGAGATCACCCAAGAAGAAGGGCCTGGTGATTAGAGGTCGTGGGAACGGTGGTGGGCTGCCGGTCATGAAGGCACAGGAGCAGAAGTTGGTATTGAGTGATGATGATATTGAGGATGATTAATTTGCGTTCAAGGGTTTGGCGAATATAGGTTATGAAATGGTTAGGCAGGATGTTGGAGTTATGATTTGGCAAAAACGGCTTGTATAAATAATAGCTGGTTGGGATGGCGCCCAGGTGGCTCTTCTGCTTATAAAAGCTTGTTACATCATACATACAGTAAAAATACAAATTGACGTTTTCGTAACTTGCTACCTATGCCACCCATCATAACGCCAAACATAAGTAATAAAAGTGGTCATTACATTTCCTCTTCCATACTCCCGAAACCTGTCCATCCTTTGAAATCGTCTGCAAAATGGGTTGCTGCTGATAGGTACCGCTCGTGGACATCACCCCAGGTGAAAGCTGCTTCTTTCATTGCTCGAAGAGCTATTCCAATTAGTATTTTCCAGAGTATACTAAAGCAGAGAGACCTTACCCTTAACATAATGAGCATCCGTAGCCCACGGTCCACTAATAGCCATCTCCTCCACATACTTCCACCCCTTTGCGGGCTTAACCTCCAAATCCTCATCAATCTCCGGCCTCAACTGCGATATATAAACCGCAATCGTAAGCAACCACCACTGCCTGACCAAACTAACATGGAACTTCTTTGGTATCACCGGTAATAGTATCCTAACTGCGTGGCTTGTGGTCAGGAGATGCACCATGAAGAAATCGTAAGCGTGTGTGCCCGCCTTCACGGTTCGGACCAGCAAATACATGGCTGCTTCTTGCGAGTCACGGAATTGTTCGGTGGGGTTTGTGATTGTCCATGCGTTCCAGTGTTCGAGGACTAAGGATTCGTGTTCTGCGAAGAGCTTCTCGATATTGGATGCCCCGCGAGAGTCAAAGAGGCCGTCGAAGCGTTTGTCGGATTCGATTTTATGGAGAATTTCGAGAGGAGAGGTGGTGGAGTAGGTGGAAGGCTTCGAGTATGAGGGATCGTCGGTGTATTTGTGGAGGTAATTATAGGCTGTGCTGGTCATTGCTAGTGCTTCCATTCCCAGTTCCTTGCTAGAGAGCTCGTAGGCGTAGCCTAGATGGATGAGAGGATGGCCGACTAAGAAGAGTTGTCAGTGTGTTTGGTTTGCAGAAACGAAAGAAGAGACGTACGCCCCGCAATGACTCCATTGATCAAAGGCTCTTTTCCACTGAACAGATACTCATCTGCGACTTTCTTCCAGTCATAGTTGAATTTCAAAGCCAGCTCGTCTTCATAAAAATCCACATATGCTCTCTGATACCTCTTGTCTCCTAGGAAATCCCGCCAGTCCGAATCTGTTACCTCTGCAGGGGAGTCCTTCCATGCTTCAAGCTCTTTTGACTCTTCATCATAGATCTTTTGCAGCTGGTCTGCATTTGCTCCAAAGAGATATGCTGAGCCAAGGAGATGGGGCATATGATTGTGATATTGGAGATTGTGGTATATGATTGCGTGGTTGACATGATTTGCCTTGATCAAATGCTTGAGCGTCCTCGGCCGTTTCTCTGGAGCTGTCTCAACATCGTGGATTTCAACTGATGGAAGATCGATTGACTGAGCTGCATAATTGCTGGTTGTCCAATATTTGTGTATTCTGTTTACCAGAGGTACCCAAGCTATCATAGGAGCCGACATGATGGATTTTGAGGAAAACTTCCTCAGATGTTCTGAGTTTGTGAAGCTGTTGGGACATCCAAAGTGTGGGGAACATTATGAGCTCACCTCACCTCACTTTGGCGGCCGGTGCCGGATCATCCCAGCCTCCGATCCCCACTAGCCTGCCTGATTTGTAAATTCGAGCTCAAGACAGCGACTGACTTCAACTTCCACAAAATATAATGTTTCTTCCTAAACTATTTCCAGATCATCTGCCGAGAGTCCAGCAATCATGCCAGGATCAGACCCCCTGATATACGCAGAGCTTCTCTCCAATATTCGGCAAATATCGGTGATCCTGGCAATGGGCACGCCATGTGACGCAGCCACGAAAGTCGAGCTTTCAGGCGATGGCCAGCAGTTTGTTCTGTCTCATGGTGGAGAGATTACAACTTTAACGCTTCCTGGAAGAGTTGCTTCAAATGCCCAGCTTCAAAAGCCCGCCCTAGGAAGCAAAGAATCATCATGGCGTCTGCCTTTGGCCGGGCTGCCAGCGCGTCCAGATGAAGAGGTTGCGCAAAGCAATGAAGCTCCATGGTCGGCCAGCGCCTTGGAAGAGGATTCGGAATTTCTGTGTCGACAGTGTGGCGCTGTAATTATCGGGAAAGGAGCGATCGCCTTCTGGAAAGACATGCCGAGTGAAAATTGGGCCGAGATGATGGATTTCTGGGCCTGTCATAAACCGGATGTACCAGAACACGAGCAAGTTCATGAAATTGGTAACAATGACACAACTATCACCACCACCAAAGGCTACGGAGCAAACACAAAGTTTACTGCAATCGCTGGCACTGCTTTTGTAGACATCACCACGTTTCTCCTGGCAGCTTCTGACTGCAGCAATCTAGAGCCTCTTAAAAATGCGGTAAGCCATTCCAAATTATCTGAGTCTTTTACTTCTCGGAATCACGTCAAGAGACATGGGTATCAAGAAGGCGGCCATGCATTGCTTCTGCAACTGTTGTTTGGTCACCGATACAAGTGCCCTAGATAGATCACTTGATACCATCTACACGTTTCAGCAAACAGTCGAAGGGCGTATCCTCTTCTTCGGTCGACGGGTTACCTTTCGGCTGGGGGTATCAAACTCGTCTATTGCCCGCCATCCCTTCTAAGGTCTGAAGGGCATGGGATTAATACGAGATACAAGCATTCATCTTGGGTACAGGTGCTAGACCTAAATGATTTTCACAGACATAGCTATTCTACAAAACCAATGTTTCAGATTCAGTTGCGTCTGGATATATTAAACTGCTCAGAAGCACTTAGCTCATGGTACAGCCGAACTTTTACAACTTCCCAATTTACTGATGCTGAACAGGTGGCAATTCCATCCGAAACTACTCCAAAAATCCAAACGGTGCGATGCAAAGACTGCTCTACGCACATCGGATATCTTGACCAGCTGTCAGAAGGGCTCAAACTCTGGAAGTGGAGTATCAAGTTGTCACCAGGCTGCGCCAACTCACTTCCATACCAACAACCGTCACTATCATCAATCATTGCAGCCCAGATCACAAGTGTACTGCAGGCGCAGTGTTGTTCTCGGTTGTTGCTACTACCGGTTGGCTGGAAGTCTTCAGCACCCACCTCAGATTCGGCTCAAACACCAACAGAATCCTCACCGTTGGTCTCTTTATGGATATTGACGCCCACGTTGCGATACTCCGTCACGACTGGCAGTAAGATGCATCATGACTCCGGAAACCTGGCAATGAAGGTTTTCTGGAAGGCCGTTACAGAAGATGAGGCTGTAAAGTTAGTGGACACGGTTGAAGAGGTGCCTCTGCCATCGGAAGCAATCAAGGATGTTTCGAAATGTCTCAGGGATAGCGCGTCGATGTTACCACCAAGTGTCAGGAAATTTCAAAGGTGGGATGTAGGACTTTTAGAAAGATGGGAAGAAATAAAGAAATGACAACATGAATTTGGAATATCATGACTTGGTACAATATTGCAGAGGATTTTACATCGTTGAGACATTCACATGGGCCTCAAGGATGAATGCCCTTGTCTTGTTTGAGGCTCGTTGGAGACAGCTGATCCAGCTAAATCGAGTGATGTCTGGAATTATGTTTTGTTGCACTTCGCAACCTGCTTTTAGGCTAGTTCCTAGATATGCCACTGATGTGGTTCATTTAGCGAGGCTCAATGATACTCGAATAGGAGAATCAGCCTCGACTGCTATTTCGGTAGGAACAGGAGGCCGGCATTGAACCGAAAGGAGCAGCTCGGGTCGTCTGGGCTGGTGGCTTATTTTTTCTATAATAACGTCTCACAAATTTGGAGAATTCATTTCGTACAGAACGGTCAGATCGCCAAAATACTTCTTGAGTAGAGGATTCCAACACTGAGTCAGACTTCAAAAGCGCCTTTTTACAGAGAGTTCAGAGATAGATCGCCCCCAAAATACATTTCCATATGTAGTCTTTCTACAAATGACTGTGGCTATCAATACCCGATCTACAATACTCGGTAACGAGATCTTGATCATTATCTGACAAAGCGTCCACCTTGTCAGAGGGCAAGCGAGTCGAAAGGGGATATTGCACGTGACATGCGCTCAAAATGCCTTGGCGAAAAGCCGTCGACAGCTTCCAAGTTTATCCTCAACATCGCCAGCAATATATCTCGTCGCATGAATCACCACATTGATATAAACGTCGAAAGTAAAGCCACCAACTCTATTTGGAGGTACCAATACTCTGGGCTCTATACTCTTTACGCTACCTCGATTCTATTTTGGGGACGTCGCTTGCACGGTTCATGCAAGTCACCACGATACCTCCACGACTTCAAATTCTGGCTAATTAGCTGCCGTTGAGTGTACCGCATTGGGACGAAAGAATTGAGCCTCTCCGCCATTCGTTCCTCGCCTGGGCCATTCTTGTCCAGTGGTACATAAGCGTCAGAGGTGCATCCAAACCTTGGCAAAGGATTACGCGCCCATTTTCGTCTGGGTGGGTGCTGTGCGCTCTCATTCGTGCAACGCCGGCGAGCCTCTGCAGGTCAGCTCCAATGACGCCCAACCTCACACACACTCGCGCGCGCAACTGGTCTACCCCCGAGATGCTAATTTTGGCTATTCCGAGAATCGAAGCTTGACGATTCGCACGATGTTTCTCTGCAGCGTTTTGTTCCGTTTCATTGGCTACCGACTCAACCCCACCGTCTTTGTATTGGCGACAGCATGATAAACGTCTGCTGGGCCATCTGTTTCTGGCAATCTCCCCCCGCAAAATCGTTACAATGAGGACACAGCATGCAAGCGCGTCTAGGTTCTCATGCCAGTCTATCAATACTGCAAGCCCAAATTGAGGCCGAATTTGGGCCCGTAAGTATGCCCTTGTCTGACTTTAGCGCCCAGCCAGTGACATGGCCGCTTTCAAAGAATTGGGCTGCGTGGTATAAACAATCTGGCTGCCCGGGGACATCTGCGTGCTGACCATTTTCCTGTCATCTTTTTTATTGTTCCTGCTTTCTGCCTTGTCGTCGCCTGCTTTTTTTAAGTCTTTGTGGATCGAAGCATACTATCGTTTATAATTCTTACACACGGGACGCTGGTAGTCCCCAAATAACCCCTCTTACATTCTTACCGACCAGGGACGCAACATCTTATATACGGCGTTCTTGGGATCGACAAAATGGCTACACTAGATCTTTTACCCGCTACTACATATCGACCGCCGTCTCCAGTACAGGTACAACGGAAACGACGGTCACTTAATACTATAATGGAAGATGAAGAAGAATCAACGAGAGGCTCATTCATGAAAGAGACTCGGCGAAGTCGGGATAGATCACCTCAGAAGGCGGACTGGCTGTCCCCACTCAGCGATCACTTTCCAACACCAAGAGGGAACCACTTCATGTCGGCACCAATTCCACCCTCAACGTCGTCCTCAGATACAGAAAGCATATCCCCGGCACTTTCATCAGCTCCGTGGACAAGAGATAGCTTTACCACTGAAGCTACAGAATTTGACGATCTCTATGATGTGTCATCTGATGAGGATTCTAGAATCAAGAACCGTGCGAGAAGGAGAAACAGTACACGACAGTCTACGCATGTCAAACGTCATTCTGTCGATTCAAATACTAGCCGAACTTCGAAAAACTCCCTTCCAGCCCTTACCATTCCCTCGCAGGGTGATCCATGGCCTGGCGTTGCAGCATTCAAGCTGCTAACATCACCTGTACCTCCCACACCTCCCCCAAAGGTACCGATGTCCCCTGCGATATTTTCGTATTTACAATCACAAGAAGTCCCATCATGCTCTGCTCCACCATCCTTGGACGGCAGTCTTTCGTCAGAGCAGATGGCTGCTATGTCTGCTCCACCAACACCTGATATAGGAAGCGAAAATGGTGATGATGGAGATGCTTGGGGCGCTGGGGTTCGACTACAACCTGGTGCAATGGCTACTTTGCAGGCGCTGTCTGGTGGTGATGAATCATTCGAGCAACAACCGGAACAAGTCATCGAATTGCCAAACATCGAACCGGAGCCCGCTCCAGTACAAGAGATGCGGCAAAGAGCACCTCCTTTGATAACGAACATTCGCCGTAACGATTCAATTGTGCTCTCACCCGACCAACAACGCTCTCTCAATTCCCTGACCAAACTCGAGATCCCTTCGCCAGGAGGCTTCTTTTCGACATTATCACACAGTGCCAGACATACATGGCATCTCGTCCCATGCACATCCGAAGACTCGGCACATCCGCCTTCTTCGACTACTGCCGAACATTTCTACAAGACTCCTTGGTCTACACAACCAGTAGAGAGAATTGTGGAAGTTTCCGAAAGGTCAGAAACGATGTCGGAGGGCCTCCCAACAGCCCGACCAATTCTGCCTCAACAAAACTCTGACGAGACGATCAAGGCTGTTGTAGTGCCTGAGCCTGCGGATGAGGAAATTGTTGTGGACGAGATTGTCTCAGACTCGACTAGCTATGCGCTCAAGCTACAGAACATCGCCGTTGAAAACGTTGATCGTACTGGCATGTGGCTGGCAGCTCAAAGCTCTTACCTGGCGGAGCTCATCAACCCCACCGAAGAGCGTGATGACGAAGCTGCACTCCTGCAACGAGTCAAAAGCACAAGGAGCCAAAGACTATCCGTCGCCGAAGTCGTGGAACCTCTTCCACGCAAGACTGTCCGATTCTCTGAAATCGTCTCGACGTCGGCGGCGGCTAACGATGCTTGCCCGCTTCCTAAGATCGATCCTCAGGAGTCAGCTTACTACCGAGCGTTCCAGAATTTCATTGCCAGATCACGTTATCGGGATACATACGTCCACCGTATTCCAAGATTTGAAGCGTTGCAAGCTCAGCGCGTCTCTTTCCCAGTTGCGCACCGCGCACAACTGCTCGGGAAATATCAACTAAGCGTAGTGCCGATGAGCGCCAAGCGCCGCATGTCCGCCAACGTCGCACGAGGAGATGAGATTTCCCCTGAGGATCCCGAGAAGCTTAAGCGAGACAAAGAATATGAAGCTCTCACCCAAATGGCACCCGCCACATGGAACGTCATGGCCATCAAGCTCCTCAACGGTGGTCGCTTGATCGCTGCTCCTGTTGCCAAGCGACTTGCACGACTTTCATCAATGGGTCCCAAGATGGACGGTACCCCTAGAGACCGGGCACGAATCCTCGATCTCGGTGGCCAAGCAACATGCGATTGGGCATGGCACTGCGCTGCTGAATACCCAAACACAAAGGTCTACACCATCACGACCAAGGCCCTGCGTCAGCTGTCCAACTCCAACATCCGCGGCCCCAAGAACCATCGCCAGATCGCGGTCGAGCGTCTCACCAAGCTGCCTTTCAAAGACAACCAGTTCGACCTCATCTCCGCACGCGAGATCTACACCATCTTAAAGCAGAGATCTGAGCACGGTCAAGATGAGTGGGATGTCTGTCTCAAGGAATGCATGCGCATCCTGAAGCCTGGTGGATATCTCGAGTTCTCGATTATGGACTCGGATATCGTCAATGCTGGCCCCGTTGGCCTAGCCAAAAGCGTTGAGTTCGGATTCAACCTCAAGACTTTGGGGTACGATCCTCAGCCTACCAAATTATGGCTTGGCCGATTGAAGAACTCTGGCTTTGTAGGCATTAAGAGAGCGTGGACCTTCTTGCCTATGGGCGCGAAGATCGAGGATAAGGTCGTTAATAGAGATAGTATGGGCGTGGAAGTCAAGTTGGAACTTGAGGCTATGGTTACGGGCAGCACGGAGAACGCTGCTAGTATCTGTGGCATTGTTGGTGGATGGGCTTGGGAGAAGTGGTTGTTGAGATGTAAGGTGCAGACTTGTGGGCAGGAGGGCAAAGTGGAGGGTGTGCAAGATATTATTGAGGAGGGCCGCGCTTGCGGTGCCGGATGGAGGACTGTTAGTGGGTGGGCTCGGAAGCCACTCTGAGGATGAGATTTCTTTTGTACTTTGAGGTGTGATGTGCGATGGTTGTATGATTAATACTGGATGGCGAAAACATATGGGTGGGGGACATCGGGCTCTCCTAAGCTGTCACTCAGGGGTTCAGGGGTCGGTCTATTAAATCACGTGGATTCTTTCACATGTAATTCACAATCTCTTTCCCTCTCCTTTCTACTTCCTCTCTCTCTCTCGAGCTTGGTTATTATGTTGTAATACTCTCATTGCGTTTATACAATAGTACAACGAATGTAAGGCGGAAAGCCGCTCCTTCGGGTACGGCGGGCAAGGAACTGGTTCTGTTTCTCTAAAGTAGATAGGAAATCCAAATACTTCGGCCGCTACCAGCTTACTTCTCCGTTCTCTCTTAAGTATTGTTGGGTAATCAATGATGAAGGGAGCCTGGGCCATCTTCTCGATCATCCAGAATCTTACTCTGGAACGTACACTTATGGTCCTCTTGAAGTCGTTTCTACCCCCAATAAGGCTTTCGCGGCTTGGTACAGTAGGCGCAACTGATCAATCTCTACCATTCAAGCAATGGGCTTCGATGTGCCACGGCATTATTGCTATTTGCATAAGGGAGGCTCTTTTTGATGAACCATGGGGACGCAAACATGAACTCGCGGCTCAGGAATGGTTGTCACTGGTTGAAAGAGAGAGAGGGAGAGCTTCGCTTCTCCTGCGAAATTAGCCTTCGCCTGAATACGGAGTATTTGACCTCCGATCATATACTAGGAGATAGATGGTTGTACCATCTCACCCCGAACAATAAAGGATCAAAGTAGTTCATGTTTGTGAAAGTCCTTCCTTGTTGACCTCAGGAATAGATGAAGTGCGTCTCATACGAATTAACGGGTTTAGACTCGTTCCCTATAATGGAATCCAAGCATAAAATATATATCATGGAAACAAGTTCCCTAATCAAGAATGGCACTCGATATTTCAGCTTCAAGTCCATCATGTGACGCACCCCCTGGTCTTCGTTACTAGCTCCGTGAGGAAGCATATGCACGACATCAGCCATTCCTTCCTCTCAATTCCTTCAACATCAATATTTTAAATCAATTCGAACATATTTCTTAACTTGCAACTAAACCAGATCATCGTCAATAACGGCCCCGCAGGACTCTCACCTTGCATTAAGACCTAAGTCCATTCGACTTCAGCTCTACTACCTGGCAGCTATTATACAAAATGCGGCTCATCAACACCGCGACTATCCAATTGCATGAATTCTTTGATGACAAAATTCCTCCATATGCGATACTATCGCATAGATGGGAGACGGACGAAGTCACCTTTCAGGATCTGAGTGATGGGAATGGTGCGGGGTATGGCTTTCCCTCATTCTCCTAGAACTTTTGGAATATTCTTAGAAGCACAGCTCTTGAATCTTGTATTCTGGGTTGCCTCCAAAACTTATCTTCTCGGCTTTCTAAATGTTCATTATGACTCAGACTGACTTCAGTATAGGAAGACGAAAGGGATGAGTGTGGAGATGGCGGGGTATAAAAAGATTCGCGAATGTTGTCGGTAAGCTAGGATAGACGGCTTTGAGTTTGTGGTGTGTTTGTTTTGTTCTTCTCATTCATTTTCCGTCTTATTTCAGATTCTCTGTTCGTGGAAAGATCTATGACCGAAACTCCTAACTCTCTTTAACAGTGGATTGACTCCTGCTGCATCTATCTGGATTGATACCAAATGAAATACCTC
>Ga0247778_1000510_pt1 | contig 46001 bp, 53 predicted proteins | sample UWRJL049202B5_FD_179939 | JGI IMG/M metagenome (GOLD analysis project Ga0247778, IMG submission 179939) | Plant litter microbial communities from Arlington Agricultural Research Station in Wisconsin, United States - UWRJ-L049-202B-5 | ecosystem: Environmental > Terrestrial > Plant litter >...
GCAGCTCGAGATAGTAGCGGTCACCGAAGAGCCCAATCCATCGATCAAGCTGCTGGCGTGCGATCTGTTTGTCGCCGGCCAATAATGAGCGACCCACATCTCCGTTGCGGCCGCCAGACAAGGCAATCAGACCGGACAGCGTATCCGGAGTGAGCCAGGAACGGTCGATCGTGGGCATCCCACCGCGTTGCCCTTCAAGGTAGGTTCGCGTGATGAGGCGCGACAGATTCCGCCAGCCGGCCTCCTCCTGACACAGCAGCACGAGGCTCGAGGGCTCGGCACGGGCTCCTTCCTCCTGTACCAAGAGATCGCAGCCGATGATCGGCAGGATCCCGGCCGCTACCGCCGCCTTGTAGAACTTGACGGTGGCGAACAGGTTTCCCTGGTCCGTCACGGCCACCGCCGGCATGCCCGCCTTGTTGATCGCGCGGACGAGATCATCGATGCGCACGACACTGTCAACGAGGGAGTACTCGGTGTGCAGGTGCAGATGAACGAAAGTCATAGTCGTAGCGCCTTGCTAGAGCGCCGGCACGAGCGAATCCAACTCCCGTTGGCTCGTGGCGCGCGCGCACTCGATTCGAGGATAGGGCAGGCCATTTGCGTTGATCTGACGCACCTGCTCGCAGGCGGGTCCATCCAGGCCAAAGGCGAATACGAAGTTGCCGGGATGGCGGACGCGCGTGGCAATCAGCGGCAGGACGCGAGTGACCCACGTCTTGGGGTCCTCCAGCAGCTGACGTGAGGGCGCGCCGGCGGCGAGGAGTTGGCGGGTTGCATAGGCGTGGCCCACTTCCTGGTCGGCGATCTTGTTGAGTGCGCGTCGCGAAAGCACCTGGCCTGCGGGTGTGATCCACAGGTACTGCGGTCGCGAGCGCCCGCCGAAGGCGGCATTGCTCGCTGCGTAAATGGTTCCCGCATGAGCGGGTTTGGTCAGAATCCCCTCAAACGTGCGACGCTCCATGGGATCGGCATACGAGATGATCGAACGCACGCCGTTGCGGCCACCTTTCTCTTGCTTGAGCAGTTTGAATGCCCGACTGAGGAACCAGGATTCGCCGTTGAAGGCGACCTCCGGCAGCAACACGAACCGACCGAGCTCGACGCCGTTCTCAGGATTGAAGCCGGTGTAACGGGTGATTGCCGCGCCCTGCATGGGCACTGAGAAGGCCGCTACGCCGACGAGCCGTGAAGCGTCGACTCCGGTCTTGCGGTAGAGCCCGACGCAGAGGCGCGCCGCGACCATTGTTCCGGAATAGTGATGGGCGGTGATGAACGCTTTCGCATGCTTCTCGCGTACCACCTCCACACCGAACTCGAGCGGGTTGATGAGCGCGACATGACGCACCCAACGCTCGCGCCGGTCACTCCAGCGCTTGTCCGCCAGATATACCGGTCTCACGGAGAGAATTGCGACGTCGGAGTGAACAGTTCGCCCACGACGATTTCAACATCCTCGTGGGCCAGGCGGCAGCCCATCTCGCAGACTGCCCATGCGTCTATCAGCGCGTGGAGTGCGGGACGTTCTTCGATCTTCAGGCAAGGGATGAGCCGCCGCAGATCATCTCGAAGAAACGAGAACCGTCGCTCCAACATGGGCCGCAGCAAGGGTGCTGCGGAGTGCGCGCTGATGCCGCCCTGATAGCCATCCGACAATGTGAGGTCACACAGACGCTGGAGATAAAGGTCGAACCAGTTCTTGCAGTCCCACGTCATTTCTCTCGCGCAGATCGCGAATGCGGCATCGTCGATCGGAGCGCCGAAGGTACGCAACGCTTTCAGTGCGCCGTCCTCGCGAAGACCCATCACGCGAGGCAGGAGTGCGGCGACCGGGCGCTCCAGGATCTCGAGCGTGCGCTCAATGTGAACCGGACGACCGAACTCGATGAGCAGCTCCAGCTTGCTCGCCTCTAGTGCCTGCCGGGTTATGCGGGGCAGCAGTTTGTCGAGCGCTTCTCGAAAGGCGGGTTGCCAGTCGGTCGATCGTTTGCGCAGGCCACTGAAAGCGGTTGCCATGAAGTAGCGATCGGGCGCCGCGCCCGCATCGAGCATTGCGTACCCCTTCTCCCAGTCTCCGGCCGCCATACGGAAATCCAGGGCCGCTGTCTGCGCCCTTGCCAGGTGCTCGCCTTCCAGGCCGGCCAGCAGAAGGTCCATCCCAGTGCCACGCCGTGCAGCTGCCTTCATCAAGGCGGTTGGCGTCACCGGCACTCCGAGTTTCACGAGATGCGCGGTCACATTGTGTCGGCCGAGTTTGGCTGCGTACTCCAGGCAATTGGAAATGTTGGTGCCACCCGCATGGATCTCGGCGAGCTGGTCGAGCCTCCCATCGAGCACCAGCCGCTGTGCCTTGACGTAGTCGAGTGCCACGCGATCGCCGAGCCCATCCTCGAGGTAGAGGCAGCTCACCGCGGCGTTCTCTCCCCCGCAAGCTGTGTCATCGCCACGCGATTGGTGGCGTGTATCGTGTGTTTCAGAACCGCAGTCACGGTTACTGGCACCATCTGCGTGGCACTGGACGCTGCGGCCCAACGATCGATCGTCTCGAAGAGCTTCAGGTGCTCGCTGGCATCCATGCAACGCATGATGGGAAGCAGCGCGTCCCGCGCGCGCTGATACGAGCCGTCGTTTGGGCCACTGATGCGCCGGAGCGTCCACTCGCGATCGCGGAGCAGGGCGAGCAGAAGCGGTTCAGCAACGCAGGCCGTCATCCCCTGACCCGAATCCTGTACGTACATCTCGAGGAGCAGATCGATATCGATTCGCGCCGCGAGGCTGCGGCGGCAGAGGTCGGTTGCCACGTGTGTAAACGAGTCATTCGACATCCGCAGGCCCAGTTGGCGAAGGGTGACAACCGCGTTGTGGGCTTTGTGTCGCATCGCCGGTCCGAACAGATACAACGGTGGCTGCCTGAGGATCTCCAGCAGTCGCTCGATATGTACCGGGCGGCCGGCGTTCAAGATCATGCCGAGAACGTCATCCGAGAAATGCTCCACGGGCGTAATCGGCAGCATGACGTCAAGGAGGCGATGACACCGAGTCGTCCAGTCGTTGTCGCCCTCGCGCTTGGCGCCCACTTCGAGAGCCTTGTAGCACTCTGCGCTGGGTGACACGCCGTCCTCCAGCAGATCCATCGCGCGAGAAAAGTGTCCGTAGAGAAGCCAGGCGTGAAGTGCATCGTGACGCGCCATGTCCAGGGCATCGCCCTTGAGCCCCGCCAGCAGCAGGGCGACGCCCGGTCCCCCGAGCCTTGCCGCGGCGTTGATCGCCTCTCGAGTCACTGTGACGCCTTCAGCCACCAAAGCCTGCGTGACCTTCGCGCGGCCGCGCTTGGCGGAGTATTCGAGCACCGTCGTGACGCTCGTTTCCCCGCTCCGGTGGATGCCGAGGATCTCGTCGATGCTCTCGGATGTGACTAGCGTCTTCGCGTAGTCCTCGTGCACGTAGGTGACCCCGTCCTCGATCCCACTGCGTCGATAGCCGCACAACTGCTGTGGTTGAGACATGACTGCTTCCCTTCAGAGTTTGATGTCGTACGCAGGCAGGCTGTCGAGATAAGGCCGCCATTGTTCGGCGAAGCTGCAATTGGCGGGCGCGGCGGCGAACATCGGCGCGATCTGATCATCGCGGTAGCCTGCGAGGCCACAGCCGATGCGAGTAACGAAGAAGAACAGGTGCTCGAGTGTGCGTGCCTTCTCCAGAAACAAATCGACATGGATGCGAATCGTCTCCAGTGGCAGCACGCGCAGGGAGGCGTCCTTCGTCGGGATCGCAAACGACTGGCCGGCAAACCCGACTCCGCAGCCCCGTTTCGCGTCAAACTGCCGAACGGCGACCTCTGCGGCGCCCTTGCCGTGTCGACCGGCGAGATTGGAGCCGAACACCCAGAACGTCGTGGCGCTTGGCGCCGGCAGAGTGCCGTCGGGGTGGAAGCTGCATGGCATGGGCGTTAGAGTGGAAAGTGCTCGACCGAGCCATCGCACTGGTTGAATCGGCGCCGGCAATCCGGGCAACGACGAAAGAAGCGGGCGACGGGGCGGATGAATGTCACCAGAGCGCCCCGCAGGAGCCACAGCCGCCTCCGCAGTTGCTCCCGGAGCCCGGTGTTACTGACGTGGCGCCCGCATCGCTCGCAGTAGTCGATGTAGTAGTGGTACGACATCTCCTGATTGAGCTTGTGGCCCCACACGCGACACAAGATCGGAGCGGGCGATTCAACCATGGCACTCCGAATCCGAATGATTCGCGTCATGGTCAGATGCTCGGCTTGAAGAGGGGCGGCGCGCCGGGGACCGCCCCCGACGCGGTCAATGGCGCCTCGATTGCAGCGGCCTGTGCCGCCGCCCTGTCCCGCTCGAGTGCAGGCGCCGTCGGAACGAGCACCTGGTAGATGCCGTCGTACCGGTCGTGACGGATCTGGTTCGATCGCTGCAGGCCCCATAATGGTCTGAAGAACGCGAGTCGCGCGATGCGCTGGGTCTGCGGATCCACGAGCAGCGCGTGGGCCGGGCGAATCATCGTCCAGTAAAGCAACCCGCCGCGCGCCATGCGCGACTTGAGCTCCGCCACATCGGAGATCCGCTGCGGCTCCACCTCGTATTCCGCGTTGTTGAGCCGGTAACGCACTCAGGGCGCGCCGACGACCCGCGCCGGCTCATCGATCAGCAGCGACTTCGCAGCCTCGATTTCAGAGAGCCGCCTGAAGGCCACGCCGAGGTCCCTGAGTGCCCGCAGCGGCATGGCGCGATGAACGCGTTCGCGGTCCACCGGCGTCACACCGAACGTGTCGAGATGGTGGTCGACTTTCGCGCAGGCCTCGAAAACATCGGCAGCGATCGCCGCCGCACGATGGCGCGCGAGCCCGAAGTTTCGGCCCTGTTCGATCACGAACTTCTGACTGACTGTGGGGAACGCCTCGCCAAACACGGCGGTGGCGAAGGGAGCGGTGCCCGGCACGCAGTCCATGGGAACGGTGTCGAAGGACGGTGCCAGGCGCCAGCCGGATTCGGTCAACAGCATTTCGAAGTTCTTGAAATGGTTGTCCGCGTTGTTGATGGCGACCTGGAACAGCATGCGTCGGAAGAGCTCTTCGGTGTCCTCCACAGGATCCGCCGAGACCTCCTTGACGGCTTTCAGGATGTCGGAGAAATCCCCCGTCGCCGCTCGGGACTTGCCCATGTTGTCGATGCCGGTCAACGCGCTAAGCGAGACCTTGTGGAGCGGCCGGAAGCCCTGATCGGTGTCAACGCAGTCGAAGCGATTCACCAGGAGGACGTCCTCGTTTGAGTCCGGCAGGCGTCGGACGCGGACTTCCGGCGTGTTGATGCCGCAGGCGGCCGAGAGGTCAAGCATCGAGGCTTCGACAGTGGCGCCGTTGGTGACCTTGGAGTTCACGTTGAACTTCGCGATCCACTGGGTGCGTTTGTGGGCACGGCCGCCGTCCTGACCGGCAAATGAGCCGGTGTGCTCGTAGAGACACTTGGGCTGGCTGCCACCCGCATACGTGAGTGCATAGCGGGTGAACTTGTTCGTGATCTTCTCGCCGTCGAAGTCCGTGGCGTTCAGGTGGAAGGCGATGACGCGTTTGCGAATCTGCTCCAGTTTCTTTTCGCCGCGGATCGGACTCTCGACTCCGATGGCATCCATCGCCTGGAAGCGGAACGGCCCGTACGTCCGCGAGCCGAGCCAGAACAGCCGCTCGACATCCGGCTTGCGAGCGTACTCAGGCTCGTCATGGCAGAGCATCTGATGGGCGAAGCCATCGGGCAGAGAATCCTCGAAGACCCCGTGCAGGCGTCCATCGGCCCGCAGGGGGAACTGGCGGCCCGACTGACGACGATAGTCGAGATTGACCGGATCGAGGGCGGGCCCGGTGTAGTCCGGGTGGTAGGCGAAACCGCTGCCGAACTCACCCATGAGGATGATGCCCGCCTCCTGCTCCTTGCCACCGGCATCGGTGAAGAAGACCTTGATGAAGGGCTTGGAGTCTTTCACTGAAGGAACTCTCCCGTTATCGAAATGAGAGGCCGGCCTGCCCGTACACGAGCTCCTCGCACGCGCGGCGGACCGACAGAATGAAATTCGGATTGCGGAGCGCCTCAGCGGCATCGCGATCGGTGCTCGCGCTTGCGGGCATACCGGGCCGCCAGTAGTGCAGGCGCTCGACGGCTTCGGGCGTGTCGCAATACAGGTTGTAGGGATACCCGGCGTTGATCAGCAGGCGCTCGAGCGAATCAAAGCGACCGCCGAGGGCGGACGGATGCAGGAACGTGACTTCGCGCGCTTTCGGATCGACCGCCTCATCCCCAAACGGTGCCCACTGTTCATAGAGCGCGCGGAAGGAGGCGTCGTCGATGGCTTCGATCGGAAAGACAAGGCGGGCGGCAAAGCGCTTCTCACTCACGGCCTGGACTCCTCGTAGCCCGGGACCGCTGTGACCATGGCGTGAAAGGCTTCCGCTGCCGGCTCCGCCGCGCGGATTACCTCCTCGAGCGTCCCAAATTCCTGGAGAGCGGCCAGCCAATAGGTGAAGTTCACCGTGGGGTCGCCCGCTTCCATCTTTCGATACGTGCTCGCGGAGACGCCTCGCTCCCGGCCGGCGGCTTCGACCCGAGCCGATAAGCGTTCGGTCATCTTTTCCTGTGAGATCCGCAGGACGCTTTGCCGGTAGCGGGACAAGTAGCCGCCGAGCTGGCGCGCCGCAGACGCCACGTCGAGCCGCCGTAGGTCGGCTATCGGGACATTTGTGCCTCGATCCACAGATTTTCACTCCCATTCCGGCGTCCACCCTTGGTTGCCGCGGATTTCTGCGGACAAGGGTCGCGTTTCTGCGCTTCCATGTTAGGATATCTTAAAGCGATAGGATGTATACGATAACGACTTATTAGGAGACGGACGTGAATGCATCGCATGCTCTGGAGACGACCGAGGCCGTGCAGCTGGAACAGCCCAGTCCCCCCGAATCGATCTCGCCGCCGCTATGTCAACAGCTCGTCGACGGTGCCCCTTTAGAGGCTGCCTTCTGTGACCCAGCCGGGGCGGCTCGCCTTCTCGGCGACGCCGAGCGCGAGCGCATGGAGCGGCGCGCGCGCACACCGCTTGTGCCTCTCGCCTGGATCCGCGGGACAACGCAGGTCACCCCGGAGGAAGCCGGTGAGCGCAAAGCGGGCCGGCCGAAAATCAACGTGCGCCATACGCTCTCGGTGACCGATCTCGACAACTACATTCTTTACATGCAGCGCCGGACGCGAGAGCTGCAGAAACGAGTCGAGGGTACGCACGCGCATTCGGATCACACGACGAAGATGGTCAAGGCGACGATCAGGGACGCGATTCGCAGGCTCTGTGTCAGCCTGCCGGAGGCAAACCGCGATGCCATCGACAGTGTCGTTGCGGGGATCTGACGGGCGCCAGTCGTTTCCGCACTGACGATGAGCAACTACCTTCTCATCGCTTTCGCGCCTCGCATATGAGCCAGGTGGCTGAACAGGCAGCGATGGCGGCGATCCTCTCCTTCCAGAAGGAGATCTCCGCGGTGCGAGACACGTCGGTGGTTGCCGAACTGAAAGCGCGGCTGACGGGCCTCGCGTATGAGATGAGCAGCGCCTATATGGGATTCACGGATGCACTGTCGGCCCACCTCGGGGCACAGGCTGCCAACGAATGCGCCCGCAGTTGCGATCAGGAATTGGCGATCACCCGTTGTGAGTCCTTCGTCAGTGATGAGGTATCCTGCGACGAACTCATGCTTGCGGCCGCGGTCGTGGTGATGAACGATCCCCAGGAGCTCCGCGAGCTCGTCGGCCGGATTGCCAACGAGGCGCCCGCTCGTGCAGGCACCGGGATGGCCCCCTGAGCACCGGTTTGCGCAGTCCTGAGAAGACCTGAGGAAGGCGATGAAATTTCGCGAACACCGCGGGGAGCTCCACGAATCCATGGCGACTGTCTGCGAGATCGCCGACCATGCGGCCCTGCTCGCCCGCGTGCGCGAGCGGTGGGGAGCCCTGCTCCACTACTCAGACGAGCAGGTTACTGTGCGACAGTACCCGCACGATAAGCGCGTCGGCTGGAACACGCATATCGTGTCTATCGACGGTCTGCCGGTCGGATTCACGGACGGCCCCTCGCCCTGAGCCTGCACATGCGGTGTCGGCAGCCGCTTCCCGAGATGAACGTCGGCGTGCGCTTCGGCCATTCTCCGCGCTGAGCTCACACGGTGAACTGCCGCGTAACCCGGCAGTGGCCGCGGTCGCCATTCCCTTATAGGTCACATTCGGCGACCTTCCGACGCCGGCCGTGCCTTTCCAGTCACCGTATTGCGCTCGGCAGCGATTCCATTTCCTGGTCCTTGACGGGCAAATAGTCGATTCCAAACTCTTCGGCGAGCTCGGAGACGGGCATTGCCTCCGTCCAGAGTTCTGCAGGATGGTTTTTCATTCGTGCCGCCACCCAGAATTCGGTGTCGGACACGTTCAGCGTGGGACATTCGATCTTCAGCGGTTCTCGGCTGCGAGGCACGCCCGACAACATCGGATAGTCCTCTCCCGGATCCAAGAGGTGATACTCGACACGAGCGTGCTGCTTCTCGATCTTCAAGAGATCGTGGGCCCGCACGATCCCTGAGAGCTCTACGATCTCACGTGCCACCGCTTCGTCCATCAAATAGGTCGCGACCACTGGCGAAGGCCACTCAGCGCTACAGTTAGCTTCCGCACGAAACTGTTTGACGCGTTTCGCTGTCGCGGGGGTTGCCGGCATGATCCGCTCTCCGTGATACCCCACCAATGCTACAGCCTGGGCGGCTTTTCCATAGTATTTAGCGTGCACTGAATGCTGCTTCGACGCAGGTATGGCGTGCCGCCAGTGCCCAGAGCTCGCCGTATATTGAAGGACTTGGCCGCAGGTGGCGCTCGAGCCTCAATCACGAGACGCGACCGTCAGCCGAGTGATCTAGGGCCCTCGGAACAGCTGTTCGAGCGGCCGCTCGTTCAGGGGAGCGCGCGCCCTCGCCGGCTGCTCACGGTACCGATGCAGTTTCAATGCCTTCACGAAGGGCAACCGATGGATGTTGCTGGGCCGGCGCTTGCGCGCGGCGTCGTCGCGCCACCGGGGAATGCATTCGGGCAGCGCTTGCCCCGGATGAAGCTCGATGAGCAGGGGCATACCGCTCGTGTACTGCCGAATGTCTCGCTTACCTTCCTGATCGAGGTACACCGCATTGGCGATCGACGAAGGATTGCCGGGTCGGAAACGCGCCAGCAAGGTGTTCGGGGCGAGCCGCTCAATCCTCGGCAGTACCTTTGCGAGGCGTGCTAGCCGTGAGGGCTTCGAATTGATGTACCCGATGACCTCTTCGCGAGTCACCTGCTTGGTGCGCGGCTTCAGTGAACTGCACCAGCTGACACGCTGCAGTCCCGGCTGGACGATCACGACCTGGCGTGTCGCCTGAAGTGTGTTGATTCGGGCAACCTTGATCTGTCTGAATGCGCTGCTCACCAGAGGATGCCGTTCACGCCGCTCATCGATCCACAGACAGTGTTGCAGGCGACCCAGACACGAGGCGAACTCGCGCTTCGCATCGTTGAGGTTGCATGCCATGCGGATCGATTGCGAAGAGGCGCCGATAAGCCCGATCTGCCGGCTCACAGTCTTCGGGGACTGATCACCGACGTAGAAGAAGTCCGAGAACGTAGCGATTGCCGCCGACCGCGCCGCGCGCGACCCACGTCTTCCGTCACACCACGCCGGCAGAGCGGCGTCAGCCCGGATCGCATCGACGAAGTCATCGCGAGCACTCTCCAGGCGCTTCCAGGCCTCGAGCAGCTCCACGCGCGCCAGAGCGAACTCTCGCTCGTTCAATTCGATGGTCGGCTTGTGCATGAGCGGACTCTAGCATCGGCTCATTTGCAGTGGCCAGATCATCAACGCGCCATGTTCTCGTCAGAAAAATTATGCCACCGTCACTTCACAGGAGCTTCTTCAGAACCCCGCGGTTTAGCGACGTCCATCACTGTCACGTGCTACTCCTCTGCGGGCCCGCACTGTTTCTCAACTCGATCCCCGGGGCCGGCCTGCATCTGATGGGCAAAGTGACGGTGGCATAATTTCGCTGGTAGCCACGCGTCATGGAATCGACGGCACAGCCTCCTCGCGGCGGGCCATCGAATAGACACCCAGGCTGTAGGTGTCATCAGGGCGCCAGGCATCACCCTCCTTGGGCGCATATTTCTCTAGCCACTGGAGATCCGCAGCGAGGTGACGCCCAGGTTCTTCGGCGGAGTTTCTGATCGCCTCCATGACCAGGCGAGTCACGGCTTTCTGGTACGACACCGGCAATGGCTTTACCAGACGTCTGAAGATCGTCTGACCATCGATGTCCCAGTTGTCCTTCGAGGCCCAGCGCTCGGCAAGGGCGGAGAACGTCCTACGATGCGCATAGCAGCCCGCCTTGACGTAGGCATCAACGATCTCCGTCAACCGGTCGGCCAACCCGAAACGAACTGCCTCCTCGAAATCGATCGCGCTGGGGTCGTACTTTGTCGACAGCACGAGCTTCAGGAGCCTCGTGTCGCCGGTCATCGCGAGCGCGCGTACGGCCCGCGCGGTGACCGGGGCGCCATCTCGGATGACCTGGCTGGTGAACGCGGAGTCCTTCCAGCTGACGACCGCGGGCAGGAGCCCCTCCCCTGCCAGCGCCTTCGGAAACTTACCCAGCGCATAGCGCAGCAGTGCGAGGTTCTCCGCCTTTCGCGGGGCGCTCAGCGCCATTGCCTGCACTAGATCAACGCCGCAGTAGTTCGGATTGCGCAGAATCCCCTTCATCGCGCCCGCTGAGGCGCTCCTGAAAAACTCCGTCAGATTGAGGCCCGGCTGGCACGCAGCCGCGACGGCTCCGGACCACCTCTGGCCCAGCGTGCCCGGTTTCGCGCGCGCCGCGATTATTGCGGCTTCCGCGGTCGCCGGCAGCTCCAGCTCGTAGAGCATCTGCTTGAGGAGCCAATCCGGCGCGCGATTGTGGTACAGCGCATGGGCCAGTGCCCCGGCCAAATCGACTCCCTGGGAGTGGAGCGTCTTCAAGGCAGCCCCACTTGCAAGGTCGACGGCCTTCGCAATTGCCGGAACACAGAACACGGGCGCGCGATGTCCCGCCGCCGGGGCATCTTCAGCCAGCTGCTCCTGAACGACCTCTGCCACGGATCGGCGGGTGTCGATCGATGGCGCACGCTTCTGGAGCACCTTCACCCAGCGCCTCAGCTGCGCACGCGAAAGCGCGAACGCCACCGCATCGCCGGTGATGGTCACCCGCGGATCGTTGCAGAGGAACTCAAGCACCTCGGTGCGCGTGGCCGGCAGCTGCAGGGCCAGCTCGAGAGCACTCGCCAGATCAAGACCTGCGTCGGCCGCCTCCTTGACGATGCGAAGATCTCCCCGGATCACGGCGCGTCTGACGTCCGGATGAATGGCGCCGATGGCGACAGGTTCGGTAAACGCTACACGGGCCGCCCCCGAATTCATCGCGGACTTCGAGCTCGCATCCCCCTGAGCGGTCACGGAGCAGCTCCCGGGGCGTCTCCACAGGTCAGATCGATTGCATCGTCCGCCGAGAACAACGAATCGATCTGGTCGCTGAGGAGATTGAGATCTTCCATGGTCCATCTGCCGCGATCGACCCGCTGCTTGGTGGCTGCCTCTGCAACGATGAGTCCGCCGACACGCAGGCGGATCTCGGGTTTGCAGCAGCGTGCGAGGAACTCGCAGTACTCAGTGAATGGCGCCGGCGCTTCAAACGCTGCCTGGGCGATGATCTCCACTACGCCACGAACCTCATCAATCTCCTCGAACAGGGTCTTCTGGTCGATTGCGGTCTCAAGGACTGCGCGAAGCACCGGCGAAAACATACCGCGCGGATTGCTGTCGGAGGCATAGCTGCGCCCGTGGCCCGCAAGGCGCAGATGCTCGCGACCGAAGATCGCCCCGCGGTGGATCATCGCCCGGGCGTGCCCCGGTGCTGCCGTGATCAGACAGTCGCAGAGCAGCGTGTCGAGCTCTTGCTGTGTCAGTTGACCCAAGCGATCCACCGCGCACTCAAACTGCGCAATGCTCGTCCAGCCGGCCATCCTCCGGAGGATGCCCCAATTTCGTAGATCGCCTTCACTCAGCTCAGACGCCAGTCGCCCGATGAAGAGTCTGCGATCCTGCGTCTGTTTTGCGCACGGTTTGAGGACCAGCACCGTTTGGAAGTTCGGCTTCACGCGCCCCAGCAGAACATTAGCCACGTCGAAATTTTCGCTGGCCACGGCGGAGTTCAGATGATTCACGGTCGCCGTAACGGTTTTGAGAAACATGTTGCGGATCGCGACTCCGCGACGGACCGCGTACACCAGAGTTGAGTCCGATGGGACCACTCCCAGGTTATTCATCAGCTCCTCAATGAGAGGCATGCACCCCTTTTTCACGGCGTAGTCGAGTGCGTAGTCGAGAGGGATGCCCATCCGGTGAAATTCACGAAGCGCCCCGACATCCCGGTCGATGACAAACCGCTGCATGGTCCCCATGAGACCCCGTGTGCAGTAGCTGATCTCGAGTGGCTGCGGGCGCGCAGGTAGCCTGAACACCGGATTCGTCATCGGGAAAGGCCAGCCATTGATGCCACGTGAGCCGCGGCCTGGTTGTTCAGCAGCTCGGTGAAATCCTGCACGAGCTGACGCTGATGAACTTGCGAATACGGATTTGCCATGGGCCAACGCAGCTCCGCGACGATGCGCTCGACCATCCCGGCGATTCCGGCATGCTCCTCCACGCGCAGCGCATTGACGATCGCGCTGGCCCAGCGCTCGGTAACGTGCTGGCGGTGCGCCGCGTGAAGGGGCGGCTCGACCCGTCGCTCAAGGCTGGAGCGATCCCCAATGAACCTCCTTATCGCGGGGGCCAGCTCCTCGAGCGAAAGGGTTCCGGCTCCGATATGCGCCGCGAGCGTCTCGATGAATGCGATCGACAATTCTTCATGCAGGTCCGGATTCCGAACGTGCTGGGGTGAACTGAAGTAGGCGCGAAGCAAAGAACCCTCCAGGCAGGCACCCAGACGCAGCAGCGCGAAGAAGTTCGACGTTTTGGCCGCGAGGAACGCCGGCACCAGAAGCGAGGTTGGATTCACGTGGGCTGCGCGGCGATAAACCCTCTCGAAGAAAGGGGTATCGAGGTGCTGGACGGCCACCTTCAGGACGCGCTCGGTGAGATCACCGGCATCGAGCGTATCGAGCAGAGCCTGAACCGCTTCGGTCGGCGGTACCGGGCGAGGGGCGCGGTGGACATCGCCGAGCAACTCGACGACCGACGCCCGTGCCTTCACGCCATGGGAGGCGAGGAGCTGGCTGATGACGCTCCATTGCGCATGCTGGACGGCCGCTTCCAGTGCCACCTCCGGATGCGCGGGGACGCCATCGGGTTCGGACAACGCCCAATACGACTCGGCGCTCCGTCCTACGGCGAACCGAACCGCAAGCGGCGATGCGTCGACATTCATATAGCGCAGACCACGAGTGATCTCGTGATAGCCGTTGCGCGCCGATTTCACGAGTGCATCTTCCAGATTCACGCCGATGATGCGGAGCGCGTTGAGCGAGATGAGATCTCGGCGACTGACGGCGTTGTTTGCGACCACCTTCAGGTCACCGAGCAGCGCCTCGGGCAGTTTGCGCTGGGCCATCATGGAGCGGGGCTCCGGTCGATGGACGTCTTCCCTTCAATCAACCCCTTCGCCGGCACAGCCGCCGCCATGTCGATCTCTTTCTGCAAATGGCGCTCAAACTCGATGTTGAAGCGCCGGAAGCCTCCAAAGGCGCAAGGCCACATGTGTCGTCGGTCGTTGACGCGTTTGGCTTCCGGCGACTCGACGCGATCAACACGGAAGGCAATCAGCGCTGCGGACAGAACCGCTGCGCGTTCATCGGGCTCCCCGAGTGAGACGATCTGCTCGAACGCCCGGAGGAAGTTCGCGTGCTGTTGGGTGCGTTCGCGCTCGTCGCCCCAGAAGCTCGCCATATACCGGCGCACGGCGAGGCTCAGCACGCGTGATACCGTTGTGACAGGCAGCCGCGCAGAACCGGTGTCGCGATGGATCCGCACCAGGTGGCTGACCGCCCGTTCGAGAGTTCCGTCCTGCGACTGGTGTTTCAGCTTCTCCCCGACAGCGCGAACCGCCACGCGCCCGGTCACCTTGGCGCCAAACCCGTAACCGGCCACTTCCCGCGCGACAGCTTCGTTTCCGCATCGAATCGCGCGGGCGAGAACCTTGTCGCGATTGAATCGCAAAGGCGCTGCGGACAGCACTGCAGCCACTTGCTGTGCAGTGAGGTGATGCATGACGTGCAGAAGCGCCTGCGTGCCCACTCGCCACGGCTCGCCTTTGTGCATCAGTACATCGAGAGTCGCCTGCAGGTTTCGCCCGCCGCCTGCGCTGTAGCCGACCCATCGGTAGGCATCGACGGTCGGGCGGGCGCCGCCATCGATGATCCGCTCGAGCAGATCCGGCCACATCACATTGGCCGCCGCATCGGCGTGCTCCGGCCCGCACTTCACCAACGGCAGAAAGCGTCCCGCCATCTGCCTGCCCTTGTGAATGGCAAACCGAAGCACGCGCGAGTCGGGGACCGCGCCCCGCCCGAGCAGCCATTCCACCTGCTCGTGTTTGCCCCCGTAAGCGGCGACCGCCAGACTGTGCGTCAGGTTCACCCCCTGGCGCTCAAGCGCCAACAACACCTCGTATCGCTTGTCGTTCACGAACGGCGCGACGATCTTCTCGAGCGCGTTGACAGCATCCTGCTCGGCCTGGCTGGTCAAGGGAGCGGCTTCCGCGGGGACCGCTGCGGGGTCTCGCCGCGGCGGCAAACGACCCGCCGACTGAGCACTTCCCTCTCGCCTGAAGCCCACGACGGTAGCGTCAGCACTCATCGGGAAAGCTCGTGCAGCGCCGGTGCGACATCTTCGATCAATGAGGGCGCGAGCGAAGCGACCGCCGACTCGAGCGCGCGGTTTAAGACCTGGCCTCGCAACGGAAATGTGGAACGTGGCCGCCGCGCCTCGCGCTGCGCGACACGGTCGTTGAGTTGCTGAAGAGCACAGGCACGATCCGGGGGCACGATGAGCCTCAGTGCCATGGACAGCGTCGCGGCAAGGCTCGTGTCAGGCCAGGGCGCCGATGGCGCCTGATAGTCGCTATGCCAGCCTTCGGCGTGTCCGGAAATCAAATGCTCGCACCACTCCACCATCATCTTGCTCGGGAGCGAAGGGATTTGTCGGGCGTGAACTTCCTGCAGAAGAGTCACCACCGTCGACATGAATCCAGGCCATGGATATGTTGGAGAGGCCTCAAAGAGACCATTGCAGCGGGCACTTCGCCGGATGCGCCCCATCGCCCGGTAGATGACTTTCAACGTCATCGGGGCCCGGGCGCGAAGCTCTTCAATCGCACCCGTGTTGTCACACAGGATCGCGTGTCCGTAGAGCTTCTCGAGATCAAAGCGTTCGGGTGCCTGATCGAGGGCTTTCGCAAGCTGTGGACGGCTGATGAAGCGCATCACGTAGAGAAGAGCCATGGTGCCGACCTGCGCTGTCGCCTGTGCCCGCACCAGTTCCTCCAAGCATTCCGCCTTGCGTTCTAAAGCGTAATCAGCGGCCGCCAGGTTCTTGAATGCCCTGGATGGCGCGGCGACCTTCGCCGTGTGCAGGAGGTAGGCGAGAAATTCGACGGTCCCCGCACGGCACGCTGCCGCGACGTGTTTGGGCTCCGGCCTCACGCGCGGCAGTATTCGGGCGATCGCCTTGTCACGATGGTGGATCGCGTGCACCAACGTATCTCCGTTCGGCTTGACGCCGCGCTTCAAGTACCACTCGAACACGTCGTCATGGCCTGCGTTGAGCGCTGCATTGAGCCCATGGACAGCGGGTACGCCATTCGCCTCGAAGGCTTCGAGCAGCACGTAGTTGCGGTCCCGGACGTTGAGCACCAGCATTGACTCAATGAGTCGACGGGCGTAATCGGCTTCGGTGATCATGCTGCAGCGAACGGATTGAAATCGTCAGCATCGAGCCCCACGGCAGTTGACGCTGCGAAGGGGTTGAAGGCTTCCATCGCTTGAGACGCATCTGGCGCGGCCGGTGCTGCAGCGGCAAGCGCGGGCGGTCTCGGCCGCTGGAGCTTGCGCCCCTCTGCGATACTCACCTCCACCGAACCTTGTGGGGGCGGAGCCGGTGCCGTCGGGGGATCGCTCGGTCCGCTAAGCAGCTTCAGAAGCGCGTTGTCATATCCGGGACGTGCCGCAAGGATGATCTCTTTCGCCACATCGTGAATCGACACCAGACGCGCTTTGACAACCTCTGCCGCCGCCATGGGCTCCACGTTCGGGGCAAGTCCCTGCTCTAGTGGCGGCGGTATACGGTCCCAACCAAAGTGCGCTCTCAACACAAACCGCGTGGCTTCGAGCTCAACGGGAAGGCGATCTCGGTTTTGCGCCCGCGCCCGCCGATCCGTGAGGATCTCGGCGGCTGCATCGAGCAGGACCGCAAGCCGTTCTTGCGGAACACGCTTGCCATCAGAACTAATTGACGGCGACTCTCCACCACTCTGCACGCCCGGCGGATGATCCCCCAGCACCACGTCCACGCCGTGCGTCTGCAGGTACGCCACCAAGTTCGAACGCGCTTGGTCGAAGTCGAGCGACGGGAGATCCGGCAACGGCGGCCCATCGGTCTCACTGACATCGAAGACCGGAACCAGCTTGAACCTCTGGAAGAAATCGCGCGCTCGCCCGGAGAGCTGCTCGGCATCCGGCGAACGCGCGGTTGAGCATTGGCGGCTGAGATAGGCGGCGATCGTCTCATCGTTAGGCGTGGTGCCCGCCTGCATCAAGCTCTTCACAAGGCCGATCCCGGTGCGCGCGCGACGATCGAACCTGCGCCCATCCTTCAGCAACAGCTGCACGGCGATGTGGTCCGTCCCATCGCTGATGCGCACACTCTTGACCGCGCGCCAGGTCTGCGATTTGCCCCACAACGCGTTGTCCCGAATCGCCTGCGCATCGAACTCCAGGCTGTCGCCCTCGGCGGCGCGAAGCCCGAGCGTGAAGGCGATCGCCTCGGCCCGCTGCAGCGTCGGACGCTCATAGCCGCGAGGGGACTCGGCAACGCCCTCGCCGGCGGGTGCCCACAAGTGAACCGCGCTCGCACGATTGACCAACCGACGGCCCCAACCCGCCCAACGGCTCGCACTGGCGAGCGCCTGAGAGCCGGGCGCCTGAAGCGCGATCAGTGACTGGTTGCCGAGCGAGTGCGCAGGAAACATCGCCATCGTGCGCAGCAGGTCCGCGAAGGGCGCATCCGACATGCCCGCAAGCGGCGCCGCATAGGACTCGAAGAGCTGGCGGACTCGCGAGGCGTAGTCACGCCGAAACGCCAATGCGCCCGCATCACCTTCAGGCGCGTCAACCAGGGCAGCCAACCGGCGGGCGTCGTTGGACATCGGAATGGGTCCGCAATAACACTCTAGTGTGTATATTCTATCGACGTATACCCAAGTGACTACGAATAGCCCGAGACGCGCCAAGCGCCCGAAATGCCCGCCGTCATTCTTTGTGAAAAGCCCGCCCAGGCTCGCGACCTCGCCAAGGCGCTTGGGGGGACGACGGGGAAGGGGACGGGCTGGATTGACTGCCCGGCCGGCCGGCTGACATGGGCCATCGGTCACCTCGTGGATACCGCACCCCCGGAGGCGTATGACCAGCGCTATGCGCGCTGGCGCATGGAAGATCTGCCCATCGTTCCGCAGGAGTGGATTCTCGAGCCGCGCGAGGGCGTGAAAGATCAGTTGAAGGCGGCCATCGCAACGCTGCGCATCGCGACGGTGATCTACATCGCAACGGACGCGGGGCGCGAAGGCGAGCTCATCGCGTACGAAGTCATCGAGCGCGCGGGCGTCAAGGTGCCGATCAAGCGGCTCTGGTTCTCCGCACAGGATGAGGAGTCGCTCCGCAAGGCCTGGGCCCATCCCAAGGAGGCTTCCGAAACGGTGCGCCTGTATCACGCCGCTCAGGTTCGGCAGAGGGCGGACTGGCTCTTCGGGATGAATCTCACGCGTGCGGCGACGCTCGTGTATGGAGGCGGCAAGGGCGTCCTTCCCTACGGACGCGTGCAGACGCCGACGCTCGCGCTCATCGTCCAGCGCGACCGGGAGATCGAGAGTTTCAAGTCACGCGAGTACTTCGAGCTGAACGCGCACGTGCGCAGTGGCCCGCACGGCGTGACGATGCACTATGCGCCAAGCGAGGACGAGAGGCGGATCTGGAAGCGGGAAGATGCACAGGCCCTGCTTGCGAGCTTGCAGAACGCGGAAGGCACGATGCGCGTGACACGCCAGGCAAAGCGCCAGTCTCCGCCAAGACCCTATGCACTGTCCGACTTGCAGGGAGATGCGAACTCGCGCTTCGGCTATTCGGCGCAAGCCACTCTCGAACACGCACAGGCTCTCTACGAGCGACACAAGGCGATCACGTATCCACGCTCAGACTGCAATTACTTGCCGGATGAGATGGCACGCGACGTCCCCACGATGTTGCGCTTCCTGATTCAGACTCAATGCGTGCCCAACCATCCTGACCTTGCGAAACCTCTGCTCCGGCGGGCCTACTTCGACAGCTCGAAGCTCTCGGATCACCATGCGATCGTGCCGACGCCCATCCGCGCACCGATTGAGCTCATGAGCGAGGGTGAGCGCAACGTGTTTGCGCTGATCGCCATGCGCTTCGCGCAGCTGCTGCTCCCCGACTATGAATATGAGGCGACCATCATGGAGATGGCGGTCAACGGTGTGCACCTCGAGGCCCGCGGACGCGCGCCGCGGATAAAGGGATGGAAAGACCTCGATCGCACGGCGACTGAGGAAGAGCAAGAAGACGGCGACCAGAAGGAACTCGCACCGATACGCGATGGCTCGCCGGGCAAGATCAGCAGTGTCGTCGTCATGCAGAAAGCGACGCAAGCACCGAAGCGATACACCGAGCGCACCCTCCTCGCCGATATGAAGAATGTACATCGGCACGTTGATGAACCAGTGCTCAAGCGGACGCTGAAAAGGACCTCCGGTCTGGGCACGGAAGCAACGCGCGCGAGCCACATCGAAGGCATCAAGAAGCGCGAGTTCGCAGTGCTCGACGGCCGCGGAACACCACCCTCGATCACCTCGACGACATCCGGGCGAGAACTGATCGACCGCTTCCCGCGAGTGCTGACGCTTGCCGGCCTGACAGCCGCCTGGGAGGATCTGCTCGAGTCGGTTGCGGTGGGCACCTGCACGCGCGAGGATGCTCTGGCCGCGCTGACCGCGCACATGCGCAAGCAGCTCGCGCTCGTCGTCAAATCAAGACCGCCTCCAGAGAGCCCGGCGCCGGCGCCGCAGCTGGCCTCTTCGATCGCGGCGGACAATCCATTGACGCCAAAGAGATCCGCGCAATCGTCCGTACGCGCAGACGCTCGTGGCCGGTCCGCGCCTGCAGGCGCAGCTCCCCCGTGCCCACGCTGCTCGAGCCCGATGAAGTGGCGCATCAATCGGAAGTCGGGAAGCGGCTTCTGGGGCTGTACCCGCTATCCGGACTGCACAGCGACAGTCGACCCGGCGGCCAGCGAGACTCGATCTCCGCGCGAGACGTACGGCCGTCCACCAGATTGTCCGACCTGCTCGAAACGCATGCGCCTGATTCAAGGCAGTCGCGGGCCTTTTTTCGGTTGCAGCGGATTTCCCGCTTGCCGGACCAGCGTTGACGCGGCGACGGGCGATGCACAGGATGGCGCTCTCGGGCCCGCGGGACGCTCGAGCGCGAGCGCTCCCCGACCGAGCTTCCGCCGTTTCGGTTGACCCACAATCGCGCGAAGTGTTTCACCCGCCTGCTTCCGTTCTGTCACAATTTGCGCCTTTCCGGGGAATGACTGCCATGGTCACCAAAGTGAAGTCCCGGGGCAAAGCCGCCGGCGCCAGAAATGCCCGGATCGGCACTCGCCTGGTAGCCATTCGCGCCCTGAACGACTTGAGCCAGAGTAAGGCAGCCGCGGCGATCGGCATCTCCGCGCCCTCGCTGCGAAAGCTGGAGACCGGAGACTGGCAGGGACTAGCTGATCCCCATGCAATGCTGGTGAAGGCTGCCGACGTCTACGGGACCTCGCTGGATCACATCTATGGACGTCGGGAATCAGCCATCGAGCGCTTTGCCTCGGCGACGGATGACATTCAGGTCGCGCAACTCAGCGCGATCACATCGGGGCTTGCGCGCATTTCGCAGAACCACGAAACGCTGCAGTTCGTCGATGACCTTATGGTGCTGCTGGCGAACGAATTGCCGGACTGGCCATCGCTTCTCCACTTTCGCGATTCCCCAGCGCCTGAGCGTATGGCACTCCTGCGCAGTGTTGCTGAGGCGGCCGGTCGCCTGGTGCAGGATCGATCCGCCATCAAATATCTCAGCGCGATTGTTCTGCGATATGCACGCAAGCCCGACAGCGAAACGCCTGAATCCAGCGAATCGAGCGAACGCGATGAGGTGTCCCTGAGCAACAGGGTGAGTGCCATCGAGCGCATGTTTGGTCGGACGGTTCCGACAAGTACCGCGCCATTGACGCCAAGTCGCTACCGGGTTTCGGACAGCGCCCGGGGTCAGAGGAAAAAAGCCGCCGGGAAATCTCGCAAGCCGGCGAAGAAAAAGTAGCCGGTCCCTAAATACTTATCACTCAGAGGGTCTCGTGGGAGCATTGAGAGGGTCGGCGGTAGCCCGACTCTTTATCGGTGTATGGCCTCTGATGCGTTCCCAGCCTCGCCGCAGCCAGTTCACGGCCTCTGAGCGATTCGAACTTGCAGAGTGGCTGCACCTGGAGTGCCTTGCGGCCATTCTTTCGCTCCGCACCTGGTCGCCCGGTCGCCTTGCGTTTCAGGGCGGCACCGCGCTGCACCTGTGCTACGGGTCACCCCGCTTTTCTGAGGATCTCGATTTTCTGCTTTTGGATGCCGAAGACCTCAACGGGTTCGTCGAGCATCTCAGTTTGCACTTGGCAAGAGCGGCGTTGACCCGCGTGCCGGGCTCCACCATCAGTGTCACGGCCAATGGTCACAACAGCACGCGCAATCCGATGCTCTTTGAGGCGCGCTTCGCCCACCCGCAAGTCATGACGAAGTTGGTGATCAAGCTCGAGATCTTCAGAACGCCAGCGCAACTCATGACGCCGTATCAGACTGAACCGCGTCAGCCGCGCGGGACTCACGGTGCGTATGTGATGCAGATCCCTGGCTTGGTACCGACAGCGACCGCGGAGGAAGTGTGGCTCGACAAAATCCACGCGATGCCGCACCGGCATTACCTCAAATACAGAGACGTGCACGACCTGTGGTGGTTGCGGACGTACGAGATGCCAACGATCGACTACGCTGCACTCGCTGCGCGCTTCGACTATCACCGGAAACTCTACAATTTGACGCGGCCGGAAGACCTCGCCGGAAAAATTCGGTGGCGTGCCGCGCAGATCACGACCGAGGGTCTGCGTCACGATCTGTCCGCGTATCTTCCGATGGCAGTACTCCACACCTACACGAATGACAAGTGTGCGGAGATTGTCGATTTCGTCCGCGCCGAATTCGAGCGTTTCATCGAGCATTATGAACGCCACCACGGGTTGAATGACGAGCGCGCGTTCGAAGTCAGCCTGTCGCCATGACACGAATGGGGTGTAAGGAGATGGCGGGGCGCCACCGTTTGGCGCTCCTGGGCGGTGTGTTCAGCGCTGAGGATCTGCGCAAACGGTTCAGCTGGTCCCGCGAGACCTCACGCGTCACCCTGCACCGGTGGCATCATCGCGACGGGCTCATTAGGCCGCTCGGCGGCCGATCGGAGGTCTACTTCAATCTGCTGGTCGAACCCAACTGGCACGCGCACTTCGAAACGGCCGTGAAACGTGCCATCCCGCAAACCATCACGATCGGCCAGTCGGCCTACTCGAATGGCTGGATCAACCAGCCGCCAAATGCACGCCACCTCGCGGTCCCTTCCAGCGCGCAGCTCTATGGCATTGAGGGATGTCAGTTTCACGTCCGCCGACCTGATTGGTTCCAGGCCGTCGCCGCAGGCCACGTACAAACCCGGCGGCTTACGATCCCTGAACTAAGGCCCGGATGGGCGCTGGCCGATTCGCTGTTCGCGAAGGCCGCCTACCGGAATGGCGATCTCCGAACCCCACGCACGACAGACGGTCAGGCCGGCGCGCACTCGTGGGTACCCGATCCCGACGAGCTCTATGCGGACGACTGTACGACAGACGACGTCCGGGATTTCACAGATGCTGTGGAGCACCTGAAGGCGTACTACGGTTTTCCGACATTGCTTGTCAATGCCTTCCAGCTCAACATGAGACTGGCCTACGCCGCCGCGCATTCATTCATTCTGGGAGCCGTCTACGGGGAGCACTCGCCCGCTCCGGCGCTATAATACTCATCCTGCCGTCTTATCGGGTATCCCGTGCCCTCTGTCATCCAGCTCGTTTCGAGGCCCGGTCGCGAGCGCGCAATCAATGCGCACTATAAGGCCGAGCTCGGCAAGGATTTCCTGATCTGGACGCGAGCCGTCATCGCCGCTCGGATTCGCGCCGTGAATGCCGGTGAGGTCGAAGCGCTGTTACATCTGCGCGGCCAGCTCGAGACCATCGAAGACTGGAATCGGGCGTTGCCGGAGATGGCCGAAGGACACGGCAGCGTTCTGATTGCCGATCATGAGGCGACCCTGACCCAGGTGGAGCTCATCTCGCTACGCCGGGAAGTGTTGTTCATCGAGAAGCACCACGACGACTTCAGCTCCATTGAGGGCATGGACGTTGCTCAGATGCTGCTGGGGGGTGCCGGACGCAAGGGCATCGGCGTGGTCGCTCCAGCGGAGCCTCAATCCGAGATCTACCTCCTGTGCGTTCGACACACGCGACTCGACCTGTGGACTCTGTTCTGTAACTTCCGAGCCGAGCCCTCCAAGCACACCTGGGCCGGCCTCCAAATTCAAACCGTCCCCTGGCTCGGCGATCGCACCGTGAGAGCGCTGATCGAGCAGACTAGCGGCTACTCCACGAGCGATGAGTTCCCGAGTGCGCTGGTCCTGCGCCGCGCGCTCCTGCCGGCCACCCTGCCGCCGACGACTTCTGCGACGGGCCCCTGTCTGGTGCGACCGCTCCCACCCAGGAAGCGTTGAACGGTCGACCCGCCTCCCCCGACCGTCCGGCCGCGGCTATGGCACTGAACGGGACGCGCCACTGGCGTCATTGAGTCAGGGATGCAGGAAAATCCTGATCGGGCAGTTTCATGCCAAAACGGCAAGTTCTACCCTCAGGGGTGGGAGCGGAGGTCGGTGGTCGCTGCAGTCCCCGGCCCGGGTCCTGTGGGCAGCCGTCGGAGTGCCCAACGACGCGGCTGCACCTTGACTTAGCCCCGGGGGCGTTGCCGCTCTTAGTTCGTCACAGCTGCGCTGGGCGAATTTACTGCTCCAAGCCTGCCCGGGAGAAACGCTGATTCTCGTCTGTATCCGCGGAACGTGAACGCCGCCCCCGATTCACTGCGGCGCGTAGTTGAAGTCCGCCTGCGCCAACCGGCCTGACTTGTCATACGTCCCGTCTGCAGGGTCATCAATTTCCACCAACAGATACGCCGGATCGGCATCGACCGAAACACGCAGCACGAAGTGCTTGTTGTGGGCGGCATCCTCGTATTCATATCGATAGCGACCGGACTCGATGACCGTCCTGCCCGACACCACGCCCAGGTTCAGCGACGTCAATGTGCTCAGTTTCAGTTTCGTCCCGCCGAAGTAGTTCAGCAGGTCGATGTCGAAGTCCACAGCGTCAAGGTCGCTCACATTAGTTGCGGCGACATAGTTCGCGAGCCATGAGGAAGTCACCTGGCCCTGCGCGTACTCAGCGATGATCAACTGCCGGTCCGTCAACTCGTCCGCTCGATGATCGCGAATCTCGTAACGCCCGCTCTTCGGGAGGACACTGATGTTCCCCTGCAGCTCCGGTGACACTGCATTTCCCAGGCGCAGACCATCGCGCGTCAGATCGGGATCCGAAGTGAAGCTCGCACTGAAAACGCCGTCCGGAGTGGCTGGCAGGTACAGGAGCGCGGTCGATGTGACGGACGGCGCAGTGCCCACGCTCGACAAATCAAGTTCCAGCGTGTCGGGTCCATCGAGCACTCCATTCGGAGTGACCACTTCCCGCCAGTCCATCACGCGAATGGACCCACCACCCGCGGCCGAGAGCGTGTACCACTGACTCCGATCATCATCCTGGCACGCCGAGTTTGTGCAGTGGGTGAACGGGCCGTGTGCCGCGACGTCCGGCGCGATCTGCGCCGGGAGGCCGACGATCGTCTTCGCGGCGTGATCGACCATCAGCACGATACGCAAGGAGGCCTCGAGGTACCCCTTGTAATCGGCCGCGCTGTTGACCGGAGGAGGTGGGGCGGGATCGGGCGGCGGATTGCCGCCGGACTGCGGTGGCGGCGCCTGACCCACTGGAGAGTCACTTCCCCCGCCCCCACAGGCCGCGAGCAGTGTCGTGACAGCCACGAGGGCACACAGTCGCACAAACGCATCCATGATCAACATCCTAGTTCCTGCGCGGGAGAGTTCTCCCGCGGCGCCTATTTTACTAGGATATATACACTAGAGAAGTATTCACCCAGGCCCGAGAGCGGCGTCACAGTTTTGACGTTCGAATCAAACGCCGGCGACTAGGCGACGCCGAGCGTTTCCTCCGCCGGTAAATGCACGTCGTATCCGCGCGCCACCTCGAGCGTGCGCTCGGGCGGCTGTGTGTGGCCTACATCGGCGGACAGCAGCTGGAAATAGTGGCCCACGATAATGATCGTTCGATGGCGGGCCCCATCGCCATCCTGCCAGCGACTCGGCTGATTGTGGCCTTCGATGAAGACCAAACTTCCCGTCTCACAATGCTCAGCAACGAACTTCGCAAGCGCGCCGAAGAAGCTCACCCTGTGGTGCTCGCGCCGATGCGAGCGGGGCTCGCCGCCGTCCTCCGATGCCCCATGCGTCGTGATCACGCGCAGCGTCGCACCCTCGCATTGGCCACCCGACGCATAGCGCACGACTGCAGGCTCGGCCACCGTGCCCACAAGCGTGACGACGTTGGCGCCCTCGGCGGCTGCCGTGTTGTTCAGATGTCGCACGACTGAGGCAGACACGAACGCGAGCCGATGCGACTTTCCGCCCGCATCGGTCACGCGCTGCTCGCGATTTGCGCCTTCAAGATAGATTAGCGCGCCTGCCGGAACGTCAGCCATGCGCTCGGCGTTCTCGCCCTCGCAGTACACAAGATGTGCATCGTCGAGCACGGCCCCGGGTATTTCACGCTCACCATCGCCTGGGTACGCCCGGGTCTTCAGCGACAACAGGGCACGAACGCGGCCTTCACGCCCATGGTGCAACTGAGGGGGGCGCAACAGCTCGCCCAGGAGCACCGTCCTGCTGATGCCCGGGGGACGCATTTACCCCGCAGCCAGTTTCTTTCGCGGCGCCTCGGGATTCATCGGATGATCAGCCAGCATGACCCGCACCTGATGAATGAGTGCGTCGGGATAGGTTCCCTTCAGTGGCAGACGATCCTCCGGTCGAACGATCGGATCCACCAAGAGCTCATCACGACTTCCCTGAGCATTCACCTTCATGCGGCGATAATGCGCATACCCGGCCACACCGTCCGGACGCGTCTTCACCTCATCCTGGGCATGCGCGAAGACCAGGCTGACCGCAAAGCGGCGCCCGGGCTCGGCGTAGATCGCGACGACCTCGCCGGCGTATCCGATTCCCCTGGTGAAGTGACGGACTGAATAACCATCGCTGATCGCACCACTTGCCCTCAAAGCCTCGCCGACTTCGCTCAGCACACGTTGCGCGTCCTCGATGAACGTTGTGCGTTCCTGGATGCTGTCATCGAGCGATCCGTAGTCTGCTTTGAGCCCCACGATTCTTCTGGCAGTCATGTGATGCTCTCCCCTTCAATCGTCAACCGGCGTCATCATGGAGGCCTCTGCATCGACCAACCGGCGGGTGCGACGCGTTCGCTTGCTCGTCGGCGGGGGCTTCACTTCGAGCTTCTCGCCCCGCAGTGCCGCCTCCTCCTTGGCAGCTTTCACAAACGCCTGATAGATCCGATGACCGGTGTGGGTCACGCCGGCGCGCGCGAACGCCTCGATGATGAGCTGCACGGAACGAATCGGCCTGCGGCCGTTCTGCCAGAGGCGACCTGCGGCAAAGTCGCGGCCCACGAGCTGTGCGAATTCGATCGGATGCACTCCGATCATGTTGAGATACTCCGCCCAATGCACCGGCCGAAACGGCAGAAGCTCGTTTGGAAACTTCTCATACAGCCGCATGAGAATCGCCATGGAAATATCCGGAAGCGGCTTGCTGGCCTCCTTATTGCTCAATTTATAGTAGCCAAGGCGACTGGCGATGCCGAGGGATGCCTCGATGAGATTCAGGTCATAGCCCGCCTCGTTCTTCAACCGCTCTATGTCCGATCCGGTGATCGGGCGATCAGGCGCGAAAAGGCTGACGCTGCCTCCGAACTTGAACTCCCGAGTAGGTATCGCCGCCTGATTCACGGTTTCCGCAGACGCCGACGCGCTCGCCGTCACCGCTTGCGCCGGCGCCGGCTCTTGCGCGGCGGGCGCCACGGCGGCGCGCGGCGGAGCGGTTGCCTTCGCTGCGCTCTTGCGTCTCGCCTTCTTCACCCGCTTCGCAGATTTCTTTTTCGCGACCATCGACGACCCCTTCAGTCGTTGAGTATGCATAACCCTATAGCTTGTCGACGTACACGCTCCTCTGAGCCCAGGCGATGACCACGACCAGATTGTTCTGGCGCGACAACTCAGAGAGCAGATCCACCCACGAAGTACGCCCACTCCAGTCGACCGCAAGCGCTACGGGCAACGCCTTGCCAAACTCGAGACTCCAGTCCGCCGGTACACTCTTGCGGATGACCGAGCGCAACGGCTCGGCGTCGAACCTGGCGTCGAGCACCAGCCGGGCCTCACCGCTTCGCTGCCCGAGCTCAGCGAAGTAGCCCTTGGTGTTCTGGCACGCCGCCGAGAATGTCCGCCCCTGGGAGCTGTCGATGATGACGGAATCAATGCGCATTTGACCCGCATGCGCCGCCGTCGAGCATAGCAGCAGCGTAAGGAAAAAATAGCGATTTATCATAGAGTTCACTGTTTGCAGTACCAGGGCTTCAAGAGCTTTCGGCGCGTCGTCAGCATCACTCGCAGCTTACGCAGGGCCATGTCCGTGGAGAGTCTGAACTTCAGGGCAATGTACAAGCCGGCCCAGATTGCGACGACGATCGCGAGCAACACGAGGCTGTGAATGAAGACGAGCGGAAGCGCCACCATGATGGCGCGTGCGTCCAGGCCACCAAAGGTGACCAGTGGCCGGCCCGCATCGCGCCAGGCCTTGGAGTCGAGCCGAAGCTGATCCAGTTGTTGGGTCATGCGTGCGCCACGTCCGGGAGCGGCGGAATCTCGTTCTTATTCGCGCAGTGATACTTCGGGATCTCGCCATCGACGACGAGGCGCTGTGTGAACCCCCGCAATCCTGCGACGGCTTCGAACACGGTGGCGCCGCGGGGGGTTCGGAACGTCGGCACAGCTGTGATCCTCACGCAAGCCCGCCTTCGAGCCGCGCGGCGTGCTCGATCTTCAAGTACTCCTCGCGCGAGATCCGCTCCTGCCTCAAATACTCCTGCGCATCGACAATCATCGGCTTCCCATACTGACGCAGTGCTTCCTGGGTCGCTACGTAGACATCGTCAGCTGATCGGACCATGTTCTTGACTTGCGAGTCGAAGATCAGCCACTCGCGCAACGCCACACGTTTTCCGTCGGTCGACGGCACCAGGCGTTGCGAGAGCACCATGTGAAGGGCACTTGCGAGCTCGAGTTGCGTCACTTCACGTTCGTTTTCGGGGAACACCCGCAGCATGCGGCGCATGGTGTTCGCAACTCCGTTGTCGTGCGAAGTCGTGTAAAGCGCATGGCCGGTCTGGGCGGCAAGTAGTGACGCGCTGATCGTTTCGTGGTCGCGCGACTCGCCTACGAGGATCACATCCGGGTCCTGACGCAGCGCGTTCTCGACGCCGACGGCGAAGGACGGAAGGTTCAGACCGATTTCAATCTGGGTGACGACCGAGTTCTGCGATACCACGTCGTCGTAGCTGTATTCGATCGGCGCCTCGAGAGTGACGATATGGCAGTGATCGTTCGGATTCTCGATCCGGTAACGCAGAATGGCGGCAAGCGTGGTCGACTTTCCCGACCCTGTGGGGCCTGTGATGATGCACATGCCTTTGGTGAGATTTGTCGCGACTTCGATCAAACGAGGATCAAGGTAGACATCCCGCACCGACGGTGGCAGAGAGGTGATCCGGCGCAGCACAATCCGCAGGTCCGGCGTGGCCCGCTTCATGCGTCCCGAGGCGTTCACACGCCAACGAGTACGCTTCTCTCCCAGAGCACATTCGTAGCTAGTGTCCACTCGGTCGCCCGCGCGAATGCGCGCTTCGGCGGACTGGTTATTGCCGTATGCCTGCACAAGGAGGTCGAACGCTTCGGATGAGGAAATCAATCGCGGCGTGACATCCTTCAGATGCCCATGGATCCGTACTCGGATCGGTTCCTCTCCCCCGATATGCACGTCGGAACCTTCCACCTCATTGGCGAAGGCGAGAAGGCGGTCGAGCGCCTTTGGCTCGTTGAAGTACACAGGTAACGTCGTTCTGGTGCGCACTGCCGAGACAGCCGCAGGCGCCAGACGATGCGAGTCCTCGGCGATCGCCGACTCCTCCACGTCCATGAACATGCCCGCGGCCGCATCGTTCATGGTGGCACCACCAGAGAGGCTTCCATTTGCAGGGGCTGCCAGCGACCCGGGTCACTCACGAAGTAACTCTCCCGAGCAATGACACGCTCACGGCGATTGATCGCCAGGGTCTTGCCGTCGGAACTTGCCTCCGTTCCCTCGCTGGTTTCCATCAATTGCGGGGGCTCAATCATTCCACGCATCGCAAGCATGGTGTACAGCGCCATTCCCTGCCACGCGTTGTTCAAAGCCGTCAGCCGCTCGGAAAACTCCTCGTTCGCCTGACGCTCACCCTGCGTCCACCCGGCACGCACACTCTGCTCCCAGAGCGCCCGGTCCGTCGTGTCCTTCGGCAGCAATGTCTCGCGCGGCGGCGCCACCACGTGCGGATCGCTCGGCACGAGGAAGTCGCGCCAGGTGAGCGGTGTGTGCGTGAGACGGGCCGGCACGAGAACACGGTACACACGATCGACGAGCTGCTGTAGATTGCCGCCCTCCTTGATGACCGATACGTCGGCGCCGACATCGAGGATTGGCGGCTGAAGTACGCCTCCGCGCAGATAAAAGGCACTGAAGCGGAACACGTCGGAAAGCGTCTGATCTCGCTCCATCAGCTCGCTTTCGAGCGCGCGCCAGCGCGCTGCCCACCCCGATTGCGTCCCGTAAACCTGTGCGGCCTCGCGCAATGCGTCGCGACGCAACCGCTCGGCCGCGTCCTCATTCGAAGTGTCCGACTTCGCGGAATCGAGGACCGCCGCCACCGCATCGTCAGCGGAACGGGGCGAGGCCGCCATCACCGCAAGCGGCATGACTGCAAGGATCAAAGCAAACAGATACGTACGTTTCATGTGTGGCGCCGACTTCTCGTGCGACTCTCCCCGCTCATCCGCGGTAGCTCACTGTGACGCTGCGGGTGGCCGGGTAGACGTTGATCTGCACCGTCTCCGGTACCTGGGCCACGATGTCGCGCAATACGTCGATCAGCGGCCGGTCTTTCACCGACACATCCACCAGCGGCGCTGAGGCGGGCGAGGTGCCGTAGAGTGCGTAACGATAGCCCGCCTTCAAAGACAACCGCTCCACGAGAATGTGGAAAGGACCTTCGTACTCAACGGATATCTTTTGATCCCAGCCCGCGGGTTCGGCGGTGGCCGCGAGCGTTGCCGCCTGATGTCCTTCCGGCGTCACGCGCGAGGCCGCTTCGGCGTTGCGTGCGAAGGCGAGTTTGCCAAGCGTGTTCGTCGCCTCGCGCGCGATGTCGTTGAGTTCGACCATCGACTGATCGACCCTCGGCGCCTCAGCGACGGGTTTCGCGGCGCACGCGCTGAGCACAGTAACGGCGCTCAACACGAGAAGAAGAGGTCTTACGGTGTTCATCCTCATTGATCTCTCACAAATTGTTCGCAGCCACGCGCATGCGCTGGCCATCGATCTGCAGTTCCGCGCCCTGTTCGTCGACGGCTAGCACTCGTCCGTTCACTCCCAGCAACCGCTCGCCTGGGCGCGCCGTGTGGACCTGATCATCCACCGAGCGATAGAACACCCGGCCCTTCTCGACGCTGACGACCTGAATGCGCGCGAACACGGACTCACCAACCGAGGGGCGAGCAGCGACGGACGCGGCTTTCGGTCCGTTCGCGGGCGCCTCGTTCAGTTTCACATCAAAGGCGGGCGTCTGGACGACGGGCAAATCCGGCAAGCTGGCCAGACGGGCCAAAACCTGCCGCTCACGATCGGTGAGCTTCGGTTCGACCACTGCCGCCTGGAGTGGAGTCCCTGCCGCTACCGGAGCGAGGTTTCCGGGCTGAGCGCTTGCCGCAGGCCTCTCTCGTGCCAGAAGCCCCGGGCCGCACACGACAACCGCTCCGCCGCCGAGGGCGCCGAGCAACAGGGCGGCCACCAGCTTCGCTGTCTGCGGGGCGAGGGAGCCAGGCGTCGTGCTCATGTCTGTACACCGATAGGATACATACGCTAGCGCAATATACCGCCTTTACGCCGGCTGTCTGCCATTTGCGCGAGCCTGTGGGCGGCCCCACGACGGCCTTCCTGACAGACTGTGAACGACGGCAAGATTCCGAGGCCGCCTGAACGAGCGAGACCTTACTTGTTGCCGGGCGCCGCCCACACCTTCGAAACCGGCGGCTTGACTTTCTCAGGCGCGGGGATCGGACTGGTCGTCGCCGAGGCGACGCCGGTTTGTGCTCCCTGTTTCGCTGCCTGCTGCAGAGCGGCCTGGGTCTCCGCCTGCATCCTTTCGTAGTCGGCGGCGGGCATCCAGTCCCCGCCCACCAATACCTGACCCTTGGCTGCCGCCGTGGGTTTGGGAATGAGGCTCCCCAGATTGAGCAGCCCACCACCCGATGGCGGCTTGATCTGCGGCACATCGATGGTCGTGTTCGCGAGGATGTCGCCAACATCCATATTGAGGTTGCCCGGCAGCTTCCCCAGATCGATCGCCCCCGCCTGCTTGCAGTTACCGAACATGCCACCCAGCGCAGCTCGCAGAGCAGACTCACGAACGGAGTCCGGCCGCGTTTGCCCAGGCAATCCATACAGAGAGCCGTTGTAGGGAAAACGCGCGCGAACTTCGCTCTGGACAGAGTATTCGGCGTCGCGCCGTGCCTCATCGAGTACCTCTCGCCCGGTTTGTGCGGATGTCGCGGAGCTCAGCAGCAAGCTGGCAACGGCGAGCAGGACAGCGACCCTCATGGAAATGCTCCCTTTGTCGAAAGACCGAACATAGAATGATAACTCGGTAGGTTAGTTATTCTATCGCTGTCTCGCGAGGCTGATACCTTTAATGCGTTCACCATTTCTCCTTCATGAGCGCAGCCTCTTTGTCGTTGAGCAGCAAGGGAAAAGCGCTCGACTGGCCCAGCTTCTCTCCCAGACGGGATTCACCCGCTTCAGGGTGCAGCCGACCTACGGGACGTTGTTCGATCTGCCGCGACACCTCATCGGAATCCATCCGATCTCGCTGCGCGCAACCGGTTACGAAGTACAGCGCAGGCCCGTCGCAAGCCGATTGCAGGAGCTCGCGAACGATGCCTCCTGCATCTTCGTGATGACGGACGCCGACCGCGAAGGCGAGCTGATCGCAGCCCAGGTGCAGCAACTGTGCCCCGGCAGACCCCTCGTTCGCCTGCGTCTGCGTGCGCTCACGCCCGCGGCGCTCGATGAGGCACTCCGTGGAGCGGGTCGGATCGACGCAGGGGCCGCCGCGGCGAGCGCTGCGCGCCGGATCGTGGATCGCATCATCGGCTATGGATTCTCGAATCCCTGCCTGCCACGTCGTACGGGAATTGTCGGGCGAGTCCTAACGGCAGCGTTGGCGGCGTTTGACCGCGGCCCAGTTCCCTGCGGTGAGTGGTCTGGGAGACTCACGGGCGGTCTCGAGGCGCACGGCACGGTCACCAACCGCTCTCTGCGTGATGCGGAACGGATCGAAGTGCTGCTTCGTCATGCTGGACACGAGCTGGAGAGGCTTCCGCGCGAGCGCGTTCGCAAACGGGTCGCACCGCCGCCGGCCTGCACCGGCGCCGATGCGATCCTCGAGGGTCGGCGAAGGCTCGGCATTCCAACAGGCACTGGTGAACGGCTGCTTCAGGTGCGGTATCAGGAGGGCGCCCTCTCGTATGTGAGATCCGACTCCGCGCACGTCGGACGCGAAGCACGGGCGCTTGCTATCAACATGGCGCGCGCCTCAAAGCTCGTCACGGTCCAGGACATGGATGATGTTCACGGGCTGGTGCCGCCCCCCCTGAACCGCAAGCATGCTCACGAGGCGTTGCACCCGACCTTCCCGGTAAATCTGGACCTCGACCCCTCCTACCAGGATTCGTCCGACGCCCTGCTGACTCTCGTTGCCCGACGTCTTGCCATGGCGATGGCTGCGCCGGCGGACGTCGAATGCGAGCAGGTCGTACCGCGCGAACTACACAGATTTCTCGTCGATCGGCTTGGCGACGCAGCTGCTGGCGTGGAGTTCCACCTGGTTCGGGATCTGTCTCCGCAGACCACGTGGATGCGCTGGCTCAAGCGAGCGGACAATCCTTCATTGCCTCGCGTTGAGCGCTACGGAGCCGATGCCACCGCGCTCGCATTCCTGGCGGGTGCGAACTTCGGGCGCCCGTCGACCCACATTCACTTCGTCGACGCGCTCCTCGAGCACGGGTTCCTCGACGACTGCGGTAACGTCTCGCCGCTGGGCCAGAAGGCTCTCGACTACGCGCGAGAGCATGCCCCATTCTTGCTGGACCACTCACGCATTGCCGCTGTTGAAGAGTTGCTCGACCGGAACGACAGATCCTCGGTGCCGGATCTCGTTGTGAAGCTGTGCGAAACCATCGGCTTGCCACGCAAGCTCGCACAAACCGTCGTGTCGAACTGGTACCTGTCCCGAAGGCTTCATCCGGCGGGAACCGCTTCCGCGCTCCCCGGCCGATCGTTCCCGCCAACCTTCCTCTCTTCGTTTTCGTAGTCCGCAAGGCAATGCAGATGGCTGATCCCAGGACGACGTTGACCATTGTCGAACATTCCTCGGCGACCTACGCGCCGCGGACCTACCACAACGCACAGCGCGCCGATCTGACGGCCGCGATCGCACTCGATTTCGACACGGCGGGTGAACGACTGACGCGCAAAGCCGCCGGCGATCGTTACGTGCGAATCTCTCTTTTGACTGACCCTCACGAGGCCGCCGACCGGCTACTGCAGGCATTTCCGCGGTACCACGTTCGTACACTCAATGTCGCGGGCAACGGGATCTACACTCTCGCCGGCAAGGGATGGACACAGGAGCGCGTTGACGCCTACGTCTTCACGGTCCTGGCGAAGGCCACCTCGCAGTGGTCAATCGCGAAGGTGATCTCCGGCGGTCAGACTGGGATGGATCTCGCCGCCGTAACCGCAGCGTACGCACTGGGGATCGCTTCCGAGGCGACGCTTCCCAAAGGGTTCATCCAGCGCGGCCCGGACGGTCGGGATTGCACGCACACGGCCGAAGAGATTCGCAGGCAGATCGAATCCGGCGCGGCAAGGCTTCCTCACTTCGTCAACGAGTTGACCCCGATGCCTCGCGGACCCCGCGTGCTCAACATCCGGCGCGACCGAATTCCTCCGCAAGCCGCCTACATCGGCCGTGGAAAGTACCGGGGCCAGTCATCGAAAGTCGGAAACCCCTTTGTGATTGGCCCCGACGGCGATCGGAAGGAAGTGTGCGGCAAGTTTGAGGCCTGGGCCCCCACGCAGCCGGACATCATGGCGGCCATTGATGAACTGCGCGGCAGGGATCTCGCCTGCTTCTGCGCGCCGTACCGTTGCCATGGCGACTTCATTCTGAGAATGGCGAATCGGGAAATCACGCCGAGCAACGTCGCCGATCCCGCACCCGTCTCCTCCCCTCATTTCAATCCACAGATCTAAGGCACCATGACCAACGAGAAAATCTCGCTCTTCTGCAATGAGGGTGGCTCGGACAAGGAGTACCACCTGCAGCTCGAAGCCAAGGGCGATGGATATGTTGTGAATTATCAGAATGGCAAACGCGGCTCAGCTCTCCAGAGCGGCACCAGGACGTCGAGTCCGGTGTCCTACGAAAAGGCAAAGGCGCTCTACGACTCGGTCGTCAAAGCAAAGCTGGCGGGGAAGGACGGCAAGCGCTATCGGCGGGCCGCGAACGACAGCAACGGCTACACCTCCCCAACGCTTCCTGACAAGTTCACAGGTGTACTCCCGCAGTTGCTGAATGCGATTCCCGAGGGACAGGAAGGGCCGTACCTTGATGATCCCGACTGGGTCATGCAGCAAAAATTCGACGGCCACAGAAGACTGGTGCGGATCGGTAACACGAGTGATTCGATCATTGGCATCAATCGCAAGGGCGAAGCGATCGGCATCCCGCCTTCCGCGGCGGAGGCTTTCGCCGCGCTCCGGGTTCCCTCCCTCGTGTTGGACGGCGAAGCAATCGGTGACCGCCTGCATGTGTTCGACCTCCTTGAGTACGCTGGGACCAACATCCGCAATTGGGGCTTTATCCGCCGCTTCGAGCAACTGCGGGAACTGTTGGCGGCGCTGCCGTCTTCGAGCCCCGTTGAAATCGTGCCCATCTACAAGAGCTCTCAGGAAAAGCGTCGCATGTTCGAAAGACTGCGGGCCAGCGGCGCCGAAGGAGTCACCTTCAAGGTGGCATTAGACCGATACGTCCCCGGAAGGCCTTCTAGTGGCGGATCGGCGATGAAGTTCAAATTCTGGCACGAAGCCAGCGTCCTTGTGGAGCAGGTCAACGCTGGCAAACGCAGTGTTTCAGTGTCGGTGCTGAGTCCGCAGGGTGACCGAGTGGACATCGGGAGCGTCACCATTCCGCCCGACCAGGACATCCCCAACGCCGGTGCCATCCTGGAGGTCCGTTATCTCTACGCATTCCACGGCGGCAGCCTGTATCAGACCACCAGCAAGGGCGTACGCGACGATATCGAACCGAGCGAGTGCACGCAGGACCAGCTCGTGTACAAAAGAGCGGAGGTCGTTGACGAGGAGATGAGCCCGGTTCCGATGTAACGCCTCCCTAAGAGGCTTACGCCTGATTGCTAACGCGTACGGGCATCTCCTTCGCCTTCTCGGTGCGGAAGTCCCTTTCAAGGTCAGAAAATCAACACGGGCTCGGAAACGCGCCGGAGCGACGCGCTTCCGAGCCGGCGTCATGGTTCGTGAATCACCGGGGCTTTGCCCCGCAGATTGCGAACTCCGACTCATGACGCCTGGCGAGGACGAGTCGTGAATCAGCGCTTTGGCGTGCAGGTTGGAGACAGTGATCAACGAAAGCACTGTCTACGGCGAAGAATGTTGTCCGCAGAACGCTTCGATGCTGACTATAAACGACGACTCAGGTCCAACGTCTCAGCCGCTTTCGCGTCTGAATCTGCAGGAACACCTCGCGCCACACAAGGTCTGCGAACAGGCTGATCTCGCGCTTGAAGTCTGCCTTCGGGTTGAGGACCACGACCTTACCCGAGTCATCGAGCGCGAGATTGGTGTGGTTGATCGTGTTGGATACCCTGATGAAGTCCTCCGTATTGAAGCACTCGTCGAGTACCGTTGCGAAAGAAGCGCCGCTTCGCTGCGCGAACAACTTCGTGAAGGTGAGCTGATCGGCCATTGTCATTGTCATACTCATTTCTTGTTTACCCGTAATATCCATCGTGCACAGCACGCGCGGGATATACGCGCGAGCCTTTTGCGGAGAATGTCCACGACGCTCCGAGCAGCATGGTCCTCGCCTGGAGCGTCTTGCCGTCGTTGATCTGCTGCTGCCTGGTCAGGAACCCATCCTCGTCGAGTGTCCACCCACCTTGAACGACAAGGGGCTCTGGACCTGCAAGAGTCGAGACATCGAGCATCCAGTCGACCTTCGAACGGCGCCGGCAGCGATCAAAGACAAAGGCGCGGTAAGCCTGCGCTTCGCGTTCACTCATACGACCGATGCGACGGAGTCTTTCGAGCGCATCAGCGTCGCGGCTCGTGCTGTTGGCCCGCCCGAGGTGTTGTGTTGCATGGCATGCGGAACACATCGCCCAGAGGCCGACGAGCTTTTGGATCCCGCGTGCGCCTTCCACAATCGGTTCGTGATACTCCCACTTCTCGTGGCTATCGATCTGAGTCTCCTTGACGCCGCAGATCTCACAGCGATGACCTGTCGCTTCGACGGAGCGGCGACGAACGCGGTCCCAGCTGCCGCGCGTCAGCAGTCTCTCCAGATTCGACGCCCATGAGGAATAGGGAATGAGATCGCCGAAGAGCGGTCGTATTGAGCGGCGGGCCACGAACGGCAAGAGATGATCGAGATACTCGAAATCGCACGCCGGGCCTCGTGTGACGTAGCCGCCATATTGGTCAACGCCGACCCCGTGCGACGCCAGAGTACGGCACAACTCGAGATCCTCGGTCAGCAGGTAGAATCGGCGATTGCCGAACAGCTCATCCACTTCATTGAGCGATGAGATCTCGCGTTCCTGCTGCAGAAAGGGCAACGTCTCGTCATCGCGCAATACGCACAGCCGACGGGCACGACTGCCGGATCGCACGAGCTCCGATTGATTGCCGGGATCTCGATCCCTGTCGTTCGCGGCGATATCGGAGCCTGTCGGCTGATGCTCGCTCACAACGTCGGCCACCAGGCCCGACAAGACGTGGAACCGGGCAACGCGCTCGAGGCGCTGCCACATGATGTTGGCCGAGGCGCTGGTCCCGCGATTCTCGTAGATGAAGTTCATCACGTCGCGTACCGCGGGCGCGTTGCGCACATCCATCCACAAGAGGGCGTGGACGCTCTCGCCAAAGGGCATCGCTGAGAGGATACGCATCAGGCCAACGAGCCCCGCCGGAGGCATCGGTCCACTGGTGGGCAGATACGTGATGAGTTCGACGAGCTTCGGCTCAGCCTCACCCCTTCCGGTTGTGACCCAGCCCTCGCGCGACTCCAGTGACCGCAGAAATTCGAGCATCGGCGGGTCGTGCTGCTCCCAGTAGGCTCCCGAGCGGCCCGGCGCGTACGGCTCGTCGCATATCGCTGCGAGGGGTTGTCCGCCTACGGAATTCACAGCTGCCTCCCGTCGCTGGCGTTGAACTTTGCGATCGTGCTGGCGAGGATCGCCGGCGAGAGTGTCTGCGCTTCCACCGTGTGCGACGTGCCGCGCGGTGCGGTCGCTCCCGGCGGAATCACGCTCTGTGACAACATCATCGTTCGAAGCCTCTTCAAGCCTCCGGCGGCAGGTTGCAAGGCCTCAATCGCCTGGGGCGCGGCTACCGTTGCCGGAGCGGGAACACCCGGCGCAGCGTGCGAGCCCGCGGATTCAAGCGCGGTATGTCGCTCCGCTCTCTCCGCGCCCAGAGCCGGCTCCCCATTGGCCGCGTCGGCCATACCCGGATTCAGCGCATCGCTACGCGCGCGCTCAGTCGGCCCAACACGCGCGATCCGCACGCGCGAAGGACGCTCGCTGGTGGACGTCGGGTCCGCATGAGGGCACGTTGCCTCGGGCAAGTCTGCCCTGTCATACGCGTGCCATCCCAACCAGAGCAGCTGCATGACGGCTCTGCTCTCGCTGATCCCTTCCTTCTGCTGAATCGCCTGCAGCGTCGCAAGCAACTTGGCGTCGAACGGCCGCCTCGGGTCCACCGACGTCCGGATCTGCCAGGTGTGTCGCATTGGCCCGAGGCTTGCCATCACGCATTCACCGCCGCCGGCTCGTCCTCAAAACCAGCGACCGCGACGCCAAATTTCAGCATGCCGCGAGCGTTGGCCATCTGTGGGTCGGTCGCAAAGACGGCGGTCGGGAAGCGTTCCCTCAGCTCGCTTTGGAGCGCCTGGGCGCCTCCACCAACAAACAGCACCCGCTTCATCAGCGGCAGTTGACTACCAAACTGCGAGTTCATGAAGATCTCGATGTCAGCAACGAGCGCGCGCCGCTCCGCGAGTACCTCGGCGCTGATATCGAGCGAGCTCGTGCCGAGTTTCGCCCTGCCGCTTTGCACCGCGTCCAGCAGGAGCTGCCGCGGAAACTTGGTTCCGGGATACTTCCCGGCCAGGATGTTCGCGACGCGCTTCTGTAGATCCAGCACGCCGGAGTCAGTGGTGCCACTCAGCCCCATGTTGATGTCGCCACCCTGAAACACGGCGATGTCGGTGGTACGCCCGCCGATATCGACGACGGCCATGAAGTCGTTGATGCGATGATCCTGCGCAACAAACTGGTCGCTGATCACAAAGTCGAACCAGGCCGCCACTGCCTCAGCGATCACCGAGACTCGGCAGATTTTGGGCAGCGCCGCACCCGTCGTTGCTCTGACATGGCGGCTCCAGGCGATCGTCTTCCTGTCCGCGACCTCGGCATTCTTCTCGCCGCTCGGGAGGTAAAACCGATTGAGCGGCACTCCCGCGATGACGTGCACTGACCTGCCGGGCTCGACGACACGACGGATTGCGTCCATGGCGACCGCAAGATTCGCCGGGTGGTACGGAAAGTCCTCGAAGCGGGTGTCGCGGCTTGCGACATTTGGGCCGACCGCGTACTGAACCCCGTCGATCTCATAGACCTGCTCGAAGTCCTCGCTGCCGCCGAGCACCGTAACTTTTGTGCTCGGATTCAGGCTGTAAGCAGTTGGGATCCGCGCGCCTCTTGTGCGGGTGATGGTTTTGGTGAAGTCGTAGCCATCATCGACAGCCACCAACTCCGGGCGCGCGTGCGAAACACTCGTCAAAGGAACTCCTAGCCGTTCCCGTATCTGGCGGCCGAACGGGTTTACACGCTAGCGTAGGTCCTCGGTCGAACTACGCCAATAATTAAGCTGCGGCATTCGCGGCGGTTGCGGGGCGGATTTCTGCTGGAGGCTGCAGGAGTGTGAAATTCCTCACGCCTTTATCATTGGCTGAGAATTCCACCACCGATCCGCCTCGGAAGGGCCCGAGAAAGCGGTTAAGGGCGGATGGGTGGAGACGCAGTTGGCATGGCCTCGGCGCTAAGTTAGCCTGCCGACCGCTTCTGTCGCGCCGGCTTAGCTCAGTTGGTAGAGCAATCGCTTCGTAAGCGATAGGTCCACGGTTCGAGTCCGTGAGCCGGCACCAGGCGCCGCGCGAACCCCTACAAGGGTACGTCCGTCTCACCCGAGACTGCCCACCGCTGAATCGCACTATCGAGGACGAGCTGTCCCACGCCAGCTGCATAGACGACATTGGGCACGAAACACTGGAGCTGCATCTGCGGTCGGCCGAGCATTGAGCTCCACGCGCCGACGCACGGCGTCGGCATGACCGATAGCGCCTCACGGCGATTCCAAGCGAGGGCGCGGCTTGCGAACTCCTCCTGACTCACGCCTTTCTCTTCAGGCAACACGAGCGTTACCGACAACCCGTTTCCATAAAACGGATGCGGGAGGTCGTTGCGCACAATCACAAAGCTTCCTTGGCCCCGAACCTTGCTCTTGCTGAGGTGAATCAGGACGCCATGCGCGTCAGGCTGTCGCGCGTTGAGCTCGCCATCGATCGCCGACCGGAACATGGAGGCCAACTCCTCGTCGGTCCAGTTCGAAGACATCGCCGCACTCTGCGGATCGAGCACTCCCACCGGCTGCCGAAAATCGTCTTCGAGCGCGGTGAGTACCTGCGATTGCCACGTACGCTGGAGCACTGCCGTCTGCAGCGCGAGGTAGAGCATCTGCGATCGCTGCACCGGGTCATCGTAAACGGTGAACGAGTTGGCCGACATCACTTCCTGCGGTCCGCTAGCTCGCGACAGAAATGACAGGCCCGCGTATCGATTGCAGGCGTTTACTTGCCCGTCAGTGAGGCGGGGACGGTTCTTGAGTAACGCGGTCACCGTCATCATGCAGATCGGCTTGGGTTCGGCGCCTGCCTGGGCCGCAGCCGGAACTGAAACGGCAGAGATGAAGGTATCCCCTTCGGGCTCCAAGACATGCAACAAATCTGCGCGAGGGCGAACAAGCGCTCCGCCTACTGCTGCGAACGCCGCGCGTAGCGAATCCTCGAATGCCTCGAGGACAGCCAAATGCGGATATCGATCCTCGTTCAGTCTCATTGCGAGCCGCAAAGGTGATGGGCTACTTGCTGGCGCATGCGAAAGCGGTGCTCACTTTCGTAGCGCGGGCGCGCCGTGACTACCCACGCCACACCTTCTGATCCCGTGCATTGTACCCTGCGGCGGATCAGAAGAATGTAGCCGCAAAGCTCCGTTCCCCTCTCTCTGGTCAAACAAGTTACGACGCTCCTGGCGCGGCCGCGACGCTCATCGTGAGGGACGCAAGGTACTCGTCGATATTCTGAGTGAGCGGTGTAAACACGATCCGCACTATTCGCGGATTGCGATGAAGCGAATAGTCTGTGTTGGTGTAGATGCTCGACCATTCATCGCGGAATGCATCGAGTGCACAACCGTGCCGATTAAGCGTGCCGCGTATCGAATGCCGGCCGCCGCGGTAATGTGTGCCGTCGAACCATACACCGGCCTTGCGCGCCTCAAGTTCCGTAATTTGATCCAGCGAGATCTGGCTGACGGTATCCGTGATCAGCGTGAATCGAGACGCGAATCTCGGCATCCTCTGCGCTGCGGTTCGCCTGATGCGGTACTGCTGCACCATGGAGAGCGACTCTGCATTCATGTTGGCCTGATACAGCACGGCGCATCCATCCGCGCGCGAAGCCGAAATGCAATCCGTGACTGCGCCGCTCGGGATGTACGCCGTCTCACGCACCCAAAAAATATCCGCGGACCGGATCGGGTCGGAGAACGATCGCTCTACCGGCACATGCAGGATGGTCTTTCTCGACGATTGCAGCGCTCGGACGTCGTAGACAGATAAGGCGATGGGCCGAACCTTCATGGTCGATGTCGCTGTCTGAGTAAGTGCGACTGGATTAATGGAGTATCACGGGAAGTGGCACGATCGCGCCCTCACTGGCGCGGCACAACGCGTGCCCGCACAACTGAGCCGTTCGAGGTTACACCGCGGTCAAGGCGATCCCTCTCCGCCTCCAACCCCTGCGCGTCAGAGTGCAGACCTTCCATGAATTGACTGAGACTGTACGTCTCGACCCGACGAGCGTGCTCCCCATGCACATGCTTTGATTGCTTCTCGATACTCACGATCCCCATGACCACCTTTATTCAGACGAAATTGATGGGCCTGTTGCCGGCCCGATGAGTCCTAGACAGGTAAGTTGCGCATGGATTTCCTGGTGCGCATAGTTGGTTTGCTCATCGATGTCACTCCCCCACAGTGCGGCCCGCTCGACCTCGACCTGATCGATCTGCTCCAGAAATTCCCGGCATTCGTCCAGCGTTTCATCGCTGCCAGCCCGGCGCATCACTACGAATAGATCCTCGGCAGACACTTCGAATGCCATACTGATTCGCGTCACGACTGCACCGGACCCGCTACTCGGTTTATCGAGTTTCTCATCCCAGGTCCGCTTCGAGAATCATTCACGGGACGGGCAGCCGTCAGACTCACACTTAAAGGTCTGCGGCGTTCGACGGGCTGGTATGGGTCGTCGATGCGTTCTGGTAAACCCATTCGCGCCAAGCACCAGGTGCGCGGGGGCTGATTCTGGATTGTGCAATCCACACCTCGACTCACTCCGGCCCAGCACCAAGAGCTGAGTCGCCCTCCTCACGGCGACGACGGCGTGGGTGATGCAAGTGCGTCCTGGGTTGGGTTCAGGCCGAGTTCGTCCCTCCACCGCTTCTTCAACTCACCGCCGGCGAGCGGGAGCAAGGCCTGCTTGAGATCGGTTGCAATCGGCTCGAGCGTGATGTTGAGCCCGCTGCCGCGATAGACCAGGACCCGCCGACGAAGCCAGTGATCGAGATTGCCGAGCTCGACAAGGGCGCCGCCCCACACATAGTCGGCACCCACGGCGCATGCGACGCGGGCGAGCGTCGCGCGAAGGATACTGCCGAACCCCAGGCCCCGCGCCTGCTGATGAACCACAAGCGCCTCACCCTGCAGCGCCCGCCGATTGTCCAGCAGCGCAAGATTCCGGTCTCGGAGGCGCTTCTCGCTTACAAGGTACGCTCCGATAAGCGAGTCACCCGCCACGATCCCGAACGACAAACTCGGACACACAAAATGGAGTGTCGGACGCACCGACTCGGGTGGCACGAATCGGCCGAACTCCTCGACGGCCATGTCGAGGGCAGTCTGCATCTGTTGATCGTCGAGCACGCAAAGGCGTGGTTGGCTATTTTCGAAGGGCGGAAGCCGAATCGTCTCGTACAGCTCACGGAGCACGACCTCGGTATCCTCGACCCTTGGTGGTGAAAGGATCAGCATCGACGCAAGTTGGGGGAGGCGGAGCCCAAGCCTTACGCGGCCGCCGCAATCGCGACGTCCGACTCCATGTAGCGCTGCGGTGTGTAGTTGGCACGCACGACGGCTTCGGCCTGGTCCGGCGACACGGAATTCCCGCACATCCTCGTTTGCGCAGAAACTGAAAGCGAACGGCCGTCTGCGGTGTACCGGTGGATGTAATGGTTGCCAAAGCCCTGTGCGCGATACAGCTCCTCAGGAGCCAGCATCCGCATGCCAATATCCGTCACCTGGTAGTCATATCCCGAGACGGTTACGAGACCCATGCGGGCCTTGGTCGGAATCGTGTGCACGGGCTCGTCGACTCCGGAGTGCTGCCCGCCCTCGGAGTAGTACTTCAGCATGAAGGCGCGAACCTCCTGGAAGTGATCGTCCCCACTGAAGGGTTTCGCAATCTCTAGGCGTGCGGCGACAAGCGCGTGATGGTCTTTTGACGTGATCGTCGAGGTCGGACGATCCACCCGATGGCCGACCACCCCTCCATAGTGTTTGGCGAGGAAGGCGGCCACGACGGCGTGCTTCACGCCGCACGCGACGACAGTCCCGAGCGGCTTGTCGAGACCGGGTACGCGCGGGGTTTGCCCAGGGCGTTCGCCGTAACCGGTTTGAATGAGCGTCGGCACGACGAGCCGGGCGGCGCCGGGTCGGTCGAACATTTCCAGCTGCGTGTGCAACGTACCGCGATCCTCACCGCCTTTCATATTGAGTGCGTACTGCATCGGAACAATGAAAGGATTCTCGGATTCGAGGACGTAGCGCCTGAGGCCGGTAAAGATGCGCCTCAGCGTAGCGGGGACCAGGGGGCGCTTGACGCCCGCAAGCTTGCCCTCTTTCTTGGACAGGAAGATCGAAGGACACGGCAGACCCCAGTCGATGATCTCAGCCGCGGTCCGCCACGGGCGCGTGCCGATGATCTCTCCATTTTTCGAGTGTGTCGCCTTAGGCCATACGATCGGCGCGCCGTCGCAACGGGCGATAATGAAGAGACGCTTGCGAGTCGTCGGGGCACCATAGTCGGCTGCGACGAGCTCACGCCAATCCACGTCGTAGCCGAGGTTGCGCAACGTAGTGACGAAGCGCTTGAACGTGATGCCTTTCTTGTCCGGATCGGGCGTGTTGTCCTCTAATAGCGGCCCCCACGTGAGAATCTCACTCACGTTCTCGATGCAGATGATGCGAGGACGGACGAGCTTCGCCCATTTCACGGCAACCCAGGCGAGGCCCCGAATCTTTCTTTCGACGGGCTTTCCGCCCTTGGCCTTTGAAAAGTGGCGGCAGTCGGGGGAGAACCATGCAAGGCCAACCGGACGACCCCGCGTCGCCTGCACCGGATCGACCGCGAATACGTCCTCGCAATAGTGATCGGCACCCGGATGGTTGATCTGGTGCATCCCGAGTGCCTCGGGATTGTGGTTCACCGCGATCTTTACATCCCGCCCCGTCGCCCGCTTGATGCCCTCCGATGCGCCACCGCCACCGGCAAAGTTGTCCGCCTCGATCTCCTCGACGAAGCCTTCGCCCGCAGCGAGTGCCCTCGAGACAGCGGCCGCGATTTGCGGTGACAGGGCACTGGTCAAGCGCTGGCTTCCCCCAGCGGCATCTCATGCGTCACCTCGCCCGACAGCTCGCGAAAGCGGCTCATCCACAACTGCGCGGCGGCCGTGTGCTCAAGCGGAAGAATTTTCTTGGAAAGCGGCGTCACGCCGCGGATCGACGCCCATTCGTCGTTGCGAAGACGGATCATCAGATCGCGTTGCTCGGTGGCGAGCAGAACACGATCCGCTTGCTTGATGGAGGCATGCATCGGATACGCCAGCCCGAACCGATCGAAGATCGCCGCTTCGATACGCGTCTCAATGCGCTTGAAAACATCGCCCAAGGCGTTCTTGAGCGGCTTCGAGACATCCCCCGTGTACGCTTCCGATGCATCGTGAAAGAGGGCCGCGAGGCGCGCCTCCGCGGGCACGATGAAGCTCATCAGTACACTGTGCTGAGCCACCGAGTAGAACCAGTCGCACTGGCCGGCGAAGCGACAGCACTTCGACAGTCCGGATACGATGTCCTCGAGCAGAATGACACTGGTCTCCGGCTCAAGCAGATTGAAGTAGTGCCCCGACTTCAATCCGATGGTCGGACCCTCTGAGGTGTGCGCTACCAGAGCGTGGAAGGCGTGCATTCGGTCGCGTCGCTCAACGTGGGCCGAAGCATTCCTGGGCCGAGCTGTCGGCGAGGAAGCTGTCGAGTTGCTCGGGGCGCTCTTCCCTGTAGATTTCGATAACGCGCCCGCGTCCCAAAACCCGCTTGGAGTTCTCGTACACCTCATCGAGAGCCGACCAGGATACTGAGCGCGGATCCTCTCCAACGATCATCGCGCGCACCATGAGCTCGCATGTCCGATGTGCAAGCGCATCTCGCGGATCACGCTCGTACTGTTCCCGGAAGGCGGCTCCACTCAACACGGTGAGCCCGTGAGACGCGCTCTTCACGATCCACTCGCCGGGCGATACCACGATCCTCGCCCGCTGCCCGCGCGCATCACGCTCACCGGCCTGCGCGGGCAGGACCTGCGAGAACTCAAGCGTCACTCTGGGCTCAGTCGAATGCCGCACTCGCCGGTCAGAGTCGGGCTTGCCATAGTCGTTGTTGCACAGCCAGCCGAGAAATGCGTCATCGACCGTTCCATCCCAGCAGACCGCTTCGACCGGCTCGAGGGTTTCCTTTCTCTGATGCTGTTGCATGCGGTGGTTCCTTCGCTCAGGGAGAGAGGCTGTCATCATTGGCGTCGTCATAGAGTGCACCGATGCGTGCAACCTCCTCTTCGCCGAGCGCTTCCTGGGCGAGCTCGCGCGCCATGTCCAGATCCGACCAGTCAACCGAGCCCCCTTCGCCCACCTTTGCGTATGCCTCCTCGAGGGCGACGCACACCGCGAAGGCGAGCGTTCGCCTCTCCTCGGAAAGCGTCGCCGCGGTCAGTGCAGACTTCAGCTGCGAACGCGTGGGCCGAAGCCTCTCTTTCAGGCCTTCCTCCCCGTCGTCTGGAACCGTCCTCACTGCCGGCACGCGTGCAAGGCATATTGCATGGCCTCCACGGCGCGCCGCGAAGCCGGCATCAGCGTTGCTCCATGCAAATCGTCTCGCGGATCAATTCGCTTTCGAAATCGTCCGCCGGCAGGAACTGAT
>Ga0247778_1000511_pt1 | contig 45969 bp, 45 predicted proteins | sample UWRJL049202B5_FD_179939 | JGI IMG/M metagenome (GOLD analysis project Ga0247778, IMG submission 179939) | Plant litter microbial communities from Arlington Agricultural Research Station in Wisconsin, United States - UWRJ-L049-202B-5 | ecosystem: Environmental > Terrestrial > Plant litter >...
GTCCAAGCAAGAGAGTCGTGGTTGCAAGAGTTCAGAAGAGTCTTGTGTTGTCTCTTTATCGAAGGGTCGGGGCAAGTTCTGCTGTTTGGTGGGGTTTGTGACAGGCCGACGCTCCTCAATTTCGTGATCGGGCTCGGCAAGAGGATCAGTGACAGGCGGAACAGGGGATGGAATGTGTGTCTTCGTAGCATGGGCAGGAGAGGCAATTGAAATCGCCTGGGCAGTCGGGGGGTTGACCAACTGGGGCCCAATGCTCAGGGAACCCACTTGGGCGGGCAATTCTGGAGGAACATATCCTTCCGTCAGGTCGCTTGCTGAAGCGTTCGTGCTCTCTGATACGTTTCGATTCTTAGTGGGCTGGACATCCGCTAAAGTTTTAAGCAAACTTGCTTACCAGATAGGGTTGCGGCAGGCGTAGTTGCACGGCCATTTTTGCGGACCGCTTGCCTTAGCTTCTTTATAGACTTTCGCATGACTTCTGTGAGTGTAGCCTGCGGGAATCATGGATGAAATCGCAATAGGAACTAAGAGGTATGTTGCTGGCTAGCTGCCGGCATGTCAGCCTTCTGATTTTGCGGTGCCGATCTGCGGCTGAGCAACTTTTGCGCTAAAGTGTGTTGGCAGTCCTCGCCACGGCCCCATTGGCCAAAATGGCTGTTGTGGTCTGCGCTCACATTTTGTACTGTACAATACCTTGGAGGACAATTGGGAAAGGGTGCACAGCTACAAGTGTCAGGAAATGGATCCTGTTTAAAAGAATTAACTGAAAAATTAGCGATGCGCAATTCGCCTTTTACTGTATGGTCAGAAAATGGTGCAAATTTAACGCACTGTGAGACACCGGAAAGAGGCAACAAGTCTTTGGTGAAACCACATCTAGCAATATAGTCTATAGGTCTATACCTACTTTTGAAATCCTACGTGTTGACTTGTTAAAGTATAAGTATTTACTTTTCGGGGAAAAGTTTTAAACTCCGAAAGGGGGCCTAAGCGACAATGTCCAGTAGAATGCCAAGCCCAGCAAGACCCTGAAATGGAAATGGGGCTGAGCAAGCTCAGCCTCAATTGCAAGAAACAACGTCCATTACGGTTTGAAACGTATTTTCGCTTCTCATCCCGCAACGCCGCCAAACTAGACCAGAACATTCATACCTACCGCATTCCGTTGGATATTATATGGCCCACCATCCTGATCCCCAAGGCTTCCGGCCCTGAAACATCCACAGTGGCGAGCTTGCCCTCCTATCAACCCCCCGCTCCGCAGCAACGAAACCGTCCCAGATCACGAGACAATTGAACCAGCACTCTATCAAAACATTAGTGTTTACCTGTATCATCTCATATCAGGCCCACGATCTTGCAATTGGGCATCATGGGTGCAACATGGGAATTCGTGGCATCAAATCCTGATGGCGCCGACGCAGAAGCCAAACGGACAGTCCGGAAAGCAGCAATGCGTGCGTTCCGCCGCAATCAACGCATGGAGCGTATGCAGCAGTTCAAGAAGAAAGATACTACGTCCTCGCCGGAATCAGATAAATCGTCCAGCTCCTCAAGTCACGCGGATGAAGGGAAGGCTGTTAAGAGGGTGAAGGTTGAGCAGGGCTTGAGTGCTCGTCCGGCGGTTGTGAAAACTTGTTCCTTGGAAGTACGGAATGGGGGGCTGCAAACTCCTGTGTTGAATACACCTATGGAGTATAGTGGTGATTACTGGTCGAATCGTCAGGAACTTAGTCCGAGGACGCCGCTGTCGAATGGGATTGAGCTTGCGATGGGATTCTCTTCACCTGTTGGGTGTGGTGGTCCTAGCAATTATCAATTGCTAAATCACTGTGAGTATTTTCATTTCTCTCCGCCTACTTAATCGTGGACAGCTATACCCATATTCCTCCCGTCTGGACAAGGCAATCAGCTGACTCAAAAATCAGTCGTCACACAAACACTACCTTCTCTGAACCCTCTTGGGACTCCAGACAAGAACCCCATCACTACAGAATGGATACATCATGCGTTAATAGATCCGGCGTTATTTCAATCCATCTTATTCCACGCAAGTGTTCACTTGGACAATGGACTTAAACGGCCGTGGAGTGCAACTACGATTTATCATCGCGGGGAGACTATCCGTCTTCTGAATGATCGATTATCGTCAGAAGAAGCGTGGACTGATGATAACATGATCGCGGCGGTTGGGCTGTTTGGGTATGCAGGTGTAAGTTTCCACCATCATTACTGAACGCGATAATTAACACACAATGTCAAGAATATTACGGGTGATGTAAAGGAAGACCAAATTCACAAAAGTGCCCTCTCGAAAATGATCCAATTGAAAGGCGGTCCAAGCTCATTAGGCTGGAACGGGGCTCTAGAAACAATTATCTCAATGTAAGCCTTCCTCCCCCCCTCAACGGAAGCAAAAAACCAACAATCCCCCCACAGCGGAGACATGATATCCTCCAGCGTATCCTCCACACCACCGACCTTCCTCCCGCCCTCTCCACCACAAACACCCACCATCACCGATTTCCCCCCCTTCACCCCCTCCCCAGAGGACCCCGAACGAGAAATCCTAGACGCAATCCGCGCCCTCTCCGCCCTCACCAAAACCCTCTCCCTCATGCACAACAACCCCAACCTCACCCCCTTAGACATAACAACCTTCCACGCCCACCGCGCCCACATCGAATCCCGTCTCCTGACCCTACGCATCATCCCCGCCTCCAACCCCACCCCAGAAGCCTACATGTACGAAGCCGCGCGCCTCGCAACCCTAATCTGCATCAACGCCCTCTTCCGCTCTCTCCCCTCCACCTCAACCGTAATCTCCTCGCTACTTTCCCAACTCATGGGAATCTTGCAGAAAGTACTGGAGGCGCATATGATGTGCGGTACGGATGCGTTGAGGAAACGCGATTTGGAGATGATGCTTTGGGTTAGTTTTGTGGCGGGTATTCATTCGAAGGAGAAGGATTATTTTGGGGGACTGTTGAGTAGTGCTATTGTTTACCTTGGGCTGGATAACCCGGGGAGTGTGGAGGGGGTTTTGAGGGGGTATGTTTGGACGGATGGGATGCAAGGGTCCGAGTGTGTGGGGTTTTGGCAGGGTGTTGCTGATGCTGGGGGGAAGGGGAGTGAGGAGGAGTTTGTGTTCTGAGGCGTACGTGGGATTGAACATATTGGTATATAGTATTAAGTGGGATAATAAGCGTGTGTGGGTTAATATATCGTCTGATGGGTGGTTATTGGCAAGGCGTTTGGGATTGGGATTGGGATTTGGATGGATAGACGGGCGATATATGACATGGAAGCCGACGGAATTTAATGAGATGTTTGAAATGGAATTCTCACTCTCCCGAGCTCAGTGATAAATCGCTTGCGGCATGAATGCCCAAGGACGGACTGGATACCTTGGCCACATTTCGTACAAGCAAGGCTCTGTTATGAGGTACGTCCTTTGCAAGTTGAAGATAGATCCTGAGGTTGTTGAAGAAAGCTCGAGCTGGTGGGGAAGCCGTAGATATCTATATCGGATAGAGGATTAACTTCTTGAGGAAGAGCATCACCCACTGCGATGTTCGAAGAAGGTGAGATTCAGACTACCGGTCGGGCATCATCACTTTTCATTGCTGTATCTCAAGTAAATGTCTCCTGCTGGACGCCAAAAAGGCGGCACTGACTATAGCGGATTTTGAATGTTCCACACGGTGTGGCACATTCAGATTTAGTGTCGCTTTGTCTGTTCACCAGGAGACTGCTTTATCAACAGATTTCCCCCTCAAAATGCATTTTATATCAAGTTTCACTCTTGCTAAAGACGAGCTGTGCCGATCTTCGCGGCTTTCCTCACCTCCGGTGATACAAGGATGACATCCTGGATATAGTATGACGGTGCTGCGCCCCGTCCTAGCCACAACCAGGAAATCATTTGAGTGGCCCGCTCCATATTATATTTCCCATCATCTGCGTGGTGGTAATGCCTCGCGATGCTTCAATTGGCACCTGGAGGTGTCCTACTCTAGCCGGATGGCAATAAAGAACGAATGTTAAATATAGGAAATAAGACAGTACAGAAGCCAAGATTGATACCAGGACGAGACCATGGTCAGGTAGAGGCCCTGAAATAAGGATGAAGGAAAGGCTGAAGGTTCGACTACTCATTCAAATGCGAGGAACGGTGACAGCCAAGAATGCCTTTACTGTACCAAACCGCCAGGCAGGAAAATATTGGGCTGCCTGCTTCAAAGGACATTCACTAATCCTCCCAAAGACTTTGGCCAACAAACTTCGAAGTAGCGTAGTTCGATACAAATCCAATCTACGGTAACAAAAGCCTTTATGTGCGATCATCCCTGGGCATCAATTTAGTCGGTTCAGTAAAAAGGCTTGCTAGTGTAGTATTGGTAGCGATGCGGCTGGGGAGAAAGGGGCGTAATCCAGCATCGGCTTCGTAATTTCGTTGGCTTTTTAGCGAGGCGTGCGACTCGATTTAATTTGGTTAAAACGATGCTGTAGCACCTACAGGAATCAGTCCAATAAAATACTGTCAAATCTGGGCTGAATCTGGGCTGAGTAGTGACACAACATACTGCATCAGCTTCGCGTTATTTTTCAGTGGGCTATGCTACTTTGCTTATCAGATACAGTCCCCCCCCCCTCCTATTCTCAACAAAACATGCTTTAAACCCTGCAGGTTCCCACTCAGGTTATTAAAGGTCGTTTTAACCTCTGCTTTCGTCTTGGAAATTTCAATTCTAATACTACCAGCCCAAATTCGACTGACAATGCCGATTTATCATTCAATTCCTCGAAAGCCTATTAGTCAATCGGACAGCTCACATGCATCACCGCCTTAGGATTGCGAGGGGCAGCCTAGTTCCCCAACGACACGCATTTCAAACGATGAGACTGCTCAATTTCATTCAATGGACCTTTGGAATACGGCGTATCGAAGCTCAACCAGCACCACTTCACTTCCATCGAACACGAAACAACTCGCTCCTCCGACTGATGTTATGGAAAGTGAAGGTCAAGCTGGCTCTGACCTTGGTTCTGAATTCCTTCTAGCACCACATGAGTCATCCACCACCTCAACTAAATCAATGGTCCCAGAAGTAAAACATAATGCCCCAAAATATGTAGAATGGGGCGCGAATTGGAAACCACCAGGACTCATTCTTTCAACGTTGTTCTTCGGTATTGCCTTCTCCATAACGCATCATATACACTTCCGCTCACTTGACGGCACACCCGTCGGTGAAAAGTTACCCCAGCAATGGAGCACTTTCTTTGGCACAGGCTATGCGTTTTTAGTGATTGCCTTACTCCGAACTGCTTGTACCGAGGCGTATCAGCAATATATTTGGATGGTTGTCAAAAGAACGCCTTTTGAGCTAACTACGCTCGATAAATTATTCGCCTTGACATCAAACCCAATGGGATTCTGGAACGTTCGTGTGCTGAAAAGTGCAAGAGTTGCCATATTTATAGCATTGATCTGCTGGTAAGTCTCGGGGCCAATCTGTCATATTCATATTGCGATGATTACAATCCAATTTCCACAACACCCTCGGCGCGGTTACTAAATGAGATGTGACATTCAATTATTCCCCAAAAATTATTTCTTGGTGATTTGATTGACAAGACAATTCTAACAAATGTATCAGGTGCATGGCCTTAGCAGGCCTTACCCCACCAGCAACTCTTGCTGCTGTGTATGGATACAGAAACCATACGACACTTCAGCGCTTCCCAACGATAGAATGGGCAAATGATTATGTATCTTTGGAATATGTAGCAATGACATCCGCAAAGCAGGCTAAGATCTTGGATCCAGCCTTTCTCCCGGCTGGCAATATCTCCTTTGGATTACAATTCAATGGGACCTCGGTCAAATGCTCCAATGCCAATTCTAGCCAGGAGGACATTTTTAACGACTACACATCTTACTTGGTTGACTATCCTGACCATCCAAATATTTGGACAGAGCATACGCTCAAAGAAGGAAGGCCGGGAATGTACGTCGAAGATCCTCCGCTAGCCCCTCCTTCCATGCTTCTCGGCGCCATCTTGGCACCTTTTGGATGGAAGGAACGCATTAATGCGTTATCCTCTAGATCATACAGCGGAACTAATCCACCGTATGATCCATACCAGCGTTGGGTAGTGCCAGATAGCTTTTTTAGGGATAACTATCAAACAATCGGATCCAATTGTACTACCACCTCTAGTTTACATATCGGCGAAAATCGAAGCACGCTCTGTACTTCTTATGTTCCACAGCTGTGGATTCAGACGGCTAGTGAGAGTCTTGTTTGTCTCATGGGAACCTCATCGTATGATGTTAATTTCGAATATGTCAACGGAATCCAAAAAATGGTCCATTATAGTACCAATGCCTTCGAGCCTTTATGGACTCTAAGTAATTCCGTATATAACTACTCGGACATGTACGGTCTCTGAAATAACGATGCACGTAGGGTGATTTTCGACATTTTCTCGACGCTTTTATGTGGCAACACTACAATGTCTCTATACCGCGAGAAAGATTCATACTTGACTAACGAGTAATGAGGAGACTAGCCGAACTTCAAGCAAAATAATGGACACAACAAATCTTGGTAACTGTAAAGACTTTACTGAGAGCATTTGGCTGTCAAGCCCTATTGGCAAGTCTCGAGATACAGCTGTTCCCTGGCAGTTATCAGAAAACTATAACGAGGTCGACAAAATATGGTATCCTATACAAAAATTCGACAACCTCACTCGCTTATACCAGAATACTTCCCATCTGTGCCGAAATAGCACGCTACAATACGGAATCGAGGATCTGATGAACAACATCACTATCAGCCTGCTAACTTTGAGCGACTTACCGTAAGATATTACTTCTTGCATCTTCTCACAATTGGTGCTCCATTTACTGACCAAATGATCAGCGGAGAACGTAATACTATATTATCTAATGTGACTCGGTTCAACACCTATAACATGTATCGCTACGATGCTCGCAATCTCTTAATCTCATATATTATCGCAATTCTCTTTAGTTTCCTCGTCGTTGGTGTTGGGTTCTACTCAATCTACCACAATGGCGTTGTACATGGCACTTCCTTCTCCGCCTATGTCACAACAACGCGCAATTCGGAATTTGACGAAATGGCAAAGGGACACTCACTTGGGGCCCTACCGTTGGACAAAAAAGTAGGTGGAATTAAAATCAGATTTGGAGAGCTTTATGAGGGACACGCAAACGGGGGACCTGGAGAGATACACCTTGGTTTTGGATTCGCTGAGAACGTAGGTGATATAATAAGAAACAAAGAGAGGTATTTTTGAAGGAGCGGCTGGAAATGTGAGTGCTGTTTCTAAATCGTGGAATGGCGAAGCGGAAAAAAATTTCGGCTATAACATAAAGAGTGCCAGTCAGTATCTGAAGAACCATGTGTTTGACAGAGCGGACAAGAACAGTGGTATGGGGGAAATAGTGCAATTTGCTACGTATATTTCTGTTATGCGGAGAGATGCAGACAATAAAACGTATATCTACTCCGAATCGTCAAGAACCTCGGGAGAAAGGTAGTTCTGGACCGGAGAGATCAAGTGGGCGGCAGCTACCGTGGGGGATAAGATAAGGGCGATAAAATCGCTGGCGATATATTTAAATTTATTCTTTTTCAGATGAATCGTCCATGATAGAAAGCATGAAAAACATATCAGATACCAATAGCCTGTTGCGCCAGGTCCGTAAAATTAGTTAACGAGGAATGTGGGGAGGAGCAGCCGAGATACTTCTTTTCTACGAGAAATAGAAAGAGACGGCAGTAGATTCAAGAACAGTAGGCTCAGGATAATAATGATAACAAAATATACTAAATGGTTAAATGATAGGAGGAATCTAAAACTAAATCTTATATTATTAGATTCAACGAATCTTAAGAATAAATATTTTATATATTTATTCTAAATCTTCTCTTCAAAATGCATTCGCGCATGATGAGGCTAGCGTCGACGTCGATAGCTATTCGCCAAATACCAAGGAAAATTATACGCATAGATGAAGGACCAAGTAGCTTGGATTGCAGCGCTGCTAGGAAGCATAGGAGGATTATTGGGGTTTTGATAGAAGACGACACTATGGATTCAGGGGCTGGGTTTAGCGAAGTATCGCTAAATTATGGCGGAACAGCCCCTGAATCCGTTTGCAGACATTATTGCCATGGATTTGCAGTCCACACGCCAGCTATCACGATTGATGGGCGATTGATTCAAAGGTTCGGAGTAATCATCGGTAATCATCTCGCTTAGTCACTTCATACAATTGTTAGGGAACACTTCTCAGATTTTCCGTCCCGAACAGCGACGCAGCTGCAAACTATCGCCTTTGATTCCAACGCCTTCCGTTTGCATCAATATTGCCTTTGCTCTGGTTTCAAATTTAATATCTGCATGCAGAAGATTCGGGTTGTATTTCGTGTCCTGGCCTTGACAATAAAAATATATCTTCAAAGACAGCCTGTCGGATGCGGTCTAATTGTCCCCTCAACAATGCATAGTTAACGCCTTTATGAATTACAACAAAGGGTCTCTGGTCTCTTATAGTACAGACCTCCATTTTCTTTTCACTCTCTTCGACTTTACTTGATTTCCCTCCCTCTTCTGTGCTGGCGGCCTTAAAATTAATTTAGACCTGCAATTGATTTGTTTTTACAATGGCGATCAAAGGAAATCCTACGATGTTTGAACTTTTTGGGGATGATGATGAACCAGAAGAGATCCCGAAGAAACCATCCGGGCAGCTCACGTTACCACAGATACCACAGCAAGCAGGACCAACAATTCAGCAATCTGGACAACTTACGTTACCGCAGGTACCTCAGCAAGAAGACCAAGCTAATCGACAAGCCGGACAGGTTACATTGCCACAAATGCCACAGCAGCAAGAGCAGCAACAACTACAGGAGCAGTTTAAATTACAGGAGCAATATAGATTACAGGATGAGCAATATCAACTGCAGCTCCCACAACAGCAACAAGGAGGACCAGCTTACCGATCCCTTTTAGCACAAGCACAACAGCAGCTCAATCAACAATATCCGCAACAGCCGGCACTATCACAATCTGCGCTGTCGCAAGCGAAACAGCCACTGCCCCTAAGTCCAGCACAGCTGGCTTTTTTTGGTTTCAAAAAGGGAAATCTTCCCCTCCGAATGCCTTCTATACCTCGAATAGATCTACAACCAATCAGCCAGCCATATTTGCCGGATGGTACATCCCCATCACTAGCATTGGGATTTCAAACTCAGGAGCCTGGCGAATCCCGTACTGATTATGGGCGGCGTATATACTATGCTCGACGGGCTCTCGGTTTTTTCGACAAAGAGGAACTGCTTCCAGATGAAGTTATCTTGAGCCCCTCAGCCCTTGCTAGTCAGCAACTAAGAACGGCAGGTAGAACGCACCCTCGGACTACAGGAGGAACTCCTACCCCTCATTATTTCAGAGCCACGAGCAGAATACATCTAGCAAAGCTTACCCCTTCACATGAAATGTATGACCCAGATTACACGGCCAATTGGTATGCCAACAAAGAGGCCAGAAGAAAAAGGAACAATTTAGTTACTAGCCAGCTGAACGATGCCATAAGAGCATGGAATTTGCGGAATCCCCGACAGGTATCATCGCCATTATTAGAAATGGATGATGATAAAAACGATGATCTGTATCCATCATTTGAGTATATAGGAACAGCAGGCATTAGTGGCAGAACGTTTGAGTTCAGAAGTCCGCCAGGCATTTTAGCCGCTACGGATAAAGACGCCCTATGGAGGCGGTCCATGAGCAAATTCAAATGCGAATTTTGTCGAAGTGGGGAAAAATTCTGTAGTATACTAGACAACGGTACGATCCCTTGCGAAAATTGTATCACCAGGAATAAGCCATGTACCGGGGGCCAAGCTGTACCACAAAATCTGAGAATTAACACCGAGCTTCCCGCATTACCGGAACGTGTTATCATAGGTAGAACCGCACCGAGGCGGAAGAACCTAGTAAAAAGATATAGAGAACGCCCCGTGCTGTCAGAGCGCTCGGAATTGGCGGGGGAGATGTCCACTAACCCATATCCCCGAGCTTCACCAGGGAATCGGCCACCGAGAGGTAGATCTGCAAGTCCATTGAGGGAGGTGGAGCAAAGGTGTGATAAATGCGTTGAACGAGGTGAAGAATGCGATATGGGCAGACCATGCCGAAGCTGTGTTACCCGTGGAGAGTCATTTTTATGCGATGCATCAGTGCAAGGCCAAGCTTATGGAAGGGAATTTGATTCTGAAAAAGCAATTTTCGGAAACCAAGAGTCATTACCTCCAATGAGCCGTGAAGAGCAAGCGCTCCTAGAGGTTGACAGATGGAACAAGACCCTGAGTAGTCTTGTTGATATGGGTCAAGTCAGCCCACCACACATTTCTTCACAACAAGGAATCCAGGCACCAGGAGAAGGAACACCGGCAACTCCTTCAATTGGAAGAGATACTATATCTCCTTACTCCGAGGCTAGAGATACATTCGCCTCATTCGGGGGCTCGGGTTCTGGGTTAAGTGTTGGTGATTCTATCAACAGAACTATTCAAAACTCGAGTTTTGGGGGTAACAGTACAACCGAGCGCGAAATGCCATATAGGCCTCAGCAAGAAATGCAGAATGCTGCTAGTACATGGGGACTACAAGATCGACTAGATCCTCCAGCACCTGCAGACCCCATAATCGTTGACGAGACCATGGTTGATGTCGGGGATCTCCCGATGGATCTCGATCTCAACGAATTTCTAGCCACCGCAACCGCTGCAGACTTCCCAGGCGACCCGAATTCTCAAAATCTTTTAGATGTACCTGGTCCCGGGGTCGAACGGGCTTTTACGGCGAGCTGGGTGACTCGAATTGGCGCTACTGCTTTACGTCACGCCGATGTTCTGAGTGGCTATCCCGACCGTGGTGCCGGACCCATTCTGAGGGAAAGGGAAGATACGAATTGCAACGAACAAAAGTTCCACTTTCTTGGAGCCGATATTGGAATATGTGAGCGTAATCCAGCGTCTCATTGTGAATTTTTGCAGGTTGGACAGCCCGAATTCGTTTGGCAAGGACCTCAAAATCACGTAAATCCGAATCCTTACCACACCTGCCCCAACTGCCACCAAGAACAAGAGGTAGAGGCTCGAAACTGGGAAATGACAGCCAAAGCAGGCATGAAAGCATTTGTCTGTTTTGGTTGTTCTATGTCGCTTACTGCAAGTGCCATGACTCGATACAAAACTTGCGTATGTCTGGACAAGCTGAACAACGATTGGCTTTGCCATGATCACAGAGCTAAAGGTTATGACCAAATTACGCGTGCGTCAGGCCTAGTAGGAGAGTGGCTTATATCCGCCGGGGGCGGTAAAGCTTTATGTCCTCGATGCTATGTCAACTACGAAGATGAGACCTCGAGTGTCTACACTTGCAAGTGTTGCCGTACGTACGTACAAGACGAATGACGGGTTTAAAAGAGACTAGAGAGCACCTGGTACCTTGGGAAGCAGATCGAATTTTGGGAGTGCGGCAGGAAATTGCTATTTAACAACACCTTGATGACATCTCTGGCTCTCTATCGAACTTAAAGTGAAGTCCGGGGTGCCATCTATTTAGGCTATCGGTAAAACATTGTTAGGCGCGGGAAGTTCTTTGATTATAGGTGTGTTTCTCTGAAAGATCATACCTATTCTCCACTATCCAGTATAGTTCCACAGAATTTTATTATCCAAATCTTTTGACTTAAACAGACGTCGAAATCCCACACCTCCCTTCTTATTAATTCTCCACCTCAACTCCTTCACGCAAAATCAGCGAGTGTAATACTTGCCGCGTCCCGCAGGCCGTCCCAACTCTCCAGCTTCTCGTCCCTCCTATCCTCGTCTTGGATAAGATCACACAATCGTACTCTGGTGTTGATAGGAGAGCCCGAGGAGCGCCACATTTCGGTCCACATGTAAAACAGCTCGAACCTATCAACACCTCTTGCCCAAATGTTATCGATAGCGCTCTTGACCAAGTATATGCCTTTAGTGTCCCCCTGCATAACACATCGTCCACCAGCCACCGTTGTAATAGATCCAAGGCAGGAATTTTGTATGAAAGTCAGGCTTTGAATAGCAGGTAGGGCGTTGCAGAACTCGACCGCGTTCTCGTAAAACTCTTCCCCAATTGCGAAGTGGCGTATGCTTTGGAGGGCAGGTATTTTCTCTCGGAGGAAAAGGATGCAGTGAGGGCTGAGGGAGTATCCTTGACTTTCGGGCTGGATCAAATAGAAAACGTCTTTGGTAAAGTCAACCCAAACGGAGCGGCGTTCGACGGCAGCGGGTGTGCTGGCACTGTAGGTCCTTAATTAGCTTCCGCAAAGAAGGGTTGCATATTAAGGGACACGAACTCAGAACTCTGATTGTTAGGTGTCAAGTCGATCAGTGTATGGGTCTTTTTCGCAGCACCGCGTGCCTCTTGGTTGACACTAAATAATGCGGGTACGGCGTGAGGAAGGCAGTAGAAACTGTCAGTATGAGCCTGGCCTGGGACGATAGGGAGAGTGCGACCGCCGTGTAATTCCCATATCATCAGTCGTATTTCAATGGGGAGGTCTGGAAAAATGGGGAAGCATTGCAGAACACCAAATGTCGCAGAGCTCTGGGGAGCGGCGCCTGTGCCGCTGGGAGCGGATGCCATCGAGTCGTGTAGAGTATGTTGGGGGGTTGCCATGGTTGGAGCACTGCGAAATTGCAATAGTAGATTGTTTTAGCAGGAAGAATAGTTTTGGTTGTCAATGCCCAGGTGGCTACTGATTTGGGGTTGGAATGCGCTTGTTTTGCGAGAATGGAGCTGGGAATTAAGCGTGAAAATAATGGCAACCGATTTTTTGACGTACTAATGGGACTCAATTTTATTAACGGCAGATATAAACTCGACAGCTACTTGCATTTTAACCAATCGAGATTTCCCCTGCTCTATTTTATGGGAGAAATCGGGTCCTAGCCACTAGCCCCTGCACAGTTTCAATATTCCCGCAAGTCCAACTTCGACAGAATTTGTATACAACAAGCTCTGAGTTCTAATAGTTTCCCAGTACTCTCATCAGAAGCGTTGCTAATTTCTGCGGCATAATAGGATTACCCAAACCTGTCTGGAAGACCCTTTCTGCAGTGCGGCGAAGAAATCACCACCACCTACCCTTAGCCCAGATCTCCATATTCTCGAGATAAAGCATGTAGCGGACTATTCTACCCCAGATCTGTCTCCGAACAATAACTGCTTCGATAAGGCATAAAACCCCTCTTTCAGTTACGAGTACCTCTCTACAACCTCTCCTCCTGGCCATAAGCAGCCTTCTTCGCTTCGCCCCGGCTCACCATTAGAGAAATACCATGATCAAACTTTACGAGCTCCAAGAGCGGTCAGCGAATAATGTATACCATACTGAGCCCTTCTAAAGTGCCATAGCTATGAGGAGGGCAACGTCTCGATCAGCCAACGCAACCTCAGTGGCTTCCATCGGTCGGTGGATGCATATCAGAACATCTTTTGCAACTACTGGAGTAAATACCATACTAAACCCTATTCCAAACGTATGAACGGGTTCCGAGTCTCGATGCGCTGATCCGTAAGGGGCAAGAGCTCTATTTCTCCAAAGGTTGTGTGGCCTCCCGTTGACGACGAGGCACTGGCGAGGGTGCCCGTGGAAAGGGGTACAGAAGCTAAGTTGGCCGTGGTCGAGCTTCAGATCTGGAGACTGGAGGGCCGGGAACGAGAGAACGTGAAATATCCTATTCATGGAGATAGATGATAAACTGGAAGGGGAATGTCAAGCGAGAGAAAGCGTAGAATACGTAGAGACTTGATGCCATGGTTGAGTTCTCTAAGTCCGAGTCGTACTTGTTCGTTATAAATACTGCATTATACTCTGCTAATCGAAGGCTTTGCTACGATAATGTGATTTGTTTAGATGTTGAGGGAGAAAGAGTAAAGCCCATAAAGGTGGAGGCTACCTATGTTGGTTGGATTACCGTCCGTGCCGCTCCGCTCCGCCTGCTTCCAACTCTAACCTCGAAAGATGCAAAGTGGGAACTTAAAGCACTGCATGGGTGCCGCTTCCGTACGAGTCTTCCCTTAACCAACTCTGCACCGAGTCAAGACTCAAAGACCCTTAACTGACAGATCTTCTCGGGTTTTTGCAAGATACGACCCAGGATAATGAAGATCATTCGGCCTTTCATAGCAAGCCTGCCTCAAAGGTTCAAATATCTAGCAGTGGGCATTCTGCCCATCCAGGCAGTTTCTGTGGCAGTATGGGTAATTTTCTCGCCTCCAAGCTTTATTTCCGGTCCCAGCCACGTCCCAGCGCAAGTATCCGAGAAATACGGAGTCGGCTTTGATATTAAATCTCCATATGGGTCCGATTTTCCACTTCGTGGCCGTCACAGTGATTGCTGAGTTATATTTACAGTACAGCAACAATCAAGTATCAAAATGGAACGGTTGCAAACGTTGGAACGATCAATACTGGGGAGAAGCATAAGGAAATGATGCTCAAATTGTCGTTGGATTCATCAAGACGGTCCCAGTAAGCATAATTCAGCTCACAGAAGAGATCGTTCTTACCAGACAACCCTAGACGGCCCAATTTTCCCTCCAGGGCAGAGATGGTTCGTGACTTTAAGAGGCAAATACGAAAACTGTTCGGGGTTCCAGCCACAAACGATGTTGGCGAGCTTGCCAAATTGCTCAAACCATTACGCCGACAAGCTGAGTCAATACTTGGCCCCAAGATATCTGCCGCAGTCATTACAACCCCGCATATGGCCGCGCTTTATGAAGAAGATCTTCGCGATTTATTCGATTACCTGGGACTCACCTATTTGGCTGGACACCCATATTAGTACGGAAACGGTTCTGTGAAGGTGCTGCTACCTACGCTGGAAATGGGTTCGGGCTTTGTACCAACTTCACCGATGTGCGTGGGTGCAAGATCGAAGAGCAAGACATGCCGAGAGAATATGTCCTATGAGTTACATATACTCGAAGTACTTTAACATCATCCATGGCGAAATTCGGGGGTGGATTCAATTCTCAAGCATTTGAACGCCCAATTGTGAACGACTTTACCTTAGGATATGAAGTCCGCCATGACAATCCCAACGAAGACTACTATTGGAGTCGAGTGAAGGAAGTTCTCCAGAAACCTTTTTTGCAAGAGAACAAATTTGTCCCGACTAGACCAATTTCGAAGATATTTGTTTACGGAAAATGTGCCGAAGAGGCGAAATTCAAAGCAGTCCTCGAAGAAGCGTTTGGGAGCATGCTGCCCAACAACCCCCAAATCATCATGAAAAACTCACTCTTTGTACCAGCAACCGGTGCCGCTGAGATGGCCTTGTAAATATCTGCTAGTCTCGGTGTTGCGAGAACGGACAATGACGGTGGTCATAATAAAGACCTCTGACGAAAAGAGAGTGGTGCGTGCAAATAGATTAAGTAACGTGGCCGAGAGACGGGTACCGGCATTGGGCTAAAGATCCTGGCTCGTTTTCAAATTGGGCTATTATTAGTATATGAATATGAGAGTCGGAACTTCAGTGTAATAGCTGGGCGGGAGATAATACGAAGACTCTGCGTGTTACCTGTTGCGCAAAGAATCTCAGGGAAAAGGGGCAGACTAGCTGGGAAGAGATGGTCTGCGAGCTTGCGCTGATGCTATTTTAATAATAACGCCTTAACCATCTTCCCCACCCCAAGAATCGTTGAAAGCATCTGTAACTGACACCTGGAAATAATTCCGTCCATAGAAAATTGGAAGCTATTCAGCTATCAGTCATACATGCTGGTGACGAGGATCCCGTCATAGTCATCCATGAGATCAAACTGACCAGGATCGTATCCCGGAGGAAGGTCTGGCCTGTGGGCGCCTGCAGGCAAGAAAGGATAACCTTCATACCACTCTTGCAAATCGGCCTCATCGAGATCATCTTCCTCCTCGGAATCGACCGCGAACTTTCCATCCCCCATGTAGAGTCCGCCGACTCGTGCAAAGATTTCGCCAATAGCCTCGATATCTTCATCAGAGTCTTCAACATATTCAGGTGGTACAGTTCCCTCTGGAAGAGCCATCACCTCTCCCATGTATCGTCCATAGCTAGGCCTCAGTTTCCAATCAACCCATAGGTCGGTGTGTAACGAGAAAATCGTTGCTTTCGTTTGGCGGATTCCTCGCAGGGCCAGAATGGGAGCCATAACCAGCTTTGTGTCATCCGGTTTTTTCTGGATGCTGCGGATGGAGACTCGTAATAGATGGACAGAATCACAGTGTCTGATGATATCACATGCCTCCTCAACATTGGTAATAAGAGGCTTGAAAGTAGGTCGCTCAGGACCTGCAACTCTCTGATCCGCGGTGGGAATGATGTCGAATTCTCGTATTCCATGCAAAGAGCCAATCGTCAAGTGTAATTTCTGGATGCGTCGAAGACATTCTGCTGGTGGGAGTGGATCGATCGTGCAGAGCTTTATCTCATCAATCTCTTTGCAGCTCGGTCCAAGCTGGAGCTTGAAACCAGGCCGGCCCATGACGGAGACATTTGGCCGCTCTATAGAGTCATCAATATAGATCGTGAATTCGTTGTTGCTGTAGAGTGCAATTATGGCTTCCTCGTAGATACGGCGAGACGTACGAAGAATTCCTGATCGCGGGAGGAACTTTGGACGGGGTTTGTGATATTCACAGTATCCAGCACTGTCGCAATCAATGGCTGTCGATGGAATCGTAAGGTCAAGCACATAACCATAGATTTTGTCCCTAATCTCGCGGGGAAACTTGGTCAAGGCTCCTGAGATTTTCTGTCAGCCCAAATGCCACTCCGGTATTACATCTCATTCAAGCCCAGATGAGGCTGCAAACCTAGCTTCTGACAGACCATTGGGCTGGACATCTTGTCCAGCCTGAAATGCTCACAGAGGATTCTTCGATGTCTAGCCTCTGGCTCGATGACAGTCTTCAGTTCTCCCTACAAGGCAGATTCTCCTCAACAGAGGACTTGCGACTGACAGAAAGACATTATAGGCTTGTCGTTGAGAATAGACGTTGTGGAACGAGTGTGCTGTTGTTGAGTTTGACGAGCCCCGCTTGCTCACGTGTATTTCAGCTTCCCACGTGCCTACCAGTCCCTATGAGCTCCGCATTACGACCCAGTATATACCAATAGTAAGACAGTTCGATCCAACATAAGGTATACTCTTTACATTGTCAGAAACTATAGATTCCTTGAACCCTTAAACTACAGTGTCTGTAACATGCTCAGGTGGAGATTGTGAACTTCCACAAGTCTAGGTAACCACTGTTGCTGAAGGGCATCAATTACAAGGGCTATTATCTAATATTTCATATTATTACCTTTAATTAATATCGGGAGTTCTCTCCCCTCGCGAACCCTTTAAACGTCGCCGGCTCGAAAGATGGAGCCTTCCGGGGATATGAACGCAGCATCGAGCCTAGGTCAGCTGATACTACTGTAGATACGAAGGTGGATACCGACGCCATTTAAAACATTGCTGAAGATAGTGATCGAAGGAGAGACGCCAAAATGTTTTTTTGACGTTATCGAAAGGAAATCCAAACACGGAAAATCTACCACCGTTATCGAGCAACAGAAAAAGCGGTGTATCGTAAGAAGTTATCACTCTCGCGGTGGACAGAAAAAGCGGCACTAATTATTGCCCATTCTGAATGTCCCACTCGGCCTGGCACATTCAGAGTTAGTGCCGCTTTTTCTGTCTACCAGGAGTCACTCTTGAACTTTTGGTTTCTCCCGCGTGATCATGAGTAGTTGCATCGGCATCATATCACGTTTGATTGCAACACACAAGTTTCATTATGTCTAATTAAATGTATGCCAGCAAATCCCGAGCGTCGAGCCATCAGGGACCCGTACAGTATCCTCTCGGTCATGGCAAACATTGGCCTAGAGTAGCAAGTTAGTCCCATTATCAAGCTTGATTTACGACGAAATTAAAATAACTCACTATAAAACTGGCTTGCACTCTTGCAAGTTCCACTCGCACAAGTCGTAGCACCAGTCCAACCACTACCTCCACATTGCCCATAAAGTGGCGCCACGCCCGCACTGGCCGTGCTCGTTGCTGCCTTGCTACTGCTCACTGTAGAACTCGGTTTCACACTCGTGCTCAAAGTCGTTGGAGTAGCAGCAGGCTTGGAGCTAGATGATGCTGGGGGTCCGGATCCGGCGGCGCACGTGAAAGGACGTGGGCCAGGAATTGTGTAGGATGAGAGGGTTTGGTAGATATTGATGAGAACCCCGGGGTCCGTTGCTGAGTATGCGCCAGGTAGGGAAACTGTGGATGGTTTTCCAGTCCCTGAGCCCCCTGTGACATTTATCTGGGCGCATTCCATATAAAACTGGGCACCTTGTGGTGAACTCGCGCTGTGTAGAGCGATGAGCTCAGCTCGTAGGAGATACTGCCCATCTTCAAGGCAAGAAGGAATAGTGATACTTTGGACTCCTTTGTTGGCGATGAGGTCCGTAACGGCCCATGTCTGCGATGCAGTATTCAGCCCTGCTTCCGATATCTTAAACCATCCTAGCCCATACCCAACATCTGTGGTTGCGTCCGTCACTTTCTTCATATAGGCCATGACAGGGCCCTTGTGTGAGGGATCGATGACATCCGTGGCATCACTGGTAAGGGTGTGCCTCCAAATTGCCTGTACGGTATCGCCAGCTTTGACGTTAACGATCTTGGATGATGGCGTTGTGGGGTTCGGTCCTCCGTTGCAGGCTACGTCGTTGGTGGTGACATCTGAAATTGGCCCGTCATAAGTAGGAGTTCGAATAGCATAGCTGACAGGGTAAGTTGTACCGCCTGCTTGAAGGTTCGTGAAGATCGTATGGGCTGAAACTAGACCGGCAACTGAGCCGAGTGTGATAATTTGCTGGAACTTCATATTGGACAAGCTAATTATGAAAGAGAGCGAGGAGGGCTCGAAACAGACGATAAAGTATAAGATATTAAACACAAAGTAGGTACATGAATTAGATACGTCCTTCCCAATCTATATATGCGTCTGCAATTCCCACAAGGCGAAGATATATTCCATCACTTGAGAAGGCGCACCGCACCTTGCATGTGTTCTAGCCACTAATTGAGTCGAGACTTTCGAACTTTGATCGGATAGCGGACCGGCGTCCACATTCCGACGGAAGCAAAAAGTAGATATAAAAGGTTTGTGTGTGCATCCGCAATATATTTTACGCCATGTGCTCGGAAGGACAGAGAAAATATCGGTCTACCGGGTCATTCCGCCGAGTGCCGAGGCGTACAGGCAAGCTGCATGTGAAGACATTCTATCGAAAAGGGCTATGGAGCTTGGAACAAGTTTTTATCTTGTCTTCCAAGCCTACTATCGGGTCAGCAGACAAAATAAAGACGCGAAAGAAGCTTGCCAAATTAAAAAGGAGAGATGGCTTCGGCGTCAGTGTGCCGGCTCTCCGCGTTCGTCACCAGATATGGGCCGCATGCAGCAAGATCTTGTAGCTTCTCAACAGGAAGTCGTGAGGTTACCTTGGGGTAGATGTTCCGTTCCTGAAAAGGAATGATGTGGTTACCGGGAAAAGGGGGCGGTAAAAGGGGCAGGCTAAAAGGATCAGGGTAAGCGAGAACGCACCTGTCCACTCGATCGCGCACTGTATCCACAGTGTATAATAGTCTAGGACTCCCATCGTTGAGCAGTTTGCATGCCATTGAAAGGGCCCAAAGAGGGAGTGTCATGGTGTGCTGATTGGTCGGACTCGCCCCTTAATTATCGATGTCGCCACTGAATGGCGCTAGACACCACAATAAAGATTCTATGCCGGCAGTGCCTCCCTATTTAAATAAGTAAAATTGAGTGGTCTTGTAAGTTTATCGCACGCATGTATTGGATTGCAGTATTTTTCTAGAAAGCACGAAAATATAAGCTGATTTAAACAAAATTGGCCTGAATTATCTCACTCTAACTTGTCGAAATGATCTCTGCACTTCTCTTCTATCGGAGTCCGCCAATCATAGTGGCTTCCAGTGTCATTATCTACTACCTCTCCCGCTGGCATCTCATAAATCTGAGGACAATCCAGCTCACACCCCACTGGCTCCGGGCTTGCGAGCTCGGAGCCCAGGATTGGTGTTCTTGTAATCTCTGCCCCTCCTTGTTCGCCCTCCAGCTCTATTTTCGGAGCTCCATATTTGGTTTGAGATTCGGACGCGTCAAATGTTCTTTCGGAATCTTGGTGTTCGGACTGAGGGACTTCACAACCCGTTGAAGTGGACTTGGGGCGTCGGCGCCGGTAGACAAGGAAGTAAAAGAGGAGGAGAGATCCAACAAGTAACGCAAGATCACATAACCCTCCTGCAACTGCACCATATAGAGTGCTGCGCTTGTGCGTCACTGTCGTTACAACTGTTGAATCAGTGGTATTGGCAGATGGTGGAAGGATAGCCTTGATATCCGGTGTGAAGGTTGGGGGCCACACATATGGGGCGATAGTAAACTCCGATTGGTCGTAATCTGATATTAGATACATTTCTTGCAGAAACGCTCGACCAAGTATATCTTCTTGGATGTTGCATTGCTATGGAGGCCATTAGGACCCTCTCGGAGACGGAGGTCAACAGGGCCTGGAGCGCGGAATTCAACATCGAAACTACACAGTATTGTCTTCCCAAGTTGGTCTTGGGTTGGATGGCAGACTGAAGTTGACCCCTTGAGTTGGAAATGCGGCTACGACTACATTAAGAGTACTCGCATTATATCTTGGCCCGGCTCACGCTATGACAAAGATTTGACTGCATCAAGCTCGTGGAAGCTAAAGCCGACAGTGCGATGGCATGTAATAAATGCAGCGCATAATACTCGTCGACCAGTCCGCGACGATTACAAACGCTACCAGAGATCGTGTGAGGTTCCTAATGGATGGTCCCGGTATTCACTGCCGTCTGAAGGACCCGATGAGGCAGATTATGTACACTGTTCGCACCACGGAACTAGATTTCGATTTCCAATACCGCTGGCCTCGAGTACCGCCCACGTCCTCTCTACATCAGAAGATTACGGTTATTTACTGTTCTGCAAAACCAAAAGGTCATATTTTCGGAAGGCAGAGCTACAGGATGGTCAGATTGTTACATCTTTAATAGATGAAGATAGCAAATGGGTTGGAGTCGTGCGGTTACACGTGGAAAAAGCACAGCTCGGGGCACCGGAAAGCCAGGACACGCTAGTCGAGCTCCCGAAGCAAATTCCGGATGAGGGAAAATAGCACATAAGAGAATGCATTGAGATTTCAGAAGGGACCGCCTCGAACTCTGCATACGAGGCGGGGTTTCTAGAGGAATGGAGGTTCGAGGAACGTCCACGAGATTCAAAGTTGTACGAGTTTGTCAACGTCTTGTGTATTTCACGTCATGAGGGTATCTGCTATAGGGAAGGTCTTGGTCGGGTCTTGAAGGGTGCTTGGAGTCGGCAGGATCCAGAGAGCATTGAGGTGATACTAGGTTAGTGAGAGCTGTGAGCTTTAATGTAAGGTCCACTATGCCTCTTCTTGCTTTTGATAAAGTCCTCGATATATTTAGGTCACCTTGTGGGGCAAATGAGTGGCAGCCATGATTCATATAGCATCTACCCATATAATTCGCTCGAAAGAATAATTTCGGAGATCTATCGTGACAGGAAATTGATTGTTGTCTATATATATAGGCAGATTCTCGCGTTCGTCGCTCCGTATATTGGATAAAGCCTCATGTAAATGATTTTGTGGGCCTAGTTTCTGTAGAGAACAATTGCAAAGCTCGCAATGTAAGGGTGCAGCATTGTCTTTATTTGGCAACAGTCGGAGCAGCGAATACAGTTGTTCTCTGGTGGAAGGGAAGACTATAGGTAAGAAGGCACACTCCGAGCTGCACTATTCTCTTAAGCAGAGAAAAATGTGCAGAAAAGCGCACAGCGGTTAGGCACCTATGGAAAATTCCACTGATATAAAATGCCACGCTCGTGATGTAGTGCGGTGAAAAGGGGGTGTATCACGTGGCTCATAGACACGTGACACCACAGTAGTATTTAAGGCATCTTCCTATAGCTTGGCACTTCTTGTTCTTTAGTCAATTGGAAGCCAATTGAACTCCCTCCATAATTATTTGATTGCGTACGTGTCGTTATTTATTATAAGCACACGCAAATCTTACTCTCCTAATCTCTAAAGTACTTGCACATTCTCTCATTCATTTATTCGCATATGAGTTTCTATGAGGGCGGTGGAATGGTAAAGCGGGAATAGTGGCATATCAAGTAGCTTTAGTAGATATATATAGATTTCAATCAAAGACCTCACGTTTTAAACTTTCACTCATTCAATTTTCTCTAGATGCGGCTTTTCCCCCAAATCCAGGATTTTCTTGGTCCTGGTGGTCGATAATTACTCGTCAACCATAATCAACTGGTTAATTCCTGGTCAAATACTGGTCGAAAATCCAGTAGATGCCACCTTGGGGTAGTGGCTAACTTTAGCCACACCTAAACCTAGCCCTAACTACCGCCGGGTTCTAATAGGCTGGATGGGAGCCAACAACGATTTCGGGTACGGAGGTCAAAGAGGATCCTGGTTTTTGAGAATGAGTAAAAAGAGTCATTGAAACAAAGGGCCGATGCTACCTTGGTAGTTTTGGATATGAAGCGTGTGCAAATACAAGGCTAGCTGCATTTTGAGATCATCATGTGCTAGAACTAAGTTGGGACCTTTGCTAATCTGAGCAGTTTTAGTCTATCGTTTATTGTCCTAGCTACTCTCGCCTGTCAGGTTACCAATCTTTCAGCCACTCACGTCGTCTAGCCGCTTCAGTGCCAGGTGTTTGCTTGTTTGCCACTACAATCACAGACGACAATCTCGCTCGCTAGAATATGTGTTTTGTCGTTAGGCCTCAGCAATTGCTGCTCTAATCTGAGCGGAGCTCTGAGTCCTAAGTACCATAAAAAGTCAGGTGGTTTGTACTGAAAGGATTGAGGAGTCATGTTATAGTCTCTATGAATTAGCTAAGGGTTCTATGTTATTTATACTTGGAATTATGCAAATTATATTATCTGCAACATAGCCACCTTTGTTAGCCTATTAAGATGTCGTGACAGATCCATTCTCCCTCGACTCACTTTTGAGGCTGTGAAAAGGGAGCTTTATTCAGGGGTTTAAGCAAGGGGTCATGGGGTAGATCACGGCATAGAGAGTTGCTTCGTTTAACTGGCTTGGCCTGCCGAATCTGATTCTCTGGTATCCCCACATTCGCGGCGTACCTTTACTTGATTCTAATTCCAAGAAACTCTAGGTCTCTACTCTTCGTTGACCATTAACAATCAAGGACCGTGAAATAGAAGTTTTTGCTATCATTCAAGTTCCTATATCGAAGTTTCGTCGTTTAAAGCCTTGAATCGGGCTAATACTCGAGCTTTTTTTATTTATTTTGTTTTTAATTATTGTAGATATAAATGAATATTATGAATAGAAAATAGAATAATATGAACGAATTATATATTCATTTATTTTTATACTACAACCAAATTTCAAAATTCTATATTTATCGATAATTTTTATAAATTCATTTGATTATATTAAATATATTATTAACTTTTTCGAGAAATTATAATACCAATAAAATTTATAAAATATTTTTATATTGGATATTCTGGATCCAATAAAACTCGATAATATTTACAGGTTCATCGAGGAGCTTAAAACAAATAAAAAAGGTTTGTAAATACGCATGGCAATAAATTGAGGCCACAGAATGCTTTTTTCCACGTTCCTACCAACACAGCGGTTTCGGCTACCAAAGAACCATTGCAGAGCATCTCTTATCGGTAGGCTCGCCACAAAATCTCTGCCTGACTTGACTCTAAGACCCAAGCACCTGAAAGTTCTGGATGAGGGGCACGGCATTGGACTGTGTGATCCTCAGCCTAAGGCTGGACGTGACCACTGGGCTGCTCAGCTTCTCAATACGCCTGTAGCCCATTGACGTGCCGTTGACGAGCTGTTTCCACGACCCTGAGACCATGGCGTCGACGGCCCAGCCGCCAATGCGCTGGCCGAGGGCAATATGCTCCTGCACATATACACCGTTGACTTTGGCGGTTTTATCTAAGTCGACCTGCAAGAAACCAGTCGTGCTGCTGTCATTCATGGTCCAGTACGTGTTGAAGTCGCCATCGATTGCATTGGCAGCACCAAACGCGGTGTGGTTGTTGCCGCGGATACTGCTAGCGGTAGCATTCAGACCCGGAGTTACGAGAGTTGCGTTGAGAAAAGTCTCGCGCAGATCTTTGAAGGTGGCCAGCGCAGCGATATCTCTACTATCAATGACTCCAGCCGTAGTCGGCGGCACGTCGAGCAGCATGGTAGTGGAGTGTCCCGGCCCTTGTAGCCAGCGATTGAAGAGGTCACTACCGCTATATGGCGACTCACTGGCGTGCCAAAACCAGCCTGGACGGATCCTAGAGTTAGCTTCGGCCGGAGAGAAGTACTTTGCGTCGCGGGCACCAGCGCCGTTGTGGTCACCCTGGTTGGCAGCTTTCGGGTCGTCGGCCGCCAAATCAAATGTGTGCCAGCAAGTACTTGGCGCGATGCCATCCTCGTTGCCCATATAGCGTATATCTGGCCCATTGTCTCCCCACATGACGGCGCCGGCTTGGTGCGAGCGCAGCGTATCGCGGTACCGAGTCCGGTTGAAGTTCATGACGGTGCTGGAGCCGCTGGCGCCGTCAAGCCAGATCTCGAAGACCTCGACGGTCGAGCTATCTGGCAGTTTCATGGTGACGAGCTCGGTCAGCTGGGCGGTATAGTAGTCATTATAAGCTGAGGTGCCGAAAATCTGCGGAAGGTCGTAAATGGTACCCTTGAGCCCGGACTTAGACATAGCCGGGTCGCGGTTGATATCCCAGGGTGATAGGTAGACGCCAAACTTGATGCCGTATTTCTTACACGACGCTGCGGCCATACGCACAACATCCGAATCTAGGCCCTGCGCCTGGCGTTGCTTAGCCCACTGACTGTTCGCAACCTTATACGTCGTCTGGGATGTGTTCCAGAGGCACATGCCGTCGTGATGCTTGGCTGTCAGGACTAATCCTTTCATACCCGCGTTCTTATAGGCCTGTGCCCACTGATCCGTATCGAGGGCGGTTGGATTAAACACATCCGGATTTGGCTGGTTGGTACCCCATTCTTGATTAGTAAAAGTATTGGGTCCAAAGTGCACAAAGGCATAGTACTCGGTGCGAAACCATTCTAGCTGACGCTGACTTGGTATGGTCATGTATGGCGCTGGAGGAGCCTGGGCCTTGGCCAAGGAAAATAACCCCAGAAAGCTGGCGATTTTGAGGACTCTCATTGTCGGTGCAAACTTCTTTCGCAGCCCAAAGCCAATTCAGAGGGTCTTGCAAGCTATTCCAATTGTTCAAAACAACTATGCTTTCGCTGTTTTATAACGTTGAAGTGGGATACCCGAATTGTACCGCGAGACGCTTAAGCTAACGTATCTCCCTAGCGTCCAGAAATATGGGCGAACCAATTTATAGTACTTTTTCAAATATCAACTACTTTGATAGTCTTGATCAACGGCGTGCGGATGTCTCGACCGCGGGGGCAGATTTCAGCCACAACGTCAAATTGAACCGTCGGCTACCCCGCAAAGACACATCATACAGATCACCCCACCGGAGGGCAACTCACCAGGAAAATTTTGCTCCGTTTTTCCTCTGGGAGACATACTGCGGTTAATGGAGAGGAGCACCTGGGAGGGGAAGAGTAGTACTGTGCTGCTCTAAATATCTTCCCTTCAGAGACAAACGCTTCCTGCAACGAAGGTGGTCTTCACCGGCAGACTAGTCATTGAAGCATTTGCCTGAATACGAGGGAGTATTCGCGAAGAAAATAAAGCGCCAGTCACATATTTTCCTTGTTACAAGGTGCCGTAATAATAAAAACAGAGTCTGTTATAATTCTTCTGAGATATTTCCGGAGCTTATCTCCGGAGGTTAAGCTAAATGACCTGTCGTGTGCAGCTCAAAGAATTCAAACACATGAGCGCTGATATAATGGCGACTCGAGGATGAATGATAACTCAACTGTGAAAGCACGAATCAATTTCAATTGCGGGATTGAGACCCTGGAGAAGCAAAAGAACCCCTGTATTGTTATTATGTTTGAATGTCGACATATGGTAATTTCGTACAGGGAATCAAGACCACTTGGTAGGAAATCTTTATTTCATATAAGTGAGCGGGGTAACATGAGTGAGAGAGATCAAATTGCAAGATTGAGAAACGTGAGATCGAGGGAGGAAGGGAGATGAGATTTTATCACAGGGAGAGTAACCGACGCTACTCCCCTAGCATCCTCCTCCTCCGCCGCCTCCTGTCCCTCCATTCCCCTACATCCACCAGGTCAATCGACATCTGGGGTCCCTCTAGAGCACACGTAAAGTCTTCACGAAAGAGGAAAGAGATGAGGCTCAGGCAAGGATCCAGACAATAACCATACCCAGGAGACGTATCCGAGGCGGCGACGAGCCAATCAGCGATCTCGCAATTAACGCTCCCGGAATTACCGCTCCCAGCGAAAAGAGCACGTAGAGAGGAGCCGCGATAATAAGGCGATGTAGCTTTCGACGAGAAAGGCAGCGTCGGCCAATGCGAGTGGGGGCGACTGGCGTTCCCGGGAAGGGTGATCCCGAAGAGAGGGGTCAGGACGCGGAGTGCACTAGTAGTAGTAGGAATCAGGGGTATATACGCAGATTTAAATTAATAAAAAGATTTCGAGGTCTCAATAGGAGTAAAATAGATAATTTAAAAGCTTTGCATTAAGGAAATAGCTTAAAAGCGAATAGTTTATAGAGAGCAGACACGTTGACGTGCCTTAAAAACGTTAATAAATAATTTAAAATAATATTATAATTTTCTTGTTTCTTCAAACTAATTTTGAGATCTCGTGATAGTTATACGTCTGGGTCATTGGCGAGACTTGCGATAACGTTGCTAAAAATACATCCCTGAAACTGAACCCTGAGTGCCCGGCCCAAGTCGCTCTCCCATATTAATACTAGACGTGTCGTGGTGAAACTTCTGATTTATTCATATTACTATGTCAACTTTAGCTAGATGCAGGAAAATCGTTCTCCGAAAGGCCTCTTCGTGCCAGACAAAGTGGTGGCGCATTAGAGGCGTTAACGCCAAGGAAGGATTCGCCCCGCGCCACCACTTCCCTTTATTCGTGAACAGGGAACATCGTTTTGGCATTCGACTTTATTTTAAACTTATAATTCCTCCGTGCTTATATTTTCTCTACATCCTATCATCAGCCTGCAAATGCTAAGACGGCTGTCTGAAAAACAAGTCTTTTCTTGACATGGGATTCTCCCGCCGAGCGGTTGAGATCCTGAATCCTGAATATGCGCGATGGTATTTAAAGTTGGTTACACAAGCTGACAAGGTCACTGCATAAATACTCCGATCATCCAGTGCCTTTCATATGGATTTACAACAAGCCCCTACAAAATTTCATGGTCAGTCTTCACCTAGCACCTATTTCCGACTGTCACTTCCATTCTCAACTTTAGAGTTAGTGCACCTTTGAAATTCATCGTCATGTCACTCATTTACTCCCACCTTCTCTTAACAATCATTTGCATGATCAATCTGGTCAAAAGCAGCATCCCCCCCGACCCCTCATCATCCCAAACCGTTCCCACAACTTTCCAACTCCGCCCCGAACTCATCTCATCCACCTTCCCACCCTTCGGCGGCTCAAACCCCACCAGCCGATCACCGTCATCCTTCCTGGCCCTACAAATGAACCTCTGCAACAGTGACTGGGCCAAATGTTATAAAGGCGGCCAATCAATTTCCTCGGGAAGCGCTACGATAAAGTTAGCCTACCCGCGCGTTGTTACAGTCAACGAAATCTGCTCCAACGATGTAACCCAGCATTTACAGCCCGCATTGGCGGAAGTCTGGCCACAAGATTGGACGTACTCAGTTTTCATGCCTGCGATTTTCAAAGGCAATGATTCGGCGTATCATTGTACGAATGGGGATTTCTACGGTAGTGCGGTGTTAGGACATGTGCCTGCTGCATCTTGGAACGGAATCAAGGCTTACGGTGGGAGATATACTTCTCAATGGGGTTCCAGTAATGAAGAAAGAATTTTCGCTTGCGCGGATACAGGGGATCTGTTTGCTTGTACGACACACCTGGCAGCTGATTCTGATCCGGGGGTTGAGAAGACGGCGTTGGCGCAGTGTCAGGCGTTGATGTTTGATGCTGTACCTTATTTGAGGGGCGGCAGTGGGAAGACGGTTGTTGGGGGTGATTTCAATCTGGAGTATGATACTGGGGATGCGGAGAATGTGCAGAAGTGTGTGCCGGCGGGTTATACGAGGAAGGGAGATGGGGATGTGCAGCATTTTGTTGTGAGTGATGATTTTGTGTTTACGGGGGTTAGGGAGTTGCATGTTGATTTTACTGATCATAATGCTTTGATTGCTGATCTTGGTATGTGAGGGGTATTTCATCAGATGTTGGAAAGTTAAAGTAGATTACAGACAAGTTAACTACGTCCTTCTAATTCTTGAATGCTTCGAGTTTCCAACTCTGCGGCTTAATAAGAAGTTCCTTGTCGCTGGCTCTGAAGGTTGGTGCCTAATTCTGCCTTTGCATACGGATCATCGTCTCTATTAGACCCAGCAGTTGGCGAAAATGAACTTTTTGCACATTTTCTCCTCCCTACCCATAATCCCCAACTGAGAAAGACAAGTGCAAATATGATCACAGGTATGCCCACTCCCAAGCCCATATTCAACGAAATGGACTCCGTCCAGTACATATTTCGGGTAAAGTATAGATATACCTCATACAACACCGACCCCCTATTTCAAATACAGCTTTCGGAATCCAATGATTCACGTAAGCGTTGATAGCGGTTTGATCCATCGTATAGCCGCTTGGGCATACCCCTAGACTGAAGTATCCCGGTTGAGACCCCCCAGAATACATTTGAGAATGAGGTTGGATAGCAGGAATTCCAGGTGCTGGACCAAGTGGTGGGATTATATTCGTGGTAGTAATACCGACTGAAGAACGTTGCTACGTCTCCGGATTGGAAGCACGAGGGTGGAAGGGTGAAGACGGTTGTGAGAGGTGGCTTCTCATTGGTTGATGAAGCCATGGCAATTGTGGCAGTGCAGTAGAGAAACGGTTTTAAAGTTAGAATGGAACATGAAGAATACAAAAGGTCGATGTCTTGGATTTGCGCGCATCACGAGCTCATCTCTCCTTTGAGTGGTGTGGCGCTTAGAGGTTTTCGTTCTCCCTTCAGATATAATGCCCCGTACCGGCAGTATCGAGGCATTGACTACCCGCAGGCCTTTTATACCGTACACCCTCAGGTCGGTATCCACGACTTTTCCCATGGAAAGAGCCCCGGGAGGATGGGCGAACGAGCATCCGAAGCTCTACAACGCGGGCATCAATCTCCTCATCACTCGAAGCGGTAGTCAACGACTAAGATCCATCTGGTACAAAACCGTTGGCCGCTCATCCAATTAACACAACACAAATACAATTTACACGCTCGATTCTTAGATTGAGGGATGCGGCAATTACATTTTTCCATCTTATCATTTGACCGGACCCTTCGTCACGGCTCTTGCTCTCGCTTTTCCACTTGTTCGCCAACGCCACCAAACCGCTTCTTACCCCAGACAATGGTACAAGATTTAGATCGACACAACATCGTGACTGCATCCACCACCAATATGGTGACTTTCGTGGTCTTCCTCGCGTGGCAGCTCTTGCTTCCACTCTGCTCTCTTAGCGACCCTCTCTTCCCGCTTTCCGATACCCAAGCTCTCGAAGCTGATACCATAAGTTGCAACAGCATGTGCGACAGCCTTGGTGTTTTGGATCCAAGCACCAACATTAACATTGGCGACATTATCGCCAGGTCCATGGTAGTTAACATCATAAGCCACACCAGCCTGTCCACCAAATCTCGCTGCCTCTTCAGCAGTCTTCAAGACTTCAGCACCAGTGAACAATCCTCCGACAGGAACGCCTGCCGCAGCAAAGGCAGCATAGTCTGAACGGGAGTTGAATGCAGTTGGCACGTAAGGAAGGTCTACCTCTTTAGTGAAGTATTCTTCAAACAGCTTTTCTGCTTCCGCAGAACCAGGAGGCCCCGAAATGTTGAACGCAGATCCATCACCATCGTAGATAGCGTATACGTAGTTGGGCGATGCTAACATGTCGAAGTTAAGGTAGAGGGTAATCTTAGCCAGTTCTTCTGGAGAGAGATCTTCGACATATCTCGTGGAGCCGACAAGTCCGACTTCTTCAGCAGACCACCACCCAAATCGAACGGCGTTGTTGGTGCTGAACGCGGTGAGTTGCTTCGCGATTTCGAGGAGAGCAATGGTTCCTGAGCCATTATCGTTGATTCCAGGACCTGGATAGATTGTTAGCTGAATGTTCATCTAATGGGTCACTGGATGGGCTGCAACGCACCTGCTTTGACGGAATCCGTATGTGCACCCGCAAGGAGTACATTGTTTTGATCGCCCCCCTTCGTCTGCGCAATAACGTTGTATCTAGTGGAGTCAGCTTCCAACGTTTTGGAAATAATTGCCTGTGGCCCAACTCACGTAGGAAGCTCAGTAACCAAGGTCTCAATCTCAGCGGTCTTGGTGGCTGTCTTGATGCTTTCAACCAAGGAGAGACCATCCGCCTTGCTAATCCCAACAGTGGGGACAAAATCAGGGTCTTCACCTCCCAATGTGCCAACCAAAGCCCCATCGACGTTGTTGTAAATAATAGTGCCAACTGCGCCAGCCTGGCCCGCCAATTTCGCCTTCAGCGCAAAAGTGCAAGTCCCTCTCAAAACAAGTGCGACCTTGCCAGCCACCTCAGCGGGGTAGTCGGCCTTCAAATGTCACACATTAGCATTTTTCTCCTAACAAAATAGACAACAGATCACATACCGCCTCGCATCCAATATTTGCAACCGCTACCACTGGCCCACTCGGATTTCCACTCGGCGTGAAGGTGAATGGATCAGCCGGTACAGCCACACCGTCAATCTCCAGCTTCCCACTGGCAGACTCGGCAGTGAACTCGTGATATTCTACATCATAGTAGTCTCCGAGTTCTTTTATCGAGTTGTAGATCCATTCGTACGTTGCTTTGTGGCCTGGCGTGAAGATCTGGCGGTTACGCTCCGTGGTCGCGTACGCGAAACCCTCGAGGGTACGTGCCTTGGCTAGGAGCTCAGAGCGGAGGAGAACGCGACGGAGTTGGTTCTGAAATATTTTTTGGTGAGTTTTGTAATTCATCAATTAAGCCATGGGACACGCACCGATTGAACTAGAGGGAGAGCCCTCGATTCCAGGGAGTCAGTTGCAACGGCGGTGGAAGCAATTGCAGCCACAGCGACGGGGAGCAGAAGCGACTTCATGATGAAGGTCAATTGAGGACGAAATGCGTGAAATTATTAATTAAACACCACAATTAACAGGCCCGAGTGTAACAGAGCTCCACGACAACCAAAAAAAAGCTTCCAGAATGGCGGACAAGCAGTCGCCTTTATAACCCCTCGTCCCAATAAACATTTCGCCATATCCGTCCAGCTAACCAGCTGGAGGAAGGAGACAAGAAAGATGGCGTCTTCATTCCCCTCATATTGCTCAGGAACAATCGTAACCCAAGGCAATTTTTCTACCGGGAGCTCTGCTTACGGTCTTGGCAGCCAATGAGATAAGGGGCGGGGGGCAGCCGAGTGAGGGGCAAGATAAGATGCCAAGCTCTGGGCATCGCTACCGAAGCTGCGAAGGGAAGTTGACAAGAGGGCCAAGGCGAGTCTTGGGTGTGTGTATCTGTGGCGAATCTGGTAATGAATCAAGTGACTTGGGTCGTATATTGGATATGCATGTGCTCTGCAGCTTGGGGTCGGGGTTGCCCGGTCTTGCGTCGAGTGAGGTCCGAGAATGGATGATATATTGACTGAACCCTGCTTCAATGAGCTTTTTGGATTTGTTCTCAGTTGAGGTTCTGGGCCGCACGATTGATACTTCACGAGAAGCTTATTTGAAGCTTCGACGAGTCGAACACGAGACTCGAGCTCAAGTCTGATACTTTCGACTGCCAAAACAGCGATCATCGAAATACATTTTTCGCATTTTCGAAATTATTTTGGGTTCAATCCCGTTGAAGTCGAATTTATTGTTTCGATTATGTTTTATTGACCTCGGGGAGGGACGGAATACTTCGACGAGGCGAGCGCGAGGCCTTCAAGTTCAAACCCGATGCTTTCGAAACCGTGCAGAATGACCGAAAGTAATCCCGAAAAGTCTATTGGACTTATCCTCTTGATACATATTTTCAATTTTGTGTTTCGGTCGTATTCGATGCCTTTTGTTTTTGGCGGGGGGTGGGGGAGAACAGATGCAATTTGTATGATCTCCGGGGCGAATGTAGTAAGACACAGGTTATGTGCCTAAAGTGAACGAGTTGAGGTTTAAATCAGCAAGTTCAGCCTTTTCCTGGGCGTGTCAGCTCTTATTCCCGTTTTTGACTCGACGAAGGGCGCTTCTGAGTTCCCCTCCTATTGACGGCATTGGACGGCACCTAATGGTTGAGTGAGAAACCACGTGGCTTTACAAAGGCTGTAGCCGTTTTTACCCTTCTTTAATTACTCACGCAGAGTGGTTCATTCTTCTGAACCAGCAGGGTGGCTTTCTTTTTGAAGATCTGCCAACTTTCAAGTTGGCTCGGCAGAGAGTTTGGCCATTGCGTCGTCAGCAAGTGCGGGATGAACTCTGTACTTCCTTGCTCTATTTCACTTTGATTTCTACTAGGACTTATTATTTACCGATTGTGGTGCTGGGTCTGTTGGGTTTACTCCGGGCGGCGTTCGATATGATCGGAGGAGATCAATGCAATGAGCTATATCCTCTTCGGCTTCTTTTTCCTGACAATTGAAGGAATGGCATGCATATAGCAGTAGCGCACGTATCTTTGCTGGGAGTCGACAGTCTGAAGGAATTCTTTCAAAGCAATATTTACATTCCAGCGGGTGATAGAAACCCGAAGTGACAGGTGGGGCCCCCTCGGTGGACTTCACAAGAGCTGTCAAGTATTCCGTCGATTCGTATCATCAAACCCCCACATTCCTATTTTTATCACATGGCAACGGGTTAAAACACGTTTTCACTTATAATTCCAGTCCTAGTCTGAGCTGTTCAGCTAGTTCAACTCATTCAGCCCGCCGCTCTTCCAGATGTACCCGTGGACTCGATGACCGAATCCTTGCAATTTTCGTGCAGGTCCTCGATCCAGAGCAAGTTTTATCTAGTAATCTCTCATTTTAGTTTAATTCTCACTGCATTAGAATTGTGTTTCTTTTTCCATATACACAGCTGAATCTGGGCAGGCTGAGGCCATACTGGTTTTCTGCGCATCACGACATATCTTGGAATTATCCGCCATCGCGAAACGACCTGTCAAACAGAATTCTAAACACCACACTTGTCAGCCTCTGGCAGATCACCTCCCTTTTGAGAAAGGACTTGCCGTCGACGCGGGGCGATATTCGTCGGGATTATGCCATCCGGCAATCTCTGGGACTTAAGCTTAAATTTGTGGTCAAATCGAAACGCTGATGGTCGCCCCAAGCATCGGGTCGAACCAATCGCTTGACACCTGACCCCATGGCAGATTTAAAATCCCGCAATTGAGGACTGTGGAATTATTCATCCCAGCAGCAGCCATCGTCCCGTGGCTGGGCGTCGACATCTAGCCTTCAGTGAAGGCCAGTAGGATCTCTCCTTCAGCGAGCATTGGAAGCCTGAAGGCACCACCTCCTGTGAGATTCTGAATGAGGTTCAGATCAACGATGACTATGCCATTTACACCGATGTATACCCGCATGGTGAGGACAAGAAACTTGAATTTCAGATGATGCGATCCAGCCTGCTGATTTCTACAGATTCTGCCACCGGAATATCATATCCTGAGTAAGAGAAGGCATCTATAAGTTGGCATGAGAAGTCAACACTGCGCGCTCTTGATTCAGTCTTGCACAAGAAACCTCTTAAAAAAAACCTTGACCAATCACTTCTTGAAATATGCTGTTTAAGCCACTTTCACTTCTCGGCATCTTTCAGACTGTCATGGCAATGCCAGGCATGACACCTGAAATGATAGCCCAAATTATGCCCCGGCAATCTCTTCCTAGCAACCTCCCACTTAGCTCTCAGGAAGGCAACTCAGGGCCTATTCCTAGCCTTTCCTTCAATCCTGCAGACCAATTCGTGGATGTGAGACCAGGCACTACACATCAGTTTCTAGCACCGGGGCCAAACGATAAACGCGGGCCTTGTCCCGGCTTGAACGCTGCGGCAAACCACGGATTCCTACCAAGGAACGGCATTGCTACAATTGCACAGAGTAAGTCCTCAACGAGATGTATGAGAAATTTTCTAACCATATCCAGCTGTCACTGGCCTCGGTCAGGCCTACAGCTTTGGGCCTGAATTCGCTGCCGCACTTTCAGTGATTGCTATTGCACTGACTGGAGATCCAATCGCCGGCACATGGTCTATTGGAGGACCGTACGGTGGGCTCCTAGGAGGGTTGCTGTCTACCCCAGAAGGCATTTCTTACTCCCACAACGCATACGAGAGTGATACATCGCCTGCACGTGTAAGTTTCTGTCTCCAACGAATCTGTACACTACTAAATGCCCGGTCCAGTTCGATGCCTATCTGAACAATGGCGATGCAGATTCGCTTGACCTTCCGCGGTTCGACCGGCTATATTTCTCTGCGCAAAGCTACACTCTCGATATCTTGCGCGATCACAATAAATACACTCATGATTACTCAGTACAAAACAATCCTTACTATTTCTCTGCAGTATGTTCCCAAACCCTTATTGCGTGTCCTTCGCACTAATTGTTTCATAGCCATTTGCTGGTCTCGTCCCTCCTATCGCTCATCACTTCATCATAAATCTCATGAGCAACGTAAGTGGACGTAACCCCTACCGGTAAATTCCACTAACAAGTTGGATTCGTAGCACTCTGCCGATAACATTCAAGGATATTTAGATCGCAGCACTTTGAAGAGTTTCTTCTCAGTCTCCGGTCCCGATAACGCACATGTATGGACTCCGGGACACGAACAAATACCTCAGAACTGGTATAAGCGGCCCTCATCGAATCCGTACGGTGCTGTAGCAGCAGTAGTAAGTATGCGTTCCGCCCTCAAGAACTTCTAATTCACATAACTTCAGGCCGATGTTGCTATCCTTGCCACCAAATATCCCGAGATCGTTCAGTTCGGCGGAAACACTGGCACAGTAAACTCTTTCGTCGGGGTAGATCCCGGCAATTTGTCTGGCGGGGTCTACAACGCGCAGACCTTGCTCCAGGGGAACAATCTCGGTTGCTTCTTCTTCCAAGCAGCCCAACAGGGGATTCCTTCCGCTTTGTCTGGTGTCGTATCGAATCTCGGGCCTGTGTTGGCCCTCGTCAATCAATACATCTCGCCTGTGTTGACACTGCTGAACTGCCCCGCACTCAATACTTTCAATCAGAGTGCTTTCAATCAGTTCCCTGGTTATGGGTATCATCCTGAACCTTAATTGTCTCATAGCTTGTCATATAATGACCTACAGGAAGTGAGGAGAAGAGAGTAGAAGACCTTGGAAACAAGAGCGATGGAGCTTGAAATTTTCACAGTCGTTTCGTCAGGCTAGAACGCAGTGCTGGCTTTCAACAACCCAATGCTGCTCTCGAAAGCCTTCTTTAAACAAATTAAGATTGGTTCTCAACGTCACCTCCTCCTTCCATCGTTCTCTCTTCCCGGTGAGGGCATGGGAGAATTTTACCCAGCGTGAAGTTTTTCGAACACGTGAAGTGCTGCCCAATTAATCACAAGCGGGATCGATCGCAGTTTGCTCCAAAAGGCTAATACGCCGGTCTAACGTGTCATCTCTTCAGGTCACCCCAATATCCTATGTACATACTGTGTTCGGTCTAGGCAGCCTCTCAAATTCTCGTGGTTTGCCTCGTGAAGCACAACGCTTGACGAAGATACACTAATTTCTTGCCTCTAGCGTCTCTTTCGTACATATCCAGAAACCATGCCAGCTTTTGCGTTGGTGAGATACAAAGGATGTATTGGCTTGTGCTTTTGTACTGTACAGATGACCTTTCTCCCACACCCCCCATATATTCCCTTTTGAGGCGTCATCTCTCTCAGCGGCTGAGCTTAGCGTTGATGGTATCTTTGTCCCATACTCTATCTCACCCGTTCACAAGGCCTCGAAGGTCCCTATTACTAGCCATATTCTCGTACCATTTCCTCTTTTCCTTCTGCTCACTGTCAGGGTTGCTGGTTCTGTACACCTCCCTAAGTTTCAACCAGCCCTGAATACTGCCAGCATCTTCCGCAACGCCATGGCCCTCACCATCGATACACTCAAACTTGGCCGTTGCGTCAGCTCTTCCCAAGACTTCAATCCTGTGAGCCCAGCAGTCTCCGAAATCATACTCATACTCCAATCCAGCGCCCGCGTAATCGGGGTTCTCCAACACTTTTCCAAGCTTGGTCTTGTTGCTATGAACCTCCGGCGTTTGAGAGTGCACACGATTACGATCGTGCATGGCATCTATGCCCTTCCCACCCATGAAAACACCTGGGCCCTAAGGATCTTTCTCAATGATTCGAAGAAGATTTTGCCTTGGCCCTGAATCTGAGACGGACCCATTGTCCTGCGTCATCATGCGCGATATCAAAGTCACCATGTCTGGCAACGGTTCTGGCACCGCATTCGGATCCTGAATCTTGAAGTCGTAGGTATGAGTGTTGGCCTAGCCAAAGGTAGTTTGCAAGGCGCGGTGCAGCTGCTCGAAAGTAGCGTTGGCGGGGCAGGAGAGAGTTCGGGAAACGGCAGGGTCGGTAATTTTGGTGGGCTCTAGGTCGACCTTTAAAATGTAGTTTTGGGACTTGCAGGTAGTCTTGTGTAAGTCCCAGTCCGAAGTTTGGCATTGTTCGCCTGGTGTATATTAGCATTGGCAGGCTATTCTAGTATTTGTGGACATACTGCAATATCTCGTCTGTTTGCAACAGCCGCAAATCAGGAGTTTCTGATCTGCTGTCTCGTCGGTAGAGCAGACGGCACATATTGGCACCTCAGATCCTCTTTGCTTTGCTCGCTGCGACATTCTTTCTGGAGTTTAATGATCTTGAGGAACGGATGCACAGGTACTTTAGTACGGTATGTATGACAAAAATTAAGGGGGAAAGTCCGAGCGACAGATGGTAGATGGTGTGACGCGACGTGACACGCTCGCACGTGCCTTCATGGGACGGACGCAGATCCATATTTCGCTCTGTTCCGCCAATCAAATCAAATTAGGCATTCATACTTTAACTTAGCTCTTAGAGGAATGTGAACCAAATAGTATGACGTGGAGGTGGATTTCTGAGAGGAGCGCTAGCTCAAGCAGCACAATCATTTACAGGATACGAAATCTCAAATTATCGACAACTTTTAAATAAAATACTCGGGAGTAATTACTCGAAATGCTGCAAATTCCTCATTCCTCATTCCTCACCTCCGTGTTTCTTGATGAATCAAAATAATGCCTAGATTCTTTGGTGGACTCATTCTCTGTTCTTTTGTCCCTATTCTTAGTAGTTCAGGGATTAAGCGAGCGAGCGTGTAGAAATCGACACCTGAAATTCAGGGATAACGCGCTGAAGTCAGCGCCGCAAAATTCCAACCTTTGCTTCGTTAAGTTGCGCCTCATTATAATTCTTGACAATCTGAAATTTGAGTTCACTACTGTCGGGAGATGTTCTCTTTTTTCTTTTTCAAAAGTCTACCTCCTGACGCCAATAAGTTTCATCGACCCCTCACCAAAAATAGATTTCTATAATGTACCAGTCGATAATCTGCCGGAGCCCTAAAAAATCACGAGCAGACTGCCTTTATTCAACAAGGACCCTTTTTGGTTGCCTAACTTGGAACGTTCATCGTACTTTTTAGCAGATCTTGAGCTCAGCTGATAGGTCATGCTGCGGTTAAACTCCAAATAGCTTTACTGCCGGTACTAGCCCGTGAACTCCACGGTCATGAACTATCAGCAGCACATAGAAATTGTCGATGCGTAGGAAACGTCATGAAGATCTTTAATTTTGCTGTGGGTGGGAGCTTCGTCGAATCTAATTTAGGACTCGGAAAGAAGTTCTCGCGACAAGTACAGTGATATATATTACAGTTTGCGATTTACGGGACAGCGTTTCCGGCATATTAGGCGAAATGTTTTAACTCATACACCCCGCCGCAAGGGCCGAGGATCGTCCCCAGAATTAATATATCTACGACGGAATTATGGAGAGAAATCCCGAATTGTGGGGCCCGGATGGTAGATTGACCTAAGAAATCCTACAATCATATGCCCATTCCAGTAGGGGCACAAGGGGGTCAATTTGTTAGGCTGGAAACCTGAACACATAAATACTCCAGGTTCGCATTTCTTCTTTTATCTCTGCCATAACTCCACATACCACAAAAATGTTTCGCCAGACCATTGTTCTCGCTCTTGCCCTACTCCCTTTCTCCCTTGCCCAAATCTCTGAGGGCTTCGAAAGCGGATGGGACCAGACAGCATGGGCTCCCTATGCAGCTGATTGCAATCAGGGTGGCAAAGTCACACTAGATACCACAACTGCCCACACTGGAAAGAACTCAATAAGAGTTGATGGTGCAGGCGGCTATTGTGGTCATCAATTCGTTGGTACCACTAAAGTCCCCAGTGGTGATGTTTATGTCAGGGTCTGGCTGTAAGTCTTTCCTTTGTGAGCTAGAGACTCATAATGGCAACGACATTAGCTTTTGAATAGCGATCCTAACATCCTCGCTTTTTTAGGAAGGCTTCCAAGGCCCTCACTGACTCTCACGTCTCATTCATCACTATGCCCGACTCAGCCCAAGGCAGCAACAAGCACCTTCGAATTGGTGGTCAGAGCAAGATCTTGATGTACAACCGCGAGTCTGATGATGCCACCCTTCCCGACCTCTCCCCGCAAGGTATTGCTGCTTCCACGGCCCTTCCGACAGGAGCCTGGCAGTGCTTCGAGTACCATTTGGGCACAGATGGTACCGTCGAAACTTGGTTGAATGGTAACGCTGTCGCCGGTCTCACAGCTAAGGCCGGTGTCGCCAATGCCAATGCCGCTCAATGGCAAAGGAGCAGCATCAAGCCCAAGGTCACAGGTGTTTACTTTGGCTGGGAATCATATGGAGGTGATGTTAACACCTTCTGGTACGACGACATCAAGATCGGCTCGACCCGAAGCAACTGCACTGTATAAGTCACCCAAAACCCAACCGCTTATTTCGACTTCGAGTGGGAAGTCAAGGGATCTAGCTTCCAAAAGCCAAAATTTGTGTAGAGTACGAATAGATCAGCTGTGTGGATGTTTGCGGAGCCTCGTACTCGATGTACTTGTATATAGCCCAGGTTTTGCCTTATCTCCACATTAGCCTAAATAACCAAAACCCGTATTTGGGAACTAAATGCAACGTGATCTCGTTCGTGGATTCTCGAAATCGCGGGGTATTTGAGCCTAAAATTACTTAATTTTCATGCCCCGCCTAAAGGACCACTAAATATAAGTCTTACGTAAACGCAATACTCGAAAGTTCATGCGCTGTGTTGCAAGATGTAGATTTTCTCCGCTAGTCTATCCGAAACTTTAATCTCGTGCGTACGTGCCAGGCATCGGAATGTTATTTATATGAACTTGACTTCCATAAAGCCAGGTATCGATTGAACCTCTAATAATTGCGGATTTTGAATGCTCCACTGGGGCTGGGACAATTCAGGAACAGGCAACCTTTCGGAAAACTTCTTAATTACCAACGTCGAAAAGGAAAGCAATGGCTCATCATTGCGATAAAGTGTCTCGCAATAGCTATTCTAAGCCTCAAGATAAGCTCTTATTATATGCTTGCTGTATTCGTTACCGGGTCGAGGTTGTTCTTGTCAGCAGTTGGGTACCTAAGTGAGGGAGGGGGAACTACCCATGCTAGCAAGCGTTACGAATTCATTTCAAATGACTCGGAACCTACTTGAACCTACAGAGCCAAGGCTTGAGACACTGTTTATTCAGAATATCGTCTATGGTGAACGTTTCGCCAGGTTGTTAAACTTAAACAAAGGCCCACCTTGCTGGGCTGGGATCACCTGCTAAAGAAAAAGGGGCGGGGTAGCTCAGGGGCAGGCCGTCAGTGAAGTCAGCACCTAATTTTAGCGACACAAGCCCTGGAAATTTCTACCGACATAATCGCGCAGTTACTCTATCGAAGATTCAGACTTCTGTTTTGACAACCTCTTTTTGCGGGTATAAATACTTAATTATGTGTCATTGTAAGTTGATACGCCGTGCGTCCTTTCCCTATAAGGCAGGTCGTTGCACAGATGCTTGTAAAAATCTTCTGCTGTTACCGTGTTAGTGTATTTCGCCATAATAGTAGCTAAAAATCCGAAGCCTCTTTGCCCCAACTTTGAGAAGTGGGGCATAACGGTTTCCTTCGTTGCCACTCATACGAGACGTTTAATAAAAGCTTCATGGAGATTTGTACACGAAATTTATAGATCAATTTCAGTTACAAGGAGACTTGAGATATCGTCACAACAATCGCGACCTCAACCGAAGATACTCGGCTTTTGCAAAAGAGGTCATGGCATCGCACAACGCCATTCAACGCTTCGACTCTGCAATTTTTAAAAGCCGAGAGGAGCATCAAGGTGCCATAGCAGAGCTTCAGGAGCTTAGTGTGTGATAACCTTTGGGTTGTCTCGAGTCTCCGTGTGAGAATCATGATGGTTATTCTTTGGGGTATTTTTCGTCATGCTTACAATTGACACTGCCAAATATTCTCATCGAAGCAAAGGCTAAAGGCCTGTGATTGAAGTTGGATGGGGGCTTCACTTTCATATTGCAATGGTCTGTTGCAATAGATTGCATTAATTTGATTGCTATACTTGAAATTCAGCAGAAGACGAGTATGTTGAATACCGTCTTTCAGCAAGATGTGACAGTGAGACTTGATCAATCATCCCCCTTTCCTGACCTCCCATAAACACCCTCAGCATGAGTAAGAGAGCATAAATGAGCGTCATTATACCTATGCTGGAAGAAAGGGAAAGAGCAGTTGAGTCATCCGAAAATTCAGACCGTCATGAGGATCTGGGGTTTTCTGCAGTCCAAACTCTGCCACGCGGAGAGTAGGTTTTTTCGACTATCATTCACACCCGTGTCCCCAGCTACCCCTTCTCATTGCTTTTTCAGCAACCAAAGTTGGCGCAGATACAAAAATCTGCTGTGCATCCATAGCATGGCCACCCGTCACCGGCGCAGTGGCGCCTGCACTTCTCGCGGGTGCCATAGCCGCAATACAAATTAGCGCTGTCGGTAATCTTTGAACTCACGCCTAAGGTAGCCGATTAGCATGGTTGAATCAAGTGTTAAGTTGAGCCGTCGACATACTGCCGAGTGACGCCAGCTCGTCTGACAAGGCTGTTGTGTTGTCTGACTTTGAGTATATGGTCGCTGTGGCTGTAGCCAAAGTGATGTAGGACAAGGCGATCAAGGAGTGAAAGAGTTGCATGATGAAGAATGTGTTCTGATTGATGTGTTTAGAGGTTTGTTGTTGAGGAAGATGTCGAGGTGATAAAGACGATGGGAAGTCGATGGTGCTGAGGGAAAGGTCAGATTTCGCGGAGGAAGAACCTCCTTTTATGTTCATCATGAGCCAAGAGTCAGACTGTAAGCCGGATGAATAGGATACCGAATATTCGGGAGCTAGTAATGCCCTGGGAAGCTTCAAGTCTAGCAAAGCCAACATAAGCCTGCACTTACTATGTCTGTATTGTCAGTTTTCATATGCTCTCAGATTGACTCTGTTGTGCTCGCGGCACTTTCCCCGTATTTTAATATACACTATATTGGCCAAGGCCTTGGAGTTGTTTCTCGGTGAGTCTTTGAGGAAGGTGAAAGAAGGATGAGCCATCAGCTCGTGTTCTTGATGCTCGATTTCAGTAAGAGGCGCAGCGAATGCATCGCCAACCACGTAGAAAAGCGGAATGTTCCAGAGAGACCCTGCCAAAATAAGATACATTAGTCAGAAGGCACACATTAGTTCTTCGAAATTGAATGTTCAAGGCTGCAGGCGCTCAACTTTCGGTTTCATAGCAGTCAATACATCATACGAATAGATTACGATCTTTCCTGTAGAATTACTCATTTAAGGAGGGGCAAGGGTAAGTGCTTCCAGCAAGCAGAGTCCCAAAAAATTCATACTGCTTTCTATTCTCTCGGGCGTTGAAAGGTGCTTGGCGGTAATAAATGATGGAGATAGTGGTGGGGTAAAACCATGTATGGATAGTGATTCTCATGCGTGCAGTAATTAAAAAAGGCCTCCAGCCCCGCATTTGGCGACTCCTGAACAGCCATGAACACAAAAGGATCCGCCGTCTTATTTTTTAGCCCTTGAAATCCCTCAACCCGCCTACATCAGTTTATTCACTTGGGTTGGCTCTAAAAGCAGCTGTCAGCCGCAGTCCGGGGTACGAAGCACGGCGCCCCTCAGACTACGTAAATCAAGGTTGGTTTAGAGGCAGATTAATTGAGGGTTTTGATATATCGGATTATTGATCATGCTCTATTAATTTCTTTCAAAGTGATCTTGGTGCGGTGGAAAGTTTCGAATTTCGCCAGGGGTGTGTCTTTCTGTGGTATGTCTGCTGATTCCCAAAGTAACTGCGAGCGCCCCAAATGAGGAGAGAAGGCAGAAGAAAACCTTTCAGAAAAATATATCAGAAGCCCCAATCGGAATTATCACTTGGCGCATAAGGCTGGAGACTCACGTAAGCGGCAACAAGGGCAAGACAGCGCCTATACAGCAGTGCCGACCCCGCGTCAGCAATATATGAAGTGTTACATAGCTTGTGTAGCTGATCGCATCAGACTATTACTCCATTCTTTAGTTCCACAACACGAGGGAGGGCGTAAATAAGTACAGGAGCTGACAAACCATTCCCTGTCTTGGGAACGACTGCCTGCTTCAACGACATGGAGTTGAGGAGGGAGGCATCGAAAGAAGGAAATTTTGAATTGGTGTTCTTTAGGAATCCATCTGCGAGGAAATTGGGCTTCTGACACCTGGAGTTCATTGAGGTGTGCTCGTCAGGTACATGTACTCACATACCCCACGCATTTGCTTTTGGCCCACCTCTTTGCAGTCGACTGCCGTTTCTATGATCTTCCTCTGCTCTCGGATATTCCAGCCTCACTCTTTGGGGTAAAACCCGAGGTTTTGACTGGGATAGTTAGCTTTCTTTCAATGATCCTGCACGGGTGATATCTCAAGTTTAGAAATCAGCTACCGCTCTAGTCAATCATTGATAATTCTCTCCCAATTATCGATAATAGTAAAGGAGGTTGAGTAACGGTTGACTGGGAACGAAGAAATATCTATGCCGATCCTGTTCTCAAATACTTGAATTTGATGAATGCGAATTCAGTAACAATTCAATGATTGGAACTGCTTTGATCTCAAGGTAAAAACTTGAATTTTTCAATCTCTAAGGAAAATGACACAGACTGTCAAGAGACTTGAAGCGTTAATTTGGACGATGGTTTAGTTCACTGGGTGTACGAAATCATTTTTGAACGTCTCGTAGCCGTCCATCGAGTGATCGAGCTAGAGGAAATCCCGAGTGCATTAGATATCTGAGTTGTACTTGCTTGACTGCGAATTTCAGTCTTCTTGAGAGCCAGCCTTCACTCCTGGTATTACAGCGTCTGCCAAATGAGGTCTCGTTTTGAATTGAAAGAGATATTATCTGTTAATGCTGACGTCGCTGGAAATAAAAGTTTTTGTGCGGAAGAAAATTACTAGGGGCCAGCCCGCGGGTAGTGTACCGTTGTTGTAAGTGTTAGTTGCCCAACAATGGAGATATTTAAATGCAGAATAATATTTAAATTTTACCTTCCAAGTCACTTGATTTGTTCAATTTTAGATCGAAATCGAAATAGATCACCAATTTTGAACCAACTTGACACATCCTTCTCGCTTCTGCAATTCTTCACCTGCTACACACATTCACCACGAACACTTTGTTAAATTCGAGACTTCAAGCAGAGCAAACAATAAAAAGTATACATCGACCAAACCCACTTCATTATCTCCACGGCCATGGAGAACATTACACCCCCAACGACGGCGTCGCATTCCTCAACCACACCAACAATCCTCGACCTACAAAACAACACCTCACTCTGGTACAAAATCCACGCCTTCATCTACGACCTCCGAAACTTCCAAGAGGTTCCTACCTCTCAAGACCGACTCGACCAAATCACCGACCCATCATATCTCGGCCTCCCTTACTTCACGTCTGCCGAAGTCTCCCAGCTCAAGTCCACCACCGTCGGTGCCAATGCCAAGACAAACCAGACTCTTGCACAACTCATCGGGAGAACACTCAGCGAACGTCTAGAAAAAAGGATGAAGAAACGAGTAGAGAGCAACGATTACCGCGTCTGCGCCGCCCATGACCTTGCGCCTATTTTTGAAAAGGCCCTTGACATCAACCCTAAGGAGCTTGCTAGGAATAAGGAGTTCCTTGCTTTGATGGAAAAATCGGGATTGGAACTTGGAGATGGAGAGGAGTGGAAGGGACTTCCGAAGAAGACGTTTGAGAAGAAGAAAGGCAAAAAACATTGAGATGGGCAATAGGTGGTCGAGAACGACTTAACGCTATGGTAAGACCTTCAGACCATCTCATCCTAGATCACCAAGCTCACCACTTCCATCACTCTAGGACTAGTCTGATGTCTCATGAACCGAGGTAGAAAAGGTATGGGCAGCCTGGGCAGGGCCGCAGGCGGGAGGGACATTGAGGATTGCAGAAAGACTTGAAGGAAAGTATCTGACTTGTATTATGGGATCAAATTTGGGGACAGGAGACCTCTGAGGACCACGATTACGATCGAGGGGGCTTGGAAAGGGATCAAGGGTAGTGGAGATAAAGGATCGGTTACTGGAAACACAGTCGATGTGTCGAATGTTTGCTAGGAAGGGGAGCTTCGTCTAGTGGGATACCATGGCTATCGATAGGCAAGGCCAGAGAGAGAACTGGAAACAAAATCTTCATTTATTCACTTGAATCTCCCAGTTGTGATAGGATGATTCCTAATCTCCATTGTGGCAAACTTGTGGTTGCTTGAAATCTGACAAGAGTTCTACAACGGATATATAAAATACTTATTCTCAAGATCCGTCAAATCCAATAACGCAAGATCCACCTTTTCTTTTATCAAATTTCCTGCATCATCTAACCGCTCAACGTATCCTTCACTACTATTACCCTGAGCCTGCTGCTCTTGAATCCACTGTCGTCTCTCCCTATTTCTCGTAGAAAGAATGACGCGGATCACAAGAAGTAAAACCGGCGTACTAACCTACGAAACAACAATCTGAATAATCTAAGCAGGATAATACCTCGGTTGCTCCTTCTCTACCTATATTTGCGGCGAAATAATATTCGCAACACTATATCTAACTATAAACCCCACATTCCGCGTCAGCTTGTTCGTGTATCCGGCAGCAGTAGAAGTCGTCCATCCCAAGGAAATGATATACGTGATACCATACGTATTGCCAGCTAGCAGCTCACACGTCAGTAAGCCAAGTTTTTTGGTCCATGGTAAAGCGACAATGCCAACCCCCCCCC